>OHAD01000920.1_pt1 | contig 31212 bp, 24 predicted proteins | sample 1577011 | NCBI WGS metagenome assembly OHAD01 (sample SAMEA3541510, study PRJEB24748) | human gut metagenome | biome: human gut; feature: human-associated habitat; material: faeces | place: China | collected 2012 | reverse complement strand
GCTACAGCGGTTGCAAGATATACACTTGCTGTAGATCGCAGATTCAGAAGAGACGGTGAGCCGACAGCGGATTTTATTCCGTGTGTTATATTCGGACGTTCCGCAGAGTTTGCTGAGAAGTATTTCCATCAGGGAATGCGTGTCTCAATTTCCGGACGTATCCAGACAGGAAGCTACACGAACAAAGATGGTGTGAAAGTATACACAACAGAAGTGATCGTGGAAGAACAGGAGTTTGCAGAGAGCAGAGCCGAGGCCGAAGCTAACAGAGCAAGTTTCCAGCGTCAGTCTGCACCGAGTCCGGCACCTAGCGCAGATGCAGGTGATGGCTTCATGAATATCCCGGATGGTATCGATGAGGAGTTACCGTTTAACTAAGTCGGAAAGGAGATAACCATCATGGCTTACGAAAAAGGAAGCAGACCAGAGGGTGGATTCAAAAGAAGAGGCCCAGCTCGTAGAAGAAAAAAAGTTTGCGTGTTCTGTGGTAAAGAAAACAACGAAATCGATTACAAGGACGTTGCAAAATTAAAGAAATATGTTTCTGAAAGAGGAAAAATTCTTCCTAGAAGAATTACAGGAAACTGTGCTAAGCACCAGAGAGCTCTTACAGTAGCAATCAAGAGAGCTAGACACATTTCTCTTATGCCTTACGTTCAGGACTAATTGAGATAATTAGCTAATAACAAGATCGAATTTTTGGAGAAATTCAGAAATTCGATCTTTTTGCTTTTTTCTAACTCATTTTTGCATAATACAACCTATAGCATCTTAGGGGAAAAGATGCTATAATAGATTAGCTATATTGTAATTAGTCACATATGGTGGTGATTGATAGTAGTCCCAGGTGAGGTATTAGTTATGAAAAAGAATAAAATGCAGCTGAAGGGACAGCTCAGAATGTACATGCGATGGCCGCTGATCATGACACTTCTCTTGATTGGCATGGATGTATGGGTGTACATGGTGGACAAGAAAGCCGGACTTTTGATGTCAGTGATCATAATTATATATGTAGGAATCGCTTTTTCGCTGTATTTCTATAACAGATCTTTGATCCTGGCAGATCTGATCCAGTTTTCAGTACAGTACAAAGGTATTGAAAACCGGCTGCTCAAAGAACTGGCAATTCCCTATGCGATTGCGCTTGAAGATGGGAGGATTCTGTGGAAGAATGATTGTTTTTTAAATCTGACAGAGGGTCAGAGAAAAGAACGTTATCTGAACCGTATGATTCCAGAATTACATCCGGGTGTGTTTCCAAAAAATGATGTGGATCACGTAGAATTGGAAGTAACTTATCGTGAAAGAAGTTATCAGGCAGAGCTTCGAAAAGTATCATTGGAGGGATTCAGTGAGAAAGAAGAGTTGCTTCAGATTCCGGAAGAGCAGGAATATTTTGTTGCAGTTTCTTTAAGAGATGTGACAGAACTGAATGCCTACATCCGAGAGAACGAAGACCAGAGAATGATTGCCGGATTGATTTATATCGATAACTATGACGAGGTCATGGAAAGTGTTGAGGAAGTCAGACAATCCCTTCTCGTGGCATTGATCGACCGTAAGATCAATAAGTATATCGGAGACGTAGATGGTATCGTAAAGAAACTGGAGAAGGATAAATATTTTATCGTACTTCGAAAGGATGCTTATAAAAAGCTGAAAGAAGACAAGTTTTCCCTTCTGGAAGAGGTAAAACAGGTTAATATCGGTAATTCAAGATCAGCAACGCTGAGTATTGGTTTGGGATTGAATACGGCAACGTATGCGTTGAGTTACCAGTATGCACGTGTGGCAATCGACCTTGCACTTGCCAGAGGCGGGGATCAGGCAGTTATTAAGGACTGCAACGGAATTACGTATTTTGGTGGTAAGAAGGAGCAGACAGCGAAGAATACACGAGTGAAGGCGCGTGTTAAGGCTGAGGCACTTCGAGAGTTTATTGTGACCAGAGACAAAGTTATTGTTATGGGTCATAAGATTGCTGACCCGGATTCGTTTGGTGCATGTATGGGTATTTACCGTGCTGCAGTAAGTCTGGAGAAAAAGGCACATATTGTGATCAATGAAGTTACAGGATCTGTTCGTCCGTTGTATGATGAGATTCTGGAGAGCCCTGCATATGAGGATGATATTTTTATTACGTCAGAACAGGCATTGGATTATGTGGATGACAATGCAATGGTCATTGTGGTAGATACGAACAAGCCACAGATGACAGAGTGTCCGGAACTCTTGAAGAGATCAAAGATGATTGCAGTGCTGGATCATCACAGGCAGAGCAGTAATATTATTGAGAACGCGGTACTTTCTTATGTGGAGCCGTATTCTTCTTCCACCTGCGAGATGATCGCAGAAGTTCTACAGTATATGGTAGATGACATCAAATTCCCGGCACTTGAAGCAGAGTGCATGTATGCCGGAATTATGATCGATACGAGAAACTTTATGAACCGCACAGGTGTGAGAACCTTTGAAGCAGCAGCATTTTTGAGGAGATGTGGTGCAGATATTACACGGGTACGTAAGATGTTCCGTGATGATATGGCATCTTATCAGGCAAAGGCTGAGGCAGTCCGCAATGCAGAAGTTTATCGTAAGGAGTATGCGATTGCAGTATGCCCAAGCGATATTGACAGTCCTACAGTGCTTGCAGCACAAGCGGCGAATGAATTGTTGGATATTAGCGGAATAAAGGCTTCTTTTGTATTGACAGAATATGAAAATAAGATTTATATGAGTGCGCGTTCCATTGATGAAGTGAATGTTCAGATTATTGCGGAGAAGCTCGGTGGAGGCGGTCATATTAATTCTGCGGGAGCACAGTTTGACCACACGAATATGCATGAAGCAGTCAGTGCATTGAAAGAGACCATTGATAAAATGATAGAAGAAGGAGATATTTGATAATGAAAGTTATTTTATTACAGGATGTAAAATCTCTTGGAAAAAAAGGAGAGATCGTAAACGTAAATGATGGATATGCTAGAAACTTTATCCTTCCAAAGAAGCTTGGACTGGAAGCAACAGGAAAGAATCTGAATGATCTGAAGCTTCAGAAGAATAACGAGAAAAAAGTTGCGGAGGAGAACCTGGAGGCAGCGAAAGAGCTTGCAGCTAAGATCGCAGAAGCTAAAATTGTAACACACATCAAAGTTGGAGAAGGCGGAAGAACTTTCGGTTCTGTATCAAGCAAAGAGATTGCAGAGGAAGTAAAAGCACAGTTGAATCTTAATGTTGATAAAAAGAAGATCCAGTTAAAAGAAGCGATCAAGACACTCGGAACACACAACGTGTCTGTAAAGCTTCATCCACAGGTTACAGCAGAGCTGAAAGTAGTTGTACAGGAAGAAGCATAAGGAGACGAAATCTTTATGGATATGGAAGCAGCAATGAAACGAATTCCTCCGCACAGTGCGGAGGCTGAGCAGGCAGTGCTCGGTGCGATGCTGATGAACAAGGAGGCCATTACGGTGGCCTCCGAGATATTATCAGGGGATGATTTTTATCAGACAGCATATGGAATCTTGTTTAATTCTATGGTGGAACTGTTTCATGCGGGAAAACCGGTCGATCTGATCACCTTGCAGGAATATTTGAAAGAAAAGGATGTCCCGCCAGAGATCAGCAGTATGGAGTTTGCAAGAGATTTGCTGATGGGAACACAGACTTCTGCGAATATCAAGAGCTATGCTGAAATTGTACGTGAAAAATCAATCATGCGTCGCCTGATCAAAGTAAATGAAGAGACAGCAAATGCCTGTTATCTGCAGAATCAGCCATTAGAGGAGATTTTGGAAGATGCACAGAAGCAGGTTTTTGCACTTGCAGAGACAGGGAATTCAGAAGAGTATGTACCGATCAAGCAGGTTGTACTCAATGCATTGGATGTAATTGAGCGTGCGTCCAAGACAAAAGGAACAGTAACAGGAATTCCGACAGGATTCATTGATCTTGATTATAAGTTGTCCGGTCTGCAGCGCTCAGACCTTGTACTGATCGCAGCCCGTCCTTCTATGGGTAAGACAGCGTTCGTATTGAATATCGCACAGCATGTGGCATTTCGTCAGAATAAAGCAGTAGCAATCTTCAGTCTCGAGATGTCCAAAGAGCAGTTGGTAAACCGTTTGTTCTCATTGGAGTCTCATGTGGATGCACAGATACTAAGAACCGGTAATCTGTCAGATACGGATTGGGAGAAGTTAATCGAAGGAGCCGGAACAATAGGATCATCAAGAATGATCATTGATGATACGTCAGGTATTACGATTTCAGAGATGCGCTCAAAGTGTAGAAAATACAAGTTGGAGATGGGACTTGACCTGATCATTATCGACTACTTACAGTTGATGAGCGGAAGCAATTCAAGAAAGAATGAGAGCCGTCAGCAGGAGATTTCCGAGATCTCCCGTTCTTTGAAAGGTCTTGCCAGAGAATTGAATGTGCCGGTGCTTGCACTGTCACAGTTGAGCCGTGCGGTTGAGCAGAGAACAGATAAGCGTCCGATGCTTTCAGACCTCCGAGAGTCCGGAGCAATCGAGCAGGATGCCGATGTCTGTATGTTTATCTATCGTGATGACTATTATAATCCTGACACGGAAGATAAGAATATTGCAGAAATTATTATCGCAAAACAGAGAAACGGCCCGATCGGTACCGTGCGTCTTGCGTGGATGCCACAGTACACTCGTTTTGGAAACGAGCTGCGTCAGCAGGATCAGGAGATGTAAAAAAGAAAAGGACAGGCACTTGTTGGAGAGCCTGTCCTTTTTCGGTATACAAATCCAATAAATCTACCGGTATGTGCAGTGTGCAATTAGAAATCGAAGAAATGCTATGTAAATCTTTTTTTGAATCTCAGTACCGGACTATTCTTCACACTTTCTCTTCGGGTCGCCTGCTGCTGGCGAATCAGGCTGTCCAGTTTACGGAAATGTTCTTCTTCCTGCCGTTCTTTTGCCTGGAAAAGAAAATCCATCTCACGTATGACATCGGCGGTGACCTGAGTGCTGATTTCTTTTTCTAATGTTTTGTTATTTTCAGTAACAACTTCCGTAAGTACCTCTCCGATGAGTGAACGTACATGTTCCAGCTGGGTATTTGTGATGACTTCGACCGGAGTAGTGGTGGTGGCCGGTTTGCACTCAGATGTCAGGTCAGGTGCGGGTGTTTTGGCAATGGCATTCTTTTCCTTGTTTTCAGCGTGTCTCATTATCTGACGTGTAGATTTCAACTCTGGGATCAATGGCTTCAGATCGCGAAGCAGAACCCCTTCATTCTTAAGTTTTTTAATACAGCAAAAGAGCTGGATATCATCCTGGGTATAATATCGATGTCCCATCTCTGTGCGGCCGATAGGAATATGAAGTTCATCTTCCCAGTACCTTAAGACATGGGATTCTACCTGAACTTTCTTGGCAGCTTCAGAGATCATAAATCTGACTTCACCCATTGATTTTCTATCCTCCTGTTAGAATCATTGCGATTACTGTTCTGATTTCGCTACATTCATTATAGCATAGAGAAATTATGAAAGGAGTGCTAATCGTTCGTCAAATTATGGCAAAAAAAGAAATCCTGCTACATCGAATCAATCAGATGAGCAGGATTTCTGCGTTTTGTGATCACTTAGCGCTTATAAATTATGCCTCAGAGATAGCGCCTGTAGGACAAGCAGCCTCACAAGCTCCGCAATCTACACAAGCATCAGCATCGATCTCATATTTGCCATCTCCTTCAGAAATAGCGCCTACTGGACATTCGCCTTCGCAAGTACCACAGCTTACACATTCATCACTAATTACGTGTGCCATTGTATGTACCCTCCTTTTTTGGATTACGATAGGTTTTTCCCTTTTCGTTATCCTCATTTTAATACAAGATGGGGAAATATACAAGAGTTCCTGATGTATTTATTTGAGTAATTTATAAGTTAGTCTTATAGAACTTATAAACGTGGAAAATAGAAGATTTCTATCCTAAATTAGTAAAAAACAAAAATTCACGAGATTTTAAGAAATTATCTCTTCCATTTTTCAAGGATTCGTGTATCATAATGGATTGAGAGTTAAAAAGTAGAAAACATAGAGATAAAATTGTGTAAATGAAAAGAAGGAGAAGGTTATGCGGAAACGAAATGTAAGAGCAGCGATTGCGGCAGCACTTTGTATGACGGTACTTGCAGCCGGCTGCGGAAAGAAAGCAGATGATCCGGTTTTTACAGGAGATAAGACAGAAACACCGGTATATCAGGCGAATCTGGATGCAATCAAATCTTCTGCATATGCATCGGTAGACAATCTGGATCTGGAACCTGGAACTTATATTTCTGTAATCGGAAGGGCATCTTCAACACCATATTGGAATCAGGTAAAGGCAGGGGTAGAGCAGGCAGCAACGGACTTGAATACAGCACTGGGCTATTCAGGAAATGATAAGGTAAAAGTATTATACAGTGCACCGGATGAGAATGATAATATCGATCAGCAGGTGAATATTCTGGATGAAGAGCTTGCACGTTATCCGGATGTGATCGCAATTTCCAGTGTAGATGCAAGCGCATGCTCCGTCCAGTTTGATCTTGCGATTGAGAATGGAATTCCGATCGTAGCATTTGATTCGGGAAACAGCTATCAGAATATCCAAAGTACTTGCAAAACGAATAATATAGAAGCGGTAACAACAGGAACAAAGAATTTCTGTGAGAAGATCGGTGACAGTGGAGAAATTCTGCTGCTTGTGCATGATACAGTATCAGATACGGCGAAAGAGCGTGAGGCAGAAATCAAAAATGAACTTGCAGCAAATCATCCGAATGTGACTGTTACAGAGACAATTTATCTGGATCAGCTGGAAATGTTGAAGAAACAGATTGTGGCTGAACAGGTAGGGGTAACACCAGAAGAACTGGCAGCCGCAGAAGCAGGAGAAAAGAAGGAAGAGACAACAGGAACAGGTGATGCTTCCGAGACAATTGCAGATGCAGCATCGAATGCGGCTTCTTCATCAGCAGACGAAAGTGCGAATGAGACAGCACAGGAAGCGGACAATGAATTGTCCGAGAAGATGCAGCAGGTCAACGATGGCGCGGCAAAGATGAGTGATGAAGATGCAATTCAATATTATATGGAGAAACATCCTGATTTAAAGGGATGTATTGCTACGAACGAGACAGTAACCCAGCTTGCAATTAGGACGCTGGATCAGTTTGATTCAGAAAAACATATTACATTAGTAGGGTTTGATGCAGGAAAAGAGCAGGTCAATGCATTGAAAGATGGAAAGGTGGATGGACTTATTGTGCAGAATCCTTTTGGAATGGGATATGCGACAGTAGTTGCAGCGGCACGTACAGTTCTTGAGATTGGAAATGAAGCTGAGGTCAACACAGGATATGTGTGGGTGACAGCAGACAATATGAATGACGATACGATAACACCGTTCCTTTACGAATAAGTTGAAAATAAATCGAACAATTTCATAAAAGAAAAGAGCTTGTCAGGCAAAAGAAAAACATCAGGATTTTATTACTTCTATATTTCTGAATTTCAGAATGAAGTATAAAACCTGATGTTTTCTTTGTTTTATTCACGTTGTCCTTTAAGCTTTGCTTAAAGAAAAAATAAATTCGGTGCCAACCCCTTCCGTACTGATTACATTGATATGTTCATCGTGAGCCTGTATGATTTCTTTTACGATCGAAAGTCCAAGTCCGGTTCCTTTCTTATCTTTTCCACGGGAAAGATCTGATTTGTAGAAACGCTCCCAAATCTTATTGATTTCCTTTCTTGAGATTCCGATTCCATGATCCTTTACAGAAACAAAGACTTTGTCATTTTTTGTTGTTACTTCTACTGTAATAGAAGAGTCATTCTCACTGAATTTGATCGCATTATCCAGAAGATTATAAAGAACCTGTTGGATTTTGCGTCGGTCAGCCATTACATCAATCTGTTCAGACAGTAGAAAGAGCTTAATGGATATATGCTTCTGAGTACAGACACCCTCGAAAGACTGGGCAGTATGTTTGATCATCTCCTGAATATCAAAGGAAGTTTTATTGAGCAGGAGCTCTTTTGTATCAAATTCGTTCAAAGTAAGAAGATCCGTTGTCAGGTCAGTCAGTCGTTCCGTTTCGAAGAGAATGATATTTAAGTATTTCTCATGAAGCTCTGGTGGGATTGTTCCGTCTGCCATTGCTTCTACATAACCCCTGATTGAAGTCAACGGAGAACGGAAATCGTGGGATACATTTGCTACGATCTTTTTCTGATAATCATCAGAATCCTTCAGTTGTGCAGCCATAAAATTCAGTGATGCGGATAAATATCCGATCTCATCATGCCTGTTTACCGGAATCTCGTAATCCAGATTGCCCATGGCATATTGCTTCGCAGCTTCTGTGATCAGCAACAATGGCCGATGGACGAAGAAATGGAACCCAAGCAGGAAGATGAAGGACAACAGGAAAATAACTCCAAGAGAAATATAAACCGGAACCATCAGCGTGCGGCATCTTTCGTTGATCAGAGAGACAGGGCTGTGAATGATCAGATATCCCTTTGTATAAAATCCCTGTGTGACAGGAGCCATTACAGTAATCATATCTTCCTGAAAATAATTATGATAGGTTCCGATCATGTACTGGTTGCTCCCGATTTCGGCCGGATCAAAATTATTGACTGATTGTGGTGCAGTAGTATCCTTCAGGTTGGCAGAGGTGATCATTGTACCATCTTTTTCAACAAACCACAGAGAAGAATTAAGATACGTCTTCATAGCAGATAACTGAGAATGAACAGCCCAGCTGGAAGATTCGTTTGAAAAATAGGAAGGCAGATAATTATCTGCAATCATGGTTGCTTCTCTGTATAATGTCTGTGAAGTATCTTTTTCCAGACGTTCGGTGATCAGTTCTGTGGTCAATGTTGCCGTTGTGAAAACACACAGAAACCCGAAAATAATATAAAGTACAATAAATTTTAAATGCAGAACTGCTTTCATAATTTCTCCCTAAGTACTCATCGGTCACCAGATGCTGTTTACAGTATCCAGGATCGATGATTTAAATCTATTTTGTCTCAAATTTGTAACCAATTCCCCATACAGTACTGATATTCCAGTGAGGGTGGTCTTTAATTTTTTCACGCAGACGTTTAATATGAACATCAACGGTACGAGTGTCTCCGATATATTCATAGCCCCAGATACGGTCTAAGAGCTGCTCTCTTGTGAATACCTGATTCGGTGATGCAGCAAGACAGTAAAGGAGTTCTAATTCTTTTGGCGGCATATCAACAGGATGTCCGTCACAAACAACAGAGTAGTTTGTAAGGTTGATTGTCAATCCGTCAAACTCTGCACATTTTGTTTTTTCAAAAGAAGTATCATTCTGTTGTCCAACCTGATATCTTCTCAAGACAGCTCTTACGCGGGCCACCATTTCCTTAGGGTCAAATGGCTTCATGATATAATCATCTGCTCCGAGTTCCAGTCCGAGAACTTTGTCAAATACTTCACTTTTTGCCGAAAGCATGATAATCGGTGTGGCAGCTTTGGAACGAATCTCACGACAAACCTGATACCCGTCAATTCCTGGAAGCATCAGATCAAGAAGGATCAGATTTGGCTGATAGCTGTCAAAAGCTGCAAGCGCATCTTCTCCATCATATACTAATTTTGTATCAAAACATTCTTTTGTGAGATAAAGAGAAATCAGTTCAGCGATATTCTCATCATCATCTACGATTAGGATTTTCTGTTTTCCAAACATTCTTTTTTCCCCCATTAACCATGATAAGGTAGTTGATAACTGTTTAAAATAATTAGCCAAGTTCTACAATTGTTACACCAGCGTCACCTTCACCGAATTCGGCAAGGTGATAGGATTTTACATGTTTCTGACGACGCAGATATTCATGAATTCCCTTTCTGAGTGCTCCGGTTCCCTTTCCGTGAACTACACGGACAGTATTCAGGTGAGCGAGGATTGCGTCATCCAGGTATTTATCCAGCTCAGCAACGGCTTCATCAACAGTACGTCCGAGCAGATTGATCTCAGGTCGGACAGAAAGAGATTTTCCCATTTTAATTTTGCCTTTTGAAGTACGGTTCATTTTCTTCGGTGCATACGGAGAGACTTCCTCGATAATCTCCAGATCAGAGATGTTGACCTGGGAGCTGAGGATTCCCATACGTACGGTAAGATTCCCTTTGGCATCAGGTAGAGAGCTTACGGTTCCTGTCAGGTTCATGCTGAGAACTTTAACGGATTCTCCGAGCTTGAAGTCAGATGCTTTATGCTCTTTCTTTGGTTTCTGTGCTTTCATTGCAGACGCAGATGCTGTATCTTTGATCTTCTTACGCAGCTTCTCACGTTCCTTTTCCATCTCTGCAGCAGAAATGTTTTCCTTGCCGAATTTACGGAAATCCTTGATCGTCTTGTCGGCAACTTCTTTTGCTTCACGCAGAATGGCGTTTGCTTTTTCATTTGCCTCGCGTAAAATGCGGTCGCGCTGATCATCTAATTTCTCCTGGCGCTGTTTCGCCTGGGCTTTCAGGTCTTCCGCTTCTTTCTTTAATCGTGCGATTTCTTCCTGTTCCTTTTCAATCGTCCGTTTGCTTGTCTCAAGATCAGTGAGAAGATCTTCAAAGGAAACGTCCTGTTCACTGAGCCGTTTCTTTGCATCTTCAATAATATAATCCGGCAGACCCAACTTCCCGGAGATCGCAAATGCATTACTTTTACCAGGAATACCGATCAGCAGACGGTAAGTCGGACGAAGACTTTCTACATCGAATTCACAACAGGCATTCTCCACACCCGGAGTGGAAAGTGCATAGACTTTTAACTCGCTGTAGTGTGTGGTAGCCATTGTACGGATTCCTCTCTGGTGAAGATGGGACAGAATAGAAATTGCAAGTGCGGCACCTTCCGTCGGATCTGTACCGGCTCCAAGTTCATCAAAGAGAACTAGCGAACGTTCATCTACTTTCTTAAGGAAAGAGACAATATTGGTCATATGAGAAGAGAATGTACTAAGGCTCTGCTCAATACTCTGCTCATCTCCGATATCTGCATAAATCTGATGGAATACAGCCAGTTCACTGCGGTCTCCGGCAGGAATGTGAAGTCCGGACTGTCCCATCAGACAGAATAAGCCGACCGTTTTCAAAGAAACAGTTTTACCGCCGGTATTTGGTCCGGTGATGATCAGCAGTGTGAAGTCTTCCCCAAGTGTCACGGTGATCGGAACAACTTTTTTCGGATCGAGCAGTGGGTGACGTCCCTCACGGATACGGATGCGTCCCTCTTCATTCAGAAGCGGCCGGCTGGCGCGCATGGATATTGCCAGAGCACCTCGTGCAAAAATGAAGTCAAGATCCGTCAGAGAACGGTAATCCACACGGATTTCCTCGATATATTGTGCGGCTTCTTCACTTAGATTTGCAAGAATCACCTGAATCTCTTCCTGTTCCTTTGCATAAAGTTCTTTTAAGTCATTGTTCAGTTTTACGATTGCCATAGGTTCAATAAAAAGAGTAGAACCTGTTGAAGACTGATCGTGAATGAGTCCCTGTACCTGTCCACGATATTCCGCTTTGACAGGTACACAATAGCGGTCTCCACGCATGGTAATGATTGCATCCTGCAGATAAGTGCGAAGGGAACCGTTGACCAGTGTAGTTAAAGTGGCGTGTACTTTGTCATTGATGTTATTAATGCTTCGACGAATCTGCTTCAGTGTGGAACTGGCATCATCACTGTATTCATCTTCGCCGATAATACAGCGGTCGATTTCATTTGAAAGTGGTGTCAGTGGTTCAAGCAGGTTAAAATATTCATCCAGGCAGTCACAAGCGTCCTCTTGTGTATCATGTCTTCCGTAGGCCTTAACCCTGGCTGCATTTACAAGCAGGCGGGAAATACGGAGAAGTTCTGTGCTGCTGAGTGAGCCGCCAATCTCCAGACGTTTCATGGACTCTTCAACCGGTGCAGCGTCACCAAACGAGATACGTCCCTTTTGCACGATTCGTGTATAAGCGGCAGCGGTCTGTTCCTGATAAGTGTTGATCTTATGCAGGTCGGTCATTGGCTTCAAACGACGGCAGAGCTGTCCTCCACGGAAAGATGTCGCTTCCTTTTCAAGAAGAGCAATGATCTTATCATATTCCAGTTTAAATAATGTTTTTTGATTCATTTATGTTCCTCTGTCATTTCAACTTAATACTAATTTTTTAATCATGTAGCTGTTCACAATACATGTGAACAATAACTATTTCCGAGTCTTATTGTACCTTATTATTTCATTAAATAAAAGGCTTTTATAGATATTGAACAATCTATATGAATCAGTTATACTAAGTAATGGAAATGTCCGTGTCGGTTGATTTTGTAGTTGACACGGAAGTGAACAGTCACGAATGAGGTTCATGTCAATGTCAGAAAAGAAAAGTAATGGTCAGGTTCCGGAAGAGGGTCCTGACGGGAAAAATTTAGAACAGTCAGAAAAAAAGGAATCTTTTGCATTTCTCGAAGAGACGATAAAACCAAAGAAGATCAGCAGACAGCAAGGAATGAAACAGCTCATCCGGATTGCAATATGCGGACTGGTTTTAGGAGGCTCTGCATGCCTGGGATTCTTTGCATTGCGCCCGCTTGCACAGCATTTATTTCCTGAAAAGACACAAGTTGTGACAATCCAGGAGGACAATCAATCAGAGGAAGATTTAGCAGAAGGTGGCGACACGACAGAGCAGAATGACGCGCAGAATCAGCAGGAGATCAGTTATGTACAGATGATGTCCAAAGCATATGAGAAAGCACTGACAGCGAAGAAGAGTGTGGTATCTGTTACGAAAGGAGCAGAACAGGAGAACTGGAATGCAGAAGCGACCGGAATTGATGAGAGCGTATCTGGTGTGATCGTTGCGGATAACGGACCGGAGATACTGATTTTGTCCTATGCTTCGATCTGCGAAGATGCAAAAGAGTGGTGCGTTACATTTTCAGATAAATCAGAATATAAGGCAAGCCTGAAAAAAAAGGATAAAAATAGTGGATTTGCAATATTTGCGGTAGATAAAAAAAGCCTTTCAGATGCCACATGGAGTGCTTCAAGTGTAGCATCACTTGGCAATTCGAATCTGACAGAACAGGGTGATGTTATATTCGCACTGGGAAATATTTTCGGTTATGCCGGAGGAAACGGATACGGAATTGTCAGTTCGTCAAACTATAAAGAAATCGGACGCGACGGAGAGTATAGCGTGATTGCGACCGATATGAGCAGTGCATCCGAAGGAACGGGTATTTTATTCAATCTGGATGGAGAAGTGATCGGAATGATTTCTTCTGATATTTGGAAAGACCGGGGAGTACGTACCGCAAATGCTTATGCGATCTCAGATCTGAAGTTGGTTATCCAGCTGTTAGCGAACGGTGCAAGTGTACCATATATCGGTGTGTCAGGAACAGCAGTGACAAGTGGAATTCAGAAAGAAGAGGGCATGCCGTCAGGAATCTATGTGATTGACGTGGCAGCAGATTCACCTGCAATGGCAGCGGGCATACAGAGTGGAGATGTGATCTGTTCTGTGAATGGAGAGAAAATTGTAAGCATGAGTGCTTACCGTAAACTGATGTTGACGCTGAAAGCAGGAGATCAGATCAAAGTGGAAGGGAAACGCCGAGGATCTGAAGGATATGTAGATATTAAATTTGATGTTATGATTGAAAGTAAAGAATAATAAGTGAAAGAGGCAGAAAATGAGATTTATAGATGGATTATGCGAGGGAGAAACAATCAGGAATGTATATCTTTGTAAAGGAAAGCGTTCCGCAGAGACAAGAAATGGAAAGCCGTATGATAATCTGATTCTTCAGGATAAGACAGGAACATTAGATGGAAAAGTATGGGATCCGAACTCCCAGGGAATCGCAGATTATGATGAGAAGGACTTTATTGAAGTTTTTGGAGATGTGATCAATTATAACGGAAATCTTCAGTTGAACATCCGTCAGATCAGAAAGGCGGAAGAGGGAGAATACAATCCGGCAGATTATATGCCGACAACAGAGAAAAGTGTTGATGGAATGTACGAGGAGCTGACAGCTTATATTCGTCAGATCTCTAACAAATATTTAAGACAGGTGTTGGAATTCTACTATATAAAAGATGAAGCATTTATCAAAAAATTCAAGGCACATTCCGCAGCGAAGACAGTACATCACGGATTTTCCGGGGGATTGCTTGAACATACACTCAGTGTAACTCGTATGTGTGATTATTTTGCAACAAGCTACTCTATTTTGAATAGAGATCTGCTCCTTAGTTCTGCAATTCTCCATGATATTGGAAAAGTGAAAGAACTTTCTGATTTTCCGGATAATGATTATACAGATGAGGGACAGCTGATCGGACATATCGTGATCGGTGTTGAGATGATCAATGATGCAATCCGTTCCATTCCAGGATTTCCGGAGAAGCTTGCACATGAGCTAAAGCATTGTATCGTTGCACATCATGGGGAATTGGAATACGGTTCTCCAAAGAAACCGGCACTGGCAGAGGCAGTTGCACTGAACATGGCAGATTCAACAGATGCAAAGCTTCAGACATTGACAGAACTGTTCAAAGGAAAAACAGGAACAGACTGGCTGGGATATAACCGTCTGTTCGAGTCTAACTTAAGAAGAGCATCTGAGGATTAAATTTAACAATGAGAACAACAAGTGTCACTGTTTGCAGATTCTATGTGAGCAGTGGCTATTTGTATAATTAAGAGTAAAATAGAAGAGAGAAAAGTATGAATAAGAATGATATTGTAACAGTTGAAATAACAGATATCGGAGTGAGTGGGGAAGGAATTGGTCATGTGGATGGCTACACGCTCTTTATCAAAGACGCAGTGATCGGTGATGTGGTTGAAGCGAAAGTCATGAAGGCAAAGAAGAATTATGGCTATGCCAGATTGATGAAAGTCATCACACCGTCAGAATATCGCGTAGAACCAAAGTGTGCATTTGCCAGAAGATGCGGAGGCTGCCAGATTCAGGAAATGTCTTATGATCGTCAGCTTGTGTTTAAAGATCAGAAGATCCGCGGAAATCTGGAACGAATTGGTGGCTTTACAAAAGAGCAGATTGAAGCTGTGATGCAGCCGGTTGTTGGAATGGAGCATCCGTTTAGTTATCGTAATAAAGCACAGTTTCCATTTGGAACAGACAAAGAAGGCAATCCGATCACGGGGTTCTATGCCGGAAGAACACATGATATTATTGCAAACACAGATTGCGCTCTTGGCGTAGATCAGAACCGAGAAATACTCGAGATTATTTTACAATATATGCGTGAAAACAAGATCAAATCGTATGACGAGAAGACTGGAAAAGGTCTGATCCGGCATGCATTGATCCGCTATGGCTTCAAGACAAAAGAGATTATGGTCTGCCTTGTGGTCAACGGAAAGAAACTTCCGAAAGCAGAGCGTCTGATTGAAAAGCTTGTTCAGATTGAGGGCATGACAAGTATCACGATCAGTCCGAATACACGAAGAGATAATGTGATTATGGGAGATTCTTATGAAATTCTCTGGGGACAGGGATATATTACAGATTATATCGGAAATGTAAAATATCAGATTTCCCCATTATCATTCTATCAGGTAAACCCGGTACAAACAGAGAAACTATACGGACTTGCACTTGAGTATGCAGACCTCAAAGGTGATGAAACCGTGTGGGATCTGTACTGCGGAATCGGAACGATTTCCCTCTTTCTTGCCCAGAAGGCAAAACAGGTTTACGGAGTTGAGATTGTGCCTCAGGCAATTGATGATGCAAAAGAGAATGCAAAGATCAATGCGATTGATAACGCAGAATTTTTCGTTGGGAAGGCAGAAGAAGTTCTGCCGGAATATTATGCAGAGTATGAGCGAGAGCATAATGGCGAGACAGCTCATGCAGACGTGATCGTAGTGGATCCACCGAGAAAGGGTTGTGACGAGACACTGCTGGAGACGATCGTGAAGATGCAGCCGGAGAAGGTTGTGTATGTAAGCTGTGACAGTGCGACATTGGCGAGAGATCTGAAGTATCTGTGTGCGAATGGGTATGAGATTACGGTGTGCAGAGGGGTGGATCAGTTCCCACAGAGTGTGCATGTGGAAAGTATCGTGTTGCTTTCCAAACTTAAATCAAATAAGTTGAAGCATATCAATGTGGAATTAGAGATGGATGAGCTTGATTTGATGGCGGCGGAGAGTAAAGCGACCTATGAGGAAGTCAAGGATTATGTTTCTAAAGCAAAGCGGATTGAAAGTTAGCAACTTGTATATCGCACAGGTGAAGCAGAAATGCGGCATTATTGAGAGGGCAAATTATAACCTGTCAAAATTGGAAAACTCTAGACAGCCGAAGTGTCCGCCAGGGAAAGAAGCGGCTATAAGGGAGGCACTGGAACATTTTCGGATGATATGACGATATCGTAGAAATAGGAGAATCCTTTTTCTTTGACTTGGTTCTTTAAGTCCCTTTGTTAGTTTTGGTTAGTGGGACATAATTTTACATTTGAAGAAACGTGAATACGTATCGGAAGATAGATAGAGAGTTCAAACAGATACGAAGGAGTTTTGTTCATAAATGATAGAAAAAAATAAGATTTTAGAATCATGGATAATGGTGGAACATTTATCGGAGGGAGACATCGGTTTGAATGATAAGGCTATTCTCACTCTGAATGATTTGCAGGAACAGGATTTCTATTCTCTGTTTCTGCATAAAATTGAGAAAAAGAAATGGAATCGACGGCAAAAAGGAGGAGTCGTTGTCTATTTTGATATTTTTAAATTTCAGGAAGTTGTGGACATACTTCATGCAGAGTATGGTTTGGAAGCGACGGATGAGGATATTCGTTTCGGAGACAAGTTCAGTTTTGCGCTGTATTTCGATAAGAATCTTAATTTTCTGGAGGATATGACATTCTTTACAGAAAGTGCTTACATACGGAAATTCAAAAAAGTTCCCTATGAGAAAGAGTTTCGGGAATTTGAGAAAGATTTTAAAAATCAGCTTGCTCAGGATTTTGATGAGACAGCAGGGGATTCGGCGAAGTTTAATGCTGCGATGCAAAAGGAACTCCTGCGACATGAGGTTGATATAATAAATTGCCGGATGAAGATTTTGGGAAATATCGAGACTGAAGCGACGAATCTGCATTCTTTTTTCATCGATGATCTGGAAAAAGCAAAAAAAATCGAAACGGTTAATTTGAATGCTTATTTGTATGGAAATAAAAAGGAACGCATGAACCTTGACAGCAAAAAAGATTCAGTGAATTTTCATCCGCATCTGTTTGAACAAATTCTGCAGCCGAAGAATTATCCCTTGGGAAGGTTTCCAAGCAATACGACATATGCGCTTTCTCTGATGCAGCAAGTTGCGGTAAACTTATCCATCGGCTTTGACAACAATCAGATGAGAAGTGTCAACGGTCCGCCTGGAACCGGAAAAACGACGCTTTTGAAGGACATATTTGCGCAGTTAGTGGTACAGCAAGCGTATAGTATTGCGAAACTTTCGGACCATTTTATCAAAGGAACAGAGAAAACAATTTATTTTAATCATGCATCGATTGGAGAGATCCCGGAACATATTATCGAAAATAATATCGTGGTTGCAAGTTCGAATAATGGTGCGGTTCAAAACATTGTGAACGAACTTCCGTTGAGTAAGGAGATTGACAATTTTCTAATCGATGAACTGAAAGAAGCGGACTATTTTTGTGAGATATCGAATGCGAAGGTGTCGGTAGAGTGGTTGGAAGATGAGAACGGGAAGAAAAGAGAGGAACTGGTAAAAGAATCTGTTCCGGGAGAAGAAAAGTTTTGGGGAGTATTTTCACTTGAAGGTGGAAAAGCGAATAATATGAGCAATATCCTCACGAACATGAAGCATATCCACAAATATTTGGAAGAAGATTATCTGCCGAATCAAGGTATATATAAACAATTTCTGAGTCATTATGAGGAAGTAAAAGCGATTCGAACAAAAAGGCAGGAATTTGCAGATAGCGTTCGGATGTATCAGGAATATACTCAAAAGATGGAACAGGTTCGTGGCAGCTATCAAGAAAAATTAGAGAAGAAAGAGCATGAATTGTGCGTAGAACTTAAGAAGCTTGCAGAAAATAAACAGGAATGCGGGCAGCAGTTGGAACAGTTACATCTCAGTTTGAAAGAGGTACAAAACAGGGCAGAAGCTGTCCGAAAAAATATGGACAGTATGAACCAGTGCCTTCAAGTACACAAGGAGCAACGTCCTTGCTTCTTTGCGGGAAAGAAAAAGAAAGAGGAATATAGGAGCAGATTAAATGAGATTACGGATCAGTTAGTAAAATTAAATGATGAAGATATAGAATGCAGGGAACAGGAGAAAAAAATTAATGAAAATATTCATTTGCGGCAAACAAGGCTGAGTAAAAGTAATGAAAAACAGGAGAAGCTTAAGCAGGAGTTTAACAGTTGGAAGACGGTGGAAACAGGTAAAATTTCAAATTTGGAGAAAAGAGTCCGCGAATATGAAAATATAAAAAACGACAGTAAGACAGAACCGCTGAATATGAATCAGGAGTATGAAGATTTACAGATATCAAACCCGTGGTTTGACGAAGCGTATCGTGTCGCACAGTCAAAATTGTTTGTTATGGCATTACGTATTCGAAAACAATTTCTTTATGAGAACAGAAAAAATGTAAAGGCGGCCATTATCGTCTGGGATCAGCAGGAGAAGTATTTGGATCGAAAGCATGTGATTGAGGCGGCATGGAACTGGATTAATATGACAATTCCGGTGATTAGTTCTACGTTTGCCAGTTTTTCGCGTATGTGCAAAAATCTTGGAGCTGAGACACTGGGGCATCTTTTTATCGATGAAGCAGGACAGGCGCTGCCACAGGCGGCTGTCGGTGCAATCTATCGCAGCAGGCATGTAATGGTGGTCGGTGATCCGTTGCAGATTAAACCGGTTCTTACGTTGGATTCTAATACCCTATATATGTTGGGGGAGCATTTTGGAGTGACAGAAAAATATTTATCTGCATCTGCATCCGCACAGATTTTAGCAGATGCGGCAAGTCAGTACGGGTTTTATCGAAAACAGGACAAGGCGGAGGATTCATGGGTTGGAATTCCGCTATGGGTGCATAGAAGATGTCGGTATCCGATGTTTACAATTTCGAACATGATTTCCTATGACGGATTTATGGTGCAGGGAATGGAAAAGTACGGAAAAGCAGACTGGTTTGATGTTGGTGGAATGGCGAACAATAAATATGTCGAGGAACAGGGAGAATTCCTTTTGCATAAGCTCAAGGAGATGATAGATAAAAATCCGAAAATCTTAGATAAAAAAGAAAAAGATGTGGTTTATGTAATTACACCGTTTTCCAATGTGGCATATCAGCTTTCTCAGAAATTACGGAAAATTCACTTTACCCGATATGATGAACAGGGAAAACCGACAAATGTCGGAACTGTCCATACGTTTCAGGGGAAAGAGGCTCCAATCGTATTTTTTGTACTCGGTGCCGACAGGCAGAGCAGCGGAGCGGCACGCTGGGCAGTAACCGAAGCGAACATAATGAATGTTGCGGCGACGAGGGCCAAAGAGGAGTTTTATATTATTAGTGATAGGAAATTGTATCTTGGGCTTGGATGTGATGTTGCAACAGATACAGATCGGATTATCAGAGAATATAAAAATCAGTATCTTGTGGATGATCATGCACACAAGAATGAGTTGCGCATGCAGGATGACGAGACACGGACACTCATTATTGATGCGGATTTTAGACGCATTACAGGAACGGTCAAATATGTTGGAAAGGGAACAGAAAGTTTTTATGCCTATGTAGTTGGTGCTGATGGAAAAGAATATTCCATTACCGAAAGTATTTATTCTAAGACAGAGAGTGCAATAGAAGTGATTCAAAAGGGTAAAAAAATATCTTTTATTCCAAGAGAAGGGAATAAGAAACTATTTGCTACAGAGGTGAAGATAGATGTTTAATTAAGAGAGAGGTTATCGGGAATTTAATGGAACGGTAAAGGGAGGGGTAAAAGATGGAGGATCAAAGAGACAATCCTAATATTATTGGGAGTGAAATCATCATATATCAAACGGAAGATGGATATACAAAAATTGACGTTAAATTTGAAGACGAGACCGTTTGGCTTACACAGGCACAATTATGTGAGTTGTATCAGACAAGTAAATCTAATATCAGCGAGCATATCAAGCATATTTTTGAAGAGGAAGAATTGGATGAAGAGTCAGTTGTTCGGAAATTCCGAACAACTGCAGCTGATGGAAAAAACTATAATACAATTCATTATAATCTTGATATGATTATTTCTCTTGGATATAGAGTGAAATCCAAGATTGCTACAAATTTCCGTCGGTGGGCTGCTGAACGATTAAAAGAGTACATGATAAAAGGCTTTACAATGGATGATGAACGGCTAAAAAATCTGGGTGGGGGTAATTATTGGAAAGAGTTATTAGACCGTATTCGGGATATTCGCTCATCTGAAAAAGTGATGTACCGACAGGTACTTGACCTTTATGCAACAAGTGTTGATTATGATCCCAAGAGTAGTGAATCCATTGCATTTTTCAAAATGGTACAAAATAAATTACACTATGCAGCACATGGACATACAGCAGCAGAAGTTATATACGAGCGTGCGGACGCCAGTCAGCCTTTTATGGGATTAAAAAGTTTTTCTGGTGATTTTCCTGTATTGAAAGATATCAGTATTGCCAAAAATTATCTCAATGATGAAGAGTTAAAGATCCTAAATAATATTGTATCGGGATATTTTGATTTTGCGGAGATTCAAGCTATGCGTCACAATCCCATGCATATGGAAGATTATGTGGAACACCATGATAATGTTTTGAAAACTACAGATGAAAAAGTGTTGCAAGGAGCCGGAACGATTAGTCATGCACAGGCAATTGAAAAAGCAACAGAAGAATATCGGAAATATCAGGTGCAGAACTTATCGCCGGTTGAAGAAGAATATTTGGAAAGCATTAAAAATATTCACAGTACAGTAAAGAAAAACAGTAAGAATTAATTTTCATAAAAGAGATTTTTAGAAGTTGGTAAAAATACGAGTTTGGACAATGATGAGTATGTCGAGACGGTCTGTTTGCTGTCAAGAAAATAAAATCAAGTACTGAAAAGTAGCGTATTTCCGAGCTTTTTGTAAGGTTGGTATCATCAGAGAAGCCTTGCGGAAAGCTCGGTTTTATTATATGGAAACATATCTACTTTTTGGTCTGATTGGAGAAAAAGTGGATGGCCGGAAAATTGCGGTAGGGTTTAGGCTGTGGATTAGATGTTAGCTTTTCCGGATTTGGTTCATTGTGAATCAGTCGATACAGCGGATGTTTGATAGTTTTTTCCTTGCCACTGGTACCGGTGTATTGATATACATGGACTGGCAGACCAGCAATAGATTCAGAAAGAATCCCATAGGTCATCACTTCCTTTTAAAAATGGGTATAAGAAAAGCACCTCTGAAGAGATGCTTTCTTAAAAATTTCTTTTTTATTCTGAAATCAACCAATCAATCAAGTTGATGGATTTAATACCATCATAGGAAGAATCCATTCCGGTATTTAAGGATAGAATTATTTTTTCGTAGTTATCGCTGATTTTCTGGAGTGGTGGTAATTCTCGCTTGCGAACATCTTTGCTGGTCATGGTCTCTGTGACCTGAACATAAAGTTTGTCATCTACTTTTGTTGCGATAAAATCCACTTCGGAATTATCCACTTTACCAATAGAGACATCATAGCCTCTACGTAGCAGTTCAAAGCAAACAACATTTTCTATTGCATGTCCGCTATCACGATCCCTGAATCCAAGCAGATAGTTTCTAAGTCCGATATCAACGATGTAATACTTTCCAAGAGTACGTAAGAATTCCTTTCCTTTAATATCAAATCTCTTGAGGTCCAGGCCAACATCAGCAATTCCCGGCATTCCACCAAAACGCATGTAAGCATCGAAAACCTCTCGGAGTTCATAGTGTTCGCCGGTTTTATCAAATGCTTGCTTGCGTGTGCCACCTAACGCACTTTTGGTTTCTCTTATTTCAAAATCATGGAATGTTATAATCTTATTCAAGTTTATGCACTGAAATGCAGAAACTATTAAAATTTGACAATTTTTGCATTTTACAAGAAGAGAATGCCTCTATCATTGTAGACAGAAGCACCGGTATTATTTCCACAGCGGATAGCACGGTCGAGCTCATGATGGGGAGATTATTTGATGAATTATGTGCTAATATTCTGCAATTCTACTGCTAGTCGATTGATTTATGCACTAAATGTGATTCAGCGCAATGACGGCTGGAAAGCTTTTTGTATTCAAGGTGCTTTAGACTTTTCATTAATTGGAATATTGTCTATAATTGCCACAGTTTTAGCAAACAACAACATTTCAATTTTTGCGGTGTCTACTTACAATACGGATTACATTCTGATAAAAAATGAAGATTATCAGAAAAGTTTGGAAATCCTGAAATCCATAGGATATGACATTGTAGACTGCTAATTTTTCAATTGTTTGACAGCATGGTTGAAATGCAATTTTTGGGAGAATGACAGTGGCCATTTTTTCCAGACAGTTTTGAAATAGATTAACTGATTTGCACTAGTCAACAAAAACTGGACACAAATTTTAAATTATTCTTCAGTATAAATCCGATTTCCGTACAATGCCGTGCTTCTTTTTCTACATTCTTGTTTGACTGACAGGATTCTATCAGATGTTTCACGATTGTAACGTCTGCTTACGCAGCTTCGGGCCTGACAATCACTCCACACCTGATATTCTGGCTCCTAAGTCAAATAAGAAAGGCACCTATGCCTCCAGGCATCCATTCACATCGCTGGCATCTGTGCCAAAATCTTTCGGAGTATATTGGATAAGTTAATGAACGGACACATTACGAATGCCTTTGGCTGATATTAGAGCATCAGTCAAAGGCATTTAATGGTAAAACTGTGAAGATTAACAAATATCAGATTGAAATGTTCTTTTTAATAGAGTTCCTTCTAAATTCTTTTGGGGTACATTTTTCTAATTGCTTAAATAGTTTGGTAAAGTAATTGTAATCATCCATTCCAATTTGGGCAGCAATTTGATTGATCGGGATATCTGTAGATGATAATAAATTTTTTGCTACCTGGATTTTTAAGTTACGAACATGTTTCATGATACTAATGCCGTAGAGTTCGTGTGTGACTTTGTAAAAGTTAGTCTTTTGATAATGAAATTCTTTACAGAGCATTTCTACATTAATCGGCTGGCTGATATTTTTTAGAATATAATTGTCAAGTTGATATGCAAGATTATTTTTATTCATTTTAAGAAGACCAGTTACATTTAAGTAAGTTCCAATCATCTCAAGATAGTGCTGTAAAGAGGGAAGAATGTCTGTTGAAAACAAGGTATATTTATTATGTAAAGTATGTAAAGTTTCAATATCGACATTCTGTTTTTTTAATACAGGAAGAAGATTATCCCATTTTTTGTACAAGGAATCAGACGAAAAAAACTGTCCGCACATAACATAGCCGATAATAGTATCAGAAGAAATAATAGGAGAAATAATTTCTGTCATACCCATATGGCACTGATAGATTATTGTTTTCCTTTCATTAGTACATTTTGCAAAACCTTCGAAATCACAATGATGACACTTTTCATTTAATGTTATATCTTCCCGTAGAGTTTTGCAAAAGCGGGACAGCCTGGTCGGACAGGATAGAAACTCTGTAAAATTATTGTCAAACAATGCAATTCTGAAATTAGTCAGTTTGTTAAAATCAAATAAAATTTTGTTGATTTCATCAAAAGAATAGATCAGGTTCATCATTTTAAAAATCCCCTTTCTGTAAGAGACGTTAAACAGACTTTGGCGCCCAACGTAGCCATAGTCTGCTTCTAAGGATTAGTGATTCATAAAGGAATTTAATAAAATTATACTATATTATGAGCAATATAACAAACAAAATAACTTTATTGTTACTGTTAAAAAAGTAAATAATGACTGCTCAACAACACACGAAATTCCCAGGTCGTTGTTTTGGATCAATATCAGCATGAATTCCTGCTGTTTGTACCTTTCTACAAGTTTTATTTTTGTAGCAGGGGATTAAAACTTATTTTTTGTTATTGAGCAGTCATTAAATAGTAAAAATATATAAAACTATAAAGTGAAAAGAGAGTGAACAAAAATACTATTATTTCGAACTGCAATTCTATTTATTTCGTCTTTGATTGATTATACTGAGTACAAAGTTCAGGAGAGGAAGTGATAAGTTGTATCTAGCAGGGATCGATATAGGAACAACTGGGTGCAAGTGCTCAGTCTATGATGATGAGGGCAATTTCTTTATGGAGGAGTATGAAGAATACAGAATTCATATTACAAAAGAAGAACACACCATTGATGCAGAGGTGGTCTGGGAGGGAATAAAGTCAGTAATAAAAAAAATCACCAGACAAATACAATCGATAGAAGCAATTTGTGTAACGTCTTTTGGAGAAGCGAGTGTTTTACTCGACAAAGATGGAACTGTTTTGGATAAATCGTATTTGTTTACAGATCCAAATGGGCAGGAAGAATGTGATGAAATCACAGCAACGGTTGGCAGAGATTATATTTATGAGAATACAGGAATTGCACCGGGAAAGATGTACAGCGTATGTAAGTGGTGTTGGCAGAAAAGACATAAGCCGGAGATTTGGAAAAAAGTGAAATATATATGCCTGTTTGAAGATTATATTGTATACAAACTAACAGGAGTCAGACAGATTGATTATTCACTTGCAACGAGAACAATGGCATTTGATATTTATTCCTTAGAATGGGATACCAAAATACTGGATGCTGCGGAGATCGATGTGTCCATGCTTTCGAAGGTTGTTCCAATAGGAGCGAAAGCTGGAAATATGAGTCTGCAGATAACAGAGGAACTCGGATTTATGAACCGGCCGGTTATAGTGTCAGGATGCCATGATCAGATTGCAGCGGCTATTGGAAGCGGAGTATTTAATGAGAGGCATGGAGTAGATGGTACAGGAACTGTAGAATGCATCACAGTTGCTTTCTCGAAAGGTCAGAAAATTGATAAAATGCTTTTGCAGAAGTCTGGATTTGCGATCGTTCCATATATGAAGGATTTGTTTGTTACATATGCTTTTTCTTACACCGGAGGTGCGTTGTTAAAGTGGTATCGGGATAAAGTATCTCCTATGGAGGCAAAGGAAGCGTATGAAAACGGGCAGAATCCATACGAGGTATATAACAGGGGAGTTTCTGATGGAGAACCTTCAGAATTATTGATTCTTCCCTATTTCTCAGGCGCTGGAACACCTTATATGGACAATAGTGCAAAGGGAATAATTGCTGGTCTTACAATGGACACATCAAAAGAGAAGATTTATCAGGGAATTATGGAGGGGTGTTCTTATGAAATGAAATTAAATCTTGATTACCTCCAAAAAGCAGGAATTGCAGTAGAAAAACTTTTTGCTACAGGAGGAGGGGCAAACTCAAAAGAGTGGTTACATATAAAGGCAGATATATATGATAAAGAGATAAAATCATTGGGAGCCGCTGAATCAGGAACAGTTGCATGTATATTGCTTGCCGGAGTTGCATGTGGAAGATTCAGGAATTTGGAAGAAGCGTCAAAAGTATTTATCACTTATAGAGATACTTATTTCCCACGAAAAGGCGTGAAGGAAAAATATAAAAAATTATTTGATCAATACAGGATGATTTATCCGAGGCTGTATGAGAAATAAAGGAGAAAGGAAAGTATAAAAAATGAAGAAGACGACATTTGTTTTATATTTTGGAAACAGAGGATTTATGCCTGCAGAGCTTCTCAGTTCTGCAAGACAGGAGATGATAGAAGCTGTTGAAAACGCAGGTTATGATTACCTGATTATGGATGAAAAAGCAACCCGATATGGCGCGGTTGAGACAAGAGAAGAAGGACGCATTTATGCAAAATGGCTGGAAGAGCACCGGGGAGAATTCGATGGAGTTATATTATGTATGCCCATTTTTATTGATGAAAATGGGGCCATTACTGCACTGGAGAATGCAGGAGTTCCAATTTTGATGCAGGCATATCCTGACGAAATCGGAAAAATGGATTTTGCTCATCGTAGGGATGCATTTTGTGGAAAATTCAGCGTGACGGATGTTTTTGAACAATATAAGAAACCATATACAGTATTTTCTCCCCATGTAGTACATCCTCTTTCAAAAGAATTTGCTGAAAATCTCAGAGATTTTGCTGCAGTATGTCGTGTTGTAAAGGGAATGAAAAAGTTGAATGTGGGATGCATTGGTGCAAGAACAACTGCATTTAAGACGGTTCGTTTCGATGAGATAACGGCACAGAGATATGGCATTAATATTGAATCTTTCGATTTGTCAGAATTAATTTTTAAGGTACAGAACAAGAATGACGATGATGAGGATGTAATTATTAAGAGAGGAATTCTTGAGAACTACACCAACTGCTCCTGTGTGCCGGAAGAGAATATGAATACACTTGCTAAGACAAGTGTTGTTCTGGACGAATATATAAAAGAATATCATTTGGATGCACTGACGCTACGTTGTTGGAATGAAATGGAAGATATTCTTCATATCACTCCGTGTGTATTGTTAGGCGAATTAAATGACAGAGGAATTATTGCTTCATGTGAAATGGATCTCTGTTCTGCACTTACTATGAAAGCCCTGTCTCTTGCATCGGAAGAAGCATCTACTTGTCTTGACTGGAACAATAATTATGGAGAGGAAGAAAATAAAGTTATTCTTTTCCATTGTGGACCTGTTCCGCAGTCATTGATGACTTGTAAAGGTAATGTTATTGATCATAAGATGATTGCAAAGACGGCACCCGGACACGGCTGGGGAGCAAATGAAGGAAGAATAAGGCCTTTTGATATGACATTTTCAAACTGTAAGATGGAAGACGGAAAGATTTATATCTATTTCAGTGAAGGAAGATTTACGGATGATGTTATTGAAGATGGATATTTTGGCTGCGGAGGTGTAGCTGAAATTCCTAATCTTGAAAGTAAGCTGAACAAGCTTGCCAGAAATGGATTTAAACATCATACAACAGTTGGTGTTGGACATATGAAGAAGGTATTGGAAGAAGCGTTTAAATACTACTTAGGATATGAGATTGTTAATATTGATTAAGAAAAAGGTGAGAAAAAGTGGTGAAAGAAGATTATTATTTTGGGAATCCAGATCAGATACGTGGTGTAGAAGAATGTTATCTTTTGGAGGGAAAAGCTGATGGTGTGCGAATCATGCGCGTTCGAAATGGACTGGGGTTGGAGGTAACAGTCTGTCCAGATCGTTGTGCTGATATTACCCGGGTAATATTTAAGGGAGATAACATGGGGGATTTTGCACCTTGTGGTTATGTTTCGTCCAAATATTATGATGCAAATCAATCGGAAATGGTGCGTTCTTTCACAGGGGGCTTCTTGACAACCTGCGGTTTAGATAATGTGGGAGAGGTTTGTGAAATAGATGGAATTACATACCCGCTTCATGGAAGGATCAGTAATCAGCCAGCCAAACACTGCTATTGGAGTGAAAATGATGACGATTATACCATCCACGCAATTATATCGCAGGCGGCTTTGTTTATGGACAAGATGGAGTTGGTTAGAGAAATTCATATAGGCAAAAAAAATAATACGATCGAAATTAAGGATCAGATTCAAAATAAAGGAGATAAGGAATCCGCCTGTATGTTTATGTACCACATGAACATGGGCTATCCATTATTATCAGAACATGCGCAGCTACAAATAAATTCATGTGATGTTCGGCCTAGGAATGAATATGCAAGGGAACACATTTCTACTTGGAAAGAGATTTCGGAGCCGGGCAGTATGACAGAGGAGGCTTGCTATTACCATTCTTTTGAAGAAAAAGGAGTTGCAAAGATATATAATCCTGATATTAAAAAAGGTGTGGAGATATCTTTTGATCCCGAATCACTCCCGTGTTTTACAGAGTGGAAAATGATGGGGAAATACGATTATGTACTGGGACTGGAACCCGGAAACTGTAATCCAAACGGCCGTAAAAAGGTTAATCAAAGTGGTAAGCTTGTAATGTTGAAGGAAAATGAAATAGTAAAATATGGTGTTAAGATAAAACTTTTGGAGGAAGCATAAATGTTAACAACAATGAACGAAGTGCTGAAGATTGCAGAAGCTAGAAATATTGCGGTTGGTGCATTTGATACCCCGAATTTAGAAAATATGTTTGCGGTTGTGAAGACCGCTGAAAAGTACAATGTGCCTGTTATATTGATGTATATTCCACTGCTTGAGGATGTTGCTCCTGTGGAATTTATGGCACCTGTAATGGTTGCGGTTGCCAGAAATGCTAAAGTTCCGGTTGCAGTACATCTGGATCATTGCAGTGATCTGGAACGCTTAAAGCGTTGCCTAGAACTTGGGTTTACATCAGTTATGTATGACGGATCTGAACTTTCATATGAAGAAAACGTTAGAAACACAAAGATTGCAGTCGAATATGCAAGAAGATACGGTGCAGATGTAGAGGCAGAAATTGGTATTATGGGTGGACGTGAAGTAGGAGGAGCAAATGTAGGGAGCATAAAACCGGAGGATATGTATACGGATCCGGAAGATGCAAAGCGATTTGTGGAGGAAACAAAGATTGATGCACTGGCGGCTTCCTTCGGAACGGCACACGGGTTTTACACTGTTGCACCTAAACTTGATTTTGCAAGGATTGAGAAAATAAAGAGTCTGGTAAAGATTCCGCTGGTTATGCATGGAGGATCTGGCGTGAATGCAGAAGACTATGTAAAAGCAATTCACTGTGGTATTCGTAAGATCAACTATTACTCTTATATGGGAAAAGCAGGTGTAGACGGAGTGAAATCGTGTCTGGAAAAACATAATGGAGAGGTAGCGTTTTATCATGAGCTCGCAGCTGCAGCAACAGAAAAAATGCAGGAAAATGTTGAAAAAGCTATCTGGACATTCTCTATGCAGTCTTGATCTTTTTCTCAAATTAACTACTGAGAACAGGAGGAAAGTAAAGTGAATAGTTATATGATAATTATATCATTTATAATTTTTGCCGGATTGGTTGCAGTTATTACGTATTTCAAAACCAGAAACGATAATATGGAAACCAGTGACGGATATTTCCTTGGCGGGCATAGCCTGACGGCAATTGTCGTGGCCGGATCGTTGATGCTTACAAATTTGAGTACTATACAGCTTGTCGGACAATCGGAAAATGCATATCGTAACAATTTGAGTGTTATTGGCTGGTAGGTATCATCGGATGTTGTTATGCAGTTTGCGGAGGATTAAAAGCTGTAGTAGTTTCTGATACTATCAACGGAGTTATATTATTAATTGGTGGATTTTCCGTAGTAATCTGCGCGTTGCTTGCTCTTGGAAAGGGACATTTCGTTGATGGAGTGCAAAATTTTCTTAATATGACTTCGGAGAAACTAAATTCTATTGGTGGACCAAATGATGATGTGCCGTTTGGAACAATGTTTACAGGTATGTTGATTGCAAACATTTTTTACTGGGGAACAGATCAGTCTGTGATTCAGAGAGAACTTGGTGCTAAAAATTTAAAAGAAGGACAGAAAGGACTCATGTTAGCAGGGTTGATGAAAGTATTTACACCGGTTATCATTATCCTGCCAGGTGTTATGGGATATCAGCTGCTTGGCGGCAATATTAGCAATGCAGAAACAGTATATCCAACTCTTGTAAGAACTGTTCTGCCAGTACCTCTTGCCGGTGTCTTTGCTGCAGCAATGTTTGGTGCGGTACTAAGTACTTTCAATAGTGTTTTGAATAGTTCAGCGACATTATTTGCAGTAAATATATATAAACCACCACTTTACAACTTTTTCATAAAAAATAATCGTACAGGACTTTCTGATGTATAATGAGTTTGCGAAAAAACATTACAAAGGAAAGTGACCCTGTACGACAGACTCATTATACAACGAAAAGACATTGATTGGTAGGCTTCATAAATATTTTTCAGCATATTTTGAAACTTTTTCAGCCCTAAGTGCTGAAATGCTGTTTCTGTCGATACTCTCAATACTGGCTTTGGAGTCGGCTCATTCCATACGTTTTTTGTACCGACACTTTTTATCCGGTATTACGACAAAGTCGCTGAATGCCTTTTATTATGTGTGTTCCTATGCCAAAGTTGATTGTTCAGGCTTTATGAATGTAACAGCTAAAATAGCCCTGCATCTGATTCCTGAATCTCTAAAGTCACAACCAGTATTTATCTGTATTAATGATACAATGGTTTCAAAATTCGGCTTGAAATTTGAAAATGTATCCAGGCTTTTTGACCATGCTGCGCATAACGGCTCCAACTATCTCAATGGGCACTGCTTTGTAAGCCTGATGCTCTGTATTCCGGTCTGGAGCCATGATAAAATCTCATACCTTGCCGTTCCTCTCGGATACCGTATGTGGTAGAAGAAGGAATCAAAACTGGAGCTCGCGGCTTCCATGGTACGTCAGGTTATGCCTGAATTTTCACAGCAGAAAAATGTGATTATCCTTTGTGACAGCTGGTATATGAAGCAGAATCTGGTTTCTATCATTGAAGAATATGAAAACCTTGGTCTGATTGGAAACGCAAGATCCGACTCTGTCATTTATGACCTTGCCCTGGCTCCTACAGGTCACAGGGGCAGACCAGCAAAACACGGAAGGCGTCTCTCAATAGAAGATGATTTTACTCTCTCTGATGAAAAGGTTGGCGATTATTATACCGGTGTTCGCCGTGTCCTGACAAATCTTTTTGGAACACGCGAGGTTCTTGCTTATGTTACATCAACAGCCAGAACCGGAGGAACCAAACGCCTGTTTTTTAGCACGATATCGTCCGAAGAACTGCAGATTTTCTGTGCATGGCAGGAATCTTCATCTTTAAATCAAACCGGAAGTGACCGGATGAAATATATTCCGCTATTTCTTTATTCGTTTCGCTGGAATATTGAAATCAGCTACTATGAACAGAAAACTTTCTGGTCGCTATGCAGCT
>OHAD01000910.1_pt1 | contig 31526 bp, 22 predicted proteins | sample 1577011 | NCBI WGS metagenome assembly OHAD01 (sample SAMEA3541510, study PRJEB24748) | human gut metagenome | biome: human gut; feature: human-associated habitat; material: faeces | place: China | collected 2012 | reverse complement strand
AATCAACAGCTAAACTTGCACCTCCAGCTGTTTCACTTGCTTGAATGTTCTTTTCCATTTGGTTGCGGGAGCCAGATTTGAACTGACGACCTTCGGGTTATGAGATTTACAAAACACTGCTTTTCGTTCTTTTTCATAACGAAAAACAAGGAAAAACAGTGCTTTTTCATGCCATTCTTTGATATATATAGTCATTCATAAAGTTTCATAATCTCATAAGGGTATGCATAAGGGTACGAAATCATACCCTCTTACAGACAACATTAACACTTGAATATGTCTACAATGCTATGAGAGATATTGTGGAGAGATTATATATCTAAAAGCATAAAACAAGCTGTACAGTTTGATTACTGCATAGACTTTTTACAGACAAATCGTCATGTAAGGCGGTATACAGATAATGTCATCCTTGAAACTGAGATTTCGTGGATGGATTACATAGCATTCACCTATCCTTGCCTTGTACTTTTCCTTAAAACGTTTGAGCGATTCGATGGAATATCTCTTACTCGACTTAACCTCTACCGGGAACATCTTGTATTTCAATTTACTGTTATTGGATATGAGAAAGTCTATCTCGATATCATTACGATGCTTTTCGACATTGTACCGTGTGTAGAAGTACAGCTTATGCCCGTTAGCGGTCAGCATCTGAGCGATGACATTCTCATAGAGCATACCCTCGTTCATATTCAACTTGTCACCGAGTATCTGCTTGTATACCTCATCTTCGAGCAGTTCATTCTCATCGAAGGCATGGCTGACCAGCAGTCCCGTGTCACCGAGATAGCACTTTACATAGGCTCTGTTCTCGTTGATCGAAAGTCCGATATTCGGATCGTTACATAGAAAGCACTCGTTCGATATCATCGAGTCAGAAAGCCAGAAGAAAGTCTCCTCATATTGATCTGCTGTACTTTTTGCTGATACATCACTAAAAACCACACGCTTTTCGTGCTGAGAAAGCAGACCGGGTATCTGATCGAATATGGTGAGAACTTTGCTCCTGTATCTTGCATCTATCTTCATAATATCACTGCGGTAAAGTGCAAGAATATCACGCTTTTCGATATCGGCTTTATCGAAATCTTTTCTGCTTTCAAGGAAAGCAATCACGCTTTGCGGCATACCGCCCACAAGCATATACTGCTTGAACAGCAACATCGCCTTGTGATGCAATTCGTTCTCTAGGGGAACTTTGTCGGCAAAGCACTTGCGGATATAGTTGATGATCTGTTCCTCGCCCAAGGCATTACAGAATTCCTCAAAATCAAGAGGGTACATACTCAGGTGACGCTCTTCCGAAGGAATGACAATGTCTTTGACATTTTCCTTTATAGAGATCAGTGAGCCTGTCTCGATATAATCATATCTGCCGTCGGCAACAAGGTACTTGACACACTCTCTTGCTTTCGGGTACATCTGCACTTCGTCAAAGATGATGAGCGACTCACGCTCATACAGTTTCACGCCGTAGTATGTGGACAACAGCATAAAGAAGGTGTCCAAATCATTCATGTGCTTCACAAAATATTCCTTCACCTCATTTGAACACTTGGCAAAGTCGATCAGGATATAGCTTTTGTATTCATTTCTGCCAAATTCCTCACATATCGTCGATTTGCCGATACGTCTTGCACCCTCTATCAGGAATGCTTTCTTACCGTTCAGATCGTTTTTCAGTGTCAGCAGCTTGTTGTACATTTTACGTCTTAGTATCATAACAAACACCTTTTTGGATAATACGCAAATTTATAAATTTCAAAAATAGGATAATACGCATGATTACTTCTGTTCCACATCAGTATCATGCGCAGGTTTATCATTATTATACTGCACGATCGTAAAAAAGTCAAGTGACTCAGTTTTTACACTGGGGAAGATGTCGGGATTGCTGTGTCTTGCACAAAAATAGTTATGATTCTTCCACACATCTGAATTCTTAATACCATATCAGTTATAACATGATCACAATAAAATTATTGGAAATTACTGCTATGTCGATAATACCTGAATTAACAAGGTCGAAGTCACACAAAGTCACTACCGTGCGCAACGACAAGTGTGAGTTTGGAACTAAAGTTCATTTCCTTGAACAGATGACATCCACTGACTGGGAAGAACATGAACAAGCAAAATACATTTGCATACAGCTTTTGCATGGAGTGGACGAATGATTTAGAATTAGTTTTCACAACTTCTCCACTTTATCTTGATTCATCAAAATAAAATATTTTATCGTTTACAATAACCATAGCATTTAACAACCAATTATTGTTACCTCCACCGATTATTATTAAAATCGGTTCGGGACAATTAAGTTTTATATTATGCGAAAGTGAAATCATTTGTTCAATATCAGAGTGACTTGGAATTGGCAATGAATTCGGATGATAATGCCACTCACCTAAATAATAAAGGTTATCTTTCCACAATTTATCAAGCCTTTTTTGCAATCCATTGATACCTCTTTTAAAAGATGTCATTTCCCTAATCGAATCATCGGGAGAATTAATGATTTCAAAAATAAAGGCAGTCACTCCATTATCTGAGTATCTACCAATTACGATTCCACCCGTTTCATATGGATTTGATTCTTCACATAATTTGTGTAAAAGATCAAGCTGTTCACTTGACAATTCAATCTGTAAATTTATATCAGAATTACAAAACACCAATTCAATCACTCTCACATTTATCAATTAGGGAGTACCCTTCGTAATAATCACTCTCTTTCTGCTTATATATCAAAGATACTTGTTTTATTTTTCCCTTATCAATATATTTCTCAATATCCTTTACAGCGATAGAAGCTGCCATCCATATATCATCACTGCGAGCAGGAAACGTTGGATGCCAGCATCCCATACCATCTCTGGGTAAACTATTTTCGTCAATCCCTTGCAAATCAGCTTTAGTATATGGTGTAATAAACTCATAGAATTTGTTAAAATTGTAAAAATTATTATTTTGCATATTGATATAAAGATTTTTTGCACCAAATCCTACAGATACCGATATCAGAAAATGAGGACGTTTCAATTCAATGCTACTGAGCGTATTCAAAACACTATCTTCGCCAGTACAATCAATAATTATATCATATTTTTCTATGTCTATGTTCGTATGTGGCATATCATTTTCAACAGTCAACGATAGTTGGTTGCTAATTGGCTTAACTTCAGCATGAGGCATGATAGTATTCAAATGTGAGCATAGAGAATAACATTTGTTACTGCCAATAGAACTAAGATTAAGTGTATGTCTTGATAAATTCCCCACTTTAAATACATCACTGTCAGCTATTGAAAGATTATATATTCCAGATCTAACCATTATTTCTGCAATGGAAGACCCAACACAACCAGCACCAATCAAAAGAATTCTTTTTCTTTGCATTGTTTTAGGCATTTTACCTCGTTGAGATATTTCTTCTTGATTCCAATTCTCAGATAAGATCCAATCTATTCGTCTATGAGGCTTAAAAACTTCAGTGATATCTCTGTACCAGTAACCTTTTTCATTCTTTCTAAAACCTTTGGGAACTTGATGACCATACGACAATGTTGGCAGAAGAAATGCTTTCCAGTAAATAATCTTATTTTCCTTAAACCAATATTTTGGTATAGGAAACCCCAACAAGAATAGGTGAGGCATACCATCACGTAAATATTTTGTGCTTTCTCTAAGTATTACTTTAATATCATAGCCTTGAGCTTTACATACTTCCTGTAGTTCTCCCCATGTCTCGGGAACTTGCCAATCATATAGAGTAGGAACACTTTTTAATAAAATCCATGGAGACTTACTTACCCTCTCAGTATTTTCTTTTTCTAATGCTGTTCCCCAATGCGAATAAAGAATGGGCTTATTATCCATCGAATAAAATGTTCTAGCATAAAAGACAGTAGGGTTTGATTTATAACAATCAATATCAACTATACCATATTTGCAATCTGTATCCTCCCATTGCATAAATGTCACAATATCTTCAGAAAAAGCAAATTGACATTTGAGAAAAATGTTATCATTAAACTCTGGCAGTTCAAATAACTCATTACTATTGACTAAACAGTCATTAGCAGCAGAATATAGCCATTCAACAGCTCTCTGTACATGAAACAGCATCCTACCATCAACAGAAAATGGCTCTGGATTAAGAGAAGACAAGGTATTGACATCAACACATAATGCACCATTTCGCCATAACCCATTTTTATTGATGGAATAGTTATTTGATTGATGATACAATGTTGTTGTAATACTGTTCTCAATGTCAGGATATATTTTCACTTTACCTTGAGGATATATAGATTCTACCACAACATACCATTGTGATGCAATTGGAAAATATCTATTCTCTGTTTTAATAGTTATTAACATATGATAATACCACAATTTATTTTCTCCATCAAATTGCCAGTCATCTATCATTTGTACTACAGGGTATAAATTATCAAGTTCTCTTCGAGCTGTTTTCAGTCGCTGAATAACTTCATCTTCATTCATCTATGCAAATCGACCTCTTGGAATTTCAGTTGTTTGTTTTGTACGTTTACTAAAACCATTTACAGAACTATTTTCTTTTGTTGGAGGTTCAGGAAACATTGATCCAAATAGATTTCTCCATTTTAAAACGCTTTCATGAAGATTTTCACAATCATATGCATCTCTTGCTTTTTGAGCAGCATCACATACTGATTCATAAAAATCGTTATAATCATCTTCTGACAATCTACCAAAAACATTGTGTTCAGGAACGCCCCTATCTGCAAGAAAAGGTTTTGTTGGATAATACTTGGCAATTTTTTCAAGTGTTAATACAACACCCTCAGCTACGCTTTCTATATCATCTGGGCAACACTCTCCGATGAAGTGTTCAAGCGGGTAACTCTTGGGGTGCTTCATGTCAGGGCACATTACTTTTTTCCACCATTTTAAAGCCTTTACTACATTTATATAATGACCATTGCATCTCTTGTTTTTTTCAACAGTCCATCTAATTTGTTCAAGAGGGTGCGTTTTATCCCATGTATCGGCTTCACGGTCAGGAATCAATAATGGCTCGTCCTTCCAATCGCTTTCGTCAGATTCAGTAAAAAATGCCGAGAATTCTTCAATGGAAGATTCACTAACCAATTCTTCAGAACATAATTCTTCTTGAACCGCCTCGCTGGGAGCAGAGGTAGGTACTATATCAAGATCAACGTAACTAAGACTAATTCCAAGAGAACGCCCTTGCTTTCGATACTTTCCCTCATAATGTTTCTCCAAAAAGGGTATAAACATATCCAATGCTTCTTCAGGCGTAGTATTTTCTGAATCAAGATTAGTGACGACAATTATGTCAACATCAGACTTGTTGCCATTCTTCGGCTTTACTGCAGTTGATCTTCGGTAGCTTCCTTGCAAAAATGTGCTTACGATTATTGGCGCTAACTCTTCATCTGCCAACAATCGTTTTCTTAATGTTGAATGTCCTGTTTTCAAATCACTAATCTGACTGCTAGACAAACGGATATTCGACAAAAAATCAGAAAAGTATGTAGGTGCTGTTGCCATAATCATCTTCTCCTTTACGGTAATTTTTTAAATGATGGCGAATATGTTCCAGTATCTTTTGCCTCTAAATCAAATTCATACAAAACACAATTTCCAAATCCCCGTGACCTTTGACCAAGAAGAAACATAAAAGCATTAGGTGCTGAAACAAAAATATGAACAGTGGCTCTTCTCTCTACTGTACTTCGTTTTGCAAGCGATTCTACAACCTGCTGAACAAGACTTTTTGCATGAGCAGCATTTTGTATAGAGTCAAAAGAAGGACCTTTTCCACCAATAGTAAGCGTAATCATTCTTCCTATTTTAAGTCCACTGTCTGAAATATATTCGTTGACATTATCTTCAATATTACGAGTGATACTTACGATAAGACAAGTATCAGATTCGTTTATGTCAATACGTTCGTCTCTAACATCAAAGTCTATGAATGTAGCATCGTATGAATCTTCAATATTCCATATTTCTGACTTGTGTAGCGGATCAGGGTTGCTGGGGAAGGCAGAAATTCTAGATTTTGGATCAAGTATTCTTCCAGTAGCAAATGCAATTGATAATGGTGCCTCCAACATTAACTGATATTTATAATTTACATCAGTATTTTTCTTCAAAAATGTGTCCAATTCTTGATAAATATCTCTATCCCAGTCGTATTCTGGCTTAAGTTTTCTTCCATCGAATTTTTCTTTAAACGAAAGAATTATTTCTGTTGCCTCTGACAAATATTCTGTACCACGTTCAAAACTAACAATTCCAATTGTCTTGAAACCGAAACACCTATTCTTCAACATCAGTACATATTCTTCAATTCGAGAATCAAATATGGACTTTTCTATACCAGTATTGCTTATAGATGAAAGGAAATTATCTGTTACTATTGCTTTCGCAATTAATTCTAACTGATCATACATTAAAGCAAACCCTTTTATTGAAAGGTACTTCAATAAAGACGCTATCAATAAATCGGTTAGTATACTCAAGTCGAATGGGTAGTTCATAATTCTCAAGATTTTGCCCTTAATAATGGATATATCAAAGTTCGACAAAGCTTTCAAATGCTCGTTTCCTAACTTGGTTTTATCATTATTATTTTCCTGCAAAACAACTATTGCATTCTTAAATTTAATTGCACTTGGAGCTAATTGACCTATTAAGAATAACTCGCACTCAGTAGCACCTATATCATCCTTAATCAAATCGTTTGTCCATTCAATTATGGCACTACGATCAAAAGAGTTAACGCTTGATTTCACCTGGATACTCTTAACAGTATTTCCATTTCTTTCTAAAGCTATGTCAACTTTATCATTTTCAGAATTATACTCGACATATATCTTATCCCAATTATCTAGACATAATGCTTGAAAAATGGAAGCAAATGTTTGATATAGATATCCTCTGGATCCATCTTTTCCACCCAAATTTATTCCCTCCTAATTAGTTACTGCGAATTTCTTTACAATCAAATCAATATGCATCTGGTTCCGCAGATATAAATAAATACTTTCACGGCTTATACCCACTTATTTCGCTCCGAGCGATCCTCGACAGCGAATATGTGAAAGTTATCAGACAAGCTATCCGATACCAACACCACAAGCCGCTGTTTACGCAATAATGGAAAACAACAATTATAACAATGGAATCGATAATAACGAGAACTGTTCCGACATTACCTCTAATTTTATCTGCAATAATTTGCAACAATATAGAAAATGCCATTTCTTTGATATATATAGTCATTCATAAAGTTTCATGATTTCATAAGGGTATGTGTAAGGGTGTAAAATCATGAACTTTTTATATATACAAATTGATTTTTATATTGATACAAGATCACAATAATTTATCACTAGTCTCCTCATTTTCTTGCAGATACAGCCCAAAATTAGAATGACGCTCTAGTGAATGCAGTTCCTCTTTGATATAATTCCAAGAAGAACGATAATCATAATCTTCCACCACTGAAAAATCTGAATGTATCATAAAGTCACAGAAATCCTTTGTGGCTCTATGATATTTTTTCGCAAACGCATACGCATCTTGTTCTTTTTCTTCATCTGTACTGCCAAGCTTATTGTGAAGTACATGATCCAAATTACACGACATATAAAAGACATGATACGGTATATCCCAAATCTGAGAACAGCCAAGCAGTTTATTCAGATTAGAAGACTTTTGCTCGTTCCGCTTTCGGATGCTCTCCACATTTTCTGCTTGAATCTCTGTTGTCGTATAAATAACCTTTTCATTGGCATCCCGTTCTGGCAGCTCCACTACATTTTCTGCTGAGATAAAGGCACCGTCCGTATCCGTAATGTGGACGATCTCCTTAAAATCACTTTTCTTGAAATGATTCTGAGCTGCATACTGCTTTACCATTTTTCCGATTTCGGCAACGATCGCGTTGGCAGTAATGTTATGTGCTGTGGTAATATCACCGTGTACAATGTGCAGGTAAATCTGATCTGAAGGATATAAGTTACTTAAAACTGTACCAAGTGCATCTTGATCGGATGGTCCTTCCACAATGATAAACACAATCTTTTTACGGGGCATAGCTTTCACCTGCCTCCCGGAATGCAAATGCGATCTCATAATTATTGGTGGGGTCATACACCGTTTCACTCTGCTCGCCCAACGTAATATCCCGATAGTAGAAATCTCTCAGATTATTGCTGTTCTTGACATTTGTCATTCGAATATACCGATTTTCCGGATTCACTGTGGTAAACGCCACAAATCCACGGTCTATGGTTTCCAGCGGTCGAAGATTATGTGAAGTAAAGATCAGTTGTCCCTTTCCCTTTTCTGAAATAATCCGGAGCAGTTCACCCAGCAGATATTCAAAAATGCCTGCATCCAGTTCATCAATTGCAACGGTAATTGACGGCTGGTTATAGACGACGATCAGCAATTGCAAAACAGAAATAATCTTTTTAATTCCCTCCGATTCAAAACGAAGTGGGATTGCCTTCTTGTTTTTCAAAGAAACCAGCTGAATTCGATTCGCTTTTGCACCACTTTCTAACAGCTGCTCCCCAAGATTCACTACGCCAATTGTCAAGCCTGGAACCAACTGTTCCAGAACGATATTCATATTGGCAATTACTTTTTGCAGAAGTTCCAATACCTGCGACGGAATTGTACCAGCATCCCACAACGGAATGGGGACTTCACCAAAAGCTCCGATCTGGTCATCATGGTATTTCAACGCCAACGGCAGATTACTCAGACTGATCATCGCTGTATTTTTGGTATCAATGACAAACAGTTCCGATTTTCCGTATTCAGATAAACGATCTATCAAAAATGTCAGATACTTCTCTTTGCAGTTTTCATGAAAGATTTTGCGGCACTCTTTGGAGAATATAAAGGAACGACCAGTCTGCTCAGCCATTCTTTTGGCAACCAATAGATCTGTGGCAACTGCTTTATTTCCGCCTGTGAAAATGTCGTATTTTACTTTTGGAAGAAAGGCAGTTTCTTTTGCATTGGTATCAATGATTTTCTGCAGCCGCTGGCTTTGTGCTGCATCCTGGTAAGCTGTACTCAGCACCTCATCAAATACCACCACACGAAATGTGTCTTTTGGCTGCATTTCGGTTATCTCATCCGGTGACAAGGATTCTTTGCGAAGCTTAAACTGATAGACCACATCGTATTTCACTTGTTCTTTGGCATTCTCCATTGTCAGTTTATACTGTATTTGTGCATAGTCTGCATCAATATGAATGCAAGCACCATAAGATGTCGGCACAGAACGTCCGCTCAAGACATATTTCAAGATGTCGATCACATCGATCAAGGCTGTCTTTCCGGAACCGTTCTGCCCATAAAGTCCGAGCACACTTGCTTTGTACGGTTTGTGTGTATTTTTGAATCCGATGATTCCGTGTACTACATTCTTGAAATTCCGAATCTCAACTTGTTCTATCCTAACAATTGCTCCATTCATCGTGATGCCTCCTATCCTGTGTTATTTATTATACCACATTTATATGAAATAGTCAATGCAAATTTGCGATTTTGCATTTTTTATATCGATTTTCAAATTAGCTTATCAGTCTAGAAAAGTTGATTTATAGTATTTGCACTGTTTCTATTGAAAGTATTTTGATTTCAAGTTTTTCTTTTGCAGTATTTTATGAGAGGCATTCAATGTAAAAGCATCAAAAATCTATCCGTATAAAATTCAAGACATCCGATGCTTATCATTTTACCTTATCCAAAATTTCACACTTACACCGAATCACATGAAATCAAAATATATTCCATCCTGTTCAAGTGGATTCAGTTCCATATCATCACTCGTTTTTTCTACAATCTGAATCGTTAACATTCCATCAGAATCCGAATTTTTCAAACCTCTTTGATGCTTGAAATAAACCAGATAGGTATTGAGAATCTCATTTTGATCGGTATTGTATTCTTTCCACAAGTCATAAGTAGATACTTCATAATACCCTTCTGTAATCGTATAATCTTCCGTATTCTGAACAGATACTTTGATTTCATCACAGGTTTTCATATAACCCTGAAACCAATTTGTAAGTTTTTCCGCCTGTGCCTCCAGATTTACAGATTCTTTCACTGCAGGAGTAAATGTCTTTGTCAATTTTGCTGTATCATAAGATCCAATGAATTGCAAAATGCTATAAATATAGTCAGAAGAATTTAATTGCGACATTGTTTTATCAATTGCAAAAGCACCACATTCCGGCATACTTTCCCAAAAAAAATCTTCATAACACGCTATGACATCTTCGTATAATACAAATTTATAAATACCATTTAGACTATCATTTGAATCCGCTTGCTTTAGCGTTACATAAGCTGTGTATGTGCTTTGATCTGTTGTAATATGAAAGCATCCATGTAATATACAGGTTGATCCATCTGAACTGTATTCATTCTCTGTATGACCAATATTAAAATCATATGTAACCATTTTGCCTTGATAAAAGTCCAATATGAATTCAATCTCGGTTAGCAATTCCGCTGCTTTTTCTTTTCTTGCTTCCTCAGAAAATAACTCATGAAATGAAACGGCATCTTTATTTTCTATTGCCGCAATTGACTTTTCAAAATAGTCACTCATAATTTGATCGTTACCGTTTGTTGGTGCAAGTATTTGATTACTAAGCGGCATTGTGCAACCTCCAAATAAAAGGAAACACAAAACAACAGCAAAAAGTAAAGGAATCCCACTTCGAATACGCATATATTTTTCCTTTCGTAATCACCATATCAATCCATAAATCGAGGTTACATACTTTCCATTCACCTGAATGTTTTTCATCCCGGAATATGAAGGCAGCGGTTCATGTGTTTCACCTCGTGTTCGTTCTCGCATCTCTGTTATTTTATCTTCCAGTACCCACGCTTTGTGGAACCGCAATGTTCAATCACCCCGTTTTTCTTCATCTTCTTAACATGATACCTAGCGGAATCATTAGTTATTGCAAGGCTCTCGGATATTTTAGCAATTGTAATCTGGGGATTTTCTTTTATTAGTTCAAGAATTCTGTTCTGAATTGCGTTGTGATTTTCTTTGGTCTTTTCTTTGGCTTTTTCTTTGGTTTTTTCTTGGGTGTCTCCGTTTCCTACCTCAACATCCTCCACCACACCATAATTCATATTCCACATTGTTAAAAAGAAACAATCATATTCCGATGTAAAAACAGGTCTTTTCTCCTCTGTATAATTCGGAAGAGTTTTATAAGCAGAAAGGATCTTCTTGAATCCGCTGCCACGCCGATCCATGTACTTCAAGCGATTGAAAACATCAGCAATCACAGGATTTCTGCGCCTTGACGGAACATTCATCAAGTCTCTGTCCTGAACCTTTGTACCGTCAAACATTCCGCCCGGTGAGTATATTTCAAGCCGGTCATCAAAAATATCAATGTGAACCTCCGAGCCAATCTCGTTGTAATTGCGGTGAATAATTGCATTGACAATTCCTTCCAGAACTGCTCTTTCTGGGTAGTCTGGCATTTCCAATCTGCCGTCAGCTGTTTTCTGCCACATTTTGCGGGAATGACGTTTTACAAATGCCAGACCTTCTTGCAGCAAGATAATAATACTGCCCGAAATTTCGGCATCGTCTATTGCATCAACCACACCATCAGCCTTATCCAGTCCATTCCAACGTGTGCAGAACAACCGGGATTGCTTTATGGGAGATTCATCCGCAAGCAATGCTCCAGCATTGGTAAGGTTGCCTTTTTCGTCGATCAATCCAAATGACTCATAATCAGATTCTGCAAAGGAATGCCCGGTCTGCTGATAGAATACAGATTTCAACTTGGTAAATGCCATATCGTCAAATTGATACTTCGACGGCAGACTGTCATAGGTTGCATTGCTGCCTTTTAGTACAAGCTCACTCAACTGCTGTGGTGTAGCCTGAACACTCTGATTTCCAATGCGGATAAATGCAGTCAGCATTCCATCACCAGAATAGTAGTAAGGTGTCTGTTCACCTGCATAAACTTCCACAATCATCAGCGTTTTGCCTTCCACCTTCTGAAAGCGAAGTGTAAATTCCGGGATTGGATTCAGGTGCACTTTTATTTGTTCGCTGATGGTTTCTGCATCTTTCTCAGCGTTTTCCAGTCCGATAATCGTGTTGTCATCGGCAATCCCGAATATCAGCTTTCCGCCCCGTCCGTTTGCAAAGGCACTGATGCTCTTACACCAGCTCTTCGGTTTCTTGGCTTCGACTGCCTGTTTCTTGTCGTATTCTGTGGTTTCTCCGATCAAAGCGATAATGTCCATTCATTGTACTCCTTTTTGCTGCTATGGGTACACTTATGTATCTTGCCCTTTTGTACATATTATATCATACTCGCAATGGCAAATCAAGAAATTTGACGCAGGATCCTGTGTTTTTATGCAAAAGGAAGAGCAGGACTTTGCCTGCTCCATTCTATTTACGAATCCATGCTCATCTCATTTTGCAAAACATTTGGCAATATCCTAAACTTTTCTCGGAAGCTTCAAAACATTTATTTTACTCATTTTTCAAGTAAAATCAAATACGCACTTTCTGAATATGGTATAATAAACATACCAAACTACGAGGTGAGTTTTCTTGAAATTACACTTACGTTTGCGGGATTTGAGAGAGGACAGGGATATGTCTCAGGCTGCTATGGCAAAGCTTCTGAAATGTTCCCAGCAGACCTACTCCCGCTATGAATCCCACACAACAGAAATCCCACTGGAATCGCTGATATTTCTTGCAGAATATTACGACACCAGCACAGACTATCTGCTTGGCATCACCGACCAAATTAAACCGTACCCCAGAAGCAACGAAAACTGACAAAAAAGGAGCAATAAAATGTATACCACGCCACCGATCTATGACGCACCACCGATCTATGGTTGGATCGATCAATACTTATCTCATCCGAATGCAGTTGATCTCTGTGACATTGCATCTGACAAGGAAACATGGAAAGCAATTTCTAAACATCTGCTTTCTCACAAAGGACTACAGTCCAAAAACTACTCATCATATCCAGAGTTTCTTAATGCAGTCCCGAACAGAGATGTTTTTCCCTTTCCAACCGATAATTCTACCGTATATCATAGTTTTAAAGATGCTGTAACAGAAAAAATTGTAAGCAGCTGGAAACCACAGGAAAAGGTCTTTCTTTCCGCAGATTCAACCAAAGAAACTCTTGATACATTGATTCAGTATTTCTCAGCGTATGATCCGAACCAACGAATTGTCATCTTTTCTGGAAGGAAATACAGAACACCTTCAGAAATTACAGGATCCGATTCGCTCGATAAGTTCTTAAATTCTGAATCGAATATAATGGTGATTCCATACGATGTTGCGGCAGCAAAATGCAGAAATAGGGATCAGGCATTTTTCTTCTTCTGCGGACAATCCAGATATCTCTTTTTCCTGGATGCTGCGTGTATATTAAATGACTCCTGGGATGATAACCTCAATTATTTTGCATATTTATTTTTAAAAGATTATTTCCAGAATCCATTTCCGAATCCATCGAAGATTTTTTTATCTAACTCTATGGAAGAATTTTATGATTTTTTCCAGCAGATCAATCTGTCTTCCAAGGAATTTTCACCGAATCCAAATACGCTTTTGGCACTTCCTATGGATTACACTTTTCTTGAGCCTGTCTTGTATGAAAATCTCACTGCGATCTGTCCGGAAATCCAGAAAAAATCAGCATATGAAAAATGGCTGGTCTTTGTCAACACTGCTGTAGACGGTATTCGACTAGAGGCTCAGCTCCAAGGAAATCATATCGATGCCTGCTTCCTGTACGAAGAAGATGCAGCTGCTTATGAGGAACTGATACAACAGCAAAAATCGAATTGCCGTGTTCTCATTGTTGAAGCCAGACTACGCAGCAATCTCTCTATCACAGACCCGACGCTCAAAAATATTGTACTCCCATTTGCATCGATTTCTTCTATAAAGCAAATGCTCCAGGTCAAACAACGTACCCCGAATGAAACAGTTCGAGTATATTTTGAAGATGCCAACGCTGAAAAGGTTCTGGATTTCCTTCAGGAGAGTATTCACCAGAGTCTGAATGTCATGGCAAGAGCCCATGCAGGACAAAATGCCGCAAACAGATTCTTCAATCTTCCCGCCTGCTATCACGCATATTATCAGATTTGCTTTTCTTTATATCTGCTGCAAAAAATGCAGACTGACCCCAAGCAATCATATATTGAAATTCTGCTGTCTCATCTTTCCGGAAAAGAACCGTCTGCTGCAGTCCCTAAAATCAACGCACCGCAAACTTTCCAAGAGATCATAGAAGACGCGAAAGTTCAGTTGGCTGCATATCTGGAAACACTTACACCCCTTGCACTGGTTTCTCCAGGCGGAAACGGTTCCTTTGACCAACTCCAAACACTAAAGCAGAAAATCAACACGCTGCATAAACTTGTGTACGGCAGAATTCTGGACGATAAGTGGAAAGACACAAGCAGATTCTTCCCGGAGGCAAAACTGAACGCATTTCTGTCTTCACTTTCCCTTCCCTATACCATACAAAGCAGTAGCAAAAACGGAGTTCGCACAACCATTGTTACCAATATCACCAAGTAAAAAACGGAATAGATGCAAAACGAGGAGCAGGTATAAAAACCTGCTCTTCGTTTTGCTTTTCCATGATATCTTTATGATAGGTTATAAATCATAATTTCCATAGTGAAAAATACAGATTTTATGCTGTATACCAATTGACTAATTGTGCAATTTGTGGTATAATAAAGTAGATAATAACTTCTCATAGTACAGTATTATGAGAAGTTCCTTTGTGATGGAGGTGAAATCAATATGACATCTAATTTCGATTTTTTGAACGGATACTGGGAAACACTTGCGAGAATTGGAAAAGCCGCTGAAAGCTATCTATACAATGATCCTAATGCGTGTATTTATAAACTTGGAATGTTTGCTGAACGGCTTGTACAGGAGATTTTTGCAAAAGAAAGACTTACTGAACCCACCTATGACAACACTCATGCGAATAGAATAAAGATCTTAAAACGTGAAGGGCTTATTGAGCGTGGCGGAAGAATTGATGATATTCTGTATTCCCTCAGAAAGACACGCAACGCTGCAGTTCATCAGTATGAGGATTCGGTTGACACTGCTAAATCTTTGCTTAGAATGGCATACAGACTTGCTGTGTGGTTTATGGAGGTATATGGCGATTATAGTTTTCAGGCACCCGAGTTTGTCATGCCACAAGATGAACCTATTCCTGATTACAAAAGCATAATCCAAGATTTAGAAGAGCAACTGGCTAGAGCCACTAAAGCAAGACTCGTTGTGACAGCAACAGACGATTTATCCCCAAAAGAGAAAGCCAATAAGTCAGCGGCGGTAACGGAAGCTATGGTGCTTACAGAAGCCGAGACACGAATTATTATTGACGATCAGCTTAAAAAATATGGTTGGGAAGTTGACACGAACAATCTTCGATATTCTAAAGGAGCAAGACCACAAAAAGGACGTAATCTTGCTATTGCTGAATTCCCAACTGATTCTACAGTGACTAAAGGTGGCTACGCAGACTATGCTCTTTTTGTAGGGCTTAAACTTGTTGCTATCATTGAAGCTAAGAAAGCAAGCGTAGATATTCCGTCTGTTATAGACTATCAGTGCAAAGACTATGCCCGTATGATAAAAGCAGAGCATAGCCAGTATGTTATCAATGATTGGAACGGCTACAAAGTTCCATTTGTTTTTGCTACTAATGGCAGAAAGTATCTCAAACAAATCGAACAGAAATCGGGAATATGGTTTCTTGATCTGCGTGATGGTGCAAATACACCAAAAGCTATGCAAGGCTGGATTAGTCCTGATGGGTTTATGGAAATGCTTGATAAAGATATTGCTACAGCAAATCAAGTATTGCAGAATACCCCGTACGATTTACTGCGTGATCCAGACGGACTGAATCTTCGTGAATACCAGATAAGAGCTATTGAAGCTGCTGAAAACGCTATCATAAAAGGAAAGAAAACAGCATTGCTGTCTATGGCTACAGGAACAGGTAAAACAAGAACTATCCTAGGAATGATATATCGCTTTATCAAAAGCAACCGTTTCAGACGTATACTGTTTCTCGTGGACAGAACTGCACTTGGTGAACAGGCATTTGATGTATTCAAAGAAGTCAAGATAGAGGATTTAATGACTCTTGATGAAATATACAACATCAAGGAACTTGACGAAAAAGAGATTGATAAGGAAACAAAGATACATATAGCTACGGTACAGAGTCTTGTAAAACGCCTGATTTACAGTGAAGATGACACAATGCCGTCTGTTTCTGACTATGATCTGATTGTTGTTGATGAAGCACATAGAGGCTATACACTAGACAAGGAACTGAGTGATGATGAGCTGCTGTATCGTAATCAAGAGGATTATATTAGCAAGTATCGTACTGTCATAGAGTATTTTGATGCTGTCAAAGTTGCCCTCACAGCTACTCCTGCTTTGCATACAACAGAGATATTCGGAAAGCCTGTTTTTACATACTCTTACAGAGAAGCTGTTATTGACGGGTATCTTGTCGATCATGACGCTCCGCACGATATTCATACTAGACTTCGTGACAACGGCATTGAATACAAAAAAGGTGAAACACTTGCTCTCTATGACCCGAACACTGGAGAAGTTCTCAATAGTGACGAGCTTGAGGACGATATGAAATTTGAGATAGATAGGTTCAACAAAGACATTATCACAGAAAACTTTAATATTGCGGTTTTTGAAGAAATTGCTATGGATCTTGATCCCGACGGTGAAGGCAAAACGCTTATCTATGCTGTTGATGACGACCATGCCGACCTTATTGTAAAGATACTCAAAGACATTTATTCGAGATATGGCATTGACAATGATGTTGTAAAGAAAATCACTGGAAGTATTGAGGGCGGAAACAAAAGAAAAATACTTGAAGCAATACGGCAATTCAAAAATGAATCTTATCCGAAAATAGTGGTTACTGTTGATTTGCTTACAACGGGTATTGATGTACCTGAAATTGTTAATCTTGTTTTTATGCGTCGTATTAAATCCCGTATTTTATTTGAACAGATGCTTGGCAGAGCCACAAGATTATGCAGCAAGATATGTAAAGATCACTTTGAAATATATGATCCCGTAGGTATCTATGAAACGTTAGAGCCTGTTAGTAATATGAAACCTGTTACGCCTAATCCGAAAACTACCTTTGAGGACTTGCTTAATGGTTTGAAAGTGGTGGAAAAAGATAAACAGGCATACCAGCTAAGTTTGATTATTGCCAAACTGCAAAGGAAAAGCCACAAGATAAGTCCTAAAGTATTAGAACAGTTTGCATATTTGACCGGTGGAAAAGACCCCAAAGCATTTGCCAAGGAACTGAATGACAGTAAAGTAGCAGATTCTATGAAAAGAGTTTTAGAGTGTTCTGAGGCATTTGCCATCCTTGACAATGACAGTACACATAGAAAACGTAGAGTTGTCATTGATAGTCATGAAGATGAGATTGTATCGCACGAAAGAGGTTACGGCAAAGCATCTAAACCTGAAGACTATATTGAAGCATTCAGAAGGTTTGTTGTAGAGAACCTTAATGAGATAAATGCACTTAAAATTGTATGCACTCGTCCCTTTGAATTGACAAGAGCAACTTTAAAAGAACTGAAAATGGAGCTTGATCGTCATGATTTCACGGAGAAACAGCTCAATACTGCTTGGAATGAAATGACAAATGAAGACATTGTTGCAGATATTATCGCATTTGTTCGGCAGCAGGCTATTGGCTCAACTTTGATAAGTCATGAAACAAGAGTAAAAAATGCCTTTGCAAAACTAAGGCAGAATCATAAATTTAATAAGAGTCAGCTTGACTGGTTAAAACGTATAGAGAAGGTCATGCTTGAAGAAGCTGTACTTGATGAGCAGATGTTTGAACAAGGTGCTTTCAAGAATAATGGTGGATTCAAAGGCATTGACCGCAGATTTGAAGGTCAACTCCATGATGTTATTGTGGAATTAAACCAATATTTATATGATGACGGAGGAACTGTAGCTTGAATAATCAGGAAATTGTCGCAAAGCTTTGGAATCTGTGTAACGTACTGCGTGATGATGGAATCACTTATCAGCAGTATGTTACAGAGCTTACTTATATCCTATTTTTGAAGATGTGTAAGGAAACTGATACAGAAAAAGCTATTCCCGAAGAATATCGTTGGGATAAATTGCTTTCAAAGCAAGGCATTGAATTAAAGAAATTCTATAAGGAGCTTTTAGAACATCTCGGCGAAAATTGTCAGGGGCGTGTAAGAGAGATATATCAGGGTGCACAGACAAATATTGATGAGCCTAAAAACCTGGAAAAGATCATAACTACTATTGACCAGTTTGATTGGTACAGTGCAAAGGAAGAAGGTCTGGGCAACCTTTATGAAGGTTTGTTAGAAAAAAACGCAACTGAAAAGAAATCTGGAGCAGGTCAGTATTTCACGCCTCGTGTACTTATTAATGTTATGACAAAACTAATTGCTCCGCAAGCTGGAGAACGATGTAATGACCCGGCTTGTGGCACTTTTGGATTTATGATTGCTGCCGATCACTATGTTAAGGAGCAAACTGACGATCTGTTTGATTTGTCGGTTGATGAGCAGGAATTTCAGCGTACACAGGCTTTTTCAGGCTGTGAACTTGTTCATGATACCCACAGACTCGCCCTTATGAATGCGATGCTTCATGATATTAGCGGACCAATTTATCTTGGTGACACACTTTCAAATTATGGAAAGCAGATGAAAGGTTATGATGTAGTTCTGACAAATCCGCCATTTGGGACCAAAAAAGGCGGTGAACGTGCTACCCGTGATGACCTTACGTTCCCCACAAGCAATAAACAGCTCAACTTCTTACAGCATATTTACAGAAGCCTGAATCAGTCGGGTAATGCCCGTGCTGCTGTTGTTTTGCCAGATAACGTGCTGTTTGCTGACGGTGACGGCGAGAAGATACGCCGTGACCTTATGGAAAAATGTAATCTGCATACGATTCTTCGTCTGCCTACAGGCATTTTCTATGCTCAAGGTGTAAAGACTAATGTACTTTTCTTTACGAGAGGTGTAACCGATAAGGAAAACACTAAGGAAGTATGGATATATGATCTGCGTTCTGAAATGCCGTCATTTGGCAAAACCAATCCGCTGAAAGAGAGCCACTTTGATGAATTTGTAAAGTGCTATCATGCGGAAGACATTTCTGAAAGACAAGAAACTTATAGTGAAGAAAATCCAAACGGCAGATGGCGCAAATTTTCATATGAAGAAATTTTGGAAAGAGACAAAACAAGTCTTGATATTAGCTGGATAAAGTCTGCAAACACAAGTGATGATTACACGCTTTCTGAACTGTTGGAGCAGATCAAAACAAAATCTCAGAACATTGCAAATGCTGTTGCAGAATTAGAAAAACTGATCGGTGAGGTAGATGAATAGTGGATACAAAAGCATTAAGACAAAAAATTCTTGACCTTGCGATCAGGGGAAAACTTGTGCCACAAGACCCGAATGATGAGCCAGCTTCTGTTTTACTGGAAAGAATCCGAGCAGAAAAACAACAAATGGTCAAGGACGGAAAATTAAAGCCAAAGGATATAAAGAATGATACAATTATCTTCAAGGGTGAGGATAATTTGCATTATGAGAAGTTCCCTGATGGTACGGTAAAGTGTATTGAAAATGAGATACCGTTTGAGCTGCCACGGGGATGGGAGTGGACGAGAATACGGAATATTTCTACCGTTAAGGGCGGAAAACGACTTCCAAAGGGAATGAGTTTTTCAGAAACGCCCACTGATCACGCCTATATCCGTGTAACTGACATGAAAAATAACACTATCATTACATCGGATTTAAGATTCATTGCTGATGATGTGTATGAGAAGATCAAGAATTATATTATCTCTAAAGATGATCTGTATGTTACAATAGCGGGCACTATCGGTGTTGTCGGTGAAGTCCCTGACGAACTGAACGGAATGAATCTTACAGAGAACGCAGTTAAAATCACTGATATTACAATAAATAAGACATTTTTATGTCTACTAATTCAAAGTGAGTTCGTACAGCAGCAATTTATTGACAAAACACATCAAGTGGCTATGCCTAAGTTAGCACTTGAAAGAATATTATCCACTTTAATTCCAATCTGTTCCATTTTTGAGCAATCGTCAATAGTATCAAGATTTAATGCATTATCTGTATTGGTGAATGATATACAGCAAAACAATCATGAATTGATTGATACAATATCTATGACAAAATCAAAGATACTTGATCTCGCTATCAGGGGAAAGCTCGTACCACAGAATTCCGATGATGAACCGGCAAGTGTGCTTCTCGAACGCATCAGAGCAGAGAAAGAGAAACTTATCAAACAGGGCAAAATTAAGCGTGATAAGAAGGAATCTGTCATCTTTAGAGGTGAAGATAACTCTTATTATGAGAAGGTCGGCGACACTGTCACTTGTATTGACGAGGAACTGCCGGTTGATCTGCCTGACGGGTGGACGTGGGTAAGATTGCAGAGTATTTGTGAGCCTATAACCGACGGAACACATAAAACGCCAGTATATAGCAATTCAGGTTATATATTCTTGTCGTCTAAGAATGTAACTTCAGGCAAAATTGACTGGGATAATGTTATGTATATTCCTGAAGAATTACACGAAGAATTATATTCAAGATTACAGCCTAAGAAAAATGATATACTTCTTGCAAAGAACGGTACAACTGGAGTATCGGCCATTGTAGACAAGGACTGTGTTTTTGATATATATGTAAGTCTTGCCCTTATACGAATAGTCGGATACATGATAATTCCTAAATACCTTACTTGTATGATGGGAAGCAAATTTGTTCAGGATTACTTCAATTCTTCATTAAAAGGAATAGGTGTGCCAAATTTGCACCTTGAACATATTCGTACAGCTTTGATACCGATAGCACCTTTACATGAGCAGGAAAAGATAGCTGATAGTGTACAAAAATATATTGGCATACTTGAAGATATTGAAAAGAGCCTCAGCTGAGGCTCTTTTCAATATTATCTATTTTATCAAAACATTTACGAAGGTATTCAGTTATTCGTTTTTGTTCATCGAATGGTGGCAAAGGAATACGGGCATTTTTTATCATAGACTGCGTAAGCTGGTTAATTGCAGTAGAGTTGCTATCATAGAATATTTCCCTGAAATAGAAAGTTTGAAGGTAATAGAAAACATATTCAAAGCAGATAGTTCTATAAATCGCCATAAAAGCTCCAAACGAAGCCTTTTCGGCCATATCTTGAATTAACGCACATTTTCCTACCAATGCTTTACTGCCATTCCTTGCACATATAAGAATATCATTATTTTCAACATACTGATTTTCTCTAATATCGGTATTTACTCTTACAAGATCAGAAAAATCAAGTTTGCAATTAACAATATTAGAGGAACGAAGTACCATAGTTCCATTCGGCGTAATATCAGCAGGGCTATATGTAAGACCTATATTTGTTTGCCCTATCATAGAAAGGCAGCACCATGTCCATCCGTCGGGCAGCTCAACCGGCAGTTCCTCGTCAATGCAAGTGACGGTATCGCCGATCTTCTCATAATAAGAGACAAAGACACATCTGTTATAATAGTAAGTGCAAGGAATTTCGCACTAAAATTATAATGGAGGTATCTTTTATTGAAGGACAAAAACAAGTTTGAAGTATTCCTTAAACGTAACAATCTTTCAGAAAACACAATCGAAGTTTATCTTTGGACGGTAAAATATTTTGAAGAACATTATGACGGTATCACGAAAGAACATCTTCTTGCCTACAAAGGTTATCTTATGGAACATTTCAAGCCTAAGACAGTCAATCTTCGTATTCAGGCTATGAATAAGTATCTCGTGTATCTCGGCAAGGAATCACTCCGAATCAAGTCTGTAAAGGTTCAGCAGAAAAACTTTCTTGAAAATGTAATCAGCAATGCGGACTATAAATTTCTGAAAAAGTCACTAAAAAAGGATGGTATCATGGAGTGGTACTTTGTTGTATGGTATCTCTGTGCTACCGGTGCAAGAGTAAGCGAGCTGATCCGCATTAAGATCGAACACGTTGAAACGGGCTACTTTGATCTCTATTCTAAGGGTGGTAAACTTCGCAGGTTGTATATTCCCAAAAAGCTCCGTAATGAGACTCTTGAATGGCTGAAAACTGAAGGACGTACATCGGGATATTTATTTTTAAACCGTTTTGGTGAGCGTATCACTGCAAGAGGTATTTCTCAGCAGCTGAAAAATTACGCAGAGAAGTACAAGCTTGATAAAAAGGTGGTATACCCTCATTCGTTTCGTCACCGCTATGCAAAGAATTTCTTAGAAAAATATAATGACATTGCTCTGCTTGCCGATCTTATGGGACACGAGAGCATTGAAACAACCCGTATTTATCTGCGTAAAACTGCTAGTGAACAGCAGGCTATTGTAGATAAAATCGTCACATGGTAATAGAATAGCCGCCCTCGACTGAGAACGGCTGATATATCAATTTATATTTTCCGCTATGGAATCAAGCAGGGAGAATAGTTGGCTAACCTTGTCGGCTATTCTCTTTTGTTCGTTTATAGGAGGCATCGTTAATACAGCCTTCTTTCCATCAAGTGTTCCAAGTCTCGGCATCTTTACACCATATGAGCAATGGTTAGCATATCGCAGAAATGTTGGTGACATCATATAACATTTTGCATATTCAGGTAAAATATAACCATTAAAATTAAGTGGCAGTATCTCAGATGTACAGAAACCGTCATCATCAGCCAAAACGACCTTATTCAGATAAGGACGAAGCTTACTGTATAGTATCTGTCCTTTGTGGAATAAGTGTTTTGTACTTGCTGAGTTTCTTTCTTTTAATGTCAACTTCTGCAATATTTTCCCCGTATCTTTTTCAATATCTTCTAAGTCCAAAATCCACGCTGTTTCGGGAATATCTTTTGTGTCTACATTCGTACAGTTACCATAATCACATACTTCACCAAGACAGCATACGTCCCAACTATTTGGAATATCGTCAATTTTCCAATCGTCAAGTGTTTCAGTGAGACTCCCCGTTCTAAGATAATAAGAGTTATCCACACCTCTAAAGATGACAGATTCCTTCTTATCACGCTTAATTTTGCCCTGTTTGATAAGTTCCTCTTTTTCTGCTCTGATGCGTTCGAGAAGCACGCTTGCCGGTTCATCGTTTGGATCTTGGGGAACAAGTTTTCCTCTGATTGCAAGGTCTAGGATTTTGGATTTGGTGAGCTGTAGGGTGACTTGCAGATCTGTTTTATCAGATTCTATGGTTTCTATGAAAGATAGCAGTGTATTGATTTTCTCAATAATCAGTATTTGCTCTGATTTTGGTGGAACAGGAATGATAATATTCTTGAATTCATCAAAATTGATATTTTCAACAGTTGTTCCTGATTTAACGTATTTCGGCAGTATGTGATTTTCAGTACCTTTTAGAAATGAGTAAATAAATTCAGCAAGAGAGGTATCGTAAAGTGAAATTGCTTTAATGTCTTGATTTATCGTAGCCTGTTTTTTGAGTATAGCAACAGGCAGTGTGTGCCGTAGAATTCCACTTCTTGTAACCAGTAAAAGTGTATCCGGGGCTTTTATTTGCATTATTTTAGCACCTTTTTCACTTAAACTGATTTGTGAAGAATCAATATATTTGCTTTTCATATCTTTTGAAGTTATCCAAAGATAATCATCTCCCCAATACTCATCTTTTGAAGTGGATGGAGTTTTACCGCCTGAAAACGATGCTATATTACTTAGTCGCTCACATTCCCACCCCTGTGGTAGCTCAAACGGTATCTCATCCTCAATGCATTTTACGCTACCATCAGGGAACTTCTCATAATGCAAATTATGGTTTATAAGAAATCCCGTTAAATCTTAGCCTATTGAAACACAAAAATTCTGTTTCCATGACTTAAAAATAGGAATTATGAAACATCTCATAATTATCGCACACCTTAATAACACACAAAGCACTCTTTCGTTTTTGAAAGCGTGCTTTTCTTAAAAAAGACACACATTCCACCCTTCACCTGCTCTTACCCCTTACACAAAACAATCCGCAAAAATCCCATAAAACCATCCAAAGCCTGCAACAACAAATGAAAGTCCCCACACTTCCACAGGTACAAACGAAAAAAGCACAAAATGCCCTTGAAAAATACGAACATATTCATAATAAATCAAGGAGGTGTCATTTATGCCGTATTTTCATTTGGAAGTACTCAAACAATTTCTCACAGTAAAAGAAACTGCTTTTGTGCTGAATGTCAGCGTGGATACTGTGTACAAGCTGATACACTCCAAAGCACTCGCCGCAAAGAAAATCAGCCCTAGAAAAACCATTATCAGCGGCGAAGAATTACAGCGATACATTGATTCAAAATAACAGGAGGTCGCTCTTATGAACCGTAGTTTTACAGACGAAGAGATCCTTACACGAGAAGAGGTTATGGATGTCCTGAAAATTGGACGAAGTACATTCTACAAGCTCATAAAATCAGGTGATCTGAAAGGTTTTCTGGAAGGCAACCGTTACAAAGTTCCGGCAAAATCCATCACAGATTACATCGCACACAAAATGGAATCCTAACGAAAACTACCCGAAAGCAAACAAATGCTTTCGGGCTTTTCTTCGCCTGCACTGCTGCCGTGCAGGTGCCTTAGAGGAGTGAGGGACTGGGCGTTTTCCAGAGGGAATGTCTGGGCAGAAAGCAGCTGTCCCAAACACCCCGGCTGAACCATATGTCCCGTATTTCTGCTCTCCTCTATGGTTCAGCCACTCTCTGTATTCTAAATCACTGGTATTCGAAGTTTGCCTTTTCTCTATTTGCCTTGCTTTTTACATCGTTTCTATTTCTTTCTGTTTCATCCCCTCTCCTCATTTTGAAATGCCTGTTTTTTCAAGAAGGCAGATTATTATTATCCTCAAACCTGCAAAGAGATTTATTGATATGTTGCATGAAAATCAAAAACAACACGATCTGAACTATTCTATAAAAATCAGATAGGAGTTGATCTTGTGATGTATCAATACAATATATCCTTTCATGACACAATGCACACAACAAAGCCAACTGGTGCAGAAATTGGAAACATCAGTAATCATTTAGCAGAAACACAGATGGACTACAGAGAGCTTGCATATGCCGTAGGAGAAGCTGGTTGTTCTTTTTGCCCTGCTGTATATCACGGCAAACGCAAAGCAGAGAATTTCAAGTCCCAGCAGCTGATCGGTCTTGACTTTGACAATGGCGTTCCGTTCCATATCATACAGCAGAGAGCAGAACACTATCACCTGAAAATGCTGTTTGCATACCGGACATTTTCCGATACAGCAGAACATGAAAAATTCCGAGTCGTCTTTGCGTTGCAGCATCAAATCACAGATTCGTTTACCGCAAGATCTGTGGTAAGCATTTTTATGAAAATATTCGAAAACTGCGATGAGGCCTGCAAAGATTCTGCACGGTTGTTTTTTGGCGGCAAAGGTCTGCGATATCTTGCAGATGAGCCGCACGAAATTTCACAGGGAGAGATCATCCTCGCCCTCGCTGCATATATGGCTGACAAATATGACAACAAGCACTATACCAGAGAACTGCAAAAGTTCTACACTGTCAATCATATTCGCTTTGAAAAGAATCATCCCGTTACAACAGATCAAGGCAGTTTTATTCGGGAAACAAGTCCTCAGACTGCCCATTCTCATGCCTCTGACAAGCCTAAAAACGGCAGAAGGCAAGTGACACGAAATCTGGACTGGAACACGCTGTATGACAGATGCCGGCTTTACAGAGACTTTTCTGACGGATCAGAATATTACTACTATCCGGAACTGCTGCACATTGCAACCAACCTGATCAATATTGAAAAAGGAAAAACACAGTTTCTGCGTATTCTGCAATCTGAACAGAATGCAGGCCATGAATCCTATCACCAACGAAACTGGGGACAGATTCTGCATATGCTCATAGAAATGGATTATCAGCCCACCAGCTGTCATGCCTGCCCTTATGAAAAAGACTGCCTCCATGCCAAAAACATGGTTCTGACCGCCAAGCCGGGACACAGCACGATTCTGCCGATACAAAAACAGGCGTATGTTTCTATCGAAGAAGCAGAACTTGATCTGGAAAATCAGTTTCTGAAAGTCATCCGTTCTCAAGAAACTGGCTTGCATATCCTTAAAGCACAGACAGGCATCGGCAAGACTAGCCTCTATTTGAAATACATCCAGACACATCCGAATGAGAAGTTCCTGATTGCTGTTCCGACACATCAGTTAAAAGCTGAGATCTATGCCAAAGCACTTTGCCTTGGGGTAAAGGACATTCGCTGTACGCCGGAATTACCCTGCTTTTCAGATGAATTAAAGGGTGAGTTAGAGCATCTGTACCGCATCGGAGCAGGTGCATATGTGGGAAACTATCTGACAGAATACAGCAAATCAGCATCAGATACAGAAACAGCAGCGATCCGAAATTATCTTGATGATCTCGCAGCCATTAAGACCTATGACGGGAACATCATTACAACTCACGAACGAATTCTGCTGGAAAACAAGAACAGCAGTTTGTTTCAAGGCAGAACGGTTCTCATAGACGAGGATATTCTACGTGCTATGGTATCGGTAAAATCCATTTCCAACGAGGACATTTTGCGTGTGATGCACGAACCGTTCCTATCTGCACCAGTTTATGAAAAGCTCCAGAAGGTTCTCCTGACCAGAGACTATCAGAAATTCACCAAAGAAGAATGTCCTGCATTTGATGTGGCGATAGAACGCTTTCAGATTTTCGAATCCATCGAAGGCGACATCTCGGCATTGTGCAGTTCCAGATGCGTCTATAACGATGGAACAACCACAAGCTTTATAGTAAGAAAGAGTTTGTCCTGTGAGAAGGCAGTTATTCTATCGGCTACTGCACAGGCAGATATTTACCGGATGTACACCATGGCAGATGTATATGATTATCCATGCAAGATGGCAGCATATCAAGGCAGACTGGAACTGGACACATCATCTACCTACAGTAGATATGCACTGGCACAGGAGGGAATGATCGACAAGATGAAAAAGGGATTGGACAGTGATGCCGTTATCACCTTTCTATGTGCGGAGAACGCATTTCACACCAAGTATCACTATGGTGCAATCGAGGGACTGAACTGTCTGGAAGGGAAAAACATCTCCGTGATCGGTCTCCCCAATATTTCTGATGTGGTGTACATTCTCTACGGCATGGCGGCTGGAATGCGGGCAGAGACGTATCCCATGCAGTCCATGAGAACCAGTTACAACGGCTATGATTTCAGAATTAAAACCTTTTCATCAGATACCCTCCGCAAGATTCACCTGTGGATGCTGGAATCACATCTGGAACAAGCAATCGGCAGAGCAAGACTTCTGCGGTATCCATGCACGGTAAAGGTATTTGCAAGATTTCCGGTCTCTCAGGCAATCATATTGTAACCAGTGACTCAATTCTGGAACATGGGGATTTTTTGCACATTTCCCTAATATATATTAGGGGATTGTGCATTTTTCACCATAGTTTCGGTTTGGTATAGAGAGACTTCCAGCTTTGAAGTACCAGAACCTGTTATGTCAAACATACGGTCTCTGCAATCGCATCAAGCAACGATACCGATTCAAAAACAGCTCCTGTAACCATCTCAACAAGCAGTCTGACACGAGCGAAATTTCCGCAAATCATTTCTATTTAAAATCATGAAAAAGTGTACAGACTCTTTTTTATAAGCCGTCTTCTTCCGTTTATCACCTGGATACAAGATACCTCTTCCAATATAAATATGAATAAAAATAGATATGAGAGATCGTAGAACAGACAACATAGAGCAGGCAGTAAAACTGAAAACAGACACCAATACTCGCAAGCAAAACACATCGGAATCAATCCACAAAATCAAGAACAACGGCTCATAAAGTGTCATCTTCCTTCTCCCCTGCTGTCAAGTATCTCACGCTTATGCTATATACTATCCAACTGCTTGCGTGTTCGTGTTTTCTATAAAATCATTTTTCAGTTCCAGTTTTCAAAATTCAAATCATATATTTCATGGTATATGCCGTAATTCAAAGGCTATATTCTGATTTCATTTTTGTTTTCTGGAACTATTTTTTCTTTTTTCGACAACTTCATCAAAAAAAGGAGATGCTCCACGGCATCTCCTCACATTTAGATCTCTGGTACTGCGACCTCTACAAACCGGTCATTTTCAAGCTCTCCGTCGCTGTCTTCCAGGTTTCCGATGACAAGACAATGGTGCTTTGCAAGCTTTCGGATCTTCTCAATAGACTTTCCAGGCGGCTTCAGTCCGTCAGATTTTGCAACGTCTTCTGCATCCTTATGATCTGTTAGTTTGAATATTAACTTTATATCTGATTGGTTCATCATGCTGTATTGCTTAGGCTTTGTCTGGTGCGGTCCTTGAAAAATACTGATCAGAGAGATGCCGTTTCTTCGACCCATTTCCATGATGAGGTACAACGGACTTCCCTTGGCATAGTTCAGTTCATGCACCTCATCGATCACCAGAAAAATCTCCAGTTCTTCTCTTGCCAAAATCGTCTCGTATAGTAGCGTCAGAAACGATTCCACTTCATCGCTGTAGGTTTCTGTTTCAAACAACAGAATCGAATTTTCTTCCTGCACGATCTCCAATGCACTCGTCAATTCCTCTGGATTTTCCAAAACGGACTCAAGCCGAGATCTCAAAATATTGTCTTTTTGAAATGTTTCCTCTATGCCATGACTTGCAAGTTGTTTTGGGGTACAGCTATGACTAAAGTCCAGGTATACGATATGATGTCCTTGTCGGAACAGTTCTTTTACGATTTGATTCACTGCTGTTGTTTTTCCAGAGCCAGAAGTTCCGTTCACCAGCATATGCCGATTGATTAGATCCTCATGCTGAATGCTCCAGTAGACATTCCGGTCTTTCTCGTCTTTCCCCAGCAGGATTCGTTTTCCTGCATCCTCTGCACTGTATGGTGTAAAGTTAAACATACCGCCCAGCTGCATTTGAGCTGCCGCATCTGAAAGAATCGTATCGCTGACAGCAGTTACATTGACCTTTCCGTTGTACCGGGTATCATACAGCGTTGCCTTATAGGTCATGTTCTCCGACATCCGCAGCCAGCCTTTTTCCTTCAATGCTTTTCGTACATTTCCCACACAATTGGCAAGAGTCACTTTGGAGGCCAGGTATTCAAAGGTCTCTGCGGGGAAATACAGCCAATTTTCGTCATGATACAAAATCGGTACTGTTCCCGACGTTCCATAACACTGGTTCAGACAGGAGTTTTCAACCAATTCCAACTCCCGATTTACCAGCATTGCATTGAGCTTTTCCTGAAACTCCTCTGCAATACTCCCGCCATTATAAGAGCGTTCTGATTCCTGAATCACTGTAAACAGATATTCCTGCATTTCTACACGAGACACCAATTGTTCTACGCTTTGATACTGCTTGACAATGACATCGTATGCCATCATCAGGCAGGAAAAAACATTGCCATCAACAGAATTGCTTTTTGCAAAGGCAGCATAGTTTTCACTGCGTGAACGGACAAACTGCCGATAATCCTGAATGTCACTGCACACATACTCAACAATTTTCTTGTCCAAATAGTACAGCACCGAAAACAGTGTTCTCCATGAAATCTCCGACTGTACAGAAAAATTCTGATAAGGCAACACCAGGCCTTTTTCATGAGGCATCAGCTGCCCAAGCCGTTCCGAAAATACCACAGTCAGATAGTTGTAATCCATAGAGCAGCTATTCATACGGTCAAATATTTCGTTGTTCAGATAGGCAACTGCATTCACGCCGTTTTTCTTCAAATAATCCGAAGCAAGAGCAGAATCTTCTAACATAACGACAGTATCTTTTTCGTCCCTAAAATAAGACTCCAGTTCTTCCTTTTTGACGTTCACAGAATGCGGTCTTTGAATTTCACGGCCTCTTTCATAAATTTGAAGGTATCTGGACAGCTTTTCTCCGGAACCGCAGAGAAATACTACTCTGCTCCATCGAATTCCACATTCCATCCACGGTGTAGACAATAGTCCAATGACCCGCAGCATATTCAAAAGCAAAAACTGTTTTACAGAAGAATGCTGTTGTGCAAGTTGGTAAAATTGGAACTCTGCGGTTTCTGAGTACAGTTGATTGGAAACCAGAAAGGTTTTCTCCGTAATTCTTGGAAGTTTCTCTTTATCACAATACTCACTGGTCACAAAACAATAGCTGCCGTCTATCTCCTGAAATCCACTGTGTGTGGGCAGTTCATGCTTCTCATTTTGCAGCCTTGCCTGAATTCTGTCGTACAGATAATCGCTGATTTTCTTTTGAGAAAGATTGGTATTAAAACAACAAATTCCATTTTTCTTGAACACCTGCACAATACGTCCCTGTGTACAGTCTTCCTTATCCAAAAATACGATTTGATGCTGTCTGTGATATTCTGCATCCATATATTCTACGTCTACTCTGTACTTTGTACCATAATCCTGTGCCGTATTGATGTACAAACGAGCAATTTCAGTTGTGTTGGATTTTAGTTCGTTTTTGCAGATCATAGAAGCAAGCATTTCTCTGTTTACAGAAAAACGGCTGTCTGCACTGACATTTGCCTGAGCAATATACGTTAAACACGCATTGCAATCTTCCATCACGACTGGACAATAGGTATGACGATATGTTTGTTTCTGTTCTCCTTGCTGCTGCGTATTGGAATTTGACATTGCCGGCTGTACTATGTTCTGAGGAGCTGACACAGTTTGAGGTGTATTATATAAGCCTTGCTGTGGCATTGCATTTGGGGCTGATATCATCGATGACAGCCCAGTTTGATAAGCCGGCATATTATATAAACCTTGCTGTGGCATTACACTCGGAGATACAGGTGACGAATACGGATCTTGCATATTTTCGTTACACTCTTGATATTGCATTTCTTGCTGTGGTATTGCTTCTACATTAGGTTGTTGATTTTTAGGTTGATTATCTGAAGACGTAACTCGACAAAACAATTTTTCTTGCTGCTCTGACACATTTTCAAAAATACTATTTTGATATGGGTCTGATTGTTTTTGACCATTTGAATCGGTAATTATTATATGTGGTTTCTCTGCACTCATCGTTCTCCCTCCAATAATTTGAATCTATCCTCATTATACCATAAACCACCTGCTCTTTCAAGGAAATTTGTCATATTCTCATTTTTCAGTTGTATATCATTATCGTGAATCTGTGCCAGGTACTGATGATACGATCATGTCGACCGC
>OHAD01000907.1_pt1 | contig 31566 bp, 31 predicted proteins | sample 1577011 | NCBI WGS metagenome assembly OHAD01 (sample SAMEA3541510, study PRJEB24748) | human gut metagenome | biome: human gut; feature: human-associated habitat; material: faeces | place: China | collected 2012 | reverse complement strand
CTGCTGACGGCGGGCACCGGGCGGAATGTGATCCCGGCTCAGGCCACTCTGAAGGCTGAGACCCGGGGCTCCACCAGTGAGATCGCCCAGGACATCTACCGCCATGCTATGGACAGCATCGAAGGCGCAGCCAAGATGTACGGCTGCACCTATGAAGTGACAAAAATGGGCGGCGCGGCCAGCGCCCAGTCCGACGAGAGCCTGCGCCAGGTGGTGGAGCAGGTGGTACGGGACAGCCTGGGGATGGAGCCGGACACCCTTCGCCAGGATCTGGGCGGATCGGAGGACTTCACCTATATGATGCGCACCGTGCAGGAGCATGGAGGCAAGGCTATGCATATGTTCCTGGGCACCCGCCGCTGGGGCTCGGCCCACAACGAGTGGTTTGATTTTGGAGAAGATGTGCTGGTGTTCAGCGCCAAGATCTTTGCCAGCTGTGCTTTGCGCCTGGCCGGACGGACAGAATGAAAAATATTCCAGACTGTTGAAAAACCTGCATAGGGAAAAAGGATTTTGCCCTATCCCTACGAATTTGCAAAAAGCTGCGACCTGTGCGCGGCTTTTTGCACCGATCAAGGGACAAGTGTGCGCCGCAGGCGTGCATGCAGCCCCTTGCAAAAACTCGAAAAAGTGGCCAAAGGCCACTTTTTCGACACGCTCAATCCCCCATCTCTCCTGGAGAGATGGGGGATTGTTGTCTGGAATGGGTTACTTGGACCACAACGGAGCGGTGAAAAAGGCGGCGAAGAACAGGAAAAACAATGCAAAGCTGACATACCGTTTTTTCAGGGCAAAATACAGAAGGGTAAAGACGGCCCACAACCCCAGGAGGATGCACACAAGGATGGTGAGTGGGGTGAACTGTTTTTCTCCCGAGGGCAGAAGCCCGGCCATGCACAAAAACAGCACCACATTGGCAAGGGAGGAAAACCGGCCCAGATTTTTCTGGTTGATTTGCTCTTTCCATTTGGACAGCATATCCATTCTCCTTTCACAACAGGTTCGCCGCTCCCAGCACCCGCCGAAGAAGGATGTCAGTGTCCTCCGGCCATAGAATAAGGGCGGGACAGGGAGCCTGGGCGATCTTTTCCAGATGGGAACACAGGGAGTTGGGTTCTTCCTCCCCGGCGGTGTCATAGCAGGCGGCCCATTCCAGAAACTCCTGGGTCAGCTGGTGGTGAGGGTGCCGGGGGTCTTCCCACTGGCCATAGCGCAGGGTTTCCCTTTGGCGCAGCCGCTCCATTCGCTCCTTTTCCGGGCAGCGCAGCAGCACCAGCAGGTCGGGGGTAAAGGGCGGGGCAGGAAACCAGCGGGTCACATCCCCGTCCAGGATAAAGGAGGGAAACTGCCTGAGGTCTTCTTCCAGCATCCGCCGCCGCTCTTCCACCGGGCGGGGAATGTCAAACTTCTCATCGGGCCACAGATAGTGGTCGCTTTGCAGATGGGGCAGGCCGGTTTTTTGAGAGAGGGCTTTGGCCAGGGTACTTTTCCCTGCCCCGGAGGCCCCCAGAAGCTGAAGGATCATGGTGTTTCCCCCTTTCCGTTGCAATTTGGATAGGGATATTTTATCATAAGGCCAGGGAAGGAACAAGGAGGGGTGCAGATGGACGGCGTGGAAAAAATCAAGGAAATACTGGAAAGCTGGAGCGGGGGTTGGGGCACCACCGAGGCACAGCCGGTGCTGGGGCGCATGGGGGAGGAAAAACGGAAAAAGGCCCTGGAGCAGGTGCCCGGCCTTTCCGCCCTTTTGTGCTGCGTTCTGCCCTATTACGCTGGGGAAGAAGAGGGGAACCTGTCCCTGTATGCCCGGGGGGAAGATTACCACCAGGTGGCGGGGCGTTATCTGGAAGAAAGCTGCAAGCAGCTGGAGGAGCTGTTTCCCGGCCATACATTCCGGGGCTATGCGGATATTTCCCCCTATCCCGAGGTCTATGCCTGTGCCCGGAGTGGGCTGGGGAAAATCGGACAAAACGGCCTGCTCATTACACCCCGGTGGGGAAGCTATGTGTTCTGCTGCATTATCGCCTGTGACCTGCCTCTCACAGGGGGCAAAGAGCCGGAGCCTTGCCGGGGCTGCGGTTTGTGCCGGGCCGCTTGTCCTGGTGGGGCCCTGACGGAAGAGGGAAAGCTCATGGAGAGCCGGTGCCTTTCCGCCCTCACCCAAAGCCGGGGAGAGCTGACCCCCTGGCAGGAAGATCTGATTGCCCGCAGCAAGCGGATATGGGGCTGCGACATCTGCCAGCAGGTGTGCCCGGAAAACAAAGGAGTAAAAACCAGTTATATTGCAGAATTTACAGAGAATATTACGAAAAGTATAGAAAAGCAAGATTTGGAAGGACTTTCTGACCGGGCTTTCCGGAAAAAATATGCCCAGAAAGCCTTTTCTTTCCGGGGGATCAAACCCCTGAAACGGAACCTGGAACTGAAGGAAAAGCAGGAATAATCTCCCCTGGGGGAGTGAAACTAATGCCAAAGCTCAAAATCAGAATCCAAGCCCGGACCGAGGGAGAAAAGGGTGTGGGAAAAGGAGGAAGCCATGGAGGTTTGGCATTTGATGAGTTCCGGCGCGGTGACGGTGGGGCCGGAGGAGTCGGTGGCCAGAGCGGCCCGGCTGATGGAGCGTCACGGCGTGGGGGCCCTGCCGGTGTGCGACGGGGAGGGGAGGGTCAAAGGCATCCTCACCGACCGGGATGTGGCGGTGCGCTGCGTGGCTCTGGGAGAAAGCCCGGAGAAAACGGCGGTGGGGCAGATCATGTCCCGCCATGTGCTCACCATCCCGCCGGGGGCCGACGCCCGTCAGGCTGCCCAGTTCATGGCCCAGGGGCAGGTGCGCCGGCTGCCGGTGGTGGAGGATGGTGTTTTGCAGGGGGTGATCTCCCTGGGGGATGTGGCCAGATGCCAGGCCTGCCATCTGGAGACCCTGCGGGCCCTGGAGGAAATTTGCCGGGAGGGAGCGCCGGGGGAAGGCTGAAGCACTTAAAAAGCCGGAAAAAGCAGAATCATTTTGACACCCGCCTGGAAGGGGTGCTATACTGAATCCATATATCTTTTCCCTTTGGGAAAAAAGTAGGATTCGGCATCACCGGGGCGGTTTTTTTCGCCCTTTCAGAAAAAGGATGGATGATACAATGATCGAAACAGTGACAACGGCTACCCTGGCCGAATACGAAGGGTTTATCAAAGGGCATCCCAAGGGCCATTTCCTCCAGTCCTCCAAATGGGGACGGCTGAAGGACAGCTGGAAGTGGGAAGCCATCGTCAGCCGGGATGGAGAAGGCAAGATCCGGGGCAGCCTGGCGGTGCTCATCCGCAAGGTTCCCGCCGCGCCCTATACCCTGATGTACGCCGGCCGCGGCCCGGTGTGCGACAGCCACGACAAGGAGACTTTGGCCGAACTGACCCAGGGGGCCAAAGAGCTGGCGAAAAAATACCATGCCTATTCTCTCATGATGGATCCGGACATCAAAAGCGAGGACAAGGAGTTCATCTCCATCATGAAGGACCTGGGCTACAAGCACAAAGAGAGCGGCAAGAACTTTGAAGGGGTGCAGCCCAACTATGTGTTCCGCCTGGATGTGGCGGGCAAGACCCTGGATGAGTTGATGGCCGCCTTCCACCAGAAGACCCGCTATAATATCCGCCTGGCCGGGCGGAAAGGGGTGGAGGTCATCTGCTGCAACGAGGAGCAGGTGAAGGAGATGCTGCCCCACTTTGCCCACATCATGGAAGAGACCGGCCAGCGGGACGGCTTTATCACAAGACCCCAGAGCTATTTTGAAAAGCTGCTGCGGGAGATGGGAGAGGACGCCCGGCTGTATATGGCCCTCTATAATGACAAGCCGGTGGCCGGCACCCTGGCCATCCACTTCGGCAACAAGGTCTGGTATCTCTATGGCGCTTCCTCCAACCAGTACCGGAATGTGATGCCCAACTATCTGCTCCAGTGGAACATGATCCAGTGGGCCGTGGAAGAAGGCTGCGATATTTACGATTTCCGGGGCGTCTCCGGAGATCTGACCCCGGAAAACCCCCTCTATGGCCTGTACCTGTTCAAAAAGGGCTTCAGCGGAGAGCTGGTGGAGTTCTGCGGGGAGCTGGAATACATCTATAAGCCTGTGGTCAATCTGGCTGTGGGCGCCGGAATGAAAATGGTGCGCACCCTGCGCCATGCCGCCTATGTGCGGAAAACCAAAAAGGACAAGCCCCAGGAAAAAGCCAAAGAGACAGAGAAGCAGGAAGAAAAACAGGAAAACAAATAGCCCTTGGGGAAGGGGATAACAGATGAAACGGCTTGTGATCGAAGAAGAAAAGATCATACACAATCTGGAGATCATCGGGGAAAAATCCGGCGGGGCCCCGCTGATCGCTGTGCTCAAGGCCAATGCCTACGGCCTGGGGATGCTTCCCATGGCCGACCTGCTCCGCCGCCAGGGAGTCAAGCGCTTCGGCGTCACCGAGCCGGAAGATGCCGTGGCCCTGCGGGACGGAGGCTTTCTGGACGAGGAAATTCTCATGCTCCGCTCCACCGCCGTCAAGGAGGATATTGAGAAGATTCTGTCCTCCACGGCCACAGCGGCCATCGGTTCCTATGATGCGGCCGTGGCGGTGAACGGCATGGCAGAAGAAGCGGGGATGGTGGTGGATGTCCATGTGGAGATCGACACCGGCATGGGCCGCTATGGCTTCGAGCCTTCGGAACTGGAGCGGGTGCTTTCGGTGTTCCGCTTTATGGGAAATCTCCATGTCACCGGTATGTTCACTCATTTCCCCTCGGCCTTTGCCAGCCCCAAGGCCACCAGGGCCCAGTATGACAAATTGGTGGAAATGGCGGCCAAGGTGCGTCAGGCGGGCTTTGACCCGGGAATGCTCCACGCCGCCAACAGCGCCGCCTTGTTCCGCTGCGACCTGCCCTCCCTGGATGGGGTGCGCATCGGTTCGGCCATCGGCGGACGCACCACGGCCAAGGGAGACACCGGGCTGCAGAAGACCGGACGGCTGGAAAGCCAGGTGGCCGAGGTCCGTTGGCTTCCGGCAGGCCATGGAGTGGGCTATGGCCCGGCCTTTGTCACAAAGCGTCCCACCAAAATCGCCGTCATTCCGGTGGGCTATTCCGACGGATTCATGGTGGAAAAGGGCCGGGACGCCTTCCGATTCCGGGACAGCCTGCGCTACGCCCTTGGAGATATGGCCAAATGGCTGCGGCGGAAAAAATTCTATGTGACGGTGGGAAATCGCCGGGTGCGGGTGCTGGGGCATGTGGGCCTCAACCATACCACGGTGGATGTGACCGACATCGACTGCCAGCCGGGGGAAATCGCCTTGTTCGATGTATCCCCCATGTTCGTGCCCCCCTCCATTCCCCGGGTCTACCGGTGAGGAAAAAGGACGCTCGTTCACGAAATATCCATTGAATCTTTTTTCCAGATGGGGTATAATAAGAACAATCCAAAGGGGGATTCCCCCAATATTTTTAATAAAAACCACCAAGGAGGCGGCTACATATGAAAATGATTATTGCGATCCTCAATTCGGACGATGCTTCCACCGTCATGCATAACCTGATGAAGGAAGGTTATCAGATCACCAAACTGTCCACCACCGGCGGCTTTCTCCGGGCCGGGAATGTGACGGTGCTCATTGGCGTGGAGGACGACAAGCTGGAGCACTGCCTGGAGATCATCGGCAAATACTCCAAGAGCCGCAAGCAGCTCATTCCCAGCAGCGCCGAAGCCGGCATCAGCTTCTATCCTTCCATGCCTGTGGAAGTGGTTGTGGGTGGCGCCACCATCTTCGTGCTGGATGTGGAACAGTTCAAGAAAGTCTGATCGATTATGCGTCTGTCGCATTTGTTGGGGAACGAGCGTCTCAAAGAGGCGCTCGCTCCCCTTTTCAAAGAGGATTTTCCTCAGTCTGTGATTCTGGAGGGGGCGGAGGGCCTGGGAAAGCGCACCGCCGCCTTTTCTATGGCCAAAGCCCTGATGTGCCAGGAACAGGACGGGCCCTGCGGCCATTGCGGCCCCTGTGTGCGCATGGAGGCCGGTTCCCATCCGGACTACCGGCTGTTTAATCCGGAGGGAGGGCTGATCAAGGTGGACGATGTGCGGGAGATCCGCCGTCTGTCCTTCATCCGCCCCAGTGAAAGCAGCCAGAAGGTTTTTGTGCTCAACGACAGCGGTAAAATGAATCCCCAGGCCCAGAACGCCTTGCTCAAAGTGCTGGAAGAACCCAGGGAGACGGTGTTTATCCTGCTGTGCCGCCAGGCCGAGGAACTTTTGGAAACGGTGCGCTCCCGGTGTGTCCGCTATGCTCTGGAGCCTTTGCCCCAGCAGGTGGTGGAAGAAGAGCTGGAAAAGCGGCAGCCGGAGAAAGGGCCGGAAGCAAGACGCCAGGCGGCGGAAAACTGCGGCGGATCTCTGGGCCGGGCCCTTCAGCTTCTGGAGGGAGCCGAGGGCAAGGGGAGCGCCGTGGCCCGCCGTTTTCTTGCGGCTTTGCACCAGGGGGAATGGCAGGTGCTCACCGCCTGTGTGGAAGCAGGGAGCCTAAATCGGGAAGAGTTTGCCCTTTTCTGCGATGAGGCCTGCGTGGGCCTGTGGCATCTGGCCCGGGAAAAGGGCGGGGAAGACTGGATTTTGTCCCTGTATGAATATGTGCGGGGCCTTTCGGCCCGCGTCCAATGGAACGCTTCGGTGTCCGCCATGAGCGGGGGACTGGCTGCCACTTGCGGCCAGCTGCTCTTTGCCGGGCCCCAAGGGAGGAAATATGACGGAAGTTATCGGAGTTCGTTTTAAAAAAGTAGGAAAAGTATATGATTTTGACCCGGTGAACCTGAAGGTGGACAAGGACAGCTATGTGATCGTGGAAACCGCCCGAGGGGTGGAGTATGGTCAGGTGGCCACGCCCAACCACGAGGTGGAGGACGATCAGATCGTCAAGCCTTTGCGCCGGGTGCTCAGGGCCGCCACCGAAGAGGACAAAAAAACGGTGGAGGAAAACCGGCATCTGGAGAAAGAGGCCTTCGCCATCTGCGAAAAGAAGATCCGGGCCCATCAGCTGGAAATGAAGCTGGTGGAGGTGGAATACACCTTTGACCGGGGGAAGATCCTCTTCTATTTCACCGCCGATGGCCGGGTGGATTTCCGGGAGCTGGTGAAGGATCTGGCGTCGGTGTTCCGTACCCGCATCGAGCTGCGGCAGATCGGCGTGCGGGACGAAGCCAAGATGCTGGGAGGATTGGGTGTGTGCGGCTGCCCCTTGTGCTGCGCCACCTTCCTGGACGATTTTGCCCCGGTGTCCATCAACATGGCCAAGGACCAGGGCTTGTCCCTCAATCCCTCCAAGATCTCCGGCAGCTGCGGCCGGTTGATGTGCTGCCTGAAATATGAAAACGAGGCCTATCAGGATCTGCTGCGCACCACGCCGCCGGTGGATTCTCTGGTGGAGACCCCCAACGGCCAGGGCGTGGTCACCGAGATCAGCCTGCTGCGGGGATTCTGCAAGGTCCGGCTGGAGGACAGCAACGAAGCGCCCCGGCTTTATCGCAAGGATGAGCTGACGGTGCTGCGCCCCGGGCGCATCCGGGCCCGCCGCTCCAAGAGCAAGTCGGCCGACCATGGGGAGGCTTCCCCCAAGGCCCAGGAGACCGGCCCCAAACCGGAACCGGTTTCCCAGAAGGCGGAGCCCGCTCCTGCCCCCAAAGTGGAAGAGGAACGGGGAGAAAACCGGGAAAAGCCTCAGCGTCCCCAGTCCCGCCGCCCCCGGGAGAACCGAGAGAACCGGGAAAATCGTGAAAACCGGGAGAACCGGGAGGGCAGAGAGAACAGAGAGAAGCGGGAGGGCCGCAAGAGCCGTGAAAACCGGGAAGGCCGGGAAAACGGAGAGAATCGGGAAAACCGCAGCCGTCCGCCCCGCCGCTATCCCCCTCGCCGCCCCCGGAAGAATGGCGAAGGAAAGCCGGAGGGCAAAACCGAAGATTGATGCACAGCGCCTCGGAAGTACGCCGGGGCGCTTTGTATGTCGAAAAAGTGGCCTGAGCCACTTTAGGGGGTTTTGCAAGGGGCTACATGCACGCCTTTGGCGCACACTTGCCCCTTGAGAAGTGTAAAAAGCCACGCACAGGTCGCGGCTTTTTGCGGATGGATGAAGGGCAGAGCGAAAAGCCTCTTACATAACAAGGTTTTTCGACAGTCTGAACGCCTCGGTGATAGCCCGGGGCGCTTTTCCATGGATCAGGCATAAGAAGTGGGACAGGGGCATAGGCATAAAGCACAATGAGGAACACATGGAGGTGCTTTATGCTGATTTTCACCACCAAGCTGAACAAAAAGAAGCTGCTCGCCCGGGTGATCGGGGCCTTTGTCCTAGTGGGAGCGGTGATTTTGCTGTGGCCCCACAAGGAGGAGGGAGCTCCTGTTTCCAGTATGGGAAGTCTGGAGGGAGCGGGGAACTATCTCCAGTCCCTGGGGTACGAGCTGGAAAAGGAGCCGGTGCGCCAGGAGGACATCACCCTGCCCAAGGAGTTTGACTCGGTCTATGAGGAATACAACAACCTGCAAAAGGAATGCGGCTTCGATCTTTCCCCTTATAAGGGGAAGAATCTCACTTTGTACACCTATCGCCTGACAAACTACCCCGGCGAGCCGGAGGCCATGGCCGATGTGCTTCTGAAAGGGGAGAAGGTGGTGGGCGGATCGGTGTATTCCGCCGCTCTGGACGGTTTTATGCATGGGCTGCGCCCGGTATCGGACGCCCAGGATAGCTCTTCCAATCGGTGAAAATGGGAGCGGGCCATGGCCCGCTTCCCCTTTTTTGCCCGTCTTTTCCCTTCCAAATGACGGAAGGAAAGCAGCTGGAGAAAAGTTCTATAAAATATTTTGCAAATAATTGTTGAAATTCATAGAAAAATACATTAAAATAGACATAGTGCTTTCTCGCAATTTATTGAAATTAGACAAAGGGTGGTTTTGATGGCAGCACGCTTGTTTCAGAGCATCTTGCTGGAAGTGAAGGACAATGTGGATTTTATCCTCGGAGTGGTGGACAACACCGGTGTGATCACCGCCTGCACTGAACTGAAATTTATCGGCGAAAGCATCGAAGCCGCCGTGGAATTTTTCAAAATGGGCCTGGAAGAAGGCCAGGCCGGCGGCTATACTTTCCGTATGATCGGCGGGTATGAAGCCGGGGCCGAAAACGCTGTTTTTGCCGGCAGCATCGGAGAGCGGGCCACTTTGGTGTGCGCCCTCACTGCGGTGGCCATCAAGAACAGCAAGACCCAGTACGATGAAAAGCATGACAAGGTGACCTTTATCAAAAAGATCATTCTGGACAACATCCTCCCCGGGGATATCTATATCAAATCCCGGGAGATGCATTTCGTCAGCGACTGCAAGCGGGTGGCTTACAGCGTGCGCATGGAGGACCGGCAGGACGCCGCCGTCATGGAGGCCCTGGTCAAGCTCTTCCCCGACCGGCAGAAGGATTTCGTCATCACCATCAGTGAAAGCGAAATCGCTTTGATCAAAGAGCTGAAAAACGGCGATGCCCGGGAGGTCTCCCGTATTGCCGAACAGATGGACAAGGCTCTGGACGAAGAGGTGGGCATTCCCCATGTGATCGGCATCGGCTCGGTGGTGGGCCAGCTGAAAGACATCGCCCGTTCCTTCAAGGAAGCTCAGATCGCCGTGGATGTGGGCCATGTGTTCAACGAGGACAAGACGGTGATGAACTTTGAAAACCTGGGCATCGGCCGTCTGATCTACCAGCTCCCCACCACCTTGTGCGAAATGTTCTTGTCCGAAGTCTTTAAAAAAGGCTCCATCGACTCTCTGGACGAGGAGACTCTCTTCACCATCCAGAAGTTCTTTGAAAACAATCTGAATGTCTCCGAAACCTCCCGGAAGCTGTTTGTCCACCGGAATACCCTGGTTTACCGGCTGGAAAAGATCAAGAAGCTCACCGGGCTGGATCTGCGGGAGTTTGACAACGCCATCGTGCTCAAAGTGGCCCTGATGGTCAAGCAGTACCTCCGCTCCCGGGAGACCATGGCGTAAAAAAATCACAGGGACCGCTTTGTCCCCCTTCCCCTCTGAGGGAGAGGGGGACGAGACGGCCCTTGTCCTTATGCTGCCCAAAAGAGGCAAAAAAGAAAGAGGGGAGGCGGAGGCCGGACCATGATTAAGTTAGTGGATGCTTACAAGACCTATGACAACGGCACCAAAGCCCTGAACGGTGTGAATCTGGAGATAGCAGACGGGGAATTCGCCTTTATTGTGGGCCCTTCGGGCTCGGGCAAATCCACCATGATGAAGCTGCTCATCGGGGAGATCCGTCCCACCAGCGGCAAGGTGTATGTAAACGATTTCGACCTGACCACCATCAAGAACCGGCAGCTGCCCTATATGCGCCGGACGGTGGGCGTGGTTTTTCAGGATTTTCGCCTGATTGATAAAAAAACAGTGTTTGAAAATGTGGCTTTTGTGATGCGGGCCGTGGGCACACCTCCCCGGATCATCAAAAAGCGGGTGCCCTATGTGCTGGACCTGGTGGGCGTGCTCCACAAGGCCCGGCGCCATCCCGATGAGCTGTCCGGCGGCGAGCAGCAGAGAGTGGCCATCGCCCGGGCTTTGGTGAATAACCCCAGTGTTATCATCGCCGACGAGCCCACGGGCAACCTGGACCCGGCCCGTTCCCTGGAGCTTATGACCCTCCTGGGCAAGATCAACGCTTTGGGCACCACCGTGCTGGTGGTCACCCACGAAAAAGAGCTGGTCAATCAGTTCGGCAAGCGGGTCATCAGCATTGACAGGGGCCAGGTAGTGGGGGACCACACCGGCGGTTATTACGACGATTTGGAGAAAAGCGGGTATCAAATTGATGAAGCGTTTTAATCTGAGATATTATCTGAAAGAGGGCATCAGCAATTTCTTTTCCCATCGGCTGATGTCGGTGGCGGCCATCACGGTCATTGCCGCCTGCCTGCTCATCACCTCCAGCTTCAGCCTGGTGGCCTACAACCTGGGAATCCAGGTGGCCGATCTGGAGACCCAGAGCGAAATCATGCTGTGGGTGGATGAGACCTACACCCGTCCCCAGGCCCTGGCCCTGGAAGAAGAAATCAAACAAGTGGACAATGTGGAGACGGTGGAATTTATCCCCAAGGAAGAATCTCTGGAGGATTATAAGGAGCAGATGGGAGACGACGCCTACATACTGGAAGGGTTGGAAAATGACAACCCCCTGCGGGATGGTTACCGGATCGTCATGAAGGATGTGTCCCTCCACCAGGAGACGGTGGATGCCCTGGAAAAGATCGACGGCATCGCCAGCACCACCAGCAAAAAGGAATTTTCCGATAAACTGGTGAAAATGCGCAGCGTGGTCAACGCCATCAGCTATACGCTCATTGCCATGCTGGGAGCGGTGTCCATCTTCATCATTTCCAACACCGTCAAGCTGGCCATGTTTGCCCGGCGGGAGGAGATCGCCATCATGCGTATGGTGGGCGCTACCAATCATTTTATCCGCTCCCCCTTTATTGTGGAAGGCCTGGTGCTGGGAGAGATCGCGGCCCTGGTGGCCTTTGGTTTGGAATGGCTGATCTATGACTATATCGCGGAAGGCGTGGTGGGCAGCACCGGCCTGATGGAAATGGTGGCATTTCCCCAGTTTGCCCTGCCTTTGCTGCTGCTGATGCTGGCGGCGGGGCTGGTATTGGGTTCCGGGGGCAGCGTGCTCACCATCCGCAAGTTCCTGAAAGTGTAACGGACCAGAAAGGAAGGATAGGAAGATGAAACGAGCCAAGAAAAAAACAATCACCCGGGTGGCGGCCGGTGCCATTGCCGGACTTCTGGCCGGGCTGATGCTCTTCGGCCTTGTGGCCGATCTGTTTTTCCGTGTCAGCGCTTCGGCGGCATCCCAGAGCGATGTGGATGCTTTGAAAGAGAAGCTGGAGGACCAGGCGGCGGAAAAGAAAAAACTGCAGAACGAACTGAACAGTATCGACAGTGAAAAAGCCACCGTGAAAGAGCAGATCGAAGCGCTGGACGCCCAGATCAACAGCACGGAAGAGCAGATCGAACTGCAAAACGACCTGATCGATAGTCTGGAAGAGATGATCGCTCAGAAAGAAGAAGAGCTGGCCGAGGCTCAGAAGAAGGAAGAAGAACAGTACGAAAAGTTCAAGACTCGTGTGCGGGTGATGTATGAACAGGGAGAGACCAGCTATCTGGAAGTGCTGCTCTCTGCCGATGACCTTTCGGATTTCCTGTCCAAATATGAAATTGTCAGCCAGATCGCCGAATACGATAAAAATCTCTTTGAAGAGCTGAAGGCTCTGAAAGAGGAGATCGCCCAGACCAAGGCCGAACTGGAAGAGGACCGTCAGCAGGCGGAAAATGCCCGCAAAGAGCTGGAAGTGTCCAAGAGCGAGCTGGATACCCAGCTGGCCAATCGTTCCCAGGCCATGAAGGAGCTGGAGAGCGCTGCAGAAGAAGTGAAGGCATCCTTTGCGGAAATCGAAGCGGAAGAGAATTCCATCAACGCCCAGATCGATAAGATCGTCAAGGAGATGGAAGCGGAAGCCGAGCGGAAACGCCAGGAAGAAGCAGCAAAGGCCCAGCAATCGGGGTCTGGTTCCGGCTCCACTTCTTCCGGCACCACCCAGGTGGGCGGCTACACCCATCCCCTGCCCTCGGGCTACCGGTATGTCACCAGCAGATTTGAATACCGGAACCATCCGGTGACCGGGCAATATAAGCTTCACACCGGTGTGGATATCTCCGCCCCCAACGGCACACCCATTTACGCTGCAAAGCCGGGCACTGTCATCATCGCCGGATACAGCAGCGCCTGGGGCAATTATGTGGTTATCAACCATGGTGGCGGCATTACCACCCTTTATGCCCATATGAGCAAAATCCTCACCACCAAGGGGGCCACTGTCAGCGCCGGTCAGCAGATCGGCAAGGTGGGTTCCACCGGTTATTCCACCGGCAACCATCTGCACTTTGAGGTGCGTCAGAATGGCAGTTACCAGGATGCCGGCCGGATTCTGGGTCTGTATTAAGCAACAAATCATCGCAAGGAGAAGCCCTGTTCATGAAGAAAAGATTTACCCTGGGTTCCACCCTGATGCTGCTGATGCTGGCGGTGGTGACCACCTTCAATATCACTTTTTATGTGGCTTCGGAGTATTATAACGCCCGCTTGGGCAACTTTGAGGAGATGGAAGGGGAATACCAGCAGCTGAAAGAGGTCTCCCAGCTGGTAGATAAATATTTTGTGGGAGAATATGACAAACAGGATATGATGGATCAGGCCCTGAAGGGTTATATCCAGGGCACTGGGGATCAGTGGTCCTCCTACCTCACCGAAGAAGAATACAAAGCGGTGATGGAAAAGCGGGAAGGAGTGTATGCCGGCGTGGGCATCACCATTTCTACCGCTACCGACGGAAGCTATTATGTGATCACTGCCGTCACCGAGGATTCTCCTGCACAGAAGGCCGGTATCCAGCCCCTGGATCTGCTGGTGGCCGTGGATGGGGAGAGCGCTGCTGAAATGTCCTTTGACGATCTGAGCGACCGGGTCAAAGGAGAGCCGGGCAGCGAAGTCACCCTCACCATTCTGCGGGAAGGGGTGCAGCAGAAATACACCCTCCAGCGGGAAGAGGTGCAGACCCCTGGGGTCAAAGCCCAGATGCTGGAAGGGAACATCGGCCTGATCCGCATCGAATCCTTCTCCAAGAATGTGGACCAGGAGTTTTCCCAGAAGCTCCAGCAGCTGCTGGACGACGGGGCTCAGGCTCTGGTGTTTGATGTGCGTTTCAATCCCGGCGGATTTGTGGATGTGCTGGTGAATATGCTGGATGAACTTCTGCCCAAGGGTACTGTCATCAGCATCACCGACAAGGCCGGAGAGAGCACCACCTATTCTTCCGATGAAGAGTGCGTCAAGCTGCCCATGGCTGTGCTGTGCAATGAATATTCCATCAGCGCTGCGGAGTTCTTTGCCGCCAGCTTGCAGGAATATGGCGCGGCCACTGTGGTGGGCGAGCATACCCTGGGCAAAGGCTATGCCCAGACCATGATCCCCCTCACCGGTGGCGGAGCTCTCAATCTGTCCACCAGCCGGTATTACACCGCCAAGGGTGTCAGCCTGGCCGGTGTGGGCATTACCCCGGATGTGGAGTCCTCTCTCAGCGAGGACAAGCTCAACCGGTTCTATACTCTCCAGCCGGAAGAGGATGACCAGCTGCAAAAAGCTCTGGAAGTGCTGCGGCAGCAGATGAGCGAAAATTAAATGAAGTAACCAAAACGGGCGGCTATAAAAGGCCGCCCGTTTTGCTGCGCTGGACATAGCGGTCCTTCCCGGAACATAAATATAATGAAAAAAGGGGAGGGTACCGGATATGATTGCATATTTTGAAACGGTGGAGGAAGAAAAGAAGCGGGGCCTTTTTTGGAAAAAACACCTGGAGACAGAGCTGCGGCCGGTGGGGAGGGCTTCTTTCCTGACGGTCCGCTTGCCGGTGCCCTCCGGCATGGGAGAGCGGAAAGTGGAAAAACGGGTGGAATGGGCCATGGAGCAGATGAAGAAAAGGGGGGTTCACCGCCTGGCCACAGGGGAGAAGTGGCGGGACAAGGCGCTGGAAATGGGGATGCTGACGGTGGAAGAAGGGACGGCCTGGCGGCAGGGGGCCGGACTGGGGGCACTGTGGGCCCTTCACAGCCGGGGGATTCCTTTGGAGCAGGCCTTCTGCCGCCTGGAGGCCGCCCGGTGTGACCGGGATGTGGTGCGCTGCGCCAGAATCTTAGGGGGAAAGGTGCGGTATCTGTCGGTGAGCGTCAAAGTGGGACAGCAGGAGCTGGAGGAGGCGCTGTATGAACAGTTCGGCATTGCCCCCCAGCAAAGTGCACCGCCGGAATACCCCTGCCTGCGCATCCGTTTTCCCCAGCCGGGAGAGAAAGGGGAGACAGGGGAGGATCTGCTGATGCTGGCCCCCGGCGGCTGGCCGGGGTTACGGTTTGTATCCCCCCAGTGGGCCAGGGAACAAAAACCGCCTCGGATGGGGGATACTTTGTATGCCGCCATGCTGCTGGAAAGCGGCCTGTGCCGTCCGGAAGATCTGGGAGCAGAAGGCAGCCAGGAGGGGGAAACCCAGGCCTCTTTCCCCCATCCTGGGGAAAACCACGCTTGACACATGGGAACGAGCACCATATAATGTGAAGTATTATCCTGAATATCTATGCCCATTTCCAGGGGCAAAGGGGAGGAAACTATGCAAAAGCAATTTATGCTGACCGAAGAAAGGCTCAAAGAGATCAAAGATGAGCTGGAATATTTGAAGACCGTCCGGGAGAAAGAAGTGGCCGAGCAGATCAAGGAAGCCCGTTCTTTCGGCGACCTTTCGGAGAACAGTGAATACGACGAGGCCAAAAACGAACAGGGCAAGCTGTATTCCCGCATCGCCGAGCTGGAGAATGTGATCGCCGGTGCGGTGATCATCAACGAGGACTCCATCACCACCCAGCATGTGAGCATGGGAACCCGGGTCACCGTGGTGGAAGAAGGCTTTGAGGATGAGCCTGAGGAATATGCCATCGTGGGCTCCCAGGAGGCCAACCCTGTCCAGGGCCGCATCTCCGATGAGTCCCCGCTGGGCAAGGCTCTTTATGGCCATGGCGTGGGCGATACCGTGGTAGTGGAAGCTCCCGACGGCGCCATCACTTACCGGATCGTGGCCATCGATCGGTAAAAAGGAAGAAAAAACGGCTGCAGCGGAAATGGCTGCGGCTGTCTTTTGATATGGAGGAAGATTATGAAGGAAGAAAAGAGCGCTGTGGCAGCCGAGCAGGCCGCTCAGCAGGAAATGGGGGAACTGCTGCGCATCCGCCGGGACAAGCTGGCCGCTTTGCAGCAGGAGGACAAGAACCCCTTTGCCATTACAAAGTACCCTGTGGACAACTATGCCGCCCACATCAAGGAAGAATTTGCCGGCATCGCCAATGAGGAGGAGACCGGCAAGGTCGTCCGCCTGGGCGGCCGTTTGATGAGCAAGCGGCTGATGGGCAAAGCCAGCTTTGCCGATCTGCGGGATTCCACCGGAGATATTCAGCTCTATGTCCGCCGGGACAATGTGGGCGAAGAAGAATATGCCGCCTTCAAAAAGTTTGACATCGGCGATGTGGTAGGCGTGGAAGGTGAAATCTTCCGCACCAAAATGGGCGAGATTAGCATCAAGGTGGAGAAGATCCAGCTGCTGTCCAAGAGCCTGCGTCCCCTGCCGGAAAAGTGGCATGGCCTGAAGGATACCGACCTGCGCTACCGCCAGCGGTATGTGGATCTCATTGTCAATCCCGAGGTGAAGGACACCTTCATCAAGCGCAGCCAGATCCTGCGGGAGATCCGCGCTTACCTGGACGGCCAGGGCTTCCTGGAGGTGGATACCCCCATTCTGCTGCCTCTGGAGATCGGCGCTTCCGCCCGTCCTTTCGTCACCCATCACAACACACTGGATATGGATATGTACCTGCGCATCGAAACCGAGCTGGCCCTCAAGCGGCTCATCGTGGGCGGGTTTGACCGGGTGTATGAAGTGGGCCGTATCTTCCGCAACGAAGGCATGGACACAAAGCACAACCCGGAATTCACCAGCATCGAGCTGTACCAGGCCTTCACCGATTACAAGGGCATGATGGACCTGGTGGAAGACCTGTATAAGCACCTGGCCAAGACCGTCTGCGGCAGCCTGACCATCCCCTACATGGGTCAGACCATTGACATGAGCCATTGGGAGCGGCTGACCATGGTGGAAGCGGTGAAGAAGTATTCCGGCTGTGACTACTATACCTGGGAGACCGACGAGGACGCCCGGAAGGCCGCAAAGGAGAAGAATGTGCCGGTGCCTGAGGACGCCACCAAGGGCGCTGTGTTGGTGGAACTGTTCGACGCCTTTGTGGAAGAGAAGCTGATCCAGCCCACCTTTATCTATGATTATCCGGTGGAAAACAGCCCGCTGGCCAAGCGGAAGAAGGACGAGCCGGCCTTCACCGAGCGATTTGAGTATTTCATCAACGCCATGGAATTCGGCAACGCCTTCAGCGAGCTGAACGATCCCATCGATCAGAAGGAGCGCTTTGAAAAGCAGGTGGCCCTGCGGAAAGCAGCCAACCCCAAGGACACCAGCCAGGTGGACTACGATTATATCAACGCTTTGGAATATGGTCTGGCTCCCACCGGCGGCCTGGGCTTCGGCCTGGACCGGCTGGTGATGCTGCTCACCGATTCCGCCAGCATCCGGGATGTGCTGCTCTTCCCCACCATGAAGCCGCTGGACAACAAGAACGATTCTCAGAAGAAGGAAGAGGAACCTGCCGCCCCAGCTCCTGCAGCAGAGCAGAAAGTGGAAGAGATCGATTTCTCCCAGGTGGAAGTGGAGCCTCTGTTTGCCGATTTTGTAGACTTTGAAACCTTCTCCAAGTCGGATTTCCGGGCGGTGAAGGTGAAGGAATGCACTGCGGTTCCCAAGAGCAAGAAGCTGCTGAAGTTTGTGCTGGACGACGGTTCGGGAGAAGACCGGGTGATCCTCAGCGGCATCCACGATACCTATGAGCCGGAGGAACTGGTGGGCAAAACGCTGATCGCCATCACCAATCTGCCCCCTCGCAAGATGATGGGCATCGACTCCTGCGGCATGATCATTTCGGCCGTCCATCATGAAAACGGCGTGGAGAAGCTTCATTGCCTGATGGTGGACAACCATATCCCCGCCGGCGCCAAGCTGTATTAAAAACGCGGCTTTGCCCAAGGGAAAACAGGAGGAAATCTTTCTTCCCTTTTTGGGTAAAGAACGCAAGCGGGCCTGACGCCATCGGCGTCAGGTCTGTCTGCGCTTTTCCGGAAAGGCGGATTTTTGGGAAAAATCCAAAGGATCAACGGGATTCAGGTCCCGGAGGGAGACCAATATGCAGTCATTCAAAAGAAAACTAAAGCATTTTGCCAGGGAGCATCTGAAGAAACTCCAGCGGCGCAACGCCGCCGTGCGCCGTGCAGCGCCTGTGCGGGTGATGGCCGTGGGGTTTGCCGCTGTCATCCTGATCGGCACCCTGCTGCTGATGCTTCCCTTTGCCACCCGCACCGGAGAGAGTGCCGGCGCGGTCACCGCCCTGTTTACCGCCACTTCGGCCACCTGTGTCACAGGGCTTATTGTGGAAGATACCTATTTGTTCTGGAGTCCCTTTGGTCAGGCAGTCATCCTCTGCCTGATCCAGACTGGCGGGCTGGGATTTATGACCATTGCCATCGCCCTGTCCCTGCTTTTGCGGCGGAAGATCTCTTTGCGGGAGCGGCGGCTGGTGAGCACCTCGCTGAATATGGACGGGCTTTCCGGCATGGTGCGTCTGGTCAAGCGGGTGCTTTACGGCACATTGCTGTTTGAAGGCATGGGAGCACTGATTTTGTCGGTGCGCTTTGCCCGGGACTATGGAATTCTGGGCGGAATCAGCCGAGGGATCTTTCACTCGGTCTCGGCCTTCTGCAATGCCGGGTTTGATATTCTGGGCGACCAGGGCGCCTATATTTCCCTGGGCGGCTATACCGGGGATTTCGTGGTGACGGTGACCATCAGCCTGTTGATCATTCTGGGCGGCCTGGGCTTTTTTGTGTGGAGCGATATCTATTCGGCCCGGGACAACAAGGGCCGGCTTCACACCCAAAGCAAGATCGTGCTGCGCTCCACAGCCCTTCTTTTGCTGGTGGGTACGCTCTTTTTCCTGGTTGCGGAACACGATAACCCTCAGACCATGGGGAATCAGAACCTTTTTGGTCAGCTGCTCTCTGCATTTTTCCAGTCCACCACCACCCGTACGGCGGGATATGCCCAGCTGAACCAGGCCTATCTCACCGGCGCTTCCAAGGCCATGAGCGTGGCGCTGATGTTTGTAGGCGGCTCTCCCGGCAGTACGGCGGGCGGTGTCAAGACGGTGACGCTGGCCGTGCTGCTGATGGCGGCGCTGTCCTCTTTGCGGGGCACTTACCAGACCACAGTGGGCGGCCGGTCCATTTCCTATAAGCTGGTGATGGATGCTTTGTCGGTGTTCCTGCTGGGTATTTGCTCGGTGGCGATCGGCACATTTATGCTGTCGGCCTTTGATGGAGTCACCCTCAGTGCGGCACTTTTTGAATGCACATCTGCTTTCGGTACGGTGGGGCTCACACTGGGCATCACCCCGGAACTTTCCACCCCTTCGCTGTTGGTGCTGGTGGCGCTGATGTATCTGGGGCGGGTGGGTATCATCACCATCGGCATGGCCGCTATGATGCGCGGCAAAAAGGACGCCAAGATCAAATACCCCGAAGCACGGGTAATGATTGGCTAAAGGAGGAAACAAGATGGAATCGTTTGTGGTTATCGGCCTGGGACGCTTCGGCATGACCCTGGCCAGGGAACTGTACCGCCTGGGCCATGAAGTGCTGGCGGTGGACAAGGACGAAGAAGCGGTGCACCGGGTATCCGACTCGGTGAGCCATGTCATCACTGCCGATGCCCGGGATGAGCAGGTGCTCAAATCCATCGGTGTGCGCAACTTTGATCATGCGGTGGTGGCATTTGCCGACAATATCCAGGACAACATCCTCATCACCCTGATGCTCAAGGAGCTGGGGGTGAAGAATGTGATCGCCAAAGGCAACGACGATCTGCATGTCAAGGTGCTCAAACGTATCGGCGCCGACCGGATCGTCTTCCCCGAGGCCGATATGGGCGCCCGGTTCGCCCAGATGGTGGCCTCCAACAACATCATCGACTATATCGATATTTCCGAGGATTATTCCATTGTGGAAGTGGCGGCCCCCGACCGGTGGGGCGGCAAGAGCATCCGTCAGATCGATGTGCGGGCCCGTTACGGCATCAACATCCTGGCGGTCAAGACCCACAACGGCGAGACCATCCATGTTTCTCCCGAGCCGGATTATGTGATCCGCCGGGGAGATGCGCTGGTGGTCATCGGCGCCAACGACGATATCAAGAAACTGGGGTAATTATGGAAGAGATAACCAGCCGGGACAATCCCCGCATCCGCCGGGTCTGTCGCCTGATGGACAGCAAACGGACAAGGGAAAAGGAAGGGCTGTTCTGCTGCGAAGGGGAAAAGCTGCTGGAGGAGGCCCTGGCGGCGGGAGTGGAAGTGGTTCAGGTCTTTCTTAGCCGGGACCTGCCCTTGGAGCAGCAGCGGGACAGAGGCGTGCCCACCTTTTTGGTGCCCTCCTCCCTGATGGCCCAGATGAGCGGCGTGGAAAGCCCCCAGGGCGTGCTGTTTGTCTGCCGTATTCCCCCTCCCCGGAAGGATCTGCCGGAAGGAGCCTGTCTGGTGCTGGAAGATGTGCGGGACCCGGGGAATGTGGGCACCATTCTGCGCACGGCCGAGGCCTTTTCCTTGCCGGTGGTGCTGACGGGGAACTGTGCCGAGCTGTATAACCCCAAGGTGGTCCGTTCCACCATGGGCTCGGTGTTCCGGTGTCAGGTGTTCCGCCTGTCCCGGCCGGAGCTCTGGCAGGCGCTGGAGGAAAGAAACATTCCCCTTTACGCCGCCGCTTTGAGCGAAAGCGCCCGGGACATCCGTCAGGCGGATCTGAAGGGAGCAGCGGTGGCCATCGGCAACGAGGCCCACGGCGTCAGTGCGGAGCTTCTGGAGCACAGTCGTCTCCAGGTGATCATCCCGATAAAGGGCGCGGAATCCCTGAACGCCGGCGTAGCTGCCGCTTTGTGTATGTGGGAGATGCGCCGCTAGGTCACGAGGAGGAAATGCCATGGAAGCTGTGCTGGCTCATATTTGGCTGCGGGAAGAAGCCAGGCTGTCCACCCGCCGGATCCGGGAAGCCCGGGAGCATTTCGGAGGGGCCCTGGAAGCCTGCCGTGCTTTGAATGAGGGCGATCTCTTTTTTACGCCCCGGGAGAGGGAACAGAAAGCCAACGCTTCCTGGAAAAGAGCGGAAAAGGTACTGGAAAATTGCAGGAAAGCAGGGGCCCGGGCCATTTGCTATGAAGAGGACGGGTACCCGGAAGATCTGCGGCAGATCTACGACCCTCCGGCAGTGCTGTATCTGAAGGGCACCATGCCCCGGTGGGAGGAGATGCCGGTTCTGGCTATTGTGGGCAGACGCAAGGCCAGCCCTTTGGGGCTGGAGACCGCCCGCCGCTTTGCCCGGGTGCTGTCGGCCCACGGTTTTCTCATCGTTTCCGGTTTGGCTCAGGGGGCGGATGGAGCGGCCCACCAAGGGGCGCTGGAAGGCCCCACTCCCACAGTGGCTGTGCTGGGCACGGCCATCGACCAGTGTTATCCCGCTTCCCACAACGGATTGCTGCGGCGGATTCTGGAGAAAGAGGGCGCCGCTCTCAGCGAGTATCCCCCGGGCCGTCGGGGCTATCCCGGCTATTTTCCCCGGCGCAACCGGATCATCTCCGGCCTGAGCCTGGGGGTGCTGGTGGTGGAAGCGGCCAGGAAAAGCGGCAGTCTGATCACGGCGGCTACGGCGTTGGAACAGGGGCGGGATGTGTTTGCCGTCCCTGGCTCCATCGACAGGCCGGAATACGAAGGCTGCAACCAGCTCATCCGCTCGGGGGCTACCTTGTGCACAGACCCGGTGGAGATCTGCCAGGAATATGCCGGGCGCTTTCCCGGACTTGTGATGGGGCTGGAAGAGAAACCCCAGGAGAAAGAGCCTGAGCAGGAGATGCCCCAGTTTGCTTCCAGCAAGAGCAAACCGGCGCCGGCAGGACTGACCGGCCGGGAAAAGCTCATTGTGGACAGCATGGACGGCCTGACCCACATCGATGTGATCTGTCAGAACACCGGTTTGGCCACAGGGGAAGTGCTCACCAGCCTGACCATGCTCCAGATCCGGGGTGTGGTGCGGGAGCGGGGCGCAAAATATTTTGAAATCATATGAAAACCATAGTATCATATTGTAGATAGATGGGCCTTGCCCCAGAATGGGGGAGGCCAAAGAAATGGGCGGCCCGCAGCAGGAGCCGCCGGGAGGAACGCAATGTCAAAATTACTCATCGTGGAATCGCCGGCCAAGGCGAAAACCATCGGCAAATACCTGGGGCCTGACTATGTGGTCAAGGCATCCATGGGGCATTTGCGGGATCTGCCCAAAAAGAAGATGGGCGTCGACATCGACGGGGACTTTACCCCCCAATACGAGCCCATCGAGGGCAAGGATAAAATCATCGACGAACTGAAAAAAGCGGCGGAAGAAAGCGATTTCGTCTACCTGGCCACCGACCCGGACCGGGAAGGGGAAGCGATTTCCTGGCATCTCAAGGAGATGCTCCATCTGCCCGACAGCAAAACCAAGCGGGTCACCTTTAACGAAATTACGAAAAAAGCGGTGCTCGCCGGGGTGGAACACCCCCGGGACATCGATATGAATCTGGTAGACGCCCAGCAGGGCCGGCGGATTCTGGACCGGATCGTGGGCTATCAGCTCTCCCCCTTCCTGTGGCGGAAGGTGCGGGCCGGGCTGTCGGCCGGCCGGGTCCAGTCGGCGGTCACCCGTCTGATCGTGGACCGGGAGCGGGAGATCCAGGCTTTTGTGCCCAAGGAATATTGGTCCATTGATGTGACCCTCACCGCCGGGCGGAAGAATTTCACCGCCGGTTTCTATGGAACGGCGGAGGGGAAAATGGAGCTTTCCAGCCAGGAGGAGACCGAAAAGGTGCTCTCCGCCATCGACGGGGCGGGCTATCGGGTGGAAAAGGTGAAGAAGGCCAAAAAGAAGCGGACGCCTGCGCCTCCGTTCATCACCTCCACCTTGCAGCAGGAGGCTTCCCGGAAGCTGTCCATGACGGCCAAGCGCACCATGATGGTGGCGCAGGAGCTGTATGAAGGCGTGTCCATCGAGGGCCAGGGGCTCACCGGCCTGATCACCTATATGCGTACCGACTCTCTCCGCGTCTCCGATGACGCTCTGGCCGCCGCCCGGGATTACATCGGCGGCCGGTTTGGCAATGACTATCTCCCCGCCAAACCCCGGCATTACAAAACCAAGAAGAACGCCCAGGACGCCCACGAAGCGGTGCGTCCTACCAATCCTCTGCTGGACCCGGAGAGCATCCGCAGCAGTTTGTCTGCCGACCAGTATAAGCTGTATAAGCTGATCTGGTCCCGGTTCACCGCAAGCCAGATGACCGATGCCATGATGGACACCACATCGGTGGACATTGGCTGCAACGGCTATATTTTCCGGGCTACCGGTCAGACGGTGGCATTCCCCGGCTTCCTGGCCCTGTACGAAGAGGGACTGGACGAAGTGCGCAGCGACGACGAGCTGGCGCCTCTGCCGCCCCTCAGCGAGGGCGACGAGCCCAAGCACAAAAAGACCGAGCCCAAGCAGCACTTCACCCAGCCGCCGGCCCGGTATACCGAAGCCTCCCTCATCCGCACCATGGAGGAAAAGGGCATCGGCCGTCCCAGTACCTATGCCCCCACCATTTCGGTGGTTCTGGGCCGGGATTATGTGGTGAAGGAGGGCAAGTCCCTGCGTCCCACCCCGCTGGGTGAGGCCGTCACCGATCTGATGATCGACAAGTTCCACGATGTGATCGACATCAAGTTCACCGCCGGTATGGAGCGGCAGCTGGACGAAGTGGAACAGGGCAACACCAACTATGTGGATATCCTGCGCAAGTTCTACACCGGTTTCTCCGGCGAGCTGGAGAAGGCGGAAAAGGACCTGGAGAAAAAGCGCATCAAGATCAAGGACGAGGAGACCGATGTGGTCTGCGAGCTGTGCGGCCGGAAGATGGTCATCAAATCCGGCCGGTTCGGAAAGTTCCTGGCCTGCCCCGGCTATCCCGAGTGCAAAAACACCAAGCCCATCACCGAGGACACCGGTGTGCTGTGTCCCCTGTGTGGAGCCAAGGTGGTGAAGAAAAAATCCCGCAGCGGCTATTACTACTACGGCTGCGAGAAAAATCCCACCTGCACCTTTATGACCTGGGATAAGCCCACCAACAAAAAGTGCCCCAACTGCGGCGAGCCTCTCTATAAGCGCTATACCAAGGCAGAGAAAAAGTATGTGTGCTATAAGCCGGGGTGTGGCTATGAAGAAGATCTGCCCCAGCGGAAGAGCAAGAAGAAGGACGAGGAAGCCCCGGCGGCAGAGCAGAATGTGGTAACGGCTGCCGAAAATGCAGCGGAGACTCCGGAGACTGCAAAAGCCACCAAGAGCAAAAAAACCACGAAAACCACCAAGGCTGCCAAGAGCACCAAGACGGCCAAAGCCAAGGCCCAGGAGGAAGCCGGGGAGGAAAAGCCCAAAAAGACCACCCGGAAGAGCACCAAAAAGGCCGCAGGTGAAGGGGAAGAAACACCGAAAAAGAAGACCACCCGGAAAACAGCTGCCAAAAAAGCGGCAGAACAGCCGGAAGCGGAAGAGGAAAACAAAGAATGATGCAAGCCACAGTGATCGGAGCGGGCCTGGCCGGCAGTGAAGCGGCCTGGCAGCTGGCCTGTCGGGGGATCGAAGTACGGCTGCTGGAGATGAAGCCCCGGCAGAAGAGCCCGGCTCACAAAATGGATACCTTTGCCGAGCTGGTGTGCTCCAACTCCTTCCGTTCGGGGGAACTGACCAATGCCGCAGGGCTCTTGAAAGAAGAGCTGCGGCGGCTGGGCAGCCTGATCGTGGCCTGTGCCGACGCCACCCAGGTGGACGCCGGAGGGGCGCTGGCGGTGGACCGGCAGGCCTTTTCCCACCTGGTGACCCAGCGGCTGCGGCAGCATCCCCGGGTGCATATCGAGGAAGAGCGGGTGGATGCCATCCCGGAAAGCGGCCATGTGATCGTGGCCACCGGCCCCCTCACCGAAGGTCCCCTGGCCCAAAATATGATGGAATGGTTGGGGGAGGAAGAGGCCCTCAGCTTTTATGACGCCGCGGCCCCCATCGTTTCGGGAGCAAGCCTGGATATGGACAAGGCCTATTTTGCCTCCCGCTACGGCAAGGGCACCGGCCTGGACTACATCAACTGCCCCATGGACAAAGAGCAGTACCTGGCTTTCTGGCAGGAGCTGTGCCAGGCCGAGGAAGCGCCGGTCCACGGTTTTGAGGACAAGCGGGTCTTTGAAGGCTGTATGCCGGTGGAAGTGATGGCCCGGCGGGGAGAGGACACCTTGCGCTTCGGCCCTCTGAAGCCCATCGGCCTGCCCGACCCCAAGACGGGGAAGGAGCCTTATGCCGTGGTGCAGCTGCGGCGGGAAAACAGCCAGGGCACCATGTACAACCTGGTGGGCTTCCAGACCCATCTTCGCTTCCCCGAGCAGAAGCGGGTGTTTTCCATGATCCCGGGACTGGAAAAGGCGGAATTTCTCCGGTATGGAGTGATGCACCGCAACAGTTATCTGTGTTCGCCCCGGGTGCTGGATGGATTCTACCGGGCGAAAAAAGATCCCCGGGTGATGTTTGCCGGGCAGATGACCGGGGTGGAAGGGTATGTGGAATCCACCGCCTCCGGCTTTGCCTGCGGGCTGAATATGGCCCGGAGCATGCTGGGCCTGCCGCTGCTGGAGTTCTCCACCCAGACGGCCATCGGCGCTCTCAGCCGGCACATCAGCTGTTATGAAGGCAAGAATTTTCAGCCCATGAACATCAACTTCGGCCTGATCGACGGGCTGGACAGAAGGGTCAAGGGCAAGCGGGAGCGGTATATGGAGATCTCCCACCGCTCTCTGGAACGAATCGAAGCATATCGGAACACGGTAATGGAGGGGACAACGGAATGAAGATCATTGTAGACGCCATGGGCGGTGACAACGCCCCTCAGAGCACGGTGGAAGGCAGCGTGCTGGCCGCCCGGGAACTGGGCGTAGAGATCGTGCTGGTGGGGCAGGAGAAAGCCATCTTGTCCTGTTTGGAAAAAGTGAAGAGCGATGATGTGGCGGGGAAGATCGAAGTGGTCAACGCCCCGGAAGTCATTGATATGTGTGACAGCCCCATGAGCGTCACCAAGGAAAAGAAAGATTCTTCCCTGGGCGTGGCGCTGCGGCTGCTGGGCGAGGGCAAAGGGGACGCTATGGTCTCCGGCGGCAATACCGGTGCAGTGCTGGTGGGTTCCACCATGTATGTCAAGCGCATCCGGGGCATCCGCCGTGCGGCGCTGGCCCCCATTCTGCCCACCGACAAGGGGGGCGCGCTGCTCATCGACTGCGGCGCCAATGTGGAATGCACCCCGGAATATCTGCTGCAATTTGCCTATATGGGTTCCTTCTACTGCCAGAAGCAGATGAAGATCGCCTCGCCCCGCATTGGCCTGATCAACAACGGCGCCGAGGAGAGCAAAGGCACTCCCATGATCAAAGAGACCTACGGCCTTCTGAAGCAGGCCGGGGAAGTGGGCCGGCTCAACTTTGTGGGCAACATCGAAGGCCGGGATGTACCCTTCGGCATGGCCGATGTGATTTTGTGCGACGGTTTTACCGGCAATGTGCTGCTCAAGACCTATGAGGGCGTGGGACTGTATTTTGTAGGCGAGCTGAAGAAGATCTTCTTCAAAAACCTGGGCACCAAGCTGGCGGCCCTGCTGGTGAAGAACGGTCTGGGCGCGCTGAAAAAGAAGATGGACTATAAGGAAGTGGGCGGCGCACCTCTTCTGGGCATTTGCAAGCCGGTGATCAAGGCCCACGGCTCCAGCGACCCCCGGGCCTTCAAGAGCGCCATCCGCCAGGCGGTGCAGTACGCGGGCAGCGGCATCATCCAGGCCATCACCGAAAACATCGAGCACATGACGGTATCGGCACCGGGAAAAAATTGAAACTGCCACTTTACAAGGCTTTAGGGGTTTGCTATAATCACTGACTGTACGGCGGGGGCAGGCTCTCGCCGGGGAAAAAGCATATAATGAGATCAATAGAAAATCTCGATAAGCAGGAGGTGGCAAAGATGGTACTGGAGAAGCTGAAGGGCATCATCGCCCAGCAGTTCGGGGTGGATCAGGACGAGATCACCGAGGAGACCACATTTGTGGGCGACCTGGGCGCCGATTCCCTGGATCTGGTGGAGCTGATCATGAGCGTGGAAGAGGCTTTTGAACTGGGTCAGGTGGAGGACAACACCCTGGAGAATGTCAAGACCGTAGGCGATGTGGTGAATTTCATCAAAGAGCGGGTCGAGGAATAATCGAGCAAACCGGAAGAAAAGGGGCATGGGGCATTTGCCCCGGCCCTTTTCTGCTGGAAGGGAAGAAGGAGGGAGAATCCATGGCAACACAGCTCAAGCTGGGGTATCGGTTTCACAACGATCAGCTGCGGCAGAACGCGCTGACCCACAGTTCCTATGCCAACGAGAACCGGGAGAAGGGCGTGCGCAGCAATGAGCGGCTGGAATTTTTGGGAGACGCGGTGCTGGGCTTCATCTGTGCGGAATATATCTATAGTCACTTCCGGCATATGCCGGAGGGGGAGCTGACCAAGCTGCGTGCGTCCATCGTGTGCGAGAAGTCGCTGTATGAATATGCCCAGCGCCTGAACCTGGGAGAGCACTTGCTTTTGGGTCACGGAGAAGAGAGCGGCGGGGGACGGAAGCGGCCCTCGGTGCTGGCCGACGCGGTGGAGGCCATGCTGGCGGCTATTTACCTGGATGGCGGCATGGAAGCGGCCAAGGGGTTCATCCTGGACTACATCAAGGAAAAGGCCGAGACGGTGTCCCACACCCGGCACCCTCTGGATTATAAGACGGCCCTTCAGGAGATCGTGCAGAAGAACCGGGAGGAGACCCTGACTTACCGGCTCAAGGGCGAAAGCGGGCCGGATCATGACAAGCGTTTTCTCATCGAGCTTTTGATCAATTCCAATGTGATCGCCCAAGGGGAAGGGCGGAGCAAGAAGGAAGCGGAGCAGGAGGCGGCCCGGCAGGCGCTGGAGCTGATGGGGCAGTGACAAAGCACATCCTGCCGGTGTTCATTCCCCATGTGGGCTGTCCCCACCAGTGCGTGTTCTGCGACCAGAAGGCCATCACCGGGCAGAAAGCCCCCACTGGCCGGGAAGTGGAGCGCATCATCAAGGAGGGGCTCCCCTTGGGGAAGAACCCCCAGATCGCCTTTTATGGAGGCAGCTTCACCGCCATACCCGCCGCCTTACAGGAAGAGTACCTGGAGGCGGCGTTTCCATATGTGCAGCAGGGGCAGGCCCAGGGGGTGCGGGTGTCCACCCGACCCGACTGCATCACAGAGGAAGGGCTGGCTCTTTTGAAAAAATACGGCGTCCAGACCATCGAGCTGGGGGCCCAGTCCATGGACGATGAAGTGCTGCGTCTTTCCGGCCGGGGCCACCGTTCGGAGGACACCATCCAGGCAGCCCGCATGGTGCAGGAAAAGGGCTTTGAGCTGATTTTGCAGCTGATGGTGGGCCTGCCGGGAGACAGCCGGGAAAAAAGTTTGCGCTCGGCCCGGCAGGTGGCGGCCCTGGGCCCCCAGGGGGTGCGGCTCTATCCCGTCTGCGTGCTCTGTCATACGCCCCTTTTTGCCATGATGGAGCGGGGGGAATACATCCCACTCACCCTGGAAGAGGGGGTGGAGTGGAGCGCCGACGCCCTGGAGGTTTTCCAGGAAAAGGGCATCCCCGTCATACGCCTGGGCTGAGCCCCAGCCGGGAGCTGGAAGAGCAGGTGGCCGCTGGGGTCTATCATCCGGCCCTGGGGCAGCTGGTGCAAAGCCGCATTTTGCGCCGCCGGTGCGAGGAAGTTCTCCGCAATGCACCCCCTGGCCCGGTTACCTTATATTATAAGAAGGGCCAGCGCTCCACCCTCCAAGGTCAAAAAAATGAAAATCTCCGGTATTTCAAAGAACACTACCCCGACAAGATCATTACATTAGAAGAAGTCCGGTGTCCGGACGGCCATACTGCGCTGCCGCGCTGAGTACATCCGACCGGCCTGTGTTCTATTTCCTGGTACGGGAGCACAGTATGGGTGCAGCGTCACGCTGCTTGACAGGGGAAGCGCAGGGAGATATAATAGAAATAGAAAAAGGGCACTACCGGTAGACGGTTAGCCCCTTACTAGATTACGGAAGTAACCGCATCAGTTGGGAGCCGAGGCGGTTACTTCTTTTTATCATTGACCTGAAAAAACAGGCTGATAATGGCTACGGTCAAAATGCCGATTTGAATTAAATCAGAATATGTAACCATGACCACCACCCCCCTTCCTGTATAGGGTCAGGGGGCTAAGAAACTGTCCCCTGTGTCAGGGGGCTAACCGCCTACCGTTACTGGTAGTGCCTGATTTCAGTATAGCATATTATGACATTATCCGCAAGAAACCGTGCGCTGCTGCCGGTGTTATTGACACAGTGCTGAAGAAAGTAGTATAATACCATAGTTAGTTACGGAAGTAACCGCCAAATGTGGGGACATGGGGCGGTTACTTCTTTTTATTACCGGTCTGGATGACCGGACTAATAACGCCTATGATCACAAGGCAAAGAAAAGCCCCCCTTGTGCAAAGGGGGGACAGCATGGCAAAGCCACGCCGGGGGGATTGATGGCACACAGGCAAATGGATGATACCAACCGCCGGGTGTGGGCATCATCAGCCAGGCACGCTGGCAATCCCTCAGTCGGCGTTCGCCGACAGCTCCCTTTGCACAAGGGAGCTGTCTTTGCCTGAGTGAACACAACCGGCCATGCTGAATGATTGCCCCAAGTCCGTTGTATGCCGCAGGGCAAAGAAAAGCCCCCCTTGTGCAAAGGGGGGACAGCATGGCAAAGCCATGCAGGGGGATTGTGAAACCAAACAAATTCACCCCACCTGACCATATGAATCAAAAAGGCTCCCCCTCGGGGAGCCTTTTTTGTTTAGCTTCGTTCTGTTGCTTCGTGCGGCAGCACAATATGGGTGCAGCGTCACGCTGCCGCCGCCGAAAATAATAAAGGAAATGGGAAATAAACCTTGCATCACAGGCAAAATTCCGTATAATATTTCTGTAACACTATCGACAACACTATTGACCGGACGGCCCGGAGCCTTCCGGGAGGAGGAATCAATTCATGGATGAGATCGATGTCAAAATACTGCGCTGCCTGAAAAACAACGCCAGAGAAAACGCCTCGGTGATCAGCGAGAAGGTGAGCATGTCGGTGTCCGCCGTCATCGAGCGCATTCGCAAGCTGGAAAATTCGGGGATGATCCGGCAGCACACCACCATCATCGATCAGGTCAAGGCCGGGAAAGATGTGACCAGCTTCATTTCCATCAGCCTGGAGCACCCCAAGCACATCGAATGTTTCACCAATTTCGTCAAGGACAACAAGGAGATCCTGGAGTGCCACTATATCACCGGGGACTTTGACTTTATGCTCAAAGTGGTCACCAACTCCACCCAGACCCTGGAGCGGGTGCTCAACCAGATCAAAAGCGTCAGCGGGGTGAAGATGACCAAAACCATCGTCATCCTTTCCACGGTGAAAAACGAATATTCGGTGGACCCGGAGGAAATATTGAAATAGGGGAAACCCTCACGGGAAGATTTGGATAATTCTTCTTGACAAAGGCCGAAAAGATGGAGTATACTTGCATCGTGTTAGACACTTTTGCACAGCGAGGGCCCCTTTTATGCCACAGGAAAACCAGTTTTTTCACAAAGCCCCTCCCAATGGGGAAGAGGAAATGGCCCGGCGGTATGCCCGTCTGGTTCAGTCCTGTGTGCGGCCGTATTTCCTCACCGGCGGCGATTATGACGATTTGGTGCAGGAAGGAATGATCGGTCTACTCAAGGCCATCCGGGAATATGATCCCGCCCGCTCTCAGAATTTTGAAGCCTTCGCCGCTTTGTGCATCCGCCGTCAGGTTTATGATGCCCTCCGCCGCAGCAAGCGGAAGGACGGCCACCTTCGCATCGAGTATGTGGAGCAGGCGGAAGGGGATGGGGAGGGTTTACCTCACGGTTCGGCCTCCCAGGACCCGGAAGCACAGTTTTTGGCAAAAGAGTCGGCATGGGAGATCCAGAAAGCGTTATCCGGGCTGTTGTCTGCCTTTGAAACGGCTGTGCTGCGATCCTATCTGGAAGGCTACACTTCTTCGGAAATAGCCGAAGCGCTCCATCGCACGCCCAAGGCGGTGGAAAACGCCATCGGCCGTATCCGGCGCAAGCTGGCCAAATACCTGCAACAAGGGCGACAGCAGGATTGACTCCTGTTCGCAATAAAATCATCCAATCCCATCCGAATGGGAGAAAAAAGAGAGGTAACGCATCATGTTCCAGGACAAAACACTCGTTTGCAAAGAATGCGGCAATGAATTTGTTTTCACCGCCGGTGAGCAGGAATTCTATGCCGAGCGTGGCTTCCAGAACGAGCCCCAGCGCTGCAAGGCCTGCCGCGACGCCAGAAAGGCTGCCGCCCGTGGCCCCAGAGAGTATTTCACCGCCACTTGCGCCGCTTGCGGCAAGGAGGCCAGAGTGCCCTTTGAGCCCAAGAGCGACAGACCCGTTTATTGCAGCGAATGCTTCGCCAAGATGAAGGAGGAGCAGCAGGCCTAGGCAGCGTGACGCTGCACCCATACTGCGCTGCCGCG
>OHAD01000898.1_pt1 | contig 31811 bp, 48 predicted proteins | sample 1577011 | NCBI WGS metagenome assembly OHAD01 (sample SAMEA3541510, study PRJEB24748) | human gut metagenome | biome: human gut; feature: human-associated habitat; material: faeces | place: China | collected 2012 | reverse complement strand
CGGAATATGAGCCGATAATCGAGATTTACGCCGGACTCCGTGAACAATACAACCGGCTCTCCGCCGAGTATTCGGACGGAAAAAGCTACCATTACGCGACCCCGACAGCGGACGGCGGCGCCAAAAAGTCCCCTCTCTCCATGACCATTGAGAGCCTGCGCAAGGACATCCTGCTGTATTCGGACCGGCTAATGCTCAACCCCAAGGCCCGAGCCGATGCCGGCAAGGGGAAACCCAAAAAATCCAGACTGGCGGAGGCGCTGAAGGATGGCCCGTAGGAAGGCGGAGCGTTTTCCCAGCTGGGCAACGGTCATGGAGTACGTGGACTCCATCCTGAAGGGTCGGAAGATCGCCTGCCCGGAGTTGGTCCAGGCGTGCAGGCGGTTCAAGCAGGATTTGGAGAATCCTGCCTGGGACTTCAATCCCCGGGATGCGGAGTTTGTGATCCGGATCATCGAAACCACCTTCGTGCATCAGCAGGGGGAGCGCCTGGACGGGACCCCGCTGCGGGGGCAGCCGTTCCTGCTGGAGCCATTCCACAAGTTCATCGTGTACAACCTGCTGGGCTTTTTCCTGGCGGGGACCAAGGAGCGGCGGTACAAGGAGGCCCTGATCTATATCCCCCGGAAAAATATCAAGACGTCTTTTGCTGCGGCGCTGGCCTGGGGCCTGGCGCTGCTGAACCGGCGGAGCGGGTCTAAGGTCTACATCGTGGCGGCGGCCCTGAAGCAGAGCCTGGAGTCTTTCAACTTCATCAACTTCAACTTGGAGCAGATGGGGGAGAAGGACAACTTCCGGGTGATTGACAACAACCAGGAGCACAGCATTCAGGGCGACCTGGGGGACGGCTCCATCTTCATCCAGGCCCTGGCGGCAAACCCGGACCGCCAGGATTCCCTGAACTGCAACGTGGCTATCGCAGACGAAATGCACGCCTACAAGACCCCGAAGCAGTACAACATCATCCGGGAGGCCATGAAAGCCTACACCAACAAGTTGATGATCGGCATCTCTACGGCCGGTGACAATGAGCAGGGCTTCCTGGGGCAGCGGCTGAAATACTGCCGCAAGGTCCTGGACGGGACCATCAGGGATGACCAGTATTTTATCTTCATGTGCTGCGCACCAGAAGGCGTCAAGGACGGGACCGTGGACTTCACGGATCCCAAGATTCAGGAGATGGCTAACCCGGCGTACGGTGTCAGCATCCGGCCGGCGGACATCCTCAACGACGCTCTGCAGGCGGTCAACGACCCGCAGCAGCGAAAGGACTTTTTCGCAAAATCGCTGAATGTCTACACCAACGCTATGCGGGCCTGGTTCGACATCGATGAGTTCCGCAAGAGCGATGCGGGCTACGACTGGACGCTGGAGCAGCTGGCCAAGCTGCCCATTGACTGGTATGGAGGCGCGGACCTCTCCAAGCTCCACGACCTGACGGCGGCGGCCCTGTTCGGCCACTACAAGGATGTGGATATTATCATCACCCACGCATTTTTCCCGGTGGTGGCGGCCCATGTTAAGGCGGAGCAGGATCAAATCCCGCTGTTCGGCTGGGCGGATGATGGATGGCTGACGCTGTGCAACTCCCCGACGGTCAATCACGCCGATGTGGTCAACTGGTTCATCGACATGCGGCGGCGGGGCTTCAAAATCCGCCAGGTGGGCCACGACCGGAAATTCTGCCGGGAATACTTCGTGGCGATGAAAAATGCCCGGTTCAAAATCATCGACCAGCCGCAGTATTACTACAAAAAGTCCGAGGGCTTCCGGCATATCGAGGCAGCAGCCAAGAACGGGAATCTCTACTACCTCCACAGCGAGGCCTATGAATACTGCGTGGCCAATGTGACCGCCGTAGAAAAGACGGACGACATGGTCCAATATGACAAGATCCGGCCGGAGCAGCGGATCGACCTGTTTGACGCCTCCGTGTTCGCCTGCATCCGGTATCTGGAGAACATGGAGAAATCCCAGAAGGCAAAGGAGTGGCTTGGAAAGTGAGTAAGAGACGGCGGGCGCGGCCGGCGCCCAGAGAGCGCCCTAAGCAGACCCGGAGCATGGCATGGCTGTGTGCCCCGGATACATACGACAGCCTTTGCTGCCAGGGCTATGTGAGCCTGGCGGCAAATCCGGAGATCTGCGCCGGTGTTGATACCATCGCCCGGCTGGTGGGGTCCATGACCATCCACCTGATGGAGAACCGGGAGGACGGGGACGTCCGCATCCTCAATGAGCTGAGCCGCAAGATCGACATCGAGCCCAATGCCTACATGACCCGGGCGGACTTCGTGCACTGGATTGTGCGGACCATGTACCTGGAGGGCAACGGCAACGCTGTGGTGTGGCCCCGTACCCGGGCAGGTATTATCCAGGACCTGCAGCCCATCCCTTCGGCCTTTGTTGCATTTATCCCGGACGGCTGGGGCTACCGGGTAATCGTCAACGGCAAAGAGTATGATCCGGACGACGTGCTCCACTTCACCCTTAATCCGGATCCGTTGTATCCCTGGCTTGGGACGGGGTATCGGATCTCCCTGGCGGACGTGGCCCAGAACTTAAAACAGGCAGCGACCACCCAGAAAGGGTTCATGGAATCCAAGTGGAAACCGTCCCTGATCGTCAAGGTGGATGCTCTGACGGAGGAATTTTCCAGCCCGGAGGGGCGCCGGGTACTGCTGGAGAGCTACATTGACACCGCCCGAGCCGGAGAGCCCTGGATGATCCCGGCGGAGCAGTTTGAGGTGGAGCAGGTTAAGCCCCTGACCCTGAGTGATCTGGCCCTGGACGCCATGGTGACGCTGGACAAGCGGACCATGGCGGCGGTGCTGGGAATCCCGGCTTTCGTGCTGGGCGTGGGAGACTTCAATCGGGACGCCTGGAACAACTTCATCAACACAACGATCATGCCCCTGGCCCGGAACATGGAGCAGGAGCTGACGAAAAAGCTGCTGTATTCGCCCGGCTGGTTTTTCCGGTTCAACTCCTGGAGCCTGTTTTCCTACTCCATCAACGAGCTGGTGAGCGCCGGTGCGGAGATGGTGGACCGGATGGCCCTGCGGCGGAACGAGTGGCGCGGCTGGGTCAACCTGCCGCCGGATCCGGAGATGAACCAACTGCTGGCCCTGGAGAACTACATCCCTGTAGAAAAACTGGGAGACCAAAATAAACTCAACGGAGGTGAGTGAGACGGAAAGAAGGTTTTCAATCCCCCGGGACGGGCAGTTCCGGACTCGGGCGGAGGACGGCAATCTCTATATTGAGGGATACTTCGCTGTCTACAATTCCCGCTATGACCTGTGGGATGGTGTCTATGAGACCATCGCACCGGGCGCCTTTGACGGGGAGACGGAAGGCGATATCCGGGCTCTGACCAACCACGACACAACGCTGGTGCTGGGCAGGACCACGGCGGGGACCCTGACCCTGCGGACCGACGAGACGGGACTGTGGGGCTCCATCATCGTCAACCAGGCAGACCAGGACGCTATGAACCTGTACGAGCGGGTCAAGCGGGGTGACGTGTCCCAGTGCTCCTTCGGCTTTGACATCCTGGACCAGAATGTGCAGTATCAGGACGGCGAACCCACGGTGTGGATCATCCGAAAGGTCCGGCTGTACGAGGTAAGCGTGGTGACCTTCCCGGCCTACACGGACACCTCCGTAGAGGTCCGGCGCACTGAGTTCGCCGACCTGAAGAAGCGGCGCAGCGAGGCCTGGAAAGCCAAGACGCTGGCGAGACTGCGAGGCGTCCATGCGGATGCCTGATAGACAACGATTTTTTGGAGCGAAAGGAGAAAAATCATGCTGAAGATCCTGATTCTAAAGCGGCAGCTGGATGCCAAGCGGAGCGAGCTGAAAGCCTTGGAGGAAAAGGACGCAGAGTTCCAGACCAGGGAGGCGGATCTGGAGACAGCCATCGGCGAGGTGGAGCCCGGCAACGCCGAGCAGGAAGCCGCCGTCACCGCTGAGGTGGGCGCCTTTGAGGCGGACAAGACTGCCCACGAGACTGCCAAGCAGACTCTGTCTGCGGACATTGAACACCTGGAGACCGAGCTGGCGGACCTGGAGCGCCAGGCCCCGGCTGCCAAGACCCCGGAAAAGCGGGAGAAAGTGAGAGGTGACGTACACATGGAGACTCAGATCAACATTCGTTCCCTGCCCATGGGCCGCCGGGCCTTTGACGCCCTGCCCATGGAGCGGCGCCAGGCCATCGTAGCCCAGCCGGAGGTCCAGGAGTTCCTGAGCAAAATGCGGGGCATGAAGGGCCAGAACCGGGCAGTGACCGGCGCGGAGTTGACCATCCCTGTGGTGTTCCTGGACCTGATTTCCGAGAATATGTACCGGTACAGCAAACTGTTGAACCGTGTGCGGGTCCGCAATGTCCGGGGCGAGGCCCGGCAGACCATTGCCGGCATCGTACCGGAGGCTGTATGGACGGAGATGTGCGGTGCCATCAATGAGCTGACATTCGTCTTTGGACAGGTGACCCTGGACAGCTACAAGGTGGCCGGATTTATCCCGGTGTGCAACAGTATGCTGGAGGACAGCGACATCGAGCTTGCCAGCTCCATCGTTGAGATGCTCTCTGAGTCCGTCGGCCTGGCGGAGGACAAGGCCATCCTGTATGGCAAAGGCGCCGCCTCCAAAATGCCTCTTGGTATCGTGACCCGCCTGGCCCAGACTTCTCAGCCCAGTGACTATCCCGCCAACGCCCCGGCGTGGGTAGACCTGCACACCACCAACATTCTGAAGATCGGCGGCAGCGGTGTCACCGGGGCGGAGTTTTGGGCGCAGCTGATGGCGGCCACCGGCGCCACCCACACAAAATACAGCCGCGGCAATTTGTTCTGGGCCATGAACTCCAAGACCTATACCACCCTGAAATCCAAGGTGATCACCTTCACCGCTACCGGCGATATCGCCTCCAATATCTTCGGCGTGCTGCCCATCATCACCGGCGACGTGGATATCCTGGAGTTTATGCCGGACGGAGATATTGTGGGCGGCTACGGCGACCTGTACCTGTGGTCTCAGCGCTCCGGCATGACCATTGAGCAGAGCCGCGAGGTCCAGTTCATCCAGGATAACACGGTCTTCAAGGGCAAGCAGCGGGCGGACGGCCAGCCCATCATTCCCGGTGCTTTCGTGGCCATCAACATCAACAACGTGGACGTTACGACCACGATGACCTTTGCGGCGGATATTGCCAACGACGCGGCACTGACGGACCTGGCTATTTCCGGCGTGACCCTCAATCCCGGGACCTTCGATCCTGATACATTCTCTTACACCGGCACCAGTTCCACTGCCTCCGCTAAGATCGAAGCCACGTCGGCCCAGGCGGGCGCCAAGGTGGCTGTCGCATTTAACGGCGAAAACGTCCGCAACGGCGGCACCGTGAAGCTGACCAACGGTGCGGGAAATGTGGTAACCGTGACGGTGACCCAGGGCAACGCCGTCCGGGTGTATACGGTGACCATCACCGCTACCATCGGCGGCTAAGCCGGCCACGTGTCCGAATCGGACACGTGGCATGACATGAAATTCAGCAAAGCGAAAGGAGACATTGGACATGGGCGAGCAGGCGATCTTGACTGCCTTAAAGGTGGATTTGCAGATCTCATCATCTGCAATGGATACATATCTGGGGCAGCTGATCACTGCCGCCCGGTCCTATATATCCCGCGAAGGCATCACCCTGACAGAGAGCGTTGAGGATGGGATGCTGGTAGAGATGTATGCGGCGTATCTCTATCGCCGCCGGCGCGAGGAGAACGTGCAGATGCCCCGGATGCTGCGGTGGGCGCTGAACAACCGCCTGTTTTCCCAGAAAGCGAGGGGGACCTGATGGATGACGTGTTGGTCCTGGTGCAGCCGCAGCTGGTCCAGAATGACATCGGCGATTTTGTGCCGGCCGGGCCGCCTCTGACACAGCAGATATTTGGGTCCATCAGCTCCGTCAACCGTGCGGAGTGGTACAGCGCCGGCCAGGAAGGCCGAAAGCCTGAGCTGGTCTTTACCACCCCGATCATCAATTACAGCGGTCAGCCGGAGGCGGAGTACCACGGGACGCGATATAGCATTTACCGCACCTATCTCCGCCAGGGGTCCGATGAGATGGAGCTGTATCTGGAGCGAAAGGCAGGAGTGCAGAGTGAACATCAGAGCTGAGGATCTAGTGGATGCTGTCTCCGAAGAACTCGATATATATGCCAACGAGGTCGCTGATACGGTCAAAAAAACCGTAACCGCCGTGGCAAAGGAAACCGTGAAGGTGGTCAAACAGAAGAGCCCCTCGGCATCCGGGGCCTACAAAAAGTCATGGGCACAGAAAAAAACCTATGATAACACCGGCAGTATCCAGATCACCGTATACAACCGCAAGCACTATCAGCTGACCCACCTGCTGGAGAACGGCCACGCCAAAAGGAACGGTGGACGGACGCGGGCTTTCCCGCATATCGCCCCTGCGGAGGCGTTCGCAGAACGTGAACTGGAGCAAGAGCTGCGGCGGAAATTGGGGGAAGGGAATCCATGAGCCTGGAGGAAATCAAAAACTTGCTGGAAACGACCGGCCTTCCGGTGGCTTACCGGGCGTTCCCTGTGGGAAATGCCCCGCCGCTCCCCTTTATTTGCTATCTGTTCGCCAGCACGAACAATTTTAATGCCGATGATGTGGTGTATCAGGTCATCAACCGCATCACCATTGAGCTGTACACGGAAAGCAAGGACCTGGAAGCAGAAAATGCGGTAGAGGCTGCTTTGAAGGGCCTGTGCTGGGAAAAGTCTGAGGAATACCTGGATGACGAGCAATGCTATGAGATCATATACGAAATTGAGGTGTGACAATGTCTACCAATACTCCTAACAAGGTCAAATACGGCCTCAAAAATGCCCATTACGCGCTCCTTACCATCGCCGAGGACGGAACGGTTACATACGGGAAACCCATCCCCATTCCCGGCTCTGTCAGCCTGACCATGGACGCTCAGGGCGACACGTCGACATTCTATGCCGACAACATGGCGTATTTTGTAACCGCTGCGAATGATGGTTACTCCGGCACTTTTGAGGTTGCGCTGATCCCCGATCAGTTCCGCCAGGATGTGCTCCATGAGACCATGGACGAGGCCGCGCAGGTGCTGGTGGAGAATATCAACAACCAGACGAGTCCCTTTGCCCTGCTCTTTGAGTTTGACGGCGATAAGAAAGCCACCCGCCATGTGCTGTACAACTGTACATGCACCCGCCCCAGCGTCTCAGGAGGCACCACGACCAACACCAAGGAACCCTCCACCGAGACGATGAACCTGACGGCCTCGCCCCTGCCCAACGGCAATACAAAGGCCCGGACAACGGTGGACACGCCGGCCGCCCAGTACGCCGGCTGGTATGACGCGGTATGGCAGCCGCTTGGGCAGTTGGTGGTGACCAGCGCAGCCGGCGCGACGTCTGGCAAGACAGCTCTGACAGTCGCTCCTGAGCTGACCCGCGGGAACAGCTATAAGTATCAGACTTCCGCCTTTGTGGCGCTCCCCGCCTATGGGCAGGTACTCAGCGAGGGATGGACCGACTGGGACGGCAGCGAGGAGATCACCGCCACCACCGGCCAGCAGATCGCTGTGGTGGAGGTCAATGCCGACAAACAGGCAATGGCCGGCGGCGTTGCCAAAGTCACCGCTAATGCTGGAGGCTGATTATGGAGAAAACGATTGAGATCGACGGCCGCCCGGTGACATTCCGGGCGACTGCCGCAATCCCCCGATTATACAGGCTGCGCTTCCATCGGGATATCATGCAGGACATGGCCTTCATGCGCAAAGAGATTCTCAAGGCTCAGAAGGAGAAAAAGAGCGTCCCTGTGGACATCCTCACGCTCTTTGAGAATGTGGCGTTCCTGATGGCCAAGCACGCGGACCCCAGCCTGGAGGCAAATACTGTGGAAGAATGGCTGGAGACCTTCAGCTCCTTCAGCATCTACACGGTATTCCCTGTGATTTCTGAACTCTGGCTGGAAAATATCCGGACCCTTGTGGAGGCTAAAAAAAAACAAGGCCGATAGACCGGTCGATGACTACTGCCCTGTTCCTGCTGCGGGCAGCACAGATGGGCTTATCCATGTCAGACCTGGACTTGCTCACGATTGGAATGGTCTGGGACATGATGACGGAAGCCGCCAATGACCACTGTACGTACGAGCAGCTCCCGACACAGGACGATTTTGACAGCTTTTAAGGAGGTGTCCCGTTTTGGCAAGCAGAATCAAAGGCATCACCATTGAGATCAACGGCGACACCACAAAACTCAGCCAGGCGCTGCGCGAGACCGACACACAGCTTACTACTGTGCAGAAGAACCTGCGGGATGTGGAGCGGCTTCTAAAACTGGACCCCACCAATACAGAGCTGCTTGCCCAGAAGCAGCGGCTTCTGGCGGAGCAGTCCGCCCTCGCGGCGGATCGGCTGACACAGATGGAGGATGCTGCGAATCATCTCGACAGCTCTCTCAGTCAGAGCCAGCTGGATGATTTCAATCTGGAGCTGGATTTGACGCGGGCCCGGGCGTCCCTCGCGGAGCAGGAACTCCGGGATTTTGAGCAGAGGCTGAACGATGTGGATGACTCCGCGGAGGACTCTTCGGACAGTCTGAACGACGTGGGCGATGCCGCAGACGGGATGGACGATGGCTTTTCCCTGGCGGACGGGGTCATTTCCAACTTTGTGGGCGGCGCAATGACCAAGCTGCTGGATATTGCGCTTCAGGCCGCTGCGGCCATCTGGAATCTGGACGAAGCCACGGAGGAGTACCGGGAATCCATGGCCCTGCTGAATACCGCGTTTGAGACCGCGGGATTCACTTCGGACACGGCGAAGCAGGCCTATGAGGGCTTTTACACGATTCTCGGAGATACGGGGCAAGCCACAGAGGCGTCTCAGCTACTAGCTCAGCTTGCCACAAACGAACAGGATGTGGCAGAGTGGATCGACATTGCCGCAGGCGTCTATGGCACCTTTGGAGAATCCATCCCAATTGAATCGCTGATTGAAGCGGCCAATGAAACGGCCAAAACCGGACAAGTTACCGGAACCCTGGCGGACGCCTTGAATTGGGTCGGGTTGAGTGAGGAGGAAGTAAATAGCCAGCTATCTATGCTGAATGACGAGAGTCTCCGCGCTCGGCTATTGATGGACACATTATCTAATACATACAAGACCGCCAGCGATTCCTTCTACGAAAACAGCGATGCTATTCTTGAATCCCGGCAGGCTCAACTGGAGATGGACGATACTCTGGCCACGCTGGGACAGTCTGTTGCGGACCTCAAAACAAAGTTAGCTGAAGCTTTTGGACCAAGCGTTTTGGAGTTGATAACTGCCATTGCGGATGTGCTCGAAACGCTATCCCCCATCATCGATATCATCCTGAAGGCGATTACTACTGTTATTGAGGCAGTAGCAGACCTAATTGGACTACTGGCGGATGCGGTGGGTTGGCTCCTTGATCTGCTGGGCCTTGGCGGGAAAGGCGGAGATATTGAGGTCACAACATCCGGTTCCGGGAGCCGTACCATGGCGGACGCTTCGACTTACGGTATCCCCGCATTTGCGTCCGGCGGCGTGATTCCGCCAAACAATCCTTTCCTGGCCGTCCTGGGCGATAACCGGCAGGAGCCGGAGGTGGTTGCTCCCTATTCCACCATCAAGCAGGCCGCCCGGGATGCCATGGCCGAGCGTGGGGGGACTGGGCAGATCACCATTGTGCTGCGGGCAGCCGATGGATTTACGCGGAACCTTTCCTATTCGCTGGATCAGGAGTCCGCCCGGCAAGGCGTGCGCCTGGTCAGCACAAAGGGGGTATGAGCGTGCAGGTTATCATGGATGGTGTATCTTACCGGCTCAATGTGCGCTATGAGACCCTGGGGCGCTCTTTCCGGCTGGACGAAGGCCAAAACGCCGGAACAATGCTTTCCGGAGACTACACCAGAGACCTCATGGGTACCTATTACGACTATTCCATGGAGGTGGAGCCGGATCCCCGGTTTCCGGCCGACTACGATGCCTTTTACGAGGCAATCTCAGCCCCAGTCTCCAGCCACAGCCTTACCCTGCCGTATGGGCAGAGCACCATCACCTTTGACGCAATGGTTTCCGAAGGTACAGACCTCTATCGGGGGAAAGTGGCCAACCGCACACGTTGGGGAGGCCTGCAGGTACAGTTCACGGCCAAAAAGCCGCAGAGGACGCCTACATGAATCAGATTATTTACAGTAAATGGGTGTTTGAGGATGACGACATCCGCTCCGCGCAAATCTACCGCGCCACGTCCCTGATCGCGGACAGCTTGGAGCCCAACACCTTAAACGCCACAGTCCGGTGCAGTGACAGCAGCATCCTCGAATTCGAGCAAGATACCCGGCTGACTTATGTCCACAGCACAGATCTGCCGGCCTATTTTTACATCCAGGACATCACCCGTACCGGTCCGGACGAGTACGCAATATCCGCGATGTCCGCCATTGGGCGGCTCATCCATGGGGAGCAGCACTATGGCGGCATCTACACCGGACAGACCGTGGGACAGGTTATCCCAGAAATCTGCGGCCCGGTGCCCTGCGTCGTCAAAACAAATCTGCAAAACGTACAGATATATGGTTGGCTGCCAATCGCATCCCGCCGGGACAATCTGGCGCAGGTTCTGTTTGCCGTCGGCGCATGGATCAGGGATGATCTGGATGGAGTCCTCCACATTGAGCGGCTTTGGGACGGGTATACCGCCAATATCACGCAGTCGCAGATCTACCAGGGTCCCAGTATGTCCTACGGGGCAAAGGTCACGCAAGTGGTTGTCACAGAGCACCAGTACGTTCAGGGGGGAGAGGAGGTCACGCTCTTTGAGGGACAGTCCCAGCAGGGCGATATCATCACATTCTCCGAGCCCGCGTACAACCTTCGTGCCTCTGGGTTCAGCATTTTGGAGAGCAATGCCAACTATGCCAAGATCACGGCTGGAAATGGCACACTTATAGGCTCGGCCTATATCCACAATACCCGCCAGATCTCAGCTGATGTCTCCCAGGCAGCAGAGCCCAATGTGGTGACTGTATCGGACGCCACTCTGGTGTCCCTGGTCAACTCATCCGATGTGGCCCAGCGTCTGGCGCAGTATTACGCCTGCCTGGCTACTTTTGACGGAGACATCCTGCCGGGGCAACAGCTGGATGGCAATGTGGTCGGCATCTATGATCCGTTTGACCGACAGATGGTCCAGGCGTGCCTCAAGAGCCTGGACATCAAAATATCCGGAACGCTCAAGGCCACCGTATCTGCACTGGTGGGATTCAAGCCGCCGCAGGTGGATGACTCCCAGACGCTGGATGAGCGCATCGTGCTCACCGGGTCGGGAACTTACCAAATCCCGGCTGGGACTACTTTGATCCGCTATGTTTTGATTAGCGGGGCCCAGGGAGGACATTGCGGGCAAAAAGGTGGGGATGTTGGCACGTCACCGTCTGTATCCTGGACCAATCCTCCACCATTTGAGAACCAGTTACGCGGCTGCGGACTTGCGAACGGCGGTGCGGGCGGAGACGGCGGTGCTCCGGGCGCGGGTGCCAGAATCCTTGAAGGAACCCTGGATATCTCCGGGATAGACTCTATTGTATACAGCTGCGGCGTAGGTGGCCTGGGTGCTGCCTATGACCCGGATGATCCGGATGGCTCTGCCGGCAGCGATACAGAACTCGGCGCTGCAACCACAGCTGGAGCACAAGCCCCGGAGGCTGGATACACAGATCCCCTCACCGGGGGAAAATACGGAGGAATCGGTGACCAGGGAATCCCCGGAGGCAAGGGCGCGGGGAAGGCGGCCAAAGTCACAACCATCAACAGTGATACTGTCCAGCTCTTTGACCCCGCTGAAAACGTTACCGACGAGGACGGCAAAACTTGGAACGGAGGCTTGACAGAATCCGATACAGATGATCCAGAACGTGTCGCTATGAAGACACGGGAGAATGACGGCGCTTACATTTGGTATAGTCGAGGTTTAGGTGCAGGTGCAGCTGCTGGTAAAAATGGTAACGGCCCCGGGCCCGATGCATCAGTGTCTGTACGCTCGTCATCAATTAAGGCTACTGCTGCATCTGGTGTAAATGGCGCGACACCAATCCTGACGCCCAAAAAGCCTACCCAATATGGAAAAGGCGGCCGTGGCGGTTATGGCGGTGGCGGTGCCAGCTCAGGAGGGCTTGCCGTCGGCTCCACAGATTCCGCGGATTACACGGTATCAATCACCGCTGGAACCGGAGGAATCGGTGGAAATGGCGGTACTGGTGGTCCAGGAGGAGATGGCTGTATCATCCTGTACATCAGCCGACGCGTTCCACAGGAACGCGGGCCGCTGGTGACTTCGGGCGCGAAGTGGTTTTTGGACAAGTATGGCCGAAGATTTATCACTTGAGGAGGTACAAATGGCAACAATTGAAGAACTTACTGCAAAAGTTGCTGGACTCGAACAGCAGATGGCAGCAATCACGGTCCCGCCCACCGAGTATTACACAAGCATCTTCAGCGGAGAGGACATCGACGCAGCAATTAAAAAAGTAAATGACGGCATAGTCGGAGGTGTGTCCTCCTTCAATGGCCGGACCGGTGCGGTGAAGCCTCAGGCTGGGGACTACAACGCCACACAGATCCCGGTGAGCGGAGAGCCGAAGGCGGAGACCGTTGCGGCGGCTTTGTCTAATAAGGCGCCCGGCATCCTGGGCAAGCCAGGACCGGTTTCTGCAGCAGGATGGTACAGGATTGCCGTAATCCATGGCAATACCAGTAGGCCAGACAGTTTTATCGTGAGCGTCGGGCACAACTACGCAGCTAATGGCCCCAGCACTATTTTGGCATCTGTAACAACAACAGGCTATGCACGCCGCATCACAATCCTGGATTCATCGTATAAGTCAGGAACATATCCCATCGACGCTCTAAGGTTGATGTCTCTATCGGAAAATGAGCTGGCACTTGATATCCACTATGCTATCAACGTGGAAAACTTCATAAATTCCAGCTTTATCTTAGGGTTATCCGACCCATCTCAGCTTGTTCCGCAGGTGCCGACATCTGTCCAGGATGCGCCGCCTGGAGAAACATTAGAAGCTTTGGACGATTGGTTAAATCCCCCCATGCAGTTGGGCGTCGAGTACCGCACCACGGAGCGATACAACGGCAAACCTGTGTTTGTGATGGCCGTGGATGGCGGGGCGTTCCCGAACAGCTCGTCAAAGACGATTGACGTCCAAATCCCCGATACAAGCGGACAGGTAAAGATGCTGGATTGCTATGGCGTATTGGACAACGGAACGCAAATTCCAGGGCTTTTTAGAGAATCTGTTTTCGACGCATCAAACTATCTTGGTCTGTTTACACAAAACGGGAATGGGAAGTTCCCAATTTCGGTCGGGTCTGGCCGTACAGTCGGATTAAACTTCACCCTATTCTTGAAATACTGGAAGGAGGGCACATGAAGATCATCAAATACCGGTTGGCAACAGAGATCAACCACGGCACTCCTGAGTTGCCAGATATTGAGACGGTGCTTTCCAACGTCACTATGCCCTACACAGAGGCCAACTACCAGCTGGCCTTGTCTGAGGCATGGCAGGGCGAAGTTACCGTAGAGGAGGTGCCAGAAACCGCGGAGGAAATTCGGGCGCGGCGGGACAAACTGCTGGCAGACACGGATTGGACGCAGACCCTTGACGCCCCCATCGACGCCGCCACGCGGGAGTCCATGCGTACATACCGGCAGGCCCTGCGGGATGTGCCGCAGCAGGATGGCTTCCCTGCGGATATCCAGTGGCCGGAGCTGCCGGAGACCGTCAAGGCTGCGCCGGACCCGGTGGATACAGCATTCGATGTGCTGATTGGAGGTGACGCTGATGCGTAAGGCCAGAGCATTGGAGATGCGCCGGGCGGCGCTGCTGTCGGCGCAGGGAGCCACGGATGCGCAGGAGCTTACCATGCCCTCCCTGTATCCGGAGTGGGCCGCAGGCGTGGCTTATGGAGGCGAAGGGGAGCCGTGTATTGTCCGTCAGCCTGGGACCTCGCAGCTGTACCGGATCAACGAGGGCAAGGCCCATACATCTCAAGCAGGGTGGGAGCCAGCGTCCACGCCCTCTCTGTGGACCGCCATCCAGGGCAGTGAGGCCGGAACAAAAGATGACCCCATCCCGGCTATGCGCGGGATGGAGTATGAGTACGGCCTATATTACAAGGACCCGGAGGACGGCAAGACGTACCTTTGTACCCGCACCGGCGAGGCAGAGGGCGGCAAGGTGATCCTCCAGTACCTGCCCCATGAGTTGATTGGGCAGTATTTCGAGGAGGTACCTGCCACATGAACACAGAAGTAATCTGCGCCTTGATCGCTGGGGCGGCTACCGTGCTGGCGGCCATTGCAGAGCGACGGAGCCGCCTGAGCGCCAAACGGGCGGAGGTCCGTGCCCAGCGCCGGGAGAAAGAGAGCAGATTGGCCATGGACCTGATGTACGCCAACTGCTCCCTGTCCCTGACCACCGCCAAGAAGCTGGCGGGGATGCACACCAACGGCGACGTGGAAGAGGCCATGGAGGCCGCTCGCAGCGCGCAGGAGGCGTATCAGGACTTCGCCCGGGACGAGGCGGCGCACCAGTTCAGCAAAGTTTAATACCGGCACCAGCCGGAAATTTGAAAGGAGTACATACCATGAAAAACCTGGAGGACATCCTGCATGATTACACCAGAGGGGACAAGCCTCTGGACGAGACCAACCAGGAGCTGAAGGAGCTGGATTGCGGACTCCAGCTTGACCCCGCCCGCAATCTCATCTCCGCTCAGGAGCTGGCGGAGACACGTGTGGGCGAGACCCCTGCTGAGGCCAACGGATGGGGGATTCTGGACCACGGTGTGGGTAGTCTGGAAAAGGTCCATGTGGTGAATGGCCGCACTGTGGACGTGGACATGGGACAGGAGGCCGCCTATGTGTACATTGGCGGTCACAAGTACCGCCTGCGGGGCGACGTGCTGACGGAGGAGGACTAAGATGGAGCTGCTGAAAAAGCGGGCAGCCAACCTGCTGGCAGTCAAGAGCATTGTGACGATTGTGCTCACATGCGTCTTTGCTTATCTGGCCGTCACCGGCCACGTGACCACAGATCAGTTCTTGACTGTGTTTACTGTGGTGATTGCCTTCTATTTCGGCACACAGGCGGAGAAGCGGAACTCCCAGGCAGAGGGTATTGCTGATCTGCATGGTGGAGCGATTGTCCTGCCGGAGCAGGCAGCGGATCAAGGCGATAAAAAGCAGGCATAATATGGAGCGGCAGGCGGGGCGATCCTGCCTGCCGCTGTCGATAAGGAGGCAACTATGCAGTTTGCGGCAACCTACCCGCTGGCGCAGATCCAGCGGGTGCAGATCTACAACAACATCAAGCGGTACCGGGAGACGGAGTTGGACAAAATCCTGCAGGAGACCGGCGGCAGCTTTGTCTTCGGCGGGCCGATCTTTCTGAGCGATCTGACGGCCTGCTGCCACCTGAAGGGAGACGGCGTGGTGTACGGCGCGCCGGACTACCAGGTGTGGGGCATGGCCTGGGGACAGGATGCCCAGGACTACGCCATGCGGCGGCTACCCTGCGAGACGGACAACTATGTGGAGTGCGTGGCGCTGATCGTGGACGGCGACCCGCTGGCAGCGCCCCACTACCAGCCGGACATGGGCGGCAGACGGCCCCGCCAGGCCATCGGCACCAAGGAGGGGCGGTTTGCCTATCTTGTCACCCAGACGCCCTACACCCCGGAGGAACTGCGGGACGTGCTGGTGGCCGCCGGCTGGAACAGCGCGGTGATGCTGGACGGCGGCGGGTCCGTGTGCTACCGGGACCGGGCGGGCAATGGCTTTGTTTGTGACGCAGACCGGGTGATCCCCTACTATCTCGTGGTCCACTTGGCGGACGATGTGTCCGAACCTGACACCACCGGCGGGCAGTATGTGGTGACGGCCCAAAGCGGCCTTAATATCCGCAAGGGGCCGGGCACATCCTTTGACAAGCTGGGAGGCTATTCCTACGGCGCCGTGGTGGCCGTCCAGGCCGTCCGGGACGGCTGGGGGCAGACGGACCGGGGCTGGGTGTCCATGGACTACCTGCGGCCCGTGGAGGCCGCAGAGGAGGGTCTGGTGACCGATACGGGGCTGCGGGTCCTCCAGGACATCCTGCCAGCCGAAGCCGACAACCGGCCGGGCGGAAGCAATCCGGACACCTATATCACCATCCATGAGACCGGCAACTTTGCCAGGGGCGCCGACGCGGCGGCCCACGCGGCATACTTGCGGGGCAGCTCCGCCCAGGAGGCTCTCGTGAGCTGGCACTATACCGTGGACGACCACAGCATCTACCAACACCTGCCGGATGGCGAGCGGGCCTACCACGCCGGGGACGGCGGCAGCGGCTCGGGCAATGCCACTTCCATCGGTATCGAGATCTGCGTGGACTCCGGCGGGAATTTTGAGCAGGCCAAATCCAACGCGGCATCGCTGGTGCGGCTGCTGATGGCCAAGCACGGCATCCAACTGGGCCATGTGGTCCAGCACAACCATTGGAACGGCAAGGACTGCCCAAAGACAATTCGGGCCACAGCGGGCGCCTGGGAGGCGTTTCTGGCCCTCTGCGGCGGCCAGGGGTTCCCCCAGGACACGGACCAGGAGTTGAAGGCCGCTGTGGACGCGCTGGCGGCCGCCGGGATTATTGATAGTCCGGAGCGTTGGATGGCGCTGGACTTCACCGCGAACTCGGTCCGGCTGCTGCTGATCAAGATGGGGCGGTATGTGACGCACTGAAAGACTAAATCGGGTTCGGCAACTTTGCCGGACCCGATTTTCTTGTTTTAGCGGGAAAGGGGGCATTTATTGGGCGTGGAGAAGGTTTGGAAATCTTGCTAAATGTTCCGCCTGTGGGCGGAATTGGGGCTAGGGGGATTCCCCCCTGCAGGCGTGCGGATGTACATCCGTGCTATGCTTGCAACCTCATCGATAGAGATGCCAGGAAATTATGTTTTGACCGCTTAAAAAGACGTCACTCTCACGTTACTACCACGCGCACAGAATTGGAAATTACAAAAATCCCCGGAGCACTACAGCTCCAGGGATTTCAGCTGGTGACCCGTCGGGGATTCGAACCCCGGACCCACTGCTTAAAAGATAGTCTTGTCAATAACTGGGGATAACTGAAACCGTCTATCCGTTGCGCCGCAAGAGATAGAACATTGGTAGTTTTTCAAAGTTATTTTCAGTTACTACCACGGTTACAACCTTATTTAAGCTTCTGAATCTCGGATTTCAGCCGCTGGATGTCATCTTGGATGTACACATCGGAGGTCACGGCGAAATCCGTATGACCCAGAGTGCGTTTGATCGCGTCGTTATCCACGCCTGCAGTTTTTGCTCGGGTTGCGAATGTGTAGCGGGTGCAATGGGGATGGAGCTGCCGGCCTTCCCTGGTGATCCCCAGACGCTGGAGAGTGTTCTTCCAGTCCCGTCGGGCAAAGTTGTTCCGCACCAGATTCCCGGTGTATCCGGACAGCAGCAGGGGGCCGGTAGCCCTGGCTGCAAAATACTCTACATAGGGCCGGATCGTTGGGTGGATCACCACCACTCGGCCGCGGCCGGCAGCTGTCTTTTTGCCGCCGTACATGACATCCAGATCAAGGTCCACTTGGTCCCTGCGCTTTTGGAGCAGCTCATTGATCCGGTAGCCGGTATAGATCAGGATCAGGATGATCATGGAGGTTTCATCCCCGGCGTCCGCGTCAGCACGGAGACGGAGGATCTCGTCCTCCGTGAAGGTGTCCCGCTGCACCGGCTCCTGCCGGGGCAGGACCAGAAAGTCCGCATAGTTGCGGTCCAGGATGTCCTTGCGCATGGCATATTGGCAGAGCTGGCTGTATAGCGTCTGGATTTTTTTGACTGTGGAGCGGCTGCGGCCTTTCGCCACATCAGCATCAACGATCTTCTGGACATCCTCCGTCCGTAGTGTGCGCATTTTTCGGGGCGCCAGAGGCTCCAGCTTAGACCAGGCCAGATCGTATGCTAGACAAGCGTCCTCCTTCAGCCGGGGATAGTGCTGGGCCTTCCAAAGTGTGAAAATCTCCTGGAGGGTCAGGTCAATGGCATCGCCGATAGGTTTTCCTGCAAGCTTTTCCAGAGCTTCCTGGGCGGCCGTTTTCGTGGCATAACGGCCCAAAATCTTCCCGCCCTTTGCCATGACCCAGGGGCGTGTCCGGCGCTTATCTGTGAGTTTGTAGACACTGCCAGAGCCATTTGGGCGCTTTCTGGGCCGTGGCTCCAGCCGGTGGATCACTCGGCCGCAATAACAGCAGATATTTGAGTCGTCCGGGATCTCCCTGCGGCATTTTGGACAGAGCATAGAGAAACCTCCTAATAGCGATAAAGCCGCTCCTACCGGAGCGGCTCTTCTTTTTACCTTGCCGCCAAGGCTACGAGGGCGCACTTGGACTGCGCAGGTTGTCGGACGCCGGGCCACCGCAGGACTCTTGTGGCATTTTAAGGCCGTTTGAGAAGAATGTAAAATAACCACTAGATGTTGCGGTGGATACAGTTGCACAACTTGGCGAAATATGGTAAGATATGCCCAGGCGTTGCGATATACGGTAGGCGGTTGGCTCCTCCATCCCAGGAGGGGACTTCTTGCCCCCTCCGGAGAGAGGGGGTGGTGCTTATGCTTACATACTCAGAACTGTTTCAGTTCTGTCTTGTGATCATTGGTATCATTGGCCTGTTTCTACAGGCAAAAAAGAAGTAACCGCCCATAGCTCCCCAGCCAGGCGGTTACTCTTTGAGTAAATTGCTATAGGGGCAGACCGCTTATCGGCAACGCCCTTTTCTATTCTCAGTATAACCGCGGTATTGGGAACTGTCAAGAAGTAAAGGTAACAAAAAGTCACGAAATGTACCGGAATGGAAGGAAGTGTGTCTGGGTAGGCACACTTCCTTTTGCCGCCCCTGATGGGGCGGCTTTTTTACTGCGCCTTCTTCAGGGCGTTGATCTCCTTGGTGTGGCGCTTGAGGAGTTGGTGGTGGAGATCAAGCTCCTCCTGCATCTTGTCCATCAGGTCCGGATCGGGGAGGGCCTTGAGCTTTTCGTTGGCGGCTGCAAGGCCGTCGGCCAGGAGGTTGAACTTCGGATGGATGTCAGCCTCCAATAATACCTTGACCTCATTGATAATTTCTTGTTTCTGCTGGGTCATCAGTTGGGCGAGGGCCCGCAGGTCTTTTTCGTCTAACATAGATTATTCTCCTTCGATAGCGCTCTCTTCGAGAATCGCTTGAATTTCCTCATCTGTGAACCCTGCATTGCTCAAATAAGCCATACGCTCCGATACAGCCAAATAGACCTGCGGTGTGAGAGCCTCGATAGAGTCCTGTGCATCGCTAAGATCTGATATCTCGTTGTCATCAATATATTTCATGAGAGAGTCAGCCGCCCCCCAGAGCAGCACGGTATATCCGCTGACAGCATCCTTGTAGGCATCTGCTGATTCGTCCACGACCTCATCCAAGTGATTGTCGAACTGGATCATATACTGTTTAACATCTTCGCAGGTATTATATACGTCTAGTATAGTAGCACTTCCATCGCCCAGACCATTGAGGGCATCTTGGAAAATGCCGAGGTATCGCTCCGCCATTTCGAGGGTCGTATAGATCATCAGGTCGTTGCTCTCAGCGGTTTCCTTTGATGGGGCGGGCGTCTGTGCGGCATCGTTGGTGCTGTCTTCCAAATCATCCCCCATGGACCCAATGGCGCCGAGAACTAGGAGGATGATAAGCACATACCACCAGTGGAATTTCTTCTTCTTTTTCGGCTGCGGAGGCGTCTCGGCATTTCCTGGGGCTGGCGTCCCGCAGTTGGGGCAGAAATTTCCAGCATAATCCTGCCCGCATTTTGAACACTTCATTTCCCAATCTCCCTCTCTCGCGTGTCCGATTCGGACACGTTTTATTTTTATCCGCGCTAGCGGGGTATCACTTGTTGATCTCCGGATTGTCCGTCCGGCCCAGCAGGTAGTCCACGGAGCAGTCCAGGTAGTCGGCGATCTTAGCAAAGTTCAGAGTGAGAATATCCGTACCTCTGCTGATCTTATTCACAGTGTTCACACCTAACTCACAAGCCGCCAAAACGTCTTTTAAGGGTTTACCCTGCTGTTTTGCTCTGCCTTTGATTCTTTGAGCAATCTCTTGTGAATTGTACACGGGAATCACCACCTGCTGTTGTACATACTAACAAAATAACCTTATTAGGTTATTTTTAGATTGACAATAACCTAAATAGGTGATAATAATATAACCGTAGGTTAAACAACTACAAGTTAAGACAAGGCCAACGGGGGCGTTCAAGCATACATCTCCGCGGCCAGGTTGCCGTGCGTATACCAGCAGACCGCCTTGCGCATGAGGTCCTCAGTCACGCAGAAATGCTCCGACAGGGCGGGGATATCCTCGCAGCCATCGGCCACGGCCTCATCCAGCTCCTCCACAGGGATCAGGTGCTGGATGGCCCACTTGTCGGCCCGGTTCTCGTGACGCTGGCGCACATCCAGCGCCGCGTACTGGTTATAAAAGCTGCCGGTCTCACAGTGGCCCAGCTCATGGGCCAGGCAGACCGTCTCCTGCGCCAGGGATCCCAGCTTCCAAGGGTCCAAGGCAATGGCATACCGATCTCCCAGCGGGACCGACAGGGACGTGGCCCGCCGCATGGGAATCCAGTCCACATCGATATTCCGCCGCTCCGCATAAGCATATAGATCTAGCGGATGATTGGTCATTTCTTTTTGCGCCTCCGCTGGTCCAGCTTGTACTGGATGTAGTCCTTTGCATCCTCCCATAGCTCGTCCATCTCGGCCGGAGTCAAATCTTGGCCTCCCTCAAAAAAAGCGGCCTTGATAGTGTCCTCGCTGACCGTGTCCGAATCGGACACGACAGGCCGTGGGCCCCGCTTTTGGGGACCTTCTCCGGTGAGGAGATATTCTGTGGTGGTTCCCAGAGCCTCGGCGATCTGGGGGAGATACTTTTGATATGATTGCGATTTGCGGTTGCGCCACCGGCTTGGGAGTGTTGGAGCGACACCTAAAAGGGCCGCAAACTCTTGCTGTTCATCAAATTTTTTATCGACCAATTCAAACAGCCGGTCAACGATGTCCATTGGAATCACCTCTACTAAAATCGACAAATGATGAAACGTCAATTTGTGAGTATATACAAATTGATAAAATGGCTATTGACAATTGACGAAACGGCAATTATACTGCAACCAGAAGTTGACAATCAGAAGTTGACAAAACGAGAAGAAGAAAACGCATGATGCAGGAATGCCTTGAACGACGGCTTTCACTGTTCAAATTCTGTCAAATGTCTTATGTATGTCAATTCCATGTATCAACTGATGGTTACACAATAGCACAAATAGCGCACGATTTCAAGAGAGGAGGTGAGCAGATGCAGCTGAGGCAACTGCGGGAGGCCGCAGGCCTGACCCAGCGGGAACTAGGCAATCGGATCGGTGTTTCCGGGCAGGCGGTGGCCCAGTGGGAGACCGGCGTCAAACGGCCCAGTGTGGAGAACCTGACAAAACTGGCGGACGTGCTGGAGACCAGCACCGACGCCATCCTGGGGCGGAATACTGCCTAAAATTTCGGAAGGAGCGATTGCATGTACATACCAACCATGACACTGTGCGAACTGGTGGAGCGGCTGCGGTCCCTGGGCGTGCCCACCAGCAACACCAAGGCGGCTGCCATGATCGAGGCGGGACAGTACCCCTTCGCCAGCTGTGTGCGGCTGAAGGAGGACGGGGAGCGGGTCTTTGAGATATCTAAGGTACTCTTTGACAAGTGGGTGGCGGAGCGCGTCGTGCTGCAGCCTGGAGACCCCGGGTATCAGGTCCCCCTGGAGCTCTGCCCCCAACATACCACACAGGAGGCGAGCTGACCATGGCGGATCGATACCCATCTATCTACCAGAGGGCACGAAAAGATGCCTGTCTGACCCAGGAACAGGCCGCGGAGCTGTTGAGCGTGTCGGTGGAAACTGTCAAGGCATGGGAGCAGAGACAACGGGTGCCCAGACCGGAGGACGTGGAGCGGATGCAAGCCGCCTATGGCACGCCATGGCTGGGGCTGGAGTACACCCGGGCTACCTGCGGACAGCTGGGGGTGCTGCCGGAGCTGCGGCTTCAGGGACTGCCCACGGCGGTGCTGCGGCTGATCAACCGGGCCACGGCGCTGGCGGATGACTACCGGCGGCTGATGGAGATTGCGGAGGACGGCCGGATCGATGAGTGGGAGGCCCCGGAGTTTGAGCAGATCAGTGAGAACATCCAGCGCGTGATTGCGGCAGGGTTCGAGGTCCTGTATGCAGAGGCCCCGCCGGGCATAAAAAAAGACCGCCCTGCTGCGGGAACAGCAGAGCGGCGGGTTCAGGGCCTTTCGACCGAGAACGATTGCAAGACTATTGTACCACATTCCGGCCGGATTGCAAGGCCCAGTTTTACCGGGGAGGGGGTGACCCGCCCATGATGATCTGGGGGCTTGTGCTGATCGGCATTTGTACGCTCACCAGCGGACTGTTCCGGCTGGTGGATCGGATTGAAGGGAGGCGGCGAGGATGACCGCATGGAAAACGCTGGATCTGCGTCAGCGAAAGACCTGCGGCCCCCATGACGGGGAACTGATCGTGCTGCACATGATCCCGAAATCCACCTGGGGGACTGAGCGGTATCTTGTCAGCCGCCTCCAGACAGAGGCGGGATGCACTTGGATAAAAAGCAATGGAAATGTGTTGTCTCCTGCCAATCTGGAGAAACACTATGACCTCCGGTGGCTCCGGATGCCGGAGGACACCATCTGAGAGGAGGGGGGCTATGCGGAGGTACCCCAAAAAGGGCGGGCAGTTCGCCATCATTTGGGTGGATTTATTGTATGAGGATGCGGTACCAGCCACCGGCAAGCTGCTCTTTGGAGAGATATACCGGCTCTCTGGGCCGGATGGCTGGTGCGATGCCAGCAACCAGGATTTCATGGACCTGTTGGGATGCAGTGAGACAACTGTCCGTAACCTACTCAAAGCCCTGGAGGATGTGGGGCAGATTCGGGTGGTCACCCGGCCCCGCCGGGAAGGCGCTGGCGGCACGGAGCGCAGGATCTTCTGCGGCCGGAAACTGGCCCCTCCAGAGGTCCAGGAGGTACCCGCAAAAAACTGCGGGTACCCCGGGGAGGGTACCCGCAGAAATTTGAGGGGGGTACCCGCAGAAACTTGCGGTTCCACATCTATAAGTAATTATAATAATACCCCCTATAGTCCCCCAAAGGGGGATGACCCTGACCTTATGAGGTCATTTGACCTCTTTTGGGACAAGTACCCCAAGAAGGTCAAAAAGAAAAAGGCGCGGGAACTATGGCAGAAGCTGCGGCCAGATGCCGCATTGGCGTCTGTCATCCTGGCTGCTTTGGAGCGTCAGAAGTGCAGTGACCGTTGGCAGCGGGATGGCGGTCAATACATACCGGACCCCACCACGTGGATCAACGGCCGCCGGTGGGAGGACGAACTGTTTCCTGCAGAGCCGGAGCGTCCTACCCCACCCGATGATGCCAGAAGGGGGCGGTGCCTGTGAGCGAGATCAAGCAGGATGCCATTCTCTCCCAGCGGCTGCTAGACGCTCAGGTGGGCGTGCTGGGCTCCATGCTGATCGACCCGGATACCGTGCCGGAGGTGCTGAGCCGGGTGCGGGACGCGGACTTTGCGGAGAAGAAGTACCGGCTGATATTCCAGGCCATCCAGGCCCGGTTCCGGGCCGGACAGGCCATTGACCCGATCCTGGTCCGGGAGACTCTGGGCGGCGGCGTGGACAGCCCATGGACCTCGATTCTGCAGGGCCTGATGGATGTCACGACCACAGCGGCCCATGTGGATGACTACGTGGACGCCCTGCGGGCTTCGGTCACGTTGTCCAACCTGCGGACCCTTGGCACCCAGCTGGCGGAAGCCGACCGGCTGGAGGACGCTCAGGCACTGCTGGACCAAATGCGGGCCCAGCAGGTAAGCCGCCCCCATGTCCAGGCCATGGACATGGCGGAGGGCTTAGAGCGATTCTTTGACCGGCACAACGGCGAGGAGAAACCGCAGTATCTCAGCTGGGGCGTGCCCGTCCTAGACGAGCGGATCTTTGCGGAACCCGGGGACATGGTGGTGCTGGGCGGGTACCCGTCCGACGGCAAGACGGCTCTGGCGCTGCAGTTTGCCTTCGGCATCGGCAGAAATCACCGGGTAGGGTTCTTCAGCTACGAGTCCACCCGGGACAAGCTGTTTGACCGGACAGTGAGCCGGGCGGCCATGCTGAGCTACACCAAGATCAAGCGCAACCAGCTGACGGAGGAGGACTACCGGGACCTGCTGGAGCTGCGGCCCCAACTGACGGCTCCCCAGCTGACGTTGATCGACGCCGCCGGCATGACGGTGCTGGACATCCAGGCGTACAGCCAGGCCCACCGGTACGATGTGGTATTCGTGGACTATCTGCAAAAGATTGCTGCGCCCAGAGGCACCCGGCAGTCCGATTTTGAGCGGGTCTCCGCCATCTCCAGCAGCTTGCAGCAGTTTGGGCGGATCACCGGGACTACGGTGGTGGCCCTGAGCCAGCTGTCCCGGCCGGACCGGGACGCCAAGACTAAGAAAATCCGCCCGCCGGCGTTGAGCGACCTGCGGTCCTCCGGACAGATCGAGCAGGACGCCGACGTGGTGCTGTTCCTGTACCGGGAGGACTACGATGACAAGCAGTCCAACCGGATTCTGCGGATCGCCAAAAATAAGGAGGGCGAGGCCATGGACTGGGTGAACTTCCGCTTTGACGGGGACCTTCAGACCTTCTCCCGGATCGCGCCGGAGACTCCGGCACCACCGGCGGAGAAGCCCAAGCGGGAGAGGCAGCCGCCCCGGCAGGTGAGCTTCTGGGCGGACGGAGGCAGCTTCCAGGACACCCCCTGGGGGAAAGGATGAGCCAGTTGAAGATCGGAGACATCCTGACCATCAAGCCCAATTTTTACACGGAGTACATGGGGGCCAATGACCAGCCCCGCCAAGCCCAGGTGATCTACATACACCCCGAAGGTCGGTTTTATGTGGTGGAGTTCCGGAGCGACCTGGGTATTCCCTGGCGGGAGACGTTTTACCCATATACAAGGCGGATTGCGGATATTGCGGACAAATCCGCACCGCACCTGCCACACGAAAAGGAGCTTGCATCATGAAAACGATTGCGATTATGAACAACAAGGGCGGCGTCGGAAAAACCGTCACCGCAATTAACCTGGCGGACATCCTGATACAGGATTACCGAAAGCGGGTGTTGCTGGCAGACTGCGATGGGCAAATGAACCTGACCAGGTTTTTCCTGCCGGAATATGACCCGGAAGTAGGGTACTCTATGGTCTCCCTATTGCTGGGAGACGGGGAACCGGTGTGGAGTGACAACGTGGTACCCCTGCGGCCGGGGCTGAATTTGGTGCCGGGCTCTCTTGAGTTGTACAGCCTGGACCTTGCGGCCATGTCCGAGGGCGAGGATGTACGTCAGACCCAGCGGATGCTGGATTTTGCAGAAGCCGTCCGCCAGGATGAGGAGGTGGATTACCTGATCTTCGACTGCCCGCCGGGGTTCACCGCGGCCAGTATGGCGGCCCTGCGTGCGGCGGATGAAGTGGTGATTCCCATGGAGCTGGACGGTTTTTCGATCTATGGTCTTTCCACGCTGGCGGAGCAGCTGGCCAACTTGCGGCGGCGGGGCGCGAAGGCGCGGGTCGCTGGTGTGTTAATCACCAAGAAGCGAAACACGGAGTTTTCCCGAAGTTTGGAGATACTGGTTCGAGGCAGCGGTATCCATGTCTTTGAGACAGCGATTCGGTACACGGCAAAGCTGCCGGAGAGTACAGCGGACAGCCGCCCCTTATCGGAATACAGTTTCCGCAGCGCCGCGGCGGTGGATTACCGGCGCTGGGTGCGGGAGTATCTGGGAGGTGAGCTATTTGGCAACGCCTGATTTAAGCCGGTTCGGTGCAGTGTTGAAAGCGGTGTCAGATTCTGACACCGCTGGCCGGGAACAGATCGAATACATAGACATAGACCTGCTGGACGGAGATCCCCGCAATTTTTACGCGCTCCCCAATATTGCGGAGCTTGCCGAAAATATCCTGCTGGTGGGACTCCAGCAGCCGCTGAGAGTCCGGGCAGCGGAGAATGGGCGGTTTGTGGTCACCACCGGCCACCGGCGCCGGCAGGCGCTCTTGAAATTGGTGGAGCAGGGCTATGATCAGTTCCGGCAAGTCCCCTGCATCCGGGAGCCGGAGGGTGAATCCAGCGCCATGACCGAACTGCGGTTGATTTGCGGCAACAAGGACAACCGGGTGCGGAACGGTGCTGAGCTGGCCCGGGAGGCGGAGAGGATGGAATCCATTTTGCTCCAGCTGAAAAAAGAGGGCTATGAATTTCAAGGGAAGACCCGGAAGCTGGTGGCAGAGCTGCTGCAGGTGTCGGAGACCAAGCTCGCCAATGCAAAGGCCATCAAGAACGGGCTGAAGGAGCGTAGTTTGCAGGTAGCCTGGGAACAGGGGAACATCACAGAGGCTTGCGCCTTGGAGATCGCCCGGATGCCTGGAAGGGATCAAGAGAGGTTGGAAACGTGGCTAAGAGAGGAAAAACTCCCCTGTACGCTGCGGACGGTTCGGGAATTCTCTGCTTTGAGCATCAAACTCGAACATGACTGCGAGCGTGCCGGCCGCCCCTGCCCCAATGCCAGGGCGATGTATGATGCTTTCGTCCGGAATGACAACTGGGAGGGCTGCTGCGGGTGCTGCGCCATGTGCCTCAAGCGGGATACCTGCGAGACCTGCTGCCAGTATGTGGAGCGGAAAGAGCCGGAGCCAGCAGAAGAGCCTGAGGGCGATCTGGAGGATGCGGTGCCTGATTGGCAAGCCCAGCGGGAGAAATTCGGGTCCCGCCTGCGAAAGGCCCGTGAAGAAACCGGCCTGGACAGGGCGGCATTTGCAGAAAGAATTGGAGCTTACAAGGCCACATACTCCGCTTGGGAAAACGGGTCTCTGCCCGGCAGCAGCCAGTTCCCGGATCTGGCCCGGGCGCTGGGTGTCAGCACGGATTATCTCTACGGCCTGACGGACGATCCCACGCCGCCAGGAGAAACGCAGCCACAGCCGGAGGGGCAGCTGACTATCGCCGGGTGGATGCCCGGCGGCGTGAACCCAAGCGAACCAGGAGAATTCGCTGTGCTGGTGGATGTGGGCAACACTCGCTATTTCAAGACATTCATGCGCTGGGACGGGAGTTCGTGGCTGATGCTGCCCTCCAAACAGCAGGCGGAGTTCCCGCCAAATTGGTGGCTGCGGCTGCCGCCGGAGCCGGAGAAGGGAGAGACAACATGATCCGATTTATCAGTGATCCGGAACATGGGGAGTTTACGGCATCGGCGTCCGGGAACATTTCGGAGGTTGTCGTAGAGGTCGGAGTCTGTATAAATACCGCTTATAACCTGCTCCGGTCAAGAGACCCTGATGCGGCACAAGGTTTTAAACAGGCTTTGCTTGTTACCTTCCGCCCGGACAGTCCTGTCTGGGACAAGGAGGATGTACCAGATCCACACAACGGCATCAAGATCGTACGAATCAGGAATTTTGAATCGGAGGCGCATCATGAGTGAGCAGATGTATGAGCGAAAAAAGGACTTTGTCAACCACGCCCTGAGCCGCTGTGTGGCGGCCATGTATCCCAACGTGTGCCGGGTGGCTTACCACACCCGGGATACTGACGAGGGCTTGCGGGAGACCGCCATGATCTACCGGGCGGGGGGCTATTCCCGGCGGGTGGATGTGACGGGAATGGACCTGCCGGCCACGCTGGACGCCGTACTGGCGGTTTTCCGGGAGGCGGCGTGAGATGGGCCGCTATACGGGCCGGGAGCGCCGCCAGCGGGCGCTGTACCGGCTGGCCATCGTCGTTTGGATCATCGTGCTGGCCCTAGTGCTGTGCATGGACACGGCAGGATAGGAGGCGGCTATGGAGACAGTTGACTTGATCAATGCCCTGCGGCGGATGGCTCCAGAGACCGGATGCCTGCCCTGTCTTGGATGCGGGCATGAGCATGGCTGCAGTGTCCACGGCTGTGCTGTCCTCAAAGAGGCGGCGGACCGGCTGGAAAAACGCTACCGAGGTGCTAGGGGCCATTGTAAGCCGGTGATTGCCGTAGCACCAGACGGCAGCTGGACCCGCTATGTGTCCATCAAGGAGGCGGCCCGGATCGTGGGCGTCAACCCGGCCCAGATCAGTACGGCGTGCGTTACAGGACAGCGGTGCGCCGGCCAGTATTGGAAAAAAGAGGAGGGATAAGGTGAGACCGATTGATGGTGATTACATAAGCGATGCCCTAGAGGCAGAGCTTTGCCGGGAGGGCGATGATCTTGAGGATCGGCAATGGGCCTATGGCTATGCCGCGGGAGTGAGTTTTGCAGTTCGTAAACTCGCGGAAGCCCCCACCCTCACCCCGCCGAACGAGTGGGTGAGCGTGGAGGAGAGGTTACCAACGGACGAGCGGCCGGTTTTGGTATTCGTCGGTTATGCAGACACCATGACGGGATTTATTACCACATCGTCCTATTTTTGCTTTGACGCAAATCCGCATTGGCAGTGGGATGGTTTGGTTCAGGACGAGCAGAAAACGCTTTTCTGGATGCCCCTTCCGGAGCCGCCAGGAAAGGAGGGGTGAGGATGGACAGGAAACAGGCTGTAACGATTTTGAAGCGGAAGACCACCATCCCTGGTGATGGATACACCTGGGAGCAAATCAATGAGGCCATCGACATGGCAATTGCCGCCCTGTCCCCGCCGAACGAGCCGCTAACCATCGAGCAGCTGCGGGCCGAGCTGGAGCAGGTGAAGCGGGAGCGGGATGCGGCGATTGAGGCTGCAAATGGTCTGGATAAAATGATTGGCAGAGCATGGGGGGAAGACTGACATGGAACGGCTGACATACTTTGACGGTGGGAAATGGCGGCTCAAAATTGGCGACACCGAATACAGCGGAGAAGCCGTTGACCGCCTCGCAGCCTACGAGGGCACGGGGCTGGAGCCGGAGGAAATCCTCTCTGCCGTGGATATGGCAAAAATCGCCTGTGCGCTGCATGAGCTTAATGCCTACAAGGAGCTCGGCTCCATTGACTGTCTCCGCAAGCTGGCTGGTGGCCCGGGAGAGACATCAACCATCACCAATGGGGGTAAAATCCGGGCCATGGACGATGACAGACTGGCGCAAGAGATTCTGCGCCGCTGGCGGGCAGAAATGGAGGCGGGAAAGTTTGAGGATATTTCCACTCGGTGGTGTGACATGAAGGGTGGATGCGTCAGCAGTAAGGGATACCCACGCCCCTGCACGGAAGATCGTCTGCTGGCCTGCATCAAACGATGGCTCCAGCAGCCAGCGGAGGAGGACACCTGATGGACTACGAAAAGCTTGTGGCTGAATTAAGAGATTGGTTGCCACCAGAAAGTGAGAAAATCCCATACGGAGAACTAGTCGGCGCACCATATCCATACAACCTGCAAGGCCCATTGGTGTATGCTGACGAGGTATGTAACTTAGTGGAAGAAGCTGCGGATGCTATCACTGCCCTGTTGGATGAAAACGCTCTGAAAAACAGGAAATCAATGTGGAGGAAACTGTTGGAGGCGGTTAAAAGCGCCTTTGGCTGGGGGGACAAAGGAGAGGAGAACCCTGATGGACATTGAGAAGCTCAGAAAGAGTTTGCTGGAAAATTCTGATCCTGACGGGCCTTGCATTGAGGATGATCTTATGCAAGCCGCCGCCACCGCCCTGTCCCCGCCGAACGATCCGCTGACGCTTGAGGAACTGCGGAAGATGGATGGAGAGCCAGCGTGGTGGGACGATGGTGAAGGAAGTTGCTGGGGTATTATTTCTGTTGATAGTGCTGGAATGTGGGGTGGCATCCCGTTTTTACGCGGAAGATGGAGGCAAGTAAACTTTGAATATAACATTGAAGAACGAAAAATGAGAATTTACCGCCGCCCGCCGGAGGGAGAGGAGGACGGTAATGTCTAAAAAAACGGTTCGGTTCCCAAGTTTCAACGTATCTCTTCCGGACGCAATCGAGATTGTGAAGTATCACCTGGACGATCCAGATATCGCCATGCAGTCAAAAGTAATGGCCATCGAGAAGATGGCAGAGATGGAAACACACAACAGCATCACGAAGAATGATCTTGTCGGTGCGCTCCGATGGATTTATGAACACTATGACCTTTTATCGGTTTTGTGAGGTGACGGCAATGTTTACGGTTGATGACGGCCTTTGCTTCCCGTGGGAGGGATTTGTCTGCTGCTAAGTAACAACGATTTGAATACCATCCAAGTTGCCTTAGATACTGGGATGGAGACCGTAATGACCCGAACTCTTGGAGATTTCCGCATCACGGTCTCCACATCCAGAGCCCCGCCTGTTTGGCATCCGTTTCTTATGCTTGCCCGTCTGGAGATTTGGGATGGGCACATATATTCTACAAAGTGGTGTGTCAGTGCGGAGGAGGTGCAGCAGTTTGCGGGGAGATAATCAGTCCTTGTGGTATTGTGTACGCCAGCGGGCAGGCCCGCTAGTTAAAGAGTGCAGGGCGCTGCGGCCACGGCTGAGCCGGTACGACTCCCGAGAAGACCGGCGGGGCAAGAATGAGATCGTCCGGTCCAAGCACACCGCAGTGTGCAGGACTCAGGTGGATCGGTTGGAGCTGCGGCTGGCGGAGTTTGGCTTTCGGGGCAGCCATTATACGATGACCTGTGACGACTTCCACCTGCCGGACAGATATGATGGGATGCGAAAGATGTTCCGGGCAGCCCGGACGCGGATGCAGCGATGGCACGGCGGGCCATTCGACTGGATCGGCTGCATCGAGGGCAAGCACGGGGACCACCGGCTCCACGTACATTTAGTGCTGCGGGACGAGGACTTCTCCCCGGCAGAGGTGCGGCACCTGTGGACGGCTGGCGACGTGGATGACGAGCCGGTCCTGATGCGGGAGGGCGGCTACCGGCGGCTGGCCAAGTATTTCAACAAGGAGCGGCCGGACGGATTTGTGATACCGCTGGGCAAGCACCCGTGGAGTTGCAGCCGGGGACTGAAGGCACAGATCCCGGAGCCGGAACGGTGGCGGGATGATAGCGGGCTGATTGAGGTTCCAGACAATGTGATTTGGTGCCGGAAGGGTGCCCATGAGAATGACTTCGGGGCGTACTACTACGCCAGCTATATCCTGCCGGACGGGCCGCAGTTTGGAGGACGGTTCTTTATTTAGAATCTGTCGCGCGCGTGCGCGCGATCAATCTTGAAATCTAGTGGAACGATAGGCACACACAAAAGAAAGTGAGGGAAAGCCGTTGCAAAGCACACGGAAATGTGATAGCATTGTCGTAAAGGACGGATGGATAACCTGCCCGGAGTGCGGACGGAACCATCGGCTGCTGCGGATTACTCCGGAGACGGAGGCCCACGGACTGCCAGTATACTGCCGGACATGCCGGCGGGAAATCGTCCTGAATATCGAGAGAGGCCAGAGCGTCAAGCGCCAGAGCCCATGATCTACCTCAGACGGGGATGGATCGTGGCTCTGGCGTTTTTTTGTTTGCCCGGAGGTGATAGCCC
>OHAD01000891.1_pt1 | contig 31927 bp, 27 predicted proteins | sample 1577011 | NCBI WGS metagenome assembly OHAD01 (sample SAMEA3541510, study PRJEB24748) | human gut metagenome | biome: human gut; feature: human-associated habitat; material: faeces | place: China | collected 2012 | reverse complement strand
GATCTGCACCACCCGGATGCCCATTCAGCAAATTGCGCAGGCTGTGGGGTATGAGGGTATGAGCCAGTTCAACGCAGCGTTCAAGCGGGAGTATGGCATGACTCCCGGCCAGTACAGAAAAATGTCGGAAACCGCAACTCCGCGTCCGTTTTGACAGCGACAAACACCCACGGTTTCTGCTACAATAATCAGACATTCCAAAGCATTCAAAGGAGTGACAGCGATGAAACAGCATCGTTTTTGGGCGTGGGGCGCTGTGATCTGCATGATTATGGTCATGGTCACCGGCTACAAACGGAAATAAGGGAAAGGAAGGATCACAATGAGCGTTTATACGAAACTTGCCTGCTTTGCGGGTGGTGCGTTGTTTGGTTCTTTTGGCATCAAGCTGCTGTCCAGCAAGGACGCCAAGAAAGCCTATGTCCATGTCACGGCCGCCGGCCTGCGGATGAAGGATTCGGTCATGGGGACTGTGACCACGGTGCAGGAAAACGCCGCGGACATTCTGGCCTCCGCCAAGGAGCTGAATGAGGACCGGGCTGCGAAGGAAGCGGAGGAAGCCGCCGCTGCCAATCTGGAGAGCGAAGAAGCCTGATTGACCCAGAGGGAGCCGCCAGCGGCTCCCTCTTTTCGTGAAGGAGGAACCTATGAACGCAACCATATTGCACGAAAGCCGGGGGCGCATCCGGTTCCGGCTGCGGCAAAAACAAATGACACTCGCTCAGGCGGATCTGCTGGAGGCATGGATTCAGGGAAAATCATGGTGCCGGCAGGTCACCGTCCATGAGCGAACCTGCTGCGTCATCCTGTACTACGATGGGACTCGCCAAGCCGTGCTGAACGAAATTCGGCATTTTTCCTGGCAGGAGGCGGAGCAGACCACCGCGCTTCCCGCCCACAGCAGCCGGGCGCTGAACCGGGAATTTGAGGAGAAGCTGGTGGCAAAGGTGGTGTGCAAGGCCGCCTGCACCCTGTTTCTACCGCCTCCATTGCGGATTGCCCGCATACTCTGGCACATGATCCCCTTTGTACGAAGGGGACTGCGCTGCCTGCTGCGCCGCCGCGTCAAGGTGGAGCTGCTGGACGCCCTGTCCATTTCCATCTCGGCGTTCCGGGGCGACTTTGATACCGCCGGCACCGTCATGTTCCTGCTGGAGGTGGGTGAGCTGCTGGAGGAGTGGACCCGAAAGAAATCCGTGGCGGATCTGGCCCGGTGTATGTCCTTAAATGTGGATCGGGTCTGGCTGCGCACGGCCCAGGGCGAGGTACTGGTCCCCGTGTCCCAGATTCAGCCGGGGGACGCCGTGGTGGTTCGTGCCGGCGGTATCATCCCCGTGGATGGTCTGGTTCTGGAGGGGGAGGTCACCGTCAATCAGGCGTCCCTCACCGGAGAGTCCATCCCGGTACCCAAGCGCCCCGGCGGCGCGGTCTATGCCGGCACTGTGGTAGAGGAGGGCGAATGTGTGCTGGAAGTGAAGCAAGCCTCCGGCCAGAGCCGCTATGACCAGATCGTCCACATGATCGAGCAGTCGGAGCAGATGAAGTCGGAGGCTGAGAGCAAGGCCGCCAATCTGGCGGACAAGCTGGTGCCCTATACCTTTGCCGGGAGCCTGCTGAGTTTTGCCCTTACTCGGAATGTGACACGGGCTCTGTCGGTACTGATGGTGGACTTCTCCTGTGCGCTGAAGCTGGCCATGCCTCTGGCCGTCCTCTCCGCCATGCGGGAGGCGGGACGCGCCCACATCACCGTCAAGGGCGGCAAATTCCTGGAGGCTGTGGCGGCTGCCGATACCATCGTCTTTGACAAGACCGGCACCCTGACCCACGCCTGCCCCCGGGTGGCTCAGGTGGTATCTTTCGGCACCAAGGAGGAAGCCGAAATGCTGCGGCTGGCCGCCTGCCTGGAGGAACACTTCCCACATTCCATGGCCAACGCCGTGGTGGAGGAGGCGAAGCGCCGGGGCCTGCGTCACGATGAGTACCACTCCAAGGTGGAATATCTGGTGGCCCACGGCATCGCCAGCACCGTCGATGGGGAGCGAGTCCTCATCGGCAGTGCCCACTTCGTCTTTGAGGATGAGGGCTGCGTCATTCCGGAGGGCGAACAGGATCGCTTTGACGCCCTGCCGCCGGAGTATTCTCACCTGTACCTGGCCGTAGGCGGACAGCTGGCCGCCGTGATCTGCATCGCCGACCCGCTGCGGGAGGAGGCGGAGGAAGTCCTCTCTGCCCTCCGCACTTTGGGGATTACCAGCACCGTTATGCTCACCGGAGACAGTTACCGCACCGCCGCAGCCATTGCCGCCCAAGTGGGAGTGGATGACTTCCGCGCCGGAGTCCTTCCGGCGGACAAGGCGGAGTATGTGGCACGGCTCCGCCGGGAGGGACACACCGTGTTGATGGTAGGCGACGGCATCAACGACTCGCCGGCCTTGTCCGAGGCGGACGCGGGCATCGCCATCAGCGACGGCGCCGCCATCGCCCGGGAGATCGCGGACATCACCATCGCTGCCGATAGTCTCTGGGAACTGGTAGAGCTGCGCCGGATCGCCATGGCGCTGATGGCGCGCATCCACTCCAACTACCGCTTCGTTATCGTCTTCAACGGCACCCTGATTGCCCTTGGTGTGGCCGGTGTTCTGCCGCCCGCCACCTCTGCCACGCTGCACAATCTCTCCACCCTGGGCGTCAGCCTGCGGAGCATGGGTCGGCTGGCACTTCCGAAAATGTAGAGTGCAGAACTCTTTTGAAGGAATAAATACATAATGAGACTCGTAGGGGGAAAGGAAATTCCTCCTGCGAGCCTCATTTTTCTATCTTTTCTGGTGGTATAAATTCTAATAGATCGCCGATCTCACAATTCAACACCGTACAAAGCCTTGCGAGGACATCTATATCTAAACGAGTAATTTGGTTTTTACAATAATTATTGATCTGCGTCCGCTGCATCTCAGCTCGATGGCTCAGCATGTTCTTGCTAAGACCAGATGCCTTCAACAGCTCGTCAAGCTTAATCCGAATCGTTCCATATTCCACTTGCCAACCCTCCGACCACAAGAAATATGTTGACAAGTTTAGTGTACCCTTGGTAGAATAGAAAAATAAGATATAGAAAGTCTTGTCAGACTAATTGCACATATATAATGCACAGTTTTGGCTTGTGCTTTTTAGCCAATATGAATATATAATAATACAAAAAGCGGATAATCTTCAAATTTCAGCAAAACTGCCTAAAACCTAAGCGATTTCTAAGAAACCCCTAAAAATTCCCTATTATAATACCCCCATCGAAACGGTGAGGGGAAACGCACTTTTTGTCTGTTATCCCCGCAAGGGGAGAATATGGCAGGAAATCGTATAGGGAGCAATGAACACCCGCCGGGGGTCAGGGAAAAAAGAGTAACATTACATACCGCAATCCTCCAAGGGGTTGCGGTTCTTTTTTATTCGACACCATTTGTCCTTACTCACTATATACCGCTAAAGCTCGGCAAATATTTCTCTTCGTATGCACTCACCGCACGGTGGGTGCATTTTTTGTTTGTCGAAAAATGGCGGCCTCTGCTCAGCGTCCGGTATGTCCGGTCGCTCCGTTGCCGCGACCCACCGCTCCGAAATTTGGTTCGCATCCAAATTTCAGAAGACGGAGTAAATCACCATGTACTTTAATAGAGAGGACTATGGTTCAAGGATCAGGAGCTTGCGAAAAAAGCGTGGGCTCACACAGGAGCAGTTGTCAGAGAAGATGAATGTCAGCACTCCATACATCGCAAAAATCGAAACTGGAAAGCAAACTGGCCCAGTCGAGCTGGCCGTAGAATTTGCAGCATTCTTTGAGGTTTCTCTGGATTATCTCTTGGTGGGAAAAGGAGATTTTGCGGAGGAACAGAAGCGCGGACTGCGGATGGCCATCTCTCTACTGTCCGAATTGGAGGCATCTCTCTAAAAACTTTCCATTTTGGGTTGGTAAACTTTCCATTCTGTTTCTGTTGGAGGAATTGGTGCAGAGTTACAATCTTCATGAGATCAAAACATCTCATCGAACCTTGAAAAACACTGCCTCATTGGCGGTCATATCCGGCAACTTGAATACCTTAGCTGATCGGGAGAGCGTCAGGCCGAGTGCGCGAAGACCACCTGTGCGGAGCAGATCCGCATCAAAGGACGGCCAAATAAGGTGCAGAGCGATACCCACTCAGGACAAGGCAGCCTTGGCAAGCTGTCCCCGCCATGACCCCGTCAGCCTACAATGATACTTCTGCTTACGCGGCTCGGAGAGATCCTCGGAGGGGTGAGAGTCCCATGATGTGCGCCAGCACAGTTCAAGTTGCCGCCCTGCCTGGGGAAGTAGTGTCGAATACAGGCAAACAAAACCGTAAAGTTCTGGCCGCTCCGGTAATGGGAGCATCTGCTTCCGCTGCCGGAGCGACCACACTCTTGCGGCAGAAGCATGGGAACTGTCTACACCTTTCAATATTCTTATATTCGATTCCTCTTTCCTTTGTCCGATGGCCCCGCTATTCTCTCCTGCCTTTCCCTTCCTTGAACGGTTCCCATGCTTGTGCCGCAGAGATAGTCAAATGTAGAAAGGAGACCAACTATGGACCCCAACATCAGTTACTATGGGATCGTCATCCTGCTCAGAAAACTCCGGGAATGCGGCAGTTTTACCGAAAAAGAACTCAAAAAAATCGCCGCACGGATCGCTGCGGATAGCGGTGTTGAAGTCGTGTTTTTTCTCTGATTTTCTTCATCTTTCAGTAGCTATTTGGATGCAGTTGTGGTAGTGTTTGTGTTACAAAAAAGGAGGTGAGCGGGTGTGGATGAAAAGCGACTGGTAGACGGAACAACAGCACTGGCAGAAAAGCAGCCCCGTGTTATAAAAATCGAACCTACAGAACGGCCTCAAAATGTGCGGCTGCGGGTCGCTGCCTACACTCGTGTCAGCTCAGACTCCGAGGATCAACTCAATTCCTTTGCCGCTCAGAACCGCTACTACACGGAGTTGATCTCAAGCAAGGCCGAATGGCGCATGGTCGACATCTATGCGGACGAGGCTGTAATAATAGGACTAAAAACATTAAGGCTCAAAAAGTGCTGAAAATACGGCGTTTTTGAGCCTTATCACATAAATAAGCGCAAATAGTACATAGCGCGTCTGTTACCCAAAGTGGCGCTTGGGTCGGCAGACGCGCTATTTTTATGCCCAGATGCGGGCGAAGGAGGTGTTATTGTGAAAGCATACGGGAAGTCGTGGGGCTACAACGTATATGACTGCCGGTACTGCCTGTACCGGAAAGGGAAGCTCAAGGGCTGCGTCTACCCGGACGGCTGCTGCTGTCCCGTCCCGCAAAAGCCCGCAAGACGGAACGGCATAGAACAAGTTTACGATGCAGCTGCGGACAGCGCCGCTCCCGTTTCGGAGTGCGAGGGCTGTCCCTACGGAAGGGCTGCCCCCTGCATCGGATGGTGTACCAAAGAGGTCATGCGCGCCGCAGGACTTCCAAAGGAGCGTGACAGAAGCCATGTATGACTATTTCTACGGTGCGGAAGCGGAACAGTTCTCCTTCTACCGCATCCCCAAGGTGCTGTTCACGGAGGAGCGGTTCAGAAGCGTTTCCGCAGAAGCCAAGGTGCTCTACGGTCTGCTCCTTGACCGCATGAGCCTGAGCTGCAAGAACGGCTGGCTGGATAAAGAAGGACGTGTGTATATCATCTTCACCATCGAGGAGGTCATGACCGCCCTGGGCTGCGCCGACCAGAAGGCCGGAAAGCTGCTGCATGAGCTGGAGAGCAAATGCCGCCTTATCGAGCGCAAGCGGCAGGGGCTGGGCAAGCCCAACCTCATCTACGTCAAGAACTTTGTGGAGAAGGATGTGGATAACCCTGCGGGCAGCACACTGCCCTCCCCGGAATCACGATTCCAGAACCGTGAAAATCACGATTCAGGAGCAGTGAAAATCACGGATCAGGAATCGTTAAAATCACGATCTAATAATACTGAGAATAATGATACTGATTTTAGTGATACGGATTCCTTTCCCTTCACTTCGTTCAGGAGGGATCACGGGCGGGAAGCGAAAGGAAACGAAGCGGCTCTGAGAGAGCGGTACAGAGAGCTTATCGCGGAGAACATCGCCTACGACGCACTCCTGACAGACTATCCATACGAGCAGGACACGCTGGAAGAAATCCTGGAGCTGCTGGTGGATGTTGTCTGTACGACGAAGAGCTCCGTCCGCATTTCCGGCGACGATAAGCCCGCCGAGGTGGTCAGGAGCCAGTTTTTGAAGCTGAACAGCGAGCACATCCGCTTTGTGGTGGGCGGGCTGAAGGAAAACACCACCCGCATCCGCAATATGCGCCAGTATCTTTTAGCCACGCTGTATAACGCCCCTCTGACCATCGGGAACTACTACCGAAGCCTTGTCAGCCACGATATGTCGGAGGGATTCATCTGAGCCGCAGGCCGCCGCCTGCGGCTTTGGCATTTTCAGGAGGTGATGCGACCGTGCCGAAACAGAAACCCAACGAACAGGTACAGCAGATACCGCTGTCAGAGATTCGTCCCTTCAAGAACCACCCATTCAAGGTGACGGACGACGAGCTCATGCAGCAGACCATCGACAGCATCATGCAGGTGGGCGTTCTCAACCCCGCCATCATCCGCCCCGCACCGGAGGGCGGATACGAGATGGTAGCCGGACACAGGCGGCTCCATGCCGCAGACCTTGCGGGGCTGAAAACCATACCGGCCATCGTCCGCAATCTTGACGACGACGAGGCGGTGATCCTCATGGTGGACAGCAACTTGCAGCGGGAAACCATCAGTCCCATGGAACGGGCGCAGGCGTACAAAATGAAGCTGGAAGCGTTGAAGCATCAGGGAAAACGGGTGGATTTGGAGGGAAAATCAACTTCTACGCAAATCGCACAGAAGTTGTCTGTGGAGAAAGTAGCAGCTGAAGCCGGAACAAGCAGAGATCAGGTTCGCCGCTATATCCGTCTCACCGAGCTTCTGCCGGAGGTGCAGAAAAAGGTGGACAGCAAGGAGATCGCATTCAGCCCCGCCGTGGAGCTGTCATATCTCACCCATGACGAGCAGAAGCAGTTTCTGGACGCAATGGACTATTCCCAGAACACGCCCTCGCTTTCCCAGGCACAGCGGCTCAAGAAGCTCAGCCGGGAGGGAAAATGCACGAAGGAGGCCATGCGCTCCATAATGTCCGAGGAAAAGAAGGAGGAACAGGAGCGCATCACGCTGAGCAGCGACACTCTCCGCAAATACTTTCCCCGAAGCTACACGCCCCTGCAAATGCAGCAGACCATCATCAAGCTGCTGGAGCAGTGGCAGAAAAAACAGCAGCGCCGGAACGAGCGCTGAGAAAGGCAGGTTTATCCATGAACGTAACCATCAACATCTACGGCGACGTACACATCCATTGCGACTGCGGTGAATATGCCGACAATTTCGAGGATACCCTCGAAGTCCCGTATGAGGCTGAGCCGGATGCGGAGGACGGCGGCGAACAGATCGGCCCGGCCGCCGAAGAAGTGGAAGCGGCGGTAAAGGCATTGGCGGCGTTTTTTCTTCCGCTTTTTTCGGAGGAGACCGACGAGGGAGGCGGCGCGCATGAAGGAATTTGACGTGACCATCACCGAAACGCTGAAGCTCACCGTGTCCGTGGAGGCTTCTTCCAAAGAGGAAGCCCAACAGATGGTAAGCGACCAGTGGCACGCCGGGGATCATATTCTGGATGCGGACAATTTCGTGGAGGTGGAGTTTGAGAGCAATGACGGCAAGGAAATATCCGCCGAAAGAGTGCAGAACGACACCATCGAGGTGCTCATGGTGGAGCCGGGACAGTACCCGCGCGTGGAGCGTATCGGCTCCGACCTTGCCTCCTTGCAGAAGGCGGTGGACGGCTATATCGAGGCGGTCTACCCATATGACGACCCCGTGGCGCTGATCTGCGGGGAGGAAGCCAAGCTGGAGGGCAAGCCCCTGAACCGCGCCCTGCGGGACGAGGACGGCGATATTTACGATATTGTGGCCGGCAAATTCTTCATCTGCGGTCTGGGGGATGAGAACTTTGCATCTCTGCCGAAGGAGCTGCAACAGAAATACGAGGAAAAGTTCCGTCAGCCGGAAGCCTTTTTGAAGATGGGCAGCAAGATCATGGCGATCCCTACCGAGCCCGCCAAGGCTGCGGGCAAGGGCAAGACTGCTCCGGTGACAGAGCGATGACGGCGCTTTGAGGAGTATGCGGGAAAGGAGGAATGACCCATGCAGGAGGAAGTCGAAAACAGAGCGGTCACGCTGGTCATCAGCGCAACCAAGCTCACGGCACGGCTGTTAAAGGCCGTCATCCTCAAATACCTCGCCAGCCGCAAGGAGAAGAAGCTGGCAAAGGCGCGCGGTGCGCCTGAAAAGCCCACCGGCAAGCAGACGGTGAAGCAGCTTGTCGGTCAGAACCAGGGCGTGTCCAACATCGAGGTCACGGAGCGGAACATCAAGGGCTTTGACCGTGTGGCGCGCAAGTACGGCGTGGACTACGCCATCAAGAAGGACAAAACCGGCGAGATTCCCAGATATCTCGTCTTTTTCAAGGCGCGGGATGCGGATGCGCTCACCGCCGCCTTTACCGAGTACACCGGGAAGAAGGCAAAAGCAAAGGAGAAGCCGTCCGTCATCCGGATGCTCAGAGCGCTCCGTGCGCCGGAGATCGCAAAGGACGTGACCAGGGTGCGCAACAAGGACAAGGGGCTGGAGCTATGAAAAAGCCGCTGCATATCAAAAAGCTGGCGCTGCCCAATATCCCGTATGTCTTTATCGCCCTCTTTGCCACCAAGCTGGGGCAGGCGTGGAGACTTGCCCCCGGCACGGATTTCTCAGGGAAAGCGCTACACCTCATGGAGGGCTTCGCCGCTGCGTTTCAGTCCACGCTCCCCAGCTTTCACCCCATCGACCTGTGCGTGGGCGTTGCAGCCGCTCTGCTCATTCGTCTTATCGTGTACGTCAAGGGCAAAAACGCAAAGAAATTCCGCAAGAATCTGGAATACGGCTCTGCCCGTTGGGGCAGGCCCGAGGATATCGCCCCTTACGTCGATCCGAAGTTTGAGAACAACGTCATTCTCACCCGGACCGAGCGGCTCATGATGTCCAACCGTCCCAAAGACCCCAAGACGGCGCGGAACAAAAACGTGCTGGTGGTGGGCGGCTCAGGCAGCGGCAAGACGAGGTTTTTCATTAAGCCAAATCTCATGCAATTACACAGTTCATACGTTGTGACCGACCCGAAGGGCAGCATCGCCGTGGAGTGCGGAAAGCTCATGCTCCGTAATGGCTACAAGGTGAAGATATTCAATTCCATCAACTTCAAGAAGTCCCACCATTACAACCCCTTTGCGTATATCCACAGCGAGAAGGATATTTTGAAGCTGGTCACGACCCTCATCGCCAACACCAAGGGGGACGGGAAATCCGGGGACGACTTCTGGCAGAAGGCCGAGACGCTGCTCTACACGGCGCTCATCGGCTATATCCACTACGAAGCCCCGGAGGAGGAACAGAACTTCGCCACGCTCATCGAGTTCATCAACGCCATGGAGGTACGCGAGGACGATGAGACCTTTGAGAACAACGTGGATCTGGCCTTCAAGGAGCTGGCGCAGCGGGAGCCGAATCACTTCGCCGTGCGGCAATATAAAAAATACAAATTAGCGGCGGGCAAAACAGCTAAGTCGATCAATATTTCCTGCGGCGCGCGCCTTGCGCCCTTCGATATCCAGGAGCTGCGGGAGATCACCATGTACGACGAGCTGGAGCTGGATACCCTGGGCGACCGGAAAACGGCGCTGTTTCTCATCATGAGCGACACCGACAGCACCTTCAATTTCCTCATTTCCATGATTTACAGCCAGTTATTCAACCTGCTGTGCGAAAAGGCCGACGACGTGTACGGCGGCAGGCTCCCCGTCCATGTGCGCTGCCTCATCGATGAGTGCGCCAACATCGGGCAGATACCGAATCTGGAAAAGCTCATGGCTACCATCCGCAGCCGCGAGATTTCCGCCTGTCTGGTGCTGCAAGCTCAAAGCCAGCTAAAGGCTTTGTACAAGGACAACGCCGACACCATCATCGGCAACTGCGACAGCTCCATCTTTTTGGGCGGCAAGGAGCCCGGTACGCTGAAGGAGCTGAATCAGGCGCTGGGGAAAGAGACCATCGACACCTTCAATACCGGTGAGAGCCGTGGACGGGAGGTGTCCCACAGCCTGAACTATCAGAAGCTGGGCAAAGACCTTGCCACGATAGACGAGCTGGCGGTGCTGGACGGCGGCAAGTGCATCTTGCAGCTTCGGGGCGTGCGCCCCTTCCTCTCGGATAAGTACGACATCACCCGTCACCCCAATTATAAGTATCTGTCGGACGCGAACCCAAGGAACGCCTTTGATATCGAAAAGTATCTCTCCACAAGGCTGGTGCCGAAAGCGGATGAGGTCTACGAGGTGTTCGACGCGGGCCGCGTCTGAGCGTACAAGCCCGCCGCCCTCATGCGGCGGCTTTTCATATAGATACGGATGAGAAAAGACGCTTCCTCGCTTGCAGGGTCGGAACGAATCCACGAACGAAAATTTGAAAGGAGAAGCCGGAATCGGGGCTGCATCGCAGCTTTCGCTCCGGCTCCTGCTGTATCCGCGAGATTTCAACACAACCAACACCCAATGATTCCGGCAACACAAATATGGAATTTTTCAACTCTGCTGTCGGCGTTCTCCAGACCCTCGTCATCGCCCTCGGTGCCGGTCTCGGCATCTGGGGAGCCATTAACCTGCTGGAAGGCTACGGAAACGACAACCCCGGCGCTAAAAGTCAGGGCATGAAACAGCTCATGGCGGGCGGCGGCGTGGCGCTCATCGGCGTCATTCTCGTACCCCTGCTCTCCGGCCTGTTCGGTTAATCGCCCGCACGAATCCTTCGCGGCGTCCGCCCCCCGGGGCGGGCGCTGCGGGAAAGGAGGGTAAAGCCCATTGGATTTGATATGGCAGAAATTCACCGAATGGCTGAAGGAGCTGCTGGTCAGCGGCATCATGGACAACGTGAACGGACTGTTTGACAACGTGAACAGCCGCGTGGCGGGCATCGCCGGACAGGTGGGCGCTACGCCCCAGGGCTGGAACAGCGGCGTCTACGGCATGATCCGAACGCTGTCGGACAATGTGATTTTGCCCATCGCGGGCGTTGTCCTGGCCTTTGTCATGACGCTGGAGCTGATTCAGCTCATTACGGAAAAGAACAATATGCACGACGTGGACACCTGGATGTTCTTCAAGTGGATATTCAAGACCGCCTGCGCCGTGCTCATCGTCACCAACACATGGAACATCGTCATGGGCGTGTTCGAGGCGGCTCAGAGCGTCGTAAACAGCGCGTCGGGCATCATCATATCGGACACGTCTCTGACGTTCAACGAGCATATCGCGGGATTTGAAGCAAAGCTCCTGGATATGGAGGTCTGGTCGCTGCTGGGGCTGTGGCTGGAGTCCGTGGTCGTGCATCTTTCCATGTGGGCGCTGACCATCTGCATTTTCATCATCTGCTACGGCAGGATGATCGAGATCTACTGCGTGACCTCCATCGCGCCCATCCCCATGGCGACCATGGTCAACCGGGAATGGGGACAGATGGGCCAGAATTACCTCAGAAGCCTGCTGGCGCTGGGGTTTCAGGGCTTCCTCATCATCGTCTGCGTGGCGATTTACGCGGTGCTGATCCAGAACATCGTGGTGGAGAGCAGCGTCTCGGCGGCCATATGGACGTGCATGGGGTATACGGTGCTGCTGTGCTTCACGCTGTTTAAGACGAGCTCCCTTGCCAGGAGCCTGTTCCACGCTCACTGACGGAGGTGATGAAATTTGGCATACGTTCCCGTACCCAAGGACTTGAACGCGGTGAAAACCAAGGTCATGTTCAATTTAACAAAACGGCAGATTCTGTGCTTTGGCGGCGGCGCGCTCATCGGCGTGCCGCTTTTCTTTCTGCTCAAGGGGCATATCGGCAGCAGCGCGGCAGCCCTTTGCATGATGCTGGTCATGCTGCCCTTCTTCCTGCTGGCCATGTACGAAAGGAACGGTCAGCCGCCGGAGAAGCTCATCCGCAACATCGTGCAGGTATGCTTTCTGCGTCCCAAGCAGCGCCCGTACAGGACGAACAATTTCTACGACCTGCTGAACCGGCAGGATATTTTGGATAAGGAGGTCTACGCGATTGTCCACAAACAAAAACCCCGCAAGAAAGCTCACACGAGCCGAGCGAAAGCAGATCGACGCGGCGATTGCAAGAGCAAAGCGTCAGGATAAGCGAAAGAAGTCCGCCCAGGACAGCATCCCCTTTCAGCGGATGTATCCAGACGGCGTGTGCCGCGTGACAGAGAATTACTACACGAAAACCGTGCAGTTTCAGGATATCAACTACCAGCTCAACCAGAACGAGGACAAGACCGCCATTTTCGACGGCTGGTGCGACTTCCTCAACTATTTTGATTCCTCCATCCGCTTCCAGCTCTCCTTCATCAACCTCTCCGCCACGCGGGACACCTACGCCCGGCGCATCGCCATCCCCTTGCAGGGCGACTGCTTCGACAAGCTCCGTACCGAGTACACCGGGATGCTGCAAAGCCAGCTTGCACGGGGCAACAACGGGCTGATTAAGACCAAGTACCTGACCTTTGGCGTGGAGGCGGACAGCCTGAAAGCCGCAAAGCCCCGATTGGAGCGCATCGAGACGGATATCCTCAATAACTTCCGCCGTCTGGGCGTAATGGCGGAGAGCCTGAACGGGATGGAGCGCCTGCGCCTGCTGCACGGGATGCTCCACATGGACGAGCCGCAGCCCTTCCGCTTTTCGTGGGACTGGCTGGCTCCCTCCGGGCTGTCGGTGAAGGACTTCATCGCGCCCAGCGCCTTTGAGTTCAAGACCGGCAGCAGCTTCGGCGTGGGCAGCAAAACCGGCTGCGTATCCTTTTTGCAGATTTTAGCGCCGGAACTCAACGACCGGATGCTGGCGGACTTCCTGGATATGGAAAGCTCCCTTATCGTCAGTATGCACGTCCGGTCCGTGGATCAGGTGAAGGCCATCAAGACCATCAAGCGCAAGATCACCGATTTGCAGAAGATGACCATTGAGGAGCAGAAAAAGGCGGTGCGCTCCGGCTACGATATGGATATTATCCCCTCCGACCTTGCCACCTACGGCACGGAGGCGAAAAAGCTCTTGCAGGAGCTGCAAAGCCGCAACGAGCGTATGTTCCTTTTGACCTTCCTTGTGGTGAACGTGGCGGACAACAGGCAGCGCCTCGGCAACAATGTCTTTCAGGCGGGCTCCATCGCCCAGAAGTACAACTGCCAGCTCACGCGGCTGGACTTCCAGCAGGAGGAGGGCTTCATGAGCAGCCTCCCCTTGGGGCTGAACCAGATCGAGATCCAGCGGGGCTTGACCACCTCAAGCGTTGCTATTTTTGTCCCCTTCACCACCCAGGAGCTGTTTCAGGACGGCAAGGAAGCCCTGTACTGCGGGCTGAACGCCCTTTCCAACAACCTCATCATGGTAGACCGCAAGCTGCTGAAAAACCCGAACGGGCTGATCTTAGGTACGCCCGGAAGCGGCAAGTCCTTCTCCGCCAAGCGTGAGATCGCCAACGTGTTCCTCGTCACAAACGACGATATCATCATCTGTGACCCGGAGGCGGAGTACGGCCCGCTGGTGGAGCACCTGCACGGGCAGGTGGTGAAGATCTCGCCCACCTCCACCGACTACCTGAACCCCATGGATTTGAACCTGAATTACAGCGACGACGAAAACCCGCTGAGCCTGAAATCCGACTTCATCCTGTCCCTGTGCGAGCTGATCGTGGGCGGCAAGGACGGCCTCATGCCGGTGGAAAAGACCATCATCGACCGCTGTGTGCGCTCTGTTTACCGGGAATACCTGAGCGACCCACGCCCGGAAAAGATGCCGATTCTGGAGGACTTGTACAACGAGCTTCGCAGGCAGGATGAAAAGGAAGCGCAGTATATCGCCACGGCGCTGGAAATCTACGTCACCGGCTCACTCAACGTGTTCAACCACCGCAGCAACGTGAATATCGCAAACCGCGTGGTCAGCTTCGATATCAAGGAGCTGGGCAAGCAGCTCAAAAAGATTGGGATGCTGGTAGTGCAGGACGCGGTGTGGAACCGCGTCACGATTAACCGTGAACAGCGCAAGTCCACCCGCTACTATATCGACGAAATGCACCTTCTTTTGAAGGAGGAGCAGACCGCCGCCTATACGGTGGAGATATGGAAGCGATTCCGCAAGTGGGGCGGCGTTCCCACGGGCATCACCCAGAACGTCAAAGACCTGCTATCCAGCCGTGAGGTGGAGAACATCTTTGAAAACTCCGACTATGTGTATATGCTCAACCAGGCTTCCGGCGACCGGCAGATTCTTGCGAAGCAGCTCAACATCTCGCCCCACCAGCTCTCGTATGTGACCCAATCCGCCGAGGGCGAGGGGCTTTTGTTCTACGGCAGCGTGATCCTGCCCTTCGTAGACCGCTTTCCCAAGGATACGGAGCTATACAAAATCATCACGACAAAATTGTCCGACCTCTCCGAACAAACCGGGGAGGAATCGAAGGACGCAATTACAGTGTAAGGAAGTAGAAAAGAATATGGATAACCACCTTATGATTTTTGAAAGCACAGATTTTGGTCGGGTGCGTTCCGTGCTGAAAGACGGAGCTCCTTGGTTTGTTGCGGTTGATGTGTGCAAAGCTCTCGGATTGAACCAGGTTACGCGCGCAATGTCCAGATTGGACTCGGATGAAGGTGGGTTACTTGAAGTACCCCACCCCCAGAACGCTGATAAGACGATTGAAATAAATGCAGTAAGTGAAGCCGGACTCTATCATTTGATCCTTTGTTCCAAAAAGCCGGAAGCGAGAGCCTTCAAGCGCTGGATTACCCATGAGGTCATTCCCTCCATCCGCAAGCACGGCGCGTATATGACGGACAGCCTGTTGGATGCGCTGGAGGCGCACCCCGAGGCCGTGCCGGAGTACCTGAACCGCCTGCGCAGCGAAAACGCCCGAAACCGGGAACTGACCCGTCGTCTCCGGATTGCCCTCCCCAAAGCGGAGTATTACGACGCCTTTGTTGACCCTGCGGACTGCACCAACATCCGCACCACTGCAAAGGAGCTGGGCGTTCCCGAAAAGCAGTTTACCCGGTATCTGGAGGAAAAGAAGTATCTGTTCCGGGACAAGAACCGCAAGCTCTTTCCCCGTGCGGTCAAAAAGAGCGCCGGTCTGTTTCTGGTGAGGGACTTCTACACCGAGCGCGGCAAGCTGGGACACTATACCCTCATCACCCCGGCGGGCAAGCGGCATTTTCTGGAGAGAACGGATGAAATTCTGTTTGAATAACGCTTTTAACCCATCAGCAGTCCCATCAGGAGGTGATGAATATGGCAAAACGCTCGCCAAGGCTGATTTTCACCGAGGAAGAACGCGCCCTGCCGGAGCTGGAACGAGCTGTCCGCAAGGCGGACAGGGCGGCGGTTAAGCTGGAGAAGGCCGAAGCGAAAATCCCAAAGAAAACCGTAAAGGTCAAGGAGCGCGTTGTGGACAGTGAGAGCGGCAAGGTCACGACGCGCCTTTTCTTTGAGGAGGCGGACAAAAAGCGTCCGCCCTCCAGGCTGGCGCACGACGCAAGGAAAGCGCCGCTGGATACCGTCCGCAGCGCAGTCCACCGCAAGCTCCGGGAGGAGGGCGACGACAACCCCGGCACGGAGGCGGCGAACACCCTGACCGAGACGGCGGAGCGCACCCGGCGCATTGCGGAATCGGCGCACCGCTCCCATGCGGAAAAGCCCTACCGCAGGGCGGACAAGGCGGAAGCCGGCGTAGACAAAGCCAATCTCAAGGCGCTGAACAAACAGTACGAGCAGGAATACGGCAGGGCTTCCAATCCCTATTCCCGCTGGCAGCAGAAGCAGGCCATTAAAAAGGAATACGCCGCCGCAAAAGCGGGAAACGGCGCGAGGAATACCGTCAAAGCGTCCGAGACCACCGCGAAGGCGGCCAGGCGCGCCGCCGAGGGAAGCAAGGAACTCGGCAGCTTTTTTGTCCGGCACAAGAAGGGCTTCCTCATCGCGGGCGGCGTCGCCGCTGCGATACTGCTGCTCATGACCTGCATTTCCTCCTGCTCCACGCTGTTTCAGGGCGGGGTGTCCGGCATTGCGGCCTCCACCTATCCGCTGGAGGATGCGGATATGCTGGCGGCGGAAGCCGCCTACTGCGCCATGGAGGACGAGCTGCGGGAATACCTGAACAGCTACGAAAGCACCCACGATTACGATGAGTACCACTTCGACCTGGACGAGATTGAGCACGACCCCTATGTGCTCATTTCCATGATTACCGCCCTCAAGGGCGGAGAATGGACGATTGACGAAATAGGCGGGATTCTGGAGACGCTGTTTGAAAAGCAGTATATCTTAACGGAAACCGTCACCACGGAAACCAGATACCGCACCGAAACGCATATCGGCTATTACACCGACGAAAACGGCAATCAGCAAAGCTACGAGTACGAGGCGGAGGTTCCCTACACCTACTATATCTGCCATGTGGAGCTGGAAAACTTCAACCTCTCCCATGTGCCGGTGCATATCATGTCCCACGATCAGCTCTCCATGTACGCCGTGTATATGAGCGTGCTGGGCAACCGCCCCGACCTGTTCCCCGGCTCCCCGTATGTGAACCGGTACTACCACACCCAGTATGAGAAGTACGAGATACCCCCGGAAGCACTGGCGGACGAGCAGTTCGCCGCAGTTATAAAGGAAGCGGAAAAGTATCTGGGCTACCCCTACGTCTGGGGCGGCAGCACGCCCGCCACCTCCTTCGACTGCTCCGGCTTCGTTTCGTATGTCTACAACAACTGCGGCCTGCACTGGAGCTTCGGCAGGCTGGGCGCGGAGGGGCTGCGGGGCATATGCGCCTATGTTTCCCCGGAGAGCGCCCGTCCCGGCGACCTTATATTCTTTGAAAAAACCTACGACACCGCAGGCGCGTCCCATGTGGGCATCTATGTGGGCAATAACAGGATGCTCCACTGCGGCGACCCCATTCACTACGCTTCCATCGACACAAGCTACTGGCGAAGCCATTTTCTCCAGTTTGGCAGATTACCTTAACAACAACCATATCAACGCAAAAAGGAGGATGTTATGAACCCGCGACTTGAAAAGCTGCGTCAGGAGCGCGAGAAGCTGGCGGAAAAGCTCACATCGCTGACCGCACGACTCAAAGCCCTGGACGAGCAGATTCTGAAGCTGGAAAACACGGATATTGTGGGCATCGTCCGCGAGAACGGGCTGACCATCGAGCAGCTGGCGGCGCTGATGGAGATGCTGGAAAAGCGTCCCACGGCGGCGCTGCCCGACGAATACAGAAAAACGGAGGAATTTATGGATGAAGAATAAATGGAGATTTTTTGCCGTGATAATGGCCGTCGTGCTCTGCATGACGGTCTTTTCCGTTACGGCCTATGCAGGCGGCGATATGGTCGATTCGACAATGGGCGACCCGACCATGGAAACCCCAACTGCAACTACACAGCCGGAGAATACGAATACCGGTGAGCAGACCCCAAACGGACAGACCCTGACCGTGCTTGTGACCGAAAATGCGGACGGAAGCCATACCGTGACCATTGGGGATCGGAGCTGGACGCTTCCCGCCAAACGGGAGCAGGCCGGAAAGGTGGTCAACGTCCGCACCTATTTGAACCTGCGCACAGGCCCCGGCACGGATTACACCGTGATCGGGAGTCTGCTCAACGGCGCGGAGGTGAAGGTGCTGGAGGAAAGCAACGGCTGGTACAAGGTGGTCGTGCCGGAGCAGACCGGCTATGTATACGGCAAATACCTTGACGTCATGAACGCGCCGACAGAAAACAGCGGAAGCGATACGGATATGGCGGGACTGCTGGATATACTGCTGCAATATTACGCCGCTGCCGGAGGTTCCGCGCCCCTGACCCCGGACGGCAACCTGACGCTCATGGACGACATCGGCTCCGCTTTCGGCGCAGGCAAGCAGTTCATCACCGTGACGACCAAGGGCGGCAACACCTTTTATCTCATCATCGACCGGGACGATAAGGGCAATGAGAACGTCCATTTCCTGAATCTTGTGGACGAGGCCGACCTGCTGGCGCTGACCAAGGACGGCGAGAGCATCGTCCCTGCCTGCACCTGCACGGACAAATGCGCCGTGGGCAAGATCAACACGGGCTGCAAGGTGTGCAGAACCAATATGAGCGAGTGCGCGGGTAAGGAGCAAGCCGCAGAAATTACGCCCCAGCCCGCCGAGCCTGCGGAGACCGCGCCCGAAAAGAAGTCCGGCGGTGCGGGGCTTGTTGTGGTCGTTCTCCTGCTCCTGCTGGGCGGAGGCGGTGCGCTGTACTGGTTCAAGCTCCGCAAGCCCAAGGCCGACACCCGTGGGGCGGACGACCTGGACGATTACGACTACGGCGAGGACGAGGAAGATGAGGATTACGAGTTTGAAGCCGAGGACGAGACGGACGCCGGGGAGGATGCGGAAAAGTGACACAGATAGTCAGCACAGAATCGCCCATGGAGCCGTCTCCCCGCGAGCGGCTTATTCAGATCATGAAGCGCGAGCAGGCGCTTTTCATCCGGCAGACGCTCTCCCAAAAGCCCGGATACCGGGGCGGCAAGAAAGCCTTTGAATACTTCATTCGGCAGAAGATCGTAAAAGCCGTGGAAGCGGGCTGCGGGGACGCAGAGGCGCTGCTCCGCACCCCCAAGCCCGTCAAATCCATCTACTACGACTTCAAATACTATTTCGACGAATACAGCTACGCAAACTGCGACCTGTATGTGGAGAAGGCCATCGAGGACTGCGGGAACAACACCCTGCGCAAGGAGTTCCTGCGGGCAAAGGGCTGGGACGCGCCGGATGATTTCGATATCAACGATGAGGAGGAATAAAGGAATATGAACGAATACCGATTGGTTGTGTGTGAAAAGCCCTCCGTGGCAAGGAGCATTGCCGCCGTTCTTGGCGCAGGCAGGCGCGAGGACGGTTTTCTTTCGGGCGGCGGCTATCTCGTCTCCTGGTGCTTCGGGCATCTTGCGGAGCTTTCAGATGCGGACGCCTACGACGAAAAGTACGGCAAATGGCGAAGGGAGGACTTGCCCATCCTGCCGGATAGCTGGCAGTACACCGTATCAAGGGACAAGCAGAAGCAGATGAACACCCTGCGCACCCTCATGCACCGGGACGATGTGTATGAAGTGGTCAACGCCTGCGACGCCGGGCGCGAGGGCGAGCTGATCTTCCGCACGGCGTATAATCTCAACAACTGCCGCAAGCGCGTGAAGCGGCTCTGGATCTCCTCCATGGAGGATGCGGCGATCCTTCAGGGCTTTGACAATCTCCGCGACGGCGCGGAGTACGACAACCTCTACGCCTCCGCCCTCTGCCGCAGCAAGGCGGACTGGCTGGTGGGCATCAACGCCACCCGCCTGTTTTCCGTGATGTATCACCGCACCCTGAACGTGGGGCGCGTGGTATCGCCCACGCTTGCGCTGCTGGTGCAGCGGGAAGCGGAAATCAACGCCTTTCAGCCGGAGAGCTTCTACACCGTCCATCTGGACTTTAACGGCTTCTCCGCCGCAGGCGGGCGCATGAAGGAGCAGGCAGAGGCGGAGCGGCTTGCCGGGGACTGCAACTGCAAGACCGCCGCTGTTACCTCCGTCGTGCAGACGGAAAAGACGGAGAAAGCCCCGGCGCTCTACGACCTGACCACACTCCAGCGAGACGCGAACCGCTTGCTTGGGTACACGGCGCAGCAGACGCTGGATTATCTGCAAAGTCTCTACGAAAAGAAGCTCTGCACCTACCCCCGCACCGACAGCCGCTATCTCACCGACGATATGGAGAGCGGCGTAAACGCGCTGGCGCTGTGCTGTGCGGGTGTCTGCGGCACGGAGCCGCCCGCAGCCGTCTGTTCGGGGCAGGTGTGCAGCAGCAAAAAGGTCAGCGACCACCATGCCGTCGTTCCCACGATGGCGGCGGGCGAAACAGATTTGGAAACCTTGCCCGCAGGCGAACGGGAGATCCTGCGCCTTGTTTCCCGTCAGGTGCTTATGGCGGTCAGCGCACCCTTCGTCTATCTGGAGACCGAGGTGAAGCTGGACTGCGGAGGGAATGCCTTTGCTGCCAAGGGAAAAACGGTGGTGCAGCCCGGCTGGAGAGCCTATGCGGATGCGGAGCTTACGGACAAGCCCCTCCCGGAGCTTTCCGAGGGACAGATTCTTTCCGTTTCCTCCTGCGCGGTAAAAGAGGGCAGAACGACCCCGCCCAAACACTTCACCGAGGATACGCTTCTGTCGGCCATGGAGACGGCGGGCAAAGAGGATATGCCGGAAGATGCCGAGAGAAAGGGATTGGGAACCCCCGCAACAAGGGCGGCGGTCATTGAAAAGCTGGTGGCCACGGGCTTTGCGGAGCGCAAAAAGGCGAAAAAATCTGTACGCCTCGTTCCCACCGAAGCGGGCGTGTCCCTCATTACCGTGCTGCCCGAACAGCTCCAGTCCCCGCTGTTGACCGCCGAATGGGAGCACCGCCTCAAGGAGATCGAATGCGGCGAGCTGGGCGCGGACGAGTTCCTCGCCGGCATCTGCGATATGGTCGCAGCGCTGGTTCGGGACGCTGCGCCTGTGGACGGTTCGGAGGTGCTGTTCCCCTCCGGCAGACCCGTTGTGGGCAAATGCCCCCGCTGCGGCGCAGAGGTCACGGAGAGCAAAAACGGCTATTTCTGCGAGAGACGGAGCTGCAAGTTCGGGCTGTGGCGGGACAACCGCTTCCTTGCCGCCAAGAAGATCTGCCTGACGAAGAAGATGGCTTCCTCGCTCCTGACACAGGGACGCGCCTACGCCAGCGGTATCTACTCCGAGAAAACCGGCAAGACCTACGACGCATTCATCGTGCTGGAGGACGACGGCGCGCGTTCCTCTTATAAGCTGGACTTCACCAAATGACCCTCGCAGGCTCCCGCACGGGCGTTTCATTCCCCTGCGGGAGCCGCTGTTTTTACCATGACCCAAAGGAGGTATGCACGAAATGGCCGAAAAACAGACCAACAAGGAACGGCTCAAGGATATCACCGACAGCATCGAGACGGGCATAAAGGAGCTGTTTGAGAGCGACAAATACAGGCAGTACCTTGCCACCATGAGCCGCTTTCACCGCTACAGCGTCAACAACACCATGCTCATCTATATGCAGCGCCCCGACGCCACCCATGTGGCCGGCTTCAACAAATGGCGCGACCAGTTCGGAAGGAGCGTTAAGAAGGGCGAAAAGGGCATTAAGATCATCGCCCCCACGCCCTTCAAGAAGAAAATCGAGCAGCAGAAGTTAGACCCCGACACCAAGCTCCCCCTGCGGGACGAGAACGGCGATATTATCACGGAGGAAAAGACGGTGCAGATCCCCATGTACAAGCCCGTGGTGGTGTTCGACGTGCAGCAGACCGCAGGCAAGCCCCTGCCGGAGCTGGCGGCGAACCTTACGGGGGACGTGCAGAATTACGGGGTGTTCATGGAAGCTCTGCGCCGCAGTGCGCCCGTCCCCATCTTCTTTGAGAAGCTGGCGGAGAATATGGACGGTTACTTCTCCGTGGACAAACAGCGCATTGTCCTCAGAGAAGGCATGAGCGAGGTACAGACGGTCTGCGCCGCCGTCCATGAGATCGCACACTCCAAGCTCCACAATAAGGACGAAATCGGAGAAAAATATCAGGCGGTCGAGCTGTTCGGCAAGCCCGCGCTGTTTTCAAACGGGCGCATCGACCGGGATAAGCTGCCGGAGGGCTTGTATGCGTATGACCTGCGCGGCTCGGATTACGATCCGGGTATGCCCGTGACCATTCAGGAGCACGTTGTGGTGAACCACGCGGCAACCGTCATCACAGCAGCGCCCATTGAGCTGCCGGAGCAGGGCTTTTTGTATCTGGGCGAGGACGGGCTGAACTTCACGGGCGGCGAGCAGACCGTGAAGGAGTTTTTGCACGCACAGTACCCGGAAAAGGCAAAGCTCTCCCGCGCCGCCGAGGAGATTCAGGCGGAGAGCATCTCCTTCGCCGTCTGCGCCTATTACGGCATTGAGACAGGCGAAAACAGCTTCGGGTATCTGGCGACCTGGGCAAAGGACAGGGAGCTGACCGAGCTTCGCGCATCGCTGGAGACCATAAACAGAACATCTTCTGCCCTGATTACGGATATCGACCGCCATTACGCGGAAATCTGCAAGGAGCGCGGGCTGGATAAGGAGACGGAGAGCCTTACCGCCCAGCCGGTGCAGGAGATCGCCGTGCAGGAGCCGGAGCCGGTCACAGCGCCGGACAACGGCTGCGTCCCCGACCCTGCGATTTCTGTTGAGAGCATGAACGCCTACGGCTACACCGATTCCAATATGCTGCCGCTGACAAAGGAGCGTGCGCTGGAGCTCATGGAACGGGATGTAAGCGTGTATATGCTTCACACCGATAACACCGAGGCCATGGCGTTCGATGCAGAGGATATCCGCAGCTTTGACGGCATCTTCGGCGTGGAAGCCTCCGAATGGGAGACGGTCAAAGACCACTTCGCACCGCCGAACTATGAAAAGGCGTTCCTCGACAACACCGCCGACAGCTTTATAATCTACCAGCTCAGGGGCAGCGACGACACGGCGCAGCTCCGTTTTATGAACGCCGAGTATCTGGAGAAGAAGGGGCTTTCCATTGAAAAGGGAAATTACGCCGCCGTCTATGCGGGAAACCTTGACCGCAGGGGCGATACGCAGGACAGGTTGGATGCGCTGTATGAGACCTTCAACATCCGCCGCCCGGAGGATTTTCGCGGTCACAGCCTGTCCGTCAGCGACATCGTGGCGCTGAAGCAGAACGGCGTGGTATCCTGTCATTACGTGGATTCCCGGGGCTTCAAGGCGCTGCCCGACTTCCTCAAGCCGGAAAACTATCTCAAAAACGCGGAGATGGCCATGGAGGACGACTACGGCATGATCGACGGCGTTATCAACAACGGGCCGAAGCAGACCGTGGCGGAGCTGGAGGAACAGGCAAAGTCCGGCAAGCCCATCTCCCTCATGGAGCTGGCGCAGGCGGCGCGCCGGGAACAGGCGCAGGCGGCACGGCAGGAGAAGAAGCCCTCCGTGCTGGCAAAGCTGTGTCCTCCCGTCAACGAGCCGAAAAAGACAGCGCGTTCAAGGCGCGCGGAAAGAGAGCTGCTATGATGAATTTTACCAACGATGAAATGAACCTCATGTGCATCTACCAGAGCGACAGCCGCAGCGGGCTGATTGCCGCCCTCACCGAAATGCGCGGATACCTGGACGAGGACGAAGCCCAGCTGCGGGATCTGACCGACAGCGCCCTGCAAAAGCTGGGCAAAATCACCGATGAGGACTTCGCAGCGCTGGAGCTGGTGCCTGACTTCGACACGGACGAATAAGGCGGATGCGGCGGGAGCGGCTTTCGGGTCGCTCCCGCTGTGCTTCCGCGATTCTATTTCCCAAAATCGAAAAAATATTGATTTTGGGAAATAGAACGGGTATAATAAGAGCAGAGGTGATGAATATGAAACTGATAGACCGAGGTATGTATCTCCGGAAGCTAATTGGAGTGATCGGTACACCGGACATCAAGGTAGTCACAGGCGTCCGACGCAGCGGAAAGTCAAAGCTGCTGGAAGCATTCAAGGCGTATGTAGAAGCAAATATCGCGGATGCCAATATCGTGCATATCAATTTCAACCTGACAAAGAATGAGAAATTCAAGGATTACCATGTCCTGAACGATTATATTGAAAGCGCCTATATCGATGGCAAGCAGAACTTTGTCCTGATCGACGAGGTACAGATGTGTCCCGGCTTTGAGCTCGCCATCAACAATCTTCATGCGCAGGAAAGATTCGACATCTATATTACGGGCTCAAACGCTTTCCTTCTGAGTTCCGATCTTGCCACACTCTTTACGGGTCGGACTTTTGAGGTGAAGGTGTTCCCGTTTTCTTTCAGTGAGTTCTGCGAGTATTATTCCCTTACGGACAGGTATGCCGCTTTTTCCCGGTATCTGCGAGAGGGCGGCATGGCTGGCTCGTATCTTTATCAAGACCCGGAAGCCAAGTACGACTATATCGCGGATGTATTCGATACATTGATCGTCAGGGACATACGGCAGAAATATAAAATCCGCAACCCGATCCTGATGAACCGCATTGTTGATTTTCTCATGGACAATATCTCAAATCTCACGTCTGCGAGAAATATTGCAGATGCCCTCACAGGCAACAAGGATAAAATCAACCACAAGACCGTCGGGAACTATATGCAGTATCTGTGCAACGCCTTTGCTTTCTATCGCGTTCGCAGATATGACATTCAGGGGAAAAAGTATCTGGCATCCAGCGATAAACTGTATCTGAGTGATCATACCTTCCGGTATGCGAAACTGGGAACAAAAAATCTGGACTATGGCCGCGTACTTGAAAACATCGTTGCTATCGAACTGCTTCGGCGCGGATATGAGGTCTATGTCGGGGTCTTATACAAGAAGGAGATAGATTTTGTTGCCATAAAACGCAACGAAAAGCTCTATATTCAAGTTTCAGACAACATCAGCGACGAGAAAACCTTTGAACGCGAGGTAAGCCCTCTGCTCCAGATCAAGGACGCTTATCCGAAGATGGTGCTTTCCAGAATCCGGGATGAGGCATACCAATATGAGGGAATTCAAATCGTGGATATTGCAGACTGGCTGGCAGAGCAGCCATCTACTTCCCAAAAATGAAAATAATCTGATTTTGGGAAACAGAAAACCAACATATAAGAGCAAGTGTCCCGTTTCCTGCACAGGATTCGGGGCGTTTTCATATATACTGCTTATACATAGAGCGTCCGATCCGGGCGCTCTAAATTTATGCCATGAAGGAGGAGCAATATGCCGAGCAAGCTACAAACGTATATGCAGATGGCGGACGAGGCGCAGCGGCAGATCACCGGCAGCTACCGGGGCTGGACGGGCTTTCTCACCACCGCCGCAAGGCTGTACAAATACCCCTACGCCGAGCAGGTCATGATCCACGCCCAGCGTCCGGACGCCACCGCCTGCGCGGAGTACGATTTCTGGAACGAAAAGATGGGCCGGTATGTCCGCAGGGGCTCCAAGGGCATCGCCCTCATCGACAGCAGCGGCGAAAGGCCGAGGCTTCGGTATGTGTTCGACGTGTCGGACACGGGCGGCAGAGAGTTTCCCAAGAGCCGCTACCTGTGGGAATACCGGGAGGAACACGCGGACGCGGTAAGCGCCATGCTGGAAAGCCGCTACGGTGTGGACGGAAAAGGAGGGCTTCCCAACCAGCTTGAGCGCATCGCGTCTCAGCTTGCGGAGGAATACTGGCGGGACTATAAGCGGGGTATCCTCGCCATCGTTGACGATTCCTTTCTTTACGGGTATGATGAATTTAACGTAGGAGCGGCCTTCCAAAGCGCCGCCGCCGTCAGCATCGCCTACTCGCTCATGTCCCGCTGCGGGCTTGAAGCGGACGACCGCTTCGAGCATGAGGATTTCCTGAGCATCTTCGATTTCAACACCCCGGAAGCCGCCGCCGAGCTGGGTACGGCGGTGAGCAGGATCAACGGAGAGGTGCTGCGGCAGATCGAAGTCACCATCAAGAATTACGAGCGCGAGAAACTCGCGGAAAGGAGCCGGAACCATGACAGAACTGACCTACACCAAGAACGGGGACTACCTGATTCCCGACCTGACGCTGAGCGAAACGCCGGAGGAAGCGAAACCCCTGGGCAAGTACGGGAGACTGCGCAGGAGCTACCTTCAGGAGCACAGACCGGGGCTGTACAGCCGTCTGGTGCTGTCGGAGAAGCTGTTCCCGCATCTGCGGGAGATCGACGAGACGGCGAACCGGAGGCTGGAGCAGATGATGCCGGAGCTGATGAAGTCGGCGGGCGTGACGGAGGAGCTGAAAGCCCGCGACCAGATGAAATGGGTAGGGCTGATGAACAGCCTGAAAGCGCAGGCGGAGGAGATCATCCTCAGCGAGCTGGTGTACAACTGACCAATGACGCGCCGGAAGCGGAACCGGCGCAGCCCCCGATACCGCAGGCATACCAGCTGAGCCTGTTCCCCACGGAGGAAGAGCAAATCGCATATATCGCAGAAGCGGAGAGCTACACGCCCTCCGCTTTTTCCATGTCCATCCCGCAGGCGGATATCGACCATATTCTGCGCATGGAGGGCAACGACGATTATGCCCGCATGAAGATCGCCACGGAGTTCTCCAAGGGCAAGAGCGTGGAAGAAATTACGGCGTTTCTAAAGAACGCCTTCCACGGCGGCAACGGCATTGTCACCGAGAACGGCAGGTATTCCGCGTGGTACGCAGAGGACGGCATTCATATCGCCAATGGGGACGCAGCAAGATACCTGACCTCCGCAAAGGTCGTAAGCTGGCAGGAGGCGGCGGAGCGCATCGGGCAGCTTTTGGAGCAGGGCGAATACGCCTCCAACGTAGAGCTTGCGGAAGCGCCGGGACACGAGCGCACGGAGCTGGCACAGGCCGTATGGTATCTGCGGCACGACCTAAGCGACGAAGCGGCGGCGCAGGGCTACCTCTCCTGCCTGTCGGATATGCGGGGCGGCGGCTTCCCGGAGGAAACGGCGCGGCTTGCCGAAAGCCTGACCGATCTCGCTTTTCGTGAAACGCTTTCCGGCGAGCTTGCGCAGTTTTCCGCCGCATATGAGCAGGACAGAAGCCTCATGCGCTTCAACTTCCACAAGCCCTATCAAATCTGGCAGGGCCTGCGGGAGCTGAATCTGCCCCGCAGAGAGTACCGCGCCGAAATGGCGGAGATTCCCGCCGTACAGCGGTTCATCACCGAGGACGAGATCGGCGCAGTCCTGACTCGCGGCAGCAATATTGAAGGGAGCAAGGGGCGTATCTACGCCTATTTCAAAGAAAAGCATACCCCCAGGGAGCAGGCGGACTTCCTGAAAGACGAATACGGCATTGGGGGAAGCTCCCATGCGGTATCCGGCGCGTCCCACAGCGGTGAGGATCACAGCGGCAAGGGCATCGTGCTGAAAAAGCAGGACTGCCCGGAAATTCAACTGAACTGGGCGAACGTCGCTAAGCGTATCTCCGAGCTGATCCGCAAAGACCGTTTCCTGACCCCGGAGGAAAAGGCGCGCTTTGAGCAGCTTCAGCGGCAGGCCGCAGAGCGAAGCTCAGCATGGAATGACTACAATGCCGTAAAGGAAGCCCACCCGGACAACCTCGTGCTGTTTCAGGTGGGGGATTTCTTTGAGATGTACAGCGAGGACGCGAAACAGGCGGCGGAGCTGCTGAATATGAATCTGACCACCCGCAACACCCCCGGCGCTGGCCGTGTGGAGATGTGCGGTGTTCCGTCGCACAATTTAGAGATGTATGTAGAGAAATTGCGCGATAAGTATGATGTGACGATTGCCGAAGCGCCGGACTTTAGAGGTGAGCGCCACATTTACACGCTGCGCTCCGTGGATCATGAGGCGGAAGCCGCCATCAATGCTTATGAAGCGGAGTTCGGCGCGGACGGCACGAGGGTGTTCCGCGATCCTGCCGCAGAGCAGGCTCAGCCCACGGTGCAGGAGCTGTTCGAGAGATACCGCCTGAGCGTGGGCAACGCGCTTTCCAGGGATGAAGCGTTTCTCAACGCCTGCCGCAACTCTGACCGGGAGAACGCCTATCTGGAGGGCGCTGCGGCCATCCGGCGCATTGTCACGGAATCCGGCGATTTGCAGCTCACACGGCTCTATTTCGATATGCCCGCGTTCCACAACCGGCTGCATCAGGAGCTTTTGGACGAGCTGTATCCCACGCTGGCAACGATGGTCACGCCCTCCCCCTACAAGGTAACGCAGGCGGATATCGACGCGGCCTTGCAGCAGTGGAACGGCAGGATTGAAAGCAAGCACGCAGTTGTCCGCTATATGAAGGCTCACGCCCGCGACCGGGACACCGCCGCATGGCTGGCACGGGAGTACGGCTTGAAGGATACCTCTAAACCGCTGCAAATCTCCGTGGGCAATTCCGAGCCGGTCACGCTGTCATGGGCAAAGGTGCAGCGGCGCATTGCGCAGCTCATTCAATCCGATAACTTCTACACCGAGCAGGAACAGGACAACTTTGACAATATTGACCCCATCGCCATCCGGGAAGCGCTTGCTGAACGTGGTATTGTAAATGGGCAGATTGTGGATGCGGAGGCTAATCGCAACAGCCCCTTCGTCCGGCAGGTCATGGCGGATGTGGAGCAGATCGCGGCGCAGGAAGCGCGGGAAAGAATGGCACAGCAGGAAGAACCTGCCCTTGACCCCGCAGACCGTTTCCATGTGGTAAGCCTTGACCGGGGCTTCCGCACCCTGTACGCCGTGTGGGACGACGAAACCCACGGCTACTATGTGGACGCAGACGGCGTAACTGAGGAATTTACAAGCGAATGGCAGGCGGAGGCGTACCGTCTGGAGCTGCAAGGACAGGCGGAGCAGGCGCTGTTAGAGCGTGCAAAGGGGCTGATCTCCGACTTTTGCCGGAGCGAATACGGCGCAGAGGCGGATTTCAGCGACCCGGCGAAGATTGGCATTGCTTACACCACCGTCACCGATGACGAGATCCCCATTCAGGTGAACATTGACCTTGCGAATTATCGACTGGAGCGCTATCTGGATGATGAGCATCTGGAAACCCGGCAGTACGGCTCTTTGCAGGAGCTTATTGCCAACGAGCTGGAAAACCTCGATTTCAGCGATCTCATTCATGTTTCGGATGAGGACGTGGAGCAGCACCGCCGGCACGCGCCGGAGGAAGCAGTTGCGGAAGCTCCCGGAATGGCTCCCGCCCCGCAGAGAGAACCGTTCCCGTATTCCGTAGGCGATACGGTATATTTGGAGGACGGCAAGCCGTTCATTATTGAGCGCATCGGGCTTTTTGATATTTCTCTCCGCGACCCATCGCTTCTCTACCCTATCTCTCGTGCGGAGAGCAGGGAGAGCTTCGCGCGGCTCATGGAGCGGTATCCGCAGCCGGAACGGGCTCCTGCTTACACCGAGGAAACCGTGGCGGTATATCCCGGTGACAAAAATAACCTCCCTTATGACGTGGAGATTCGCACCCTGCGCTTTGATGAGCCGGAGCCTCCTTCTTTTGATAATGTCATGGACGTCAATCCCATTTCCGTGCAGGTAGGCGGCGAGTGGCAGACCTTCCCCAACCGTGAAGCCGCCGAAAAAGCCATGTACGAGGAGTATAAGGACAATCTTCGCCGGAACGCAGAAAACTTCCGCATCACTGATGATGCCCTCGGCGTCGGCGGCGCAAAGGCCAAGTTCCGGGCGAATATGGCGGCAATCAATCTTCTGAAGGAGTTGGAATTTGAGGGCTTGCAGGCCAGCCCGGAGCAGCAGGAAATTCTCTCCCGCTATGTGGGCTGGGGCGGGCTTGCGGACGCTTTTGATGAAAGCAAGGATAACTGGAAAGCCGAATTTGCGGAGCTGTACGCCGCGCTATCCCCGGAGGAATACGCCGCCGCCCGCGCCTCCACCCTCAACGCCCACTACACCAGTCCCACCGTTATCCGCGCCATTTACGACGCGGTGGAGAATATGGGTTTCCAGACCGGCAATATTCTGGAGCCAAGCATGGGCGTGGGCAACTTCTTCGGTATGCTGCCGGAGAGCATGAAAAGCAGCAGGCTCTACGGCGTGGAACTGGACAGTATTACCGGCAGAATCGCAAAGCAGCTCTATCCAAAGGCGGATATTACCGTGGCCGGCTTTGAAACCACCGACCGAAAGGACTTCTTCGACCTCGCCGTGGGCAACGTACCCTTTGGACAGTATCAGGTCAGCGACCGGGCTTTTGACAAGCTCGGTTTTTCCATCCACAACTACTTTTTCGCAAAGGCGCTGGAGCAGGTGCGTCCGGGCGGCGTGGTGGCCTTCGTCACCTCCCGCTACACCATGGACGCCAAGGACAGCGCCGCAAGGAAGTATATCGCCCAGCGCGCGGACTTCCTCGGCGCGATCCGCCTGCCCAACAATGCGTTCCGCGCCAACGCCGGTACGGATGTCGTTTCGGATATTATCTTTCTTCAAAAGCGGGACAGACCCATTGAAATCGAACCCGATTGGGTACACACGGGTATCTGGCGAAACCCGGGAGCGAACGCGGACGGCTTTGCCATCAATCAGTATTTCATCGACCACCCGGAGATGGTGCTGGGACGGCAGACCTCGGAAAGCACGCAGTACGGCAGGCAGGACTTTACCGTTGCGCCCATTGAGGGCGCAGACCTTGCGGAGCAGCTCAGCGGCGCAATTCGGAATATCCGTGGAACCTACGCGGAAGCGGAGCTGCCCGATCTGGGCGAGGATGAGACCATCGTGGAGACCATCCCGGCAGACCCGAATGTGCGGAACTTCTCCTACACCGTAGTGGACGGGGAACTGTACTACCGTCAGAACAGCATCATGACCAAGCCCGACTTCAACGCCACCGCAAAGGAGCGTGCCAAGGGCATGGTAGAGCTGCGAGACTGCGTGCAGAAGCTCATCTCTGAGCAGATGGACGGCTTTATTTCGGATGAAACCATCCGGCAGACGCAGGCGGAGCTGAACACACTATACGACGGCTTCACCGCAAAGTATGGGCTTATTAACTCCCGCGCCAACGCCCTGGCCTTTGCCGAGGACAGCTCCTACTATCTGCTCTGCTCTCTGGAGGAGCTGGACGAGGACAAAAACCTCAAGCGCAAGGCGGATATGTTTACCAGGCGAACCATACGGGCGCACGAGGCCGTGACCAGCGTGGACACCGCTTCGGAGGCGCTGGCGCTGTCCATCTCCGAAAAAGCCTGCGTGGATATGGAGTATATGTCTAAGCTCACCGGCAAAAGCCAGGAGGAACTGATCAACGAGCTGAACGGCGTTATCTTCCTCGACCCTGTGCGCGGGGAATGGCAGACGGCGGACGAATACCTCTCCGGCAACGTCCGGCAGAAGCTGCGGGAGGCGGAGCAGGCAGCGCAGGACAGCCCCGGCTATCTGCCCAACGTGAAGGCTCTGCGGCAGGCGCAGCCCAAAGACCTCGATGCTTCGGAGATAGAGGTGCGGCTGGGCGCAACGTGGATCGACCCTGCATATATCCGGGAGTTCATGTGGGAGACCTTCGAGACGCCCTTCTACCAGCAGCGCATGATCGACGTGAATTATTCCGCTTTCACCGCCGAGTGGAACATCAGGAACAAGAACGCGGTCAGTTACAGCAATATTGCCGCATATATGACCTACGGCACGGAGCGCGCAAACGCCTATAAGATTCTTGAAGATACCCTGAATCTGCGCGACGTGCGCATCTACGATACCAAGCACGATGCGGACGGCAGGGAGCGGCGCGTGCTCAACAGCAAGGAAACCACCCTCGCCCAGCAGAAGCAGCAGGCCATCCGGGACGCTTTCCGGGACTGGATATGGCGCGACCCCGACAGGCGGCACACCCTGGTCGCAAGGTATAACGAGCTGTTCAATTCCACCAGGCCCCGCGAATACGACGGCAGCCACATCACCTTTGCGGGCATGAACCCGGAGATACGTCTGCGGGAGCACCAGCTCAACGCGGTCGCCCATGTGCTCTACGGCGGCAACACCCTCCTTGCCCACGAGGTAGGCGCGGGCAAGAGTGCGACACGTTCGTAACTGAAAAGGTTACGCACAAGTCAGCTAACAATAG
>OHAD01000881.1_pt1 | contig 32142 bp, 22 predicted proteins | sample 1577011 | NCBI WGS metagenome assembly OHAD01 (sample SAMEA3541510, study PRJEB24748) | human gut metagenome | biome: human gut; feature: human-associated habitat; material: faeces | place: China | collected 2012 | reverse complement strand
GACAGCAGACAACAGAGAACCAGGAGACAGGAAATAACGGACAGACTGCTTCTGAGACACAGGGAACGGAGCAGGGGGACAGCCAGGTTCCGGATGGAATGGTAGCCAGCGGCGGTCGTTATATCGATCCGAATGCACCGATGGTGGCACTGACCTTTGATGATGGTCCGTATGCCCCGGTTGGAAACCGCATCATGGATTGCGCGGAACAGTACGGCGGCCGTGTGACCTTTTATGTGGTCGGAAACCGTGTGAATTCCTATAAGAGTGAGATTCAGCGGATGTATGCCAATGGGCATGAGATTGGAAATCACACGCAGGATCACAAGTATCTCCAGAAGTTAGGCGCACAGGAGATTCGTCAGCAGGTGGAGGCCTGCAATCAGGCGGTTGCCGCGATCACAGGCGAGGCACCGAAAACAGTCCGTCTTCCGGGCGGTGGAAAAAACAGCACTGTGCTTGCCAATATCAGCCAGCCGATCGTACTCTGGGATGTGGATACGCTGGACTGGAAGACGCGCAATGCGGCTTCATCGGTGCAGACCGTGTTAAACCAGGTAAAAGATGGCTCGGTGGTTCTGATGCATGAGCTTTACAATGCTTCCGGTGATGCGGCAGTCACGATCATTCCGGCGCTTGTGGAGCGTGGCTATCAGCTGGTGACGGTCAGTGAGCTGGCGCAGTTCCGCGGTGGACTGGCAGGCGGAACCGTCTATTACAGCTTCCACAAATAAGAGGCTGCATTCACATACGGCGAAAGCCCCCATATTCTAACAGTAAGGGAAGAATATGGGGGCTTTTTCCTGTGAACCGGGCGAGAGAATGGATTCATTGCAATGAGGCGTACAGACGAGGACTGACAGGAAAAGGCGTCGGGGTGGCGATCCTGGACACAGGGGTATTTCTGCATCCGGATTTGGAAAATTGCGTTTACGGATTTCGGGATTTCCTTAAGAAAAAACAGCAGCCGTATGATGACAATGGGCATGGAACGCATGTGGCAGGGATGATTGCCGGCAGCGGCACGGCGTCGGCGGGACGCTATCAGGGTGTGGCGCCGGGGGCGCAGCTGGTCTGCCTGAAAGTGCTGGATCAGAGGGGAAATGGGTATGTATCGGATGTGCTGGCAGGGCTTCGCTGGGTGCGCCAGAATGGCAGCCAGTACGGGATCCGGATTATCAATATATCGGTTGGCTCCTTTACACCGAAGGGAATGAGCGAGGATTCGGCGCTGGTGCGCGGTGTCGATGCGGCGTGGGATGCCGGGTATGTGGTCGTGGTGGCAGCGGGAAATAATGGTCCAGCCGCGCACACGATCACAACGCCGGGGATCAGCCGGAAGGTCATCACGGTGGGATGTGCGGATGATGACCGGGAGGTAGAGGTGGCAGGCAGCCGGATGGTGGACTATTCGGGGCGGGGGCCGACGGACGCCTGCATCTGCAAGCCGGACATTGTGGCGCCTGGATCACGGATTGTGAGCTGTAACCTGCGGCGGAACGGGTACCGTTTTAAAAGCGGGACGTCCATGTCTACGCCGCTTGTCGCGGGGGCGGCGGCGCTTCTGCTGGAGCAGAACCCGGACATGACGAACCGGGATGTGAAGCTTCGCTTTAAAGAGCGGGCAGTGGATCTGGGGCTGCCGCGCAACCAACAGGGCTGGGGGGCGCTGGATATCGGGCGGCTGTTAGAGTAGAAGCGGGGCGGTGCCAGCAGCTTTTCTCGTCAAAATAATAGACAGAACCAGCCGGAAAATGATATAATTGTAAATACTTTGAATCGCAGAATCAGGTTATAGATCCGGCAGCATCCTGCAGTGCGTCCGGGGGAAAACCAAAAGAAAACAGTTGACATTTACAGCCGGATCCGCTATGATAGAGCTAAGTTTAGAACATTTGTTCGTGATTGGCCGCGGAGCGGCGTTTTGGAGGGAAAGATGAATAAAGAAGACAAGCTGAAAGCATTGGATGCTGCGTTGACACAGATTGAGAAAGCATACGGAAAAGGCTCAGTGATGAAGCTGGGTGATTCTGGTGCGAATATGAATATAGAGACGATTCCGACCGGCTCCCTGAGCCTGGATATTGCACTGGGACTGGGCGGTGTTCCGAAGGGACGAATCATCGAGGTATACGGACCTGAGTCCAGTGGTAAGACGACGGTTGCCCTGCATATGGTGGCAGAAGTACAGAAGAGAGGCGGTATCGCTGGATTTATCGATGCAGAGCACGCACTCGATCCGGCATATGCGAAGAAGATCGGTGTTGATATCGATAATCTGTATATCTCCCAGCCGGACAACGGCGAGCAGGCGCTTGAGATTACCGAGACGATGGTGCGCTCCGGTGCGATCGATATCGTGATTGTGGACTCGGTTGCCGCACTGGTTCCGAAGGCAGAGATTGACGGCGAGATGGGTGATTCCCACGTAGGTCTGCAGGCACGTCTGATGTCGCAGGCACTCAGAAAGCTGACCGCAGCAATCAGCCGTTCAAATTGTATCGTTATCTTTATCAACCAGCTGCGTGAGAAGGTTGGTATCATGTTCGGAAACCCGGAGGTTACGACCGGTGGACGGGCACTCAAGTTCTATTCTTCTGTTCGCATGGATGTCCGCCGGATTGAGTCTCTGAAGCAGGGCGGCGAAGTGATTGGAAACCGTGTCCGCATCAAGGTTGTGAAGAACAAGATTGCTCCGCCATTCCGTGAGGCAGAGTTTGATATCATGTTCGGAAAAGGTATTTCCCGTGAGGGCGATATCCTGGATCTGGCGGCGAAGGAGAACATCGTGGAGAAGAGCGGCGCCTGGTATGCTTATGAGGGCAGCAAGATCGGTCAGGGACGCGAGAACGCGAAGAATTTCCTGGCAGCAAATCCGGAAATCTGCCTTGAGATTGAGAACAAGGTACGTGTCAAATACGGACTTTCCGAAGACACGATGATGCCGGAGGCGTCCAAGGAAGCACCGACGGAGCTTCCGCCGGTAGGAGTGGACGCAGAGGACGAAAAATAGAGTAAAATCCTGTTACAGGGCACATATGTGTGAACAGTAACAGGAAAAGTTACAGCTGGCAGCGTGTGAACTGTAGCTATGAAAAGGGGCTGTATATGCGGATTGAACGCGTAGAATCCCTGGATAAGAGAAAGTGCAAAGTTTTCACGGATGAGGACTTTGCCTTTCTTTTATATAATGGGGAATTAGAAAAATACGGTGTCTGTGAGGGCGCGGTTTTGGAAGAAAGAACGGAGAGGGAGCTTTTGGATCTTTTAAGCCGCCGGGCACATGAGCGGGCGCTGAATCTTTTGAAGGTGCAGGACCGGACGGAAGGAGAAATGTGCCGCCGCCTTTTCCAGGACGGGTATCCGGATTCGATCGTGCAGGAGACGATTGGATTTTTGCAGGAATATCATTTTGTGGACGATGCCAGATATGCGGCGAATTATTTGCAGGTTCATGGAAAGCGGAAAAGCCAGGCGGAATTGAAGCTTTACCTGCAGCGAAAAGGCATATCGCGCTAGATCATCCGGGAGCAGCTGGAAGAGACAGAACATGATTCGGGCGAGGCAATCCGCGTCTTGCTTGAGAAGAAGCATTACAGGGCGGGAGAGACAGCGCCGGAGGAGAAAAAAAAGATCATTGCCTATCTGATGAGGCGGGGATTTTCATGGGAAGATATCCGGAAAGAGATGAAGGAGCAGGAGGATGCACTTAGTTGACTTTCAGGCGCAGAGTCATTTACCAAAGATAATTTTGAATGGATTTTGTTTCATGACTGTGAACGTGTAAATGTATTATGAAACAGAACAGAATGCTGTCTGAAGGTGTCTCAGGAAGCTGGTTAGGAAGCGCTTATTCTGCTTGACATACTGTATAAAACCGTTTAAAATTATAGTATTGTATTTTCGTACAATGAAAACTAAATAAGGAGGTGCTCCTGTGTCACAAGTAATAATTGCGGTTATCGTTACAGGTGTTATTGTAGCAGCTATTACTTGGGTCGTTGCGAACCAGCATCGCCAGAAGACATATGAGGCGAAGATTGGAAGCGCAGAAGAACGATCCAGGGAAATAATAGATGAAGCATTGAAAATTGCTGAGACAAAGAAGCGAGAAGCTCTCCTTGAAGCGAAGGAAGAGTCGTTAAAGACAAAGAATGAGCTTGAGAAAGAAACAAAGGAAAGAAGAGCTGAGCTTCAGCGCTATGAAAGACGTGTACTGAGCAAAGAAGAAAACCTGGACAAAAAAGCAGAAGCGATGGAAAAGCGTGAAGCGGGTATGAATGTCAAGGAGGAGGCACTCAAGAGAAAGACTGCGGAGGCAGAGGCTCTCTATGAGAAAGGTATGCTGGAACTGGAGAAGATCTCCGGTTTAACCTCTGAACAGGCAAAGGAATATCTGCTGCGTTCCGTGGAAGAAGATGTAAAGCATGATACGGCGAAGCTGATCAAAGATCTCGAGGCGAAAGCGAAAGAGGAAGCAGAGAAGAAAGCCAAGGATTATGTGGTGACAGCGATTCAGCGCTGTGCTGCGGATCATGTGGCTGAGACAACCGTATCAGTCGTACAGCTTCCGAATGATGAGATGAAGGGACGAATTATCGGACGTGAGGGAAGAAATATTCGTACACTGGAGACTCTGACGGGCGTGGAACTGATCATCGACGATACGCCGGAGGCAGTTGTCCTGTCTGGCTTCGATCCAATCCGGAGAGAGGTAGCGCGTATTGCACTGGAACGTCTGATTGTGGATGGACGGATTCATCCAGCCAGAATCGAAGAGATGGTAGAGAAGGCACAGAAAGAAGTGGAAAACATGATGCGCGAGGAGGGCGAAGCGGCTCTTCTGGAAGTTGGCATTCATGGTATCCATCCGGAACTTGTCAAGCTGCTTGGTAAGATGAAATTCCGGACAAGTTACGGTCAGAATGCATTGAAGCATTCGATTGAGGTTGCACAGTTAGCCGGACTTCTGGCGGCTGAGGTGGGCGTCGATGTACGGACCGCCAAACGTGCAGGTTTATTACATGATATTGGAAAGGCAGTCGATCACGAGCAGGAGGGAACCCACGTAGAACTGGGTGTGGCGCTCTGTAAGAAGTACAAAGAGTCCGCAACCGTTATCAATGCAGTGGAAGCCCATCACGGCGATGTAGAGCCACAGAGCTTGATTGCATGTCTGGTACAGGCAGCTGATACGATTTCAGCGGCACGTCCAGGTGCGAGACGAGAGACTCTGGAAACATATACCAACCGTCTGAAACAGCTGGAGGATATCACGAACTCCTATAAGGGTGTTGATAAATCCTACGCAATTCAGGCAGGTCGTGAGGTGCGTATCATGGTTGTACCGGAACAGGTCAGCGACGATGATATGGTTCTGATGGCGAGAGAGATTTCAAAGCGGATTCAGGAAGAGTTACAGTATCCGGGACAGATCAAGGTCAATGTAATCCGTGAATCGAGAGTTACCGAGTACGCCAAATAAAACCCGGCAGCAGGGCTGCATGGAGTAAACTTGAGCATGAAAATAAAAGTCTTATGGATGAAGATACATTACATTCATAAGACTTTTTTGTTTCATGGGAAATTGCGTCCTATGAAACAAAAAAACGCTCCGCGAGGATGCGCACTCGCGCGAAGCAGAAACATGTCGCAAGCGACCGCGCTCGGCGCGAGAATGTGCCAAGGCACATTCTTTTTTATTACCTAAAATTAGGGGCGTGAAAATAACTTGTGTAATTTTGGGAAATCCTGTAAAATATGGGCAGAAAATAACATGATTGTGAAAGCGGTGAAACCGCTGGAAAGGGAAACAGATGGAGCAGATCAATCGCGACGCGCTATTTTGCGACGAGACAGAGGATTACCGTTGTCCTTCGGAGGCAGATGCGGGTGAAGTCGTTACATTTTATTTCAGAACAGAGAAAAATGGAGCAGATGCGGTTGTACTGCTGGAATATGACCCGGAGACCGGGGCGCTTTTGCAGGAGTGGCAGATGAAACGGCTTTCGTGGGAGTGCTGTGCTGGCAGCGTTGGGAACGGTGCAGATACAAATCGAGGCATAGATGGTAGCGGTATGGCTGACAAGTCAGACCCCCGTTTTGATTATTACAGCTGTGCGCTGACTCTGGGAACGAAAACATTTTCGTATGTATTTCAGGTGACCTGGGGCGAGAACGTCTGTCTTTACAACCGGATCGGGTTGACAGAGGATGCGGCGGCGCACCCGTTCCGCCTGATTCCGGGATTTCATGTGCCGGAGTGGAGCAAGGGCGCGCTGATGTATCAGATCTATGTGGATCGGTTCTGCAACGGCGATCCTACAAACGATACGGAAACCAATGAATATATTTATCTGAAAAAGCCGGTCACCCGGGTGACGGACTGGAAGGAACCGATCAGTACACTCGATGTGGGACGGTTTTACGGCGGTGATCTGCAGGGTGTTTTAGATAAACTTGATTATTTAAAGAGTCTCAAGATAGAAGCAATCTACTTAAATCCGGTATTTGTATCACCGTCGAACCATAAGTATGACTGTCAGGACTACGACCATATCGATCCGCATTATGGAGTGATTCTGGAGGACGCAGACGGGCTGGTGTGCCCGGAAGATACGGACAATGACCGCGCACATAAATATATGACGCGGACGGCGGATGAGCAGAACCTGGAGGCGAGCGATGCCTTTTTTGCCCGCCTGATTGAGGAAGCACACAAGCGGGGAATCCGGGTGCTGGTGGACGGTGTGTTCAACCATTGTGGTTCTTTCAATAAATGGCTGGATGCGGAACTTCTGTACCAGCACGCGGGCGGCTATCCGCAGGGGGCATATGTCTCGGAGGACAGCCCGTATCGCTATTTTTTTCAGTTCCACAATGAAAATGCCTGGCCGTTTAATGACAGCTACGACGGCTGGTGGGGACACGCGACGCTTCCGAAGCTCAATTACGAGGAATCGCTGGAATTGTACCAGTACATTCTGGGGATTGCGAAAAAATGGGTGTCGGCGCCGTTTGGAGCAGATGGCTGGCGGCTGGATGTGGCGGCAGATCTGGGGCGGAGTGCCGGGATGAACCATCAGTTCTGGCGTGATTTCCGCGCGGCAGTCAAGGAGGCAAATCCGGAGGCGGTCATGATCGCGGAACATTACGGCAGCCCGTATGACTGGCTGAAGGGCGATCAGTGGGATACGGTCATGAATTATGATGCGTTTATGGAGCCGCTGTCATGGTTTCTGACCGGGATGGAGAAGCACAGTGACGAAGAAAATCCGGCGCTGTTTGGGGATGGATGTGCCTTTTTTGAGGCGATGCGCTACCATATGAGTGAAATGCCGACGGCTTCCGTGCAGTGTGCGATGAACGAGCTGTCCAACCACGATCACTCCCGCTTTATGACGCGGACAAACCGCCGGGTGGGCCGTCTTGCGTCGGCAGGTGCAAAAGCAGCGGAGGAAGGCATCAGCTATGGCATTTTCCGCCAGGGTGTTGTCATACAGATGACCTGGCCGGGCGCGCCGACGATCTATTACGGTGACGAAGCGGGCGTCTGTGGATGGACCGATCCGGACAGCCGACGGACGTACCCGTGGGGCGGGGAAAACCTGGAGCTGATCGAGTTCCACCGCTACATGAGCGGCATCCGGAAACGCTGTCCGGCATTTAGAAATGGTTCTCTGAAAGCGCTGGCGGCGGGAGATGGCTATATTGCCTATGGACGTTTTCAGAGTGCTCAGAGAGCTGGCGGCGCGTGCTGCGGCGTGACGGCGGTCAATACAGGTGATGACTGGCTGACGCTCAAGATTCCGGTCTGGCAGATCGGGGTGCGCGACGGGGCGGTCCTGCGCCGGGAAATGATGACCTATGAGGACGGTTACAACGCCGGACAGGTTGAACATGAGATAAAGGACGGCTATATCGAGGTGAAAATCCCACCGGTCGGAAGTATCGTTTTGACGGGAAATGATACGGCATTGTAGGAAATGTGGCTTCGACAAGATATATGATTTCTGGCAGTTGAGCGAGAAGAATCAAAAGCAGGAAAAAATGGAAATAAAAATATTAAATAAAATATATAAAAACACTTGCTTTTTTGAGACAGCCATGTTATAATCTTCAACTGTCAGAGCAATTTTGGATGGGTTCCCGAGTGGCCAAAGGGGGCAGACTGTAAATCTGTTGCGTCTCGCTTCGGTGGTTCGAATCCACCTCCATCCATTTGGCTTTGTGCCAGTCATGAGTAATCATGATGCCGGCGTGGCGGAACTGGCAGACGCACAGGACTTAAAATCCTGCGAGGGTTAAACTTCGTACCGGTTCGATTCCGGTCGCCGGCAGTTAAAAGACTCACATTCTTTAAAAAGTATGTGAGTCTTTTTTATTGAGGGCGGTGAGCGTGCAGGTTATCGTTTAACAGGAAAGTTCTCCTGTTAAATAAAAACCGCTCTGCCTTAGTTGTCTGCGGCCGTCACGCTGATGACGATTGCGTCATCCTTCTCAAATGCCGATTCACTGTAATACCGGGTAATCGTGCCGTTGGAATCCGCCGTAAAGCTGAAATGCTTAACAAAGTCCCACAAGATGGGAATGTCTGAGGGGTAGCAGTTGTGAGGACGCAGCAGACACTGTGCCCACTGGACGAGGGGTACGTCTGTCCCTTCAATATTTCTGCTCCACCGGTATAGGGCCGGATGGCGTGAGTCTACCGTTACGACTTCGGTCTCCATACCGGGCGCAAAGGCGCTGCCAAAACCGTTTACTCCCAGCATATATTCGGCCCAGCCCCGCAGGCTTTCCGAACCGAATCCCTTTGCCAGGTCGGAGACATCCATCTGTCCTGTTATCATCATCGTAGGGATCGGTTTATTTGCCGCATTTTCCGGAACAGGGGCCGCTGAGGTGGAACCGACGGCGGCAAAGAATTCTGGGTTTGTGATGGCAAAGCCCTGTGTTGCGTTTGAGCCGGCGGACTGGCCTGTTCCATAGATACGGCTGAAGTCTAAATCTGCATATTTTCCGTCGATTTTCTCCTTCAGCAGAGTGATGAGAGAGTGGTAAAACAAATCGGAATCCGCATGTGACACGCTGGAGGGGCTGGCGTTATAGGTCTCACAGACGAAAGCCAGGGCAATGCCTTCCTCTTCGGCGGTCTGCCACCACAAAGTGGAATCCATAAAAATCGAGTCGGTCTGCGTATTGCCTGGGTAGACCACTAAAACAGGAAGTTTTTTCCCTTCAAATCCCTCCGGGATATATAACAAATATTCCCTGGGATCCCATTTTCCGTCGCCGCTGTTGTCGCTAAAGGCAATCACGCCCACCTGAACAGTGCCGTGGCCCCTGATGACCGCGTCCTCGACGGCCCAAATCTGTGTGCCGTTGCTTAAGGTCTGCTTAGGCTGTCCGTCCTTTGCGCCCCGCTGGGCGGCAACCCGGGCGGAAGTGTAATCCAGACGCTGTGCAATTGCATTCGAATATGCAAAAGTGGTATCGTAGCGTGTGTATTCGGACAGGAAGGCATAAATTTCATCTGCTCTCAGGGCGGAAGACCCCGACACCTTTACTTTGGAGATTCCGTAGACGGCTCCGGCATCCTTCTGCTTTTTATTTGCATACTCTGTCTGATAAGCGTCGGAGCTGATATCCTGATAGTATACGCCGTTTACCGGGGCAGAGAGACAGTCGTTAGCCTCTTGCCAATAGCTTTCACTGCCGGTATAACCGGCCAGATAGGTGGGAACCGGCACATCCTTTGGCGCGATTCTGCGCCCGCCTCCAAGTCCTGTCTGCTTCAATGTTTCGTTCAGCACATCCGTCATGTCGCCGTTGGCGCTTTTACCGTCATATTCGGTTCCTGCTACGGCCATCAGCGCACTGTTGCCGCTGCTCTCTCCGTTTAAATATACCTGGCTGATAACCAAGGTGGGATTTGCAGCTGCCCAGTACTCCAGGGCAGCTGCCCCTTTCCCGTAACCGGCCAGATAAAATTCGCCAAAAGTGGAAAATACATTCTGGCTGTGAATATTGTTACCGCCGGTCAGAAAAGCGGCTGCCGCTTTCAGATAACCCGTCTCTTCAGCGGGACTGCTCCAGCCGCCGGCGCCTGGCTCCAGAATAAACAGCCCTTCACCCTTTCGATCCGCCAGATCAAGCCAGCCCTCTTTCTTTAAAAAATCCCAGGTATTCACGCCGTCGGGCACGGCAACTACGGTAAAATAGGAACGTATGGATGCCTCTGGCGCGATATACACACCGGCAGTGCGGGCGTCGTCCGCAATTCCGTTGCCGTTTACGTCAATATTCTTCATGAAGCACCCGGTTAACGGCAGCTGGGCGGCCTGGGAGAAATCCTTCTTAAGGTCCGTTATACTGTCAAAATCTGTAACTGCCGCTGAATAAACGGTGGGTACTGCCGTTGTCTCCTGAACGGGTGCTCCTTTGAGCGCCCACTCCTGATAAAGATCATCGTATATGGTATAGCGGTAGCCTTCTTTGCTGCTTCCTGAGGCTTTACCGCGGCACTTCAGTTCATAAGACGCACCGTCGTTCAGCTTAGTATGCCAGGTGAGTTTTCCTGTAGCCGGATCAATCCGGAAATCAGGTCCATAAAATGCGGAGTCACTGAAATACCAAGCGTTAAGCCGTGTAGTGGAATGATCGCTCTCGCCCCAGTAGGCATATAACTCGGAAGGATAGCCGGTAAGGCGTACGTTCTCAGCGGCCCAGTCGGCGCCTTTCAAAGAAGTCATGAGGGCTTTGTATTTCGCGATGCTGCCGATATTATCCGTGTCCTGTTCTCCGTCAAAAGCCCATACTTTTAAGCCGGTCTCTGCTACGGCTGCCCAGTCGGCGTCGTCATAGCCATAGCCAAAGGTGCCGTTCTGACAGATATACGAATCAATAGTAAAATTGTAAGCGCCGGCAGGCAGCCCATAAGTTTCCTGTACATTATTTCCGTTTTTCTGATTCTGGGGATGATAGGGTTGTCCGGCCAGCGCCTTGATAATGAGGGCAGAGGCCATGGTTCCCCGCGAATTTCCCTGAAGAACAACATTTCCGGTGACTCCGTATGCATCGATAAAATATTTCATCACATTGACGTCGTCAGCTACAAAATCATAAATGTCATAATATTTTCCGGGACCGGCGCTGGAGCGGTCATGGATGTTGACCACGATGGCGCCTTTGTCAATCCAGGAAGTGGTGGCGGAGTCGTACATAATGCCGGTGCCGTCGTTATCACATCCGTCCGCCAGCTTCCAGTAGGAGATACCCTGTCCCTGAAGCGTAAATACAATGCCTGCCGCGGGATCGTAATGTTCCGGAACATAGAAATAACCGCGGACATAATCATCACCGGTACCGTCGGACGCTCTTCCTGCTGTGCTGCTTACGCGGATTCCGGCCTGCTCAAAGGAACGGAACCCGTTTTCTCCGAATTGCAGGTCAATCGTCCTTGCCCATGGCCCGCCGTCCTTGTATCTGCCGTCGGCCTCGCCGGCCAGGCAGACGGCAGCGGAAGGCTCCTCCCATGCATGGCGCAGTTTCAGCTCCAGACAGGCCCTGGCCTGGTACCCCATTCCCGTCGTATTTGCCAGGTACCCTTTATCCGCGTCGCCGCTGCCGTAATGAATCGCGCCGTTTTCATCCCGGTACCAGGCGCCGGTGCAGTAAACGCCAAAGGCGTTCCTCACGCGTGGTCCCTGCGCGCTTTCTCCGGTATAGATGAGAGCATTATTTTCGGCAGCTGCGGTGCCTTTGTCCATGGTCAGGGTGACAACCTGACCGTCCACAACGGCTTTGGCAATTTTAACCTTACCATAATCGGGTGACAGCGTTCCCCGGTCTTCCAGAATATAACTGTCCGCATTAATCCCCGTCAGACTGACACCGTTATTATAGGTTACTTCCACCTTCACCAGTCCGGTACCGTAGACGGTTTCATCCGTATAAGCCTGAATACGCCTTATATCTCCCATAGCAGGCCGATTTCCCTCCTGTGCTGCCAGCGTACCGGCGCTCACCGCTGAGGCAAGCGCAAATCCTGTCAGAACTGCAGCCAGAATTTTCCCCGAACATTTACGCATAGTTACCCTTCTCCTTTCACATACCTTGATTTTTAGTTTTTTATATTTGATTTCCTCCTTCTCACGCTCACTCTAATCTGACATTATCTTGAAGGGCAACAGCCCCCATTTCCGGGCAGATCCGATTTTACTTATGGATATATTTACTATATTTTCGCAGAAAAAAAGACTTGAACTATACAAAAAGTATAACATTTGTAAAAATTCAATTCCAATGTATAAAATTCATCCAATTATCTATAAATTTCATGAATTTAATGGCGATGTGCCGTTATTGACAGCTTTATTGGGGAGAGATGAAGAACATATATTAGTCCGTTTCAGGAAAGACAAACCGGCACGCCTCATATCAATTATGATATCTGATTAAGAGGGAGGCATGCCGGAGATAAGGTGTTTTCGCAGCGCGGCGGGGGTTATGCCGAGCTTTTTCTTAAAAAGCTTTGAGAATGCGCCGACATCCTGATAACCGCAGGCATGGCAGATTTCTTCCACAGAAAGCGAGGTGGTGCGGAGAAGTTCAACAGCTTTGTCGATGCGGCAGGAGGTTAAATATTGCTGCGGGCTCTGAAATAAATATTTTTTAAAAATGGAAAACAGATAGCTTCTGTCAATGTATACAAAATGTGATATATCATTTACTTTAATATTTTTACTGAAATTATCCTCGATGTATGTAACCGCCTGCCTGAGATACTTTTGCTCCTGACTGCTGAATTCTGCATAAGCAGTCTGCCGTATTATTTCAGAGAGCAGAAGCAGATAAAGGCCGTTTAACCGTATGATGTCACTTGAAGCGGCGAGGCGCTGCTCCTGAACCGTCATAATTTCCTGGGTGTAATATTTCAAATGCGAGTTCTGCTTACAATGGAATACAGGGTTTGCAGACGACAGCTTCATGGAATACAGGAGCTGACGGACCATAGGCCCCCGCAGTTCCAGCCAGGCATATTCCCAAGGCGAGATTTTTTCCGCCTGACACGAGATGATGACATCCGGTTCGATTAAGAAGCCCTGTCCCTTTGATAAAGAATAATAATGGCTGCCGTATTGAAAACAGCCCTTCCCCTCCAGGATATAACACAGGTAATACCCTTTATGGATAACCGGCCCATATTTGAACAGCGGTTCAGGGCACCGGTAGCCGAAAGAACCGATTTTTAGATTTTCAATTGGAGGAAGTGCGGAAATGTCAAGTGCACGCTTGCTTTTCATAGAATACTCCTTATTAAACTTATAAAATCAATTATAGGCCACAGAATATTGAAAATCAAGCGGACAAACGGCATAGTGCGATATCAGGGAAGAAAAAGACAGGATGCAACATTTTGACGTTTTCTTTTAACATTTCAACATAAAAAATAAAAGGAATATAGATTATACTTGCCTTAAGGTTTAAGAAAAACACAGGAGGTATATCAGATGACGGATTTAAAGTTTATTGAAGCAGCGGTGGATGCACAGGCAGAGCGGATCCTGGATGCCAATGACCGGATTTGGGAATATGCAGAACCTCCCTTTAAGGAAATGCAGTCATCGGCGCTTCTGGGCAGACTCCTGAAGGAGGCCGGCTTTACTGTGGAGACGGGTCTGGCGGGGATTCCAACCTGCTTTACAGGAACCTTTGTCTTTGGAACAGGAAAACCGGTGATGGGGATCCTGGGCGAATACGATGCCCTGCCGGGACTCAGTCAGGAGGCGGCGCTCCCTGTCAAGAAAGAGCGGGAGGCCGGGGGCTTTGGCCATGGATGCGGCCATTGTGTTCTGGGAGCAGCTTCCCTGGCGGCTGCAATTGCAGTCAAAAATTATCTGGAAGAGTTTAAAAAGGATGGAACGATTATTTACTTCGGATGTCCGGCGGAGGAGGGGGCCGGTTCGAAGCAGTTCATGACCCGGGCCGGCCTGTTTGACAATGTGGATTTTGTATATACCTGGCACCCGTCTACGGTTAACCGGGTAGATCCGTCTTCCAGCAACGCGATTATGGGAGCCGATTTTTCTTTCCGGGGAATTACGGCTCATGCAGGCTCTTCGCCCCATTTGGGAAGAAGCGCTCTGGGCGGAGCGGAACTTATGAATATCGGCTGCAATTATCTGAGAGAGTTTATCATTCCGGAAGCCAGGCTCCACAGCGCTTACAGCGACGTGGGAGGCTCGGCCACCAATGTAATACAGGATCATGCGACGCTCAGCTGGGAGGTGAGAGCGCCGCGGATCTCGCAAGTAAGAGAAATTTTAGAACGGGTCATTAATGTGGCAAAGGGAGCCGCAATGATGACTGGAACATCGATGGAATACCGCCTGGTTCTGGCCTTTACGGAATATGTCCCCAACCTGGCGCTGGCGGCGGTGGCGGACGAATGTCTGAGGGAGGTCGGCGCGCCTGAGTGGAGTGATGGAGATTACCGTCTGGCTAAGGAATTTCTGTCGACTTACACGGATGATACCAGAGAAATGATACGGGAAAAGATTGCGGCATTATATGGCGCCGACAGGCTGGAGGAGATCCTCGAAAAGCCGCTTGACAGTGAAGTCCATCCTTTTGATGCATCGAAGATACAGCAGGACACCAGTTCTACTGATGTAGGTGATGTGGGATACGCTGTCCCCACCCTGATTCTCGGCGTGGCAACCAGCTGTGTGGGCAATGTCGGCCACACATGGCAGATGACTGCACAGTCCTGCAGTTCCATCTCCCATAAAGGACTCCTTACAGCGGCCAAGGTAATGGCGCTGGCGGCGGTCCGGACCAGGGAGAGGCCGGATGTTATTGCTGCCGCAAAGGACGAGGTAACCAGACGAAACGGCGGCAGATATACTTGCCCTCTGCCGGATTATGTGAGCCCTCCGGTAAATACCGATTAAGCTTGATGGATAAGTGAAAACCGAACCGCTCTGTGGCACGCCGAAAGGCGTGCCTTTATTGATGGCGGTGAACCGTTTCCCGGGGGAAATCAAACCGTATCCCATCTTTCGGTACCTGTAAAGAAAGAGTAAAGAATTGCCATAAATACTGTACGTACGGCGTAAAACTATTATAATTAACTGGCAAAGCATGGAACAATACTTGTTAATACACGTAAAAGTGAGGATAACTATGACAATTTCATTAGCGGATTTTCTTTCGCAAATTACGGTAAATCCTATGCTGGCCGTTACCGTGATTCTGACACTTGGGGTCATTTTGGTCAACGGATGGACCGATGCCCCCAACGCGATCGCAACCTGTGTGTCCACACAGGCGATTCATCCCAGAGCTGCAATCATAATGGCAGCGGTTTTCAACTTCCTGGGTGTTCTCGTTATGACAATATTCAATGCCGGGGTGGCCTCGACAATATACAACATGGTGGATTTCGGAGGTGATCCGCACGAGTCCCTAATCGCGCTGTGCGCCGCTCTCCTTGCTATTGTGGTTTGGGCGACGGCTGCCTGGTGGTTCGGTATTCCCACGAGTGAAAGCCATGCCCTTATTGCAGGTGTGTCGGGAGCAGCTATTGCGCTTCACGGAGGCATGGATGGAATCAACGCGTCGGAGTGGATTAAGGTAATCTATGGTCTGCTTCTGTCTACGGTTCTGGGATTTGTCATGGGCTGGCTGACGGCCAAGACGGTACAGTATCTGTGCAGGGGCATGGATCGCGGAAAGACACGGGGAGTTTTTAATAAAGCACAGATTGCCGGGGGCGCGGCCATGGCCTTCATGCACGGAGCCCAGGACGGCCAGAAATTTATGGGAGTTTTCATGCTGGGAATTTTTCTGGCAAAGGGAAATGCGGCCGTCGGAGAGTTCAGTATTCCGGTTTGGCTGATGATACTCTGCTCCGCCGTGATGGGACTGGGAACTTCGATTGGCGGATACCGGATCATCAAGGCAGTGGGAATGGATATGGTGAAGCTGGAACGCTACCAGGGCTTTTCTGCAGATCTGGCCGGCGCCGGATGCCTGCTTTTGTCTTCTCTGACGGGAATTCCGGTTTCCACGACGCACACAAAGACAACGGCCATCATGGGCGTCGGGGCGGCCAGACGCGTCTCCTCTGTGAACTGGGGCGTGGTGAAGGAAATGGTGCTGACCTGGGTGCTGACCTTTCCCGGGTGCGGTGTAATCGGATTTTTGACTGCAAAGTTGTTTATATGGGTATTTTAATATAAGGATTTGAAAGGAGTGCGGCAATGGCACAGAAAAAAGGAAATGACTATTTTACAATGCTTGTCGATAATGTAAAGTGTTCCTGTGAGGCGGCAGAGCTGTTATGGGAGAACATGAATGAATATGATTATGTAAACCTGCCTGAAAAAATTCAGGATATTCATGAGGTGGAGCATCGTGGTGATCTGGGCAAACACAGCCTGATGGAGAAGCTGATGAAGGAATTTCTTCCTCCGATCGAGAGGGAAGATATCATGGCGCTGACCAATATTATCGATGATGTGACGGACGTGCTGGATGAGGTTCTGACAAATCTTTATATGTATAATATCAGATCCCTGCGGCCCGAAGCATTGGAGTTTGCCGCGCTGATTCGGAAGTGCTGCGCCGCAATGAAAGAAATGCTGGAGGATTTCCGTAATTTCCGGCGATCTCCGACCCTGAAAGAGAAAATCATTACTCTGAACCGTCTGGAAGAGGAAGGAGATCAGCTTTATACGAGGGCAGTCCACCGTCTGTACACGGAAGAAAATGATGCGGTGCAAATCCTTGTCTGGACAACAATCTACAATTGTCTGGAAGAGTGCTGTGACTGCTGCGAGCATGTGGCCGATTCTGTAGAGATGGCAATAATGAAAAATACATGACGCTCCGCAAAACGGGATTTTACATATTCATGACGTAAATTTCCCATATCCGTGATATCAGACTGTTTCTTCTCCTGATAAGATAGGTGACGTACCGCAAAAGCGGAAATAAGAACAAGGAGGAAGCAGTTGGAACAAGTAACATTTAAAGACATTAAGAAATCAAAAGAGGTTAATGCATATATTTACAAAGGCAACAGCACGCTGGGGGTGCTGGGGTATACGGATCATTCCGCAGAACATGCAGTTAAGGTCTCTTCGATGGCCGGGAAAATTCTGGAGTGCCTGGGATACGGCGGCCATACCGTCGAACTGGCAAAAATAGCAGGCTACATGCATGATATCGGAAATTGTGTGAACCGTTTGGATCACCCGCATTCGGGAGCTTTAATGGCCCATCAGATACTGCGTGACATGAAAATGGATTATGAAGACATCGCAGTAATTATCAATGCCATTGGCATGCATGACGAGAAATCGGGCGGAGCCGTGGATACAGTCTCAGCCGCATTGATTCTGGCTGACAAGACGGATGTCCGCAGAGACAGGGTCAGAAACCAAAATAAGGCGGCATTCGATAAACATGACCGTGTGAACTATGCGGTAGTATCTTCTTCACTCGATATTCAGAAAGAGAAAAAGGTGATCAAACTGGATCTTCAGCTTGATGAAAACATCTGCTCCATGATGGATTACTTCGAAATATTTCTTCAGAGGATGCTGATGTGCAGAAGAGCCGCATCTGTGCTGGGCACAACCTTCAAACTAAACGCGAATGGTAATAAAATTTGTTAAAAGACGCCAGGAACCGGCTGTGAAACCGGAATCTGACGTCTTATTTGATCTCATAATAAAATTACGTTTCGAATCAGCATTCGGAAAGCGCTTCTTCGTCTGCTATAACAATTACATCCGGATGGAACTGGAGGATAGAAGCCGGAACCTCCGGTGTAACAGGGCCATAAAGCGCTTTCTTTAAAATTGCCGCTTTATCTTTGCCGCTGACTGCAAAAATAATCTTTCTGCTTCTCATAATCGTACCGATACCCATCGTAAAAGCCTGGCGCGGAACATCGTCAGCCGATGCAAAGAAACGTTTATTTGCTTCAATTGTCATCTCCGTCAAATCCACACAGTGGGTCGGGCCTTCAAATATATCGGCAGGCTCATTAAAACCAATATGACCGTCATGACCAAGACCGAGTACCTGGAGGTCTACGCCGCCCAGAGAACGGATCACATCTTCATAGCGGCGGCACTCCGCATCGGCATCATCAGCCATGCCATTTGGAATGTTCGTATTGTCCATATTAATATTTACGTGCTGAAAAAGGTTACTGTACATAAAATAGTAGTAGCTCTGCTCGCTTTCCCTTGTAAGTCCCTTGTATTCATCGAGATTTGCCGTTTTAACCTCAGAAAAATCCAAATCTCCGTTGTTGTATTTTTCAACAAGATATTTGTAAGTGCCGACGGGGGTGGAACCGGTAGCCAGACCGAGAACGGAAGCCGGTTTTGTGATGATCTGGGCAGCAATCAGATTTGCGGCCTTTCTGCTCATTTCGTCATAATTTTTTACTTTGTAAACTCTCATTCAATTACCCTCCATACAATTTTATAGCTCTTTCAAGTTAAGAATACCATTTTTGAGTCATAGTTTCAATGCATAACAGCATAAAATAGATAGCAAAGGAGTGATAGCATGTCTAACTATCAGAGACTAATTTCATATATCTATACATACGAAGGAGGGATACGCGGAAAGAACATCGGATTTGCAAAACTGGAAACAAGAGGAAGCCAGTGCAGAATTACGGTAAATGTCAAAAAGATATTTGTCGGAGGGAATCCGGTAGGAGTATACCTGCTCTCAGGGCAGGATGAAGTGAAAATAGGTACTTTGTTTGCCAGGAACGGCGCCGGGGAATTCAGAACGATGGTTAATTCGGCGGATGTGGAAAATTCGGGGCACAGTCTGGAAGAATTTTATGGGCTGAGCGTTCACGATGTGGAAAGCGCATGGAGATCCTACACGACTATCTGGGAAGATGCGGTAGCGCATGCGGCCGAAGTGGAGCTGGCCGATGTAACATCGGAAAAAGTTGCGATGAAACATGACAATACTGCAAAAGTACAGAGCGCTTTGCAGACGGAGGAAAAGGAACAGGAGCTTCTGCCTATTTCCAGGGAGATAGAAGAGCAGGTCGAAAAGGAAGCGGTATTGCAGGAGGAGAGCGTCTGTGAGGCAACAGACCGGAAACAGGCTGAAACCGGCAGCAGGGTATACGATGCGGAACAGGGAAAGATTGTACATCTGAGCTCCGAGATTCCCAAGGTATCACGCAATACGGCGCAGACGGCGGAGGGCAGGGCTTTTACATCAGGACTGAGAGAGAAAATCGTTTCGCAGATACGGCAGAATGAGGCGGCGGTTCCGGACGAAAAAGCATGGAGGGATCCGGCGCTTCCGGACGCAGCAGATGCAGAAGCGGTGAAGAAGGAAGAAGTAAACGCGGATGAGACGAACAGAGACGGGGTAATGGCACCGGAAGTCAATCCGGCAGAATTTAGTTCATCGGAAGTTAGCTCATCAGAAGTTAGCTCAACAGAAGCTAACTCAACAGAAGTCAATTCATCGGAAGCTGATTTGCCTGAAGCGGAGCCGGAAGAATTGAAGCCGGCAGCGGAAATTATAAGGGGGGCCGACATACAGGAAGCAGATAAGACGGAAGGCGGAACCGGGATATTTGCGCAATCGGCAGCTCAGGAAACACTGCCAATAAGGCAGTCTGCAGTGGAAACTGTAAAAAGGAGGATGCCCGTCTGGAGGATGCCTGAACCTGAACCTGTAAATGGCAGCGATCCTGTTACGGAAGAACCTTTACAGGAAATGGAAATACCAAAAGCGGAGACGGCTCTGCCGCAGCAGGAAGATGCCGGCGAGGATGAAGCAATTCAGGGGCTGGATTCTACCGTAACATCTGAGGTGGAATACATAGCGCCCGGCCTGGCGAAGACCAATAGACAGCCGGAATTTCAGCCTAATAATGCGGCGCCCGGAATGAGTGGACCGGCGGTGCATTCGTCAGGGATGATGCTGCAGGAATCTTCCGGCCGTCAGCAGCCGGAGCAGCTGAGTCAGGGTCAGATGCCGACAACGCAGAGGGCACAGAACCAGATGCAGCCGGGGCAGATAAGGCAGAGTCAGATGCAGCCGGCCCAGGGGCAGGCTGTCCAGCCGCAGATCAGGCAAGAGCAGATGCAGGCAATGCAGCAGATGCTGCGGGGACAGATGCAGTCGGCCCAGATGAGGCAAAACCAGCTTCGCCAGGGTCAGATGCAGCAGAGCCGGAGCCAGCAGAGCCAGACTCAGCAGAGCCAGACCCAGCAAAACCAGATCCAGCAAAACCAGACCCGCCAGAGCCAGACCCAGCCGGGGCAGATGCAGCAGCAAAGCCCGATGAATCAGAGCCAGGTGCAGCAGCCCCAAATGCAGGCAGCTCAGATGAAGATGTCACAGGATAGGGGAGGCGGAGTTTCACAGCGGTACGGTACACCCCGGAGAGGAATGCAGTCGGGAGCGCTTCGGAATGAGACTTTAAAGCCCGAATCTCTGGGGCCGGCTCAGGAAGAGCGGACGGATGATAGAAAGGAAACTCAGGCCGACATGTGTGAGACGAGTCCGCCGTCTGGCGTGACCGCACCTTTTAAAGACTTGAGTGACATATGTGATGAGCAGGAAGTTTGGGAAATGATGAGAAAGAAATATCCGAAAATTCTTGCATTTGATTATGCGGACGGCTGTGAAGTGCTGACAATCAAACCGCAGGATATCGGCCTGCTTCCGCGTGAAGAATGGGTATATGGCAGCAACAGCTTTCTGCTGCACGGCTATTATAATTACCGCTATCTCATTCTTGCAAGACTGAATAACCCGGAGGGAAAAGCCAGATATCTGCTGGGAGTTCCGGGGCATTACCTGAGCAATGAAAAGTATATGGCGTCCATGTTCGGTTTTTCTAACTTTGTGCTGGCGAAAAAACAGCCGCCCAGAGACAGCCGTTTTGGATATTGGTACACCGATGTGAAGATAGGCGATTAGATGCAGGCGTCAATAGTCTACACCCCTGAGCGCTGCAGAGGGAACCAACGGAACAAGAACGTCACGAAAATGCAGAAGTTCCTCCTTGCTATAGGATGAAAATCCCGGGACGAGGACATTTTCAGAATCCTTATAGCTTTGAAGAAAATAGGCGGAAGCTCCTGCGAGCCATGAGCCAATCTCACGAAAATCGTCTTCCCTGTGAAGTTCCCTCACGACCGTTGTGCGGAATTCACAGGGAACCGTATTTTTCATCAGGAAATCAACACTCTCTTCTATATGTGACAGGTCGAGACCCGGGACGCCGGCTGCTTTGGCGTACCCGGTCCGGCCTGACTTAATATCCATTGCCACATAATCCAGCAGATTTTTATTGCATAGATCCTTTAATACATCCGGCCGGTATCCGTTGGTATCCAGTTTAACCAGAAGACCGAGACTGCGGATTTCCCTGATAAAAGGTTCCAGATCGCGGTGCAGGGTCGGTTCGCCTCCCGTGATGCAGACCCCCTCCAGGATACCGGCTCTTTTTTTCAGGAATGTCAGAACCTCCTCTTTTGAGAACAGTCCGTCCGTCCCCTCCAGCAGATCACTGTTATGACAGAAGGGACAGCGGAAATTGCATCCGCCCAGGAAAATGGTAGCGGCAACGTGCTGAGGATAATCTAACAGAGTGGTTTTCAAAAGTCCGGATATAATCATAAGTTTGAGTCCTTTCATGGGCTGAAGGCAAAACAGTAACATATAGAGAATATTATAGTACGAAATTCGCGCAGGTGCAACTTGCCAAAGCGGGAGTTGATTTGTATACTTGTATAAGGGTAAACAGAAATATAAAAGTCAGATGGAGCAGAATAATGAAAATGACCGATGATGAAAAATATATGAGAGCGGCAATCCGTGAAGCGAAAAAAGCGTATGCGCTGGGGGAAGTGCCGATAGGATGTGTTATTGTCTTTGAGGGGAAAATAATCGGGAGAGGGTATAACAGGAGAATCGCAGACAAGAATGTTCTGTCACACGCTGAAATAAATGCGATAAAAAAGGCATGTAAAAAAATGGGAGACTGGAGGCTGGAGGGCTGTACGATGTATATCACTCTGGAGCCGTGTCCCATGTGCGCCGGGGCCATTGTACAGGCACGCATTCCCAAAGTTCTGATTGGCTCGATGAACCCAAAGGCCGGCTGTGCCGGTTCTGTTATGAATCTGCTGGATGAGAAGGGATTTAATCATCAGGTGGAGACGGAGATCGGGATTTTAGGCGAGGAATGTTCCGGGATGCTGAAGGAGTTTTTCAGGGAATTGAGGAAGAAGGCCAAAGAACATTAATTTGAAAATCCGAAATGCCGTCCGGAGGCAGGTATGCAGTTAAGGCCCGGGATAAAAGTCCCGGGCCTTGTCATGTATTTATTATTTAATAACCTTGATCCATCCTTCAGGCGCTTTGATTTTACCCATCTGGATGCCGGTCAGCGTGTCGTAAATCTTCTGGGTGGCCGGACCCATCTGCTCCATTCCGCTTGGGAAGCAGATCTCTTTACCGTGATCTACAATCTTTCCGACCGGCGAGATTACGGCTGCCGTTCCGCAGAGGCCGCACTCGGCAAAGTCTTTAACTTCATCCAGGAACACTTCCCTCTCCTCAGTCTCCATACCCAGATATTCACTGGCAACGTGGAGGATAGAGCGGCGTGTGATGGATGGGAGAATGCTGGAGGATTTTGGTGTGACCAGTTTATTGTCTTTTGTGACAAAGATCAGGTTGGCGCCGCCTGTTTCCTCAATTTTCGTTCTAGTCTGCGGATCCAGGTAAACGTTCTCGTCAAATCCCTTTTTGTGAGCATCGACAATCGCATGAAGGCTCATGGCATAGTTCAGCCCGGCTTTGATATGACCTGTTCCATGTGGAGCAGCCCGGTCAAAGTCACTGACACGGATGGTGATCGGTTTGGCGCCGCCCTTGAAATATGGGCCTACCGGAGTAGTAAAAATACGGAACTGGTATTCACTGGCCGGCTTAACTCCGATAACGGAGTCAAAACCAAACATATAGGGGCGGATATAAAGGCTGGCACCTGAGCCGTAAGGAGGCACATAAGCGGCGTTGGCCTCTACCACTTTGGCAACGGCTTCGACAAAGCGCTCCTTCGGAAATGCCGGCATCTCAAGACCTCTGGCGGAATTTTCCATGCGCTCACCGTTTAAGTCGGGACGGAAAGTTACGATATGTCCGTCTTCGGTTGTATAAGCTTTTAAACCTTCAAAGCATGTCTGCGCATACTGAAGCACGCCGGCACATTCATTCAATACAATATTTGCATCCGTAGTCAGTGCGCCTTCGTCCCATGCACCGTTTTTGTACTGTGAAACAAAGCGGTAATCGGTCTGCATATAACCAAAGCCGATATTTGCCCAATCAATATTTTTCTTTTCCATAGCGATACTCCATTCTTGTTTATAGTTCTGCTGTTAACGTGTTACAGTGGTAAATGATGTATTGCCCCTATTATAATAACATCCGGTCCGTGTTGCAAGATTATGTGCGAAAAAACTGAAAATTACTTGTCTTGCGGCAGCAGCGGGGAGCTTTGGCGCTTCTGTTCAGCGATAAAGACGGACAGCGCTGGGGCAGGATTTTTTCTTATCCTTATTATAAAGGTTTTTCAGCAGAATATAAAATGAAATCTGAGCATATTTCCCATATTTTTTTGTTATATCTCGCAGATGCCGGAACAATCATGCTTCAAAAAGCAGCGAGAACACCTCGCGGAATACATTATGGCAGAACTGTTCCCTGAATTGAGGCAAATGCGCTATCTCCGGCTTGACAAAAAGGCGGCATCCATGTATACTTAACTGGCTGAAGATTACTTATCATCAGCCATAATCAAGTTATAAAGTTTCCGCACAGCCGGGGAGTTAGCGGTGCCCTGTACCTGCAATCCGCTACAGCAGGGGTGATGTCCTTGCCGAGGGCGTTATGTTGCAGAGCTGCCCCTTGAAAGTGGCGTTGAAGTCTGGGTCTTACGCAACAGGAATCTGTGAACCGTGTCAGGGCAGGAATGCAGCAGCACTAAGCAGAAGCTCTTGTGTGCCGTGAGGCTGCCTGGGCGGAGTTAACTGCAAGGGTAACGTTTGTGATATACGTTCGAAGCAGGATGTGCGGATTTAATAATAGTTTCATATGTAATTCAATGTAAGAAGCAGGGTGTATCCGGATTTGGATACATCTTTTTTATTCTATAGGAAAGTTCTCCGAACTCTCCTATAGAATAAAAAGCCCTCCGGGAAGGATCGCACTGCGGCGGATAGGAATTATGCCGCTAAAGCGACCCGCCGCAGGCGGAGAATCCCGCGAGCGGGATTCTTTCTTACTTAACAGGATTCGGGTGTCAGATAAAAAACGCTCCGCGGCAGTAAGAAATTTGATTTTCTGCACAATATAGTAAAGAAGATCGTAAAGAATTTTTTCTTGCCCGCAGAACATGATTGTATTATAATTACAAAATGGGTATATTGTAACCTGATATCATAAAGTGTGACAGGATTAAAATACAGTACTTAGAAAGGGTGTGTCATCCATGAGAAGAATTGGTATGCTGACCAGCGGCGGAGACTGCCAAAGCCTGAACGCGACAATGCGCGGCGTGGCGAAAGCTCTGTACAAAATGTATGACGACGTAGAGATAGTAGGTTTTGAGGATGGTTATAAGGGTCTGATGTATGCAGACTACAGGATTATGAAGCCATCAGAGTTTTCAGGGATACTGACCAGAGGCGGTACAATTCTCGGCACATCCAGACAGCCGTTCAAACTGATGAAAACTCCTGACGAGAATGGTTTGGACAAAGTGGCTGCCATGAAGCACACATATTATAAATTGAAATTAGAATGTCTGGTAGTGCTTGGAGGCAACGGGAGCCAGAAGACGGCAAATCTTCTGAGGGAAGAAGGGCTAAACATTGTTTCTCTTCCCAAGACCATAGATAATGACCTGTGGGGAAGTGAGCTGACATTCGGCTTCCACAGCGCTGTGGACGTGGCGACCAACGCAATCGACTGCATTCATACGACGGCGGCTTCCCATGGCCGGGTATTTATTGTTGAAATTATGGGGCATAAGGTGGGATGGCTGACTCTCTACGCGGGAATAGCAGGAGGCGCCGATATTATCCTTATTCCGGAGATACCTTATGATATTGACGTTGTTGTTGAGGCCATCAAAGGAAGAGTAAGGAGCGGCAAGAATTTTACGATTCTGGCCGTTGCTGAGGGTGCGATTTCAAGGGAAGACGCGGCCCTTACCAAAAAAGAACTGAAAGAAAAGAAGAAAAACGGTCCGGCCTACCCCTCGGTAGCTTATGCGCTGGGCGCTCAGATTCAGGAAAAGACCGGCCAGGAGATCCGCGTGACGGTTCCGGGACACATGCAGAGGGGCGGAGAGCCATGTCCGTTTGACCGGGTTATTTCCACGCGTCTCGGTGCAGCGGCAGCACAAATGATTAAGAATGAAGAATACGGTTATATGGTTGCCCTGAACGACAGCCAGATTACGAAAGTGCCGCTGGAAGAGATTGCCGGTAAGCTTAAAACGGTTGATCCGAATAGCGATATTATCAAGGAAGCCAAATCTGTGGGAATCAGTTTTGGAGATGAATAGTTACGTAAACAAGAAGGAGCAGGATATTCATGTCGTATACAGCGTTATACAGGAAGTGGCGGCCGGTATCATTTGACGAGGTCAAAGGCCAGGATCACATTGTAAAGACTTTGAAAAACCAGATAACGTCGGGACGAATCGGACATGCATATCTGTTCTGCGGTACAAGAGGTACAGGAAAAACAAGTATTGCCAAGATATTCGCTAAAGCGGTGAACTGTGAGAGCCCGGTTGACGGAAGTCCGTGCGGTGAATGCAGCATGTGCCGTCAGATAGCCTCTTCTGCGTCTCTCAATGTGGTTGAGATTGATGCCGCTTCGAATAACGGCGTTGAGAATATCCGTGATATCCGCGATCAGGTACAGTATCCGCCGACCGAGGGCCGGTACCGCGTTTATATAATCGACGAGGTTCACATGCTGTCCATCGGGGCTTTCAATGCGCTCTTAAAAACGCTGGAGGAACCTCCGTCCTATGTTATATTTATTCTGGCTACGACAGAGGTGCATAAGATTCCGATCACGATCCTTTCCAGATGCCAGAGATATGATTTTAAGAGAATCACGATAGATACGATTTCCGCCCGCCTGCACGAGCTGACCCAGGCCGAGCAGATCGATGTGGAGGAGAGGGCGCTGCGCTATGTGGCGAAGGCAGCAGACGGTTCCATGCGAGACGCATTGAGCCTGCTGGACCAGTGTACCGCATTTCACTTTGGCGAGAAACTAACCTATGACAATGTGCTTGAAGTATTGGGGGCCGTTGACAACAGTGTGTTCAGCAGTCTTTTCAGGGCGGTAACGGCCGGGGATACTAAGGGCTGCATATATACAATAGAAGAGATGATTATCCAGGGACGCGATTTGACGCAGATGGTCAATGATTTTGTATGGTATATGAGAAATCTGCTGGTTGTGAAGACAACGGATGACGCGGAAGACATGCTGGATATGTCATCTGAGAATATAGCGATTCTTAAAGAAGAAGCAGAACTGACGGATTCCGATACACTGATGCGGTTTATCCGGATTTTTTCGGAGCTGTCGGGCCAACTGCGCTATGCCAGCCAGAAACGCGTTCTGGCAGAGATTGCATTTATCAAGCTGACGAAACCGTCGATGGAACAGAACCTGGATTCTGTCCTCCAGCGGCTCAATATGATAGAAAAGAGAATGGAAGAAATTCCGGCAGAATTTTCCGGCCTGGCTGCGATGGCGGCGCAGGGAGGAGAGGCGGGGCAGATCAAAGCCCCGGAAACAGCGCGGCCGGATGTAAAAGAAGATCTGGCTAAGACCGTGACATTACCAAAAGCCCAATACGAGGATCTGATGCTGGTCCGCGGCGAATGGCAGAAGATTTCCAGACAGATGGGAGGGGCGGTCCGTGCTGCTCTCAGGGACACGCAGGTGGAGCCGGCAGGCGACAGCTGTCTTTGCATTGTATGTAACGATCCCGGCAATTTCTCCATCGTCAACCGTGAAGCCGTGATGCAGGAATTGAAAGAAGCGGTTGAAAAAAACTACGGTAAAAGTATAGATTTCAAGGCGAACCTGAATGACACGGGCGCGAAGTCAACGACCCTTTATGTAAGCGACGACGACTTAAAAGTAATTCACGACGATATCATAGTGGAAGATTAAAAAGACAAGGTAGTAAATTTATAAATAAATTATGAAGATAATCAGGAGGATGAACACCATGGCAAAACGTGGCGGTTTTCCAGGCGGAATGCCTGGCAATATGAATAATTTGATGAAGCAGGCACAGAGGATGCAGCGCCAGATGGAAGAGACTACAAAAGAACTGGAGGAAAAGCAGTACACAGCCTCCTCCGGCGGAGGTGCGGTGGCAGTTACCGTTTCCGGCAAAAAGGAAGTGGTTGCGGTTAAGCTCTCTGAGGAAGTGGTGGATCCCGATGATATTGAGATGCTCCAGGATCTAATCGTTGCGGCAACAAATGAAGCATTCCGTCAGGCGGAAGAGGAAAGCAGCGCAGCGATGGCTAAACTGACAGGCGGAATCGGCGGCCTGGGAGGCGGTTTCCCGTTCTAATATATGGATTATTACAGCAATCAGATTACAAAATTAATAGAAGAGCTGTCAAAGCTGCCCGGAATCGGAAGCAAATCGGCACAGCGGCTGGCATTTCATATCATTAACATGCCTTCTGAGCAGGTGGAGCGCCTGTCCTCGGCTATGGTGGACGCCAAGCATAATGTCAGGTACTGCAGTGAATGCTTTACATTGACAGACAAAGAACTGTGCCCGATATGCAGCAGTGACAGAAGGGATCATGGGACGATCATGGTAGTGGAAAATACCAGAGATTTGGCAGCCTATGAGAAAACCGGAAAATATGAGGGGGTTTATCATGTTCTGCATGGAGCTATCTCCCCCATGCTTGGAATTGGGCCGAATGATATCAGGCTGAAGGAATTAATGACCAGACTGCAAAAAGACGACGTTAAAGAAGTGATTATAGCGACAAATTCGAGTTTGGAAGGTGAGACAACAGCTATGTATATCAGCAAGCTCATCAAGCCTACCGGAATTAAGGTAACAAGAATCGCCAGTGGAGTGCCCGTTGGCGGAGATTTGGAATATATTGACGAGGTTACGCTGCTCAGGGCTCTTGACGGGCGGACGGAACTGTAACGATTAAGTCGTCTGTATGGTGCAGGCGGTTAGGAGATGCAAAAGAGATGGATAAGTACGAGTTTAACATCAAAGTTGAACAGATTAAAAAGCTGGTTAATAAAGGCGACTATGAAACAGCGATGAAGATCGCGGATACAATAGACTGGAGAAGAGTTCGCAGCACCAGCCTGCTTACGACGATTGCCCAGGTCTATGAAAGAAATGCGGAGTACCAGGATGCAAAAGATATTCTGCTGCTGGCTTTTGAGCGAGCTCCAATTGGCAAAGGGCTTTTATTTAAGCTCACGGATTTGGCCCTGAGGGAAGGGAATGTGCCGGAGGCGGAGGCATATTACAGAGAGTTCTGTGATCTGGCGGTAGATGATCCGAGACAGAACCTTCTGCGTTTTCTTATATTGGAAGCGAAGGGAGCCACAATTGAGCAGTTAATCCACTCACTGGAGAAATACTGTCAGGAAGAGCTGGATGAGAAATGGATGTATCATCTGGCTGAGCTTTATCAGCAGGCCGGAATGGAAACGCAGTGTGTCAACATGTGTGACAGAATCATGCTGATGTTCGGCCTTGGAAAGTATGTGGATAAGGCGATGGAGCTGAAGCTGCAGTTTGCTCCTCTGACCAAGTACCAGATGGATTTAGTCGAAAACAGAGAAAAATACGAAGAAAAGCTGCGCGCCGTGGAAGAGAAGTATAACAGCAGGACCCTCAGAAGAGAACCGGAAGAGGAGGATGAGTATTTCGATTCCGAGGATGCGGAAGAAGCAGATATGAACGGCCTGGATATGGACGAGCGTATGGATGCACACGATGAGAACCGTCACAGGGCAGCCTCCCGCAATATGGATTCGGAGGATGACGGAATGTATCCGGAGGAGGAGCAGATGTATCCGGAGGAGAGTGACTTCCTGGAGGACGATCTGGTCTCCAGTCTGCATGAGGCAAAAGCAGAGGAAGAACTGGCAAAAGAGATGTCGAGGATGGAGCCTTATGATGAAGAAGAAGGCGCTTCTGCCGGTGAAACCAGAGTCCTGGATAATATCAGGGATATTAAAGAATACAGACTTACAAGCCATGGCGGATTAGATGATGAAGAACTGGCGGCAGCGGAGACGGCGGCAGCCGATGAGTCGGACAAACCTTTAATCAACCGTTTTGAGGAAGAGGAGGAGACGATTGTAGAAGACTGGGATTTGGAGCCGGAAGAGGTAGTAAGCAATCATCTCATGATTGAAGCGGAAGATCCGGAAAGCGGTCTGAAGATGGCTCTTGATTCACTAAAAACGATTCACCGTGAGCTTGGGACAAAGAATCCCGTCGCGAAAATCAGCGGTGATAATCTGAACAGAAAAGGCATATTTGCAGTTGCGGAAAGACTTGCCGGAAAAGATCTGATTGTAGAGCGTGCAGGAGAGCTGGACCGCATTACAATCAGTGAGCTGAGTGAGCTGATGGAACAGGACAACACCGGAATGATTGTCGTATTGATTGACACTCCGGCCAGAATGGAAAGAATGCACAACAGCTATCCGTCCCTGGCAGGCAAATTCCAGTATATTGGCTGCGAAGGCTCAGGCAGCGCCGCCCATAGGGACGTTGCGGATATGAAAACAGAAGCGGAAAGGGCACGTGAGGAAGAGCTTTTAAGACTACAGGCGGAACGCGAGGCGGAGGCTGCCAGAAAACGACTTGCGGAACGCGAAGAAGAGATCAGGCGACAGGCTGCCCGCGATGCGGAAGATGCCAGGAGGATCCAGGCTCAGCGTGACGAGGAGATGAGACGTCAGGCGGAGCGTGAGGAGGAAGCCAGACGCATGGCGGAATATGAAGCCGAGGAGGCAATGCGCCAGGCGGAATACGAGGCGGTTAACGCGGCACAGCAGCAGGCGGAGCTGGAGGCAGACGAGGCCAGACGCCAGGCTGAGTATGAAGAGGATTTAATAAGACGTCAGCAGGAGATGGAAGACCAGCGCCGTTACGAGTATGAAGCGGAGGATGAGGCTGATGCTGAACCGGAAGAGCCGGAAGAGGAAGAAGACGAAAGAATCGAACGTATTCCGGACGACGGAAGCGAGATGGATGTGGAAGAATTTGCCCAGTATGCGTGCAAATATGCTGCTGAGATCGATTGCAGCATTTCCGGAAAGAGCATGCTTGCTCTTTATGAGAGAGCGGAAATGATGGAGGAGGACGGTGTGCCTCTGACGAAAGCAAATGCCGAAGATTTAATAGAAGAAGCGGCAGATAAAGCGGAGAAACGTTCATTTGGAGGTATGTTCTCTTCCAAATACGATAAAGACGGGCTGTTGATATTAAAAGAAAAGCATTTCTTTGATTGATGTTCATGTAGAGATAGCAGGCGCTGCAGGGGGAATTGGTACTGCAGCGCCATGTCTTTTTTCTGGAAGCAATAAGATGCCGGGATATTTACCGGGAAAAGAGGTAGTAATGGAAAACTGGTTATCGATTGCAGTTGCAGTTTATTTAATCGGGATGGTATTATATGGACACTACAAGGGATTTATCAAATTAGCGGTATCGGCAGTTGCCTTGATAATCACTTTTGCAACAATCCATGTTGCAATGCCCCAGGTCACCGATTTTCTGAAAAACAATACTAAGATTTACAGTTCATTTGAACAGAGCATGAAAGATGCGATGAAGCTGGATGAGAATGCCGATTCTGAGGAACCATCCGGACAGCGTTCAATTATCGAAGGGCTGGAACTGCCGAAGCAGTTAAAGGATGCGCTGCTGGAGAACAATAATAATGAAGTGTATAAGGTACTGGGGGTAGATACATTTACCCAGTACGTGGCGAGTTACCTGGCGAACAGTATCCTTAACATTGTAGGGTTTCTGGTTTTATTCGTGGTTGTCTTCGCTGCGCTTAACATTCTTACGGTCTGGCTGGATCTGGTAGCCAGATTGCCAATCCTTTCCGGGATTAACAAAATAGCGGGCGGACTGCTGGGAGGAATTGAAGGACTCATATTTCTCTGGATCATCTGCCTGTTTATAACCGCCTTCTCAGGAACCGCCGGCGGAAGGGCTTTGATTCAACAGATAGAGAGCAGCGCTTTTCTTTCTTATATATATAATCATAATCTGTTGGGCAGCTTTGTGATGACCGTAGTTAAAACCATCCTGTAACAAGGCGGGGTGACAGGATGGCGGCTTTATTGCATTTTAGAAAAAGTAGAAATAATTACGACAAAAGATACAATAATCCGGAATCAGGAAAAATAAGGAAAATTATATTCCAAAACCCGCACCACAAAATATAGAAGATATATTGAAAAAATGGCATATCTGGTGGTGCGGGAAATAAATAAAAAATTGTTCGAAAAAAAGCTACAAATTCCCTTGACATTTTGAGGGACAAGTGGTATATTTTAATTCCAGCGTGATTGAAACGCTGAAACACAACTTCAAATATCAAATTATCTTTTCATTATCAAGGAAGTTTCAGGAATGAATCCATGAACACCGGGTAACAGAAGCGTAAAAATTTGAAAAAAAGAAAGTTGGAAAAAATAGAAAAAAGTTGTTGACAAACGGCTGGCAAGATGATATACTATCAGAGTTGCTGCTGAGGCAACAACAAAGAACCTTGAAAACTGAACAGTATGTAAAACCTTGAAAATTCTTAAAGAACAAAGGCTTTTGGTTAAGCCTAGAAGTTCGAGAGAACATTCAGAACAAAAAAACCAAACAACAGTAATACGGTTTAAAAATTAGCCAAGCGAATTTTTGAACGGAATCAAAACTTAAACATGAGAGTTTGATCCTGGCTCAGGATGAACGCTGGCGGCGTGCCTAACACATGCAAG
>OHAD01000877.1_pt1 | contig 32268 bp, 24 predicted proteins | sample 1577011 | NCBI WGS metagenome assembly OHAD01 (sample SAMEA3541510, study PRJEB24748) | human gut metagenome | biome: human gut; feature: human-associated habitat; material: faeces | place: China | collected 2012 | reverse complement strand
CTTGCATGTGTTAAGCACGCCGCCAGCGTTCATCCTGAGCCAGGATCAAACTCTCTGATAAAATGTTTGATTCACTCAAGACAACCAACTAGCTTAGTTATCTCTCGTCATTACTGTTATAAAAAGTTCATTCATTTGAATGATGATTCGTTAAGAATTTTCGAGAATCGTATGTGTTTCACTGTTTAGTTATCAAGGTTGTTTGTCTGTCATCTCTTTGCGACAGCCTGTTTACTTTATCATATCTTTCAGATCTTGTCAAGCACTTTTTTCAAAAGTTTTTCAGACCTTCAAGAAGCTGTATAAAGTCGTTTGTTTCTGTCGTTCTGTTCAAGCGACTTGATTACTTTATCATAAGTTCAGTCGATTGTCAACAGTTAATTTGAATTTTCTGAAAACTATTTTATTTTTCAGTATTTCAGAAGCAATTCTTTGCGACAGCTTGTTTACTATACCACTGCCGTAAGGAATCGTCAAGCACTTTTTACAAAAAAATTTATATTTTTTTATAACATTATTTTCAAGATCCTTTTTCTTCAATCATTGACTTTCGCCCTCAGACATGATAGCGTCAATACATATAACAAATTCATTATTTTATACCCTTTCCCCAGTTTGGAGGTTTCTATGTATCAACAGCAATCACCAGCATTAAAAGAAACAAATCCTCATGGCTCCCAGGCTTTTCCCTGTGCTTTTTACCGTTTAAAACTAAGCGGACACGGAATCCTGGTCAAGCACCATTGGCACGAGGAGGTCGAGATTATTTACTTTCCCGGTGGAACCTTCACCTTAGATATTAATATGGAAACATTTGATGTATCTTCAGAATGTTTTTATTTTATTAATCCCGGCGAACTGCACAGCATACGTGCACGCTCAAAAGAAGTCTCCATGGAATACGCTGTCGTTTTCCAACCGGAACTGCTCTGCTCTCCTTTTTACGATACGGTTCAGACTCAGCTTGTCCAGCCATTGCAAAACGGACGTCTGATTTTTCCAAGATGTATTTCTGCAAACCATCCTGTTTTTCCTATTATAAAAGAGCAGTTCCAGAACATCACTAACGCATTTTACCGCTGCAGCTTTTCTGAACAATTGGAAGAGCTTCATGATTCCTTACATATAAATTTATTCCGCGCTTCTGGAAATGCCATTGTCGGCCTGGCAGATCAGCTTCTGATCAAGGCTTCCCTGTTAAATATTTTTGCAGATTTTTCCAATCGCCAGCTTTTTTCCCAGACTGAAAAATCTGATGACCACAGGGTCGAGACCATAAAAACCACAATCACTTACATCCGCGACCATTACCAGGAAAAAATTTATATCCGCGATCTGGCATCCCTGATCGGACTCAATGAGCAATACTTTTGCCGTTTTTTTAAAAAAGCAATCGGCATGTCTCCCATAGAATACCTGAATGAATATCGCATCCGCCAGGCAGTACGTTTATTAAAAGACAGCAGTCTTCCAGTGACCGAGATATGTCTGGACTGTGGTTATAACAATATGGGGAATTTTCTCAGAGAATTTCGCAAATATACAGGAACCACACCTCTGCAATATCGGAAACACAGCCAGGGGATTGAGAATCCTTCCTTATAAAACACGCTTGCCCCCCTATGTACGAAATGATTTTCCAAACAATCTCTGGTCAAAATTTCGTATTTTTTAATCAAATTAAGGGAAGTATTTTCTTTTTCATGTATGTATAATGTACTTAGTTCAAAGATAATCATTATATATAAGGAGACATAAATGAATAGCACGAAAAAAAAATGGTGGCAGGATAAAGGAGCCTATCAGATTTATCCGAAAAGCTTTTATGACACAAACGGTGATGGAATCGGCGATCTGCCGGGAATTATTGAGAAACTGGATTATTTAAAGGAGCTGGGGGTTGACATTGTCTGGCTTTCCCCCTGCTATCGCTCCCCTCTTGCCGACCAGGGATACGATATTTCCGATTATTACGACATTGACCCGCGATTCGGAACTATGGAGGATATGGACCGCCTTATCGCAGAAGCAAAGAAGCGGGACATGTATATTGTCATGGATCTGGTTGTAAACCACTGCTCTGATGAGCACGAATGGTTTAAAAAAGCCTGTAAAGATCCGGATGGAAAATACGGCCGTTTCTTCTATTTAAGAGACAAAGAAGATGGTAAGCTTCCTACTAACTGGCGCTCCTATTTCGGAGGTTCGGTATGGGAGGATCTGCCTGGCACCAACAAACAGTACCTTCATGTTTTTCATAAAAAGCAGCCTGACCTGAACTGGGAAAATCCAGAGCTCCGTGAGGAAGTATATAAAAATATTAACTGGTGGCTGGACAAGGGTCTTGGCGGTTTCCGCATTGATGCTATCATTAATATCAAAAAAGCTCTTCCTATGCATGATTATGAGCCTGATCGTGAGGACGGACTCTGCAGCATTAATAAAATGCTGGAGGAAGCTTCCGGAATCGGAGAATTTCTTGGAGAAATGCGTGACCGCACCTTCAAGCCTCACGATGCTTTTTCCGTAGGTGAGGTTTTCAACGCAAAAGACGAAGAGCTCCCGGATTTTATTGGAAACAATGGTTATTTTTCTTCTATGTTCGACTTTAACGAAACCATTTTCGGAGGTTCTGAGAAAGGCTGGTACGATTGCAAAGAAATCACACCTGACGACTACAAGCGCTGCTGTTTTGAGACACAGGCCAAAATGGGGGATTTCGGATTCGTTTCCAATATTATCGAGAATCATGACGAGCCTCGCGGTGTCAGTCACTATATTCCAGAAGGTGATTGCTGTGATACAAGCAAAAAAATGCTGGCGGCATTGAATTTCATGCTTCGTGGACTTCCCTTTATTTATCAGGGACAGGAGCTTGGCATGGAAAATATCCCGTTCAAATCAATTGACGAGGTAGATGATATTTCAACTCTGGATGAATATAAAGTTGCACTTGACGCCGGACTTACCCCGGAAGCAGCTTTGAAAGCTGTTGCCCGCCGCAGCCGTGACAATGCCCGTACCCCCATGCAGTGGACTGGTGAGGAAAATGCTGGATTTACAGCTGGTACACCGTGGCTTCGGGTAAATTCCAATTATACCGCAATTAATGTGGAAAAAGAGACGATTGATCCAAATTCCGTACTTAATTTCTATAAGAAACTGATCGCTCTTCGCAAGGATCCGGAATATAAAGAAACCGTTGTGTATGGTGCTCTGGAGCCATTTATGGAAGACCGGCATAATTTAATGGCATACTACCGTAAAGGAGATAAAACTTTGCTTGTGGTTGGCAATTATCAGTGGGATGAGCAGGAAATTACACTTCCATCAGAATGCAAAAAGGTGCTGATCAATAACTACCCGGATATGGTTCTGGATGGAAATTCAGTTAAGCTGCATGGATATCAGGTGCTGGTTGTGGAGTTAGCGTAAACGATTTTCGGTCACTGTTCACTGATAACGTTCCGCGAGGTGTTTTTGTGCGCTTGGTATTTATTGTATTCCAACACCTTATTGACAATTTTTCCCATTATTACTATAATAACAAAAGAACAGGGGAGCTTGTACACAGGCTGAGAGGAAATTGTGAATTTCGACCCTATTACCTGATGCGGATAATGCCGCCGTAGGAAGTCATCATGGGTTTGATTTTTTTCGGAGACACCTCATTGGGGTGTCTCTTTTTTCATATGGCAGCAATGCAGCGTTCGGCTGGGGGCACCACTTTCGGACGCTATATAAAATTAATGCATACATAACAACAGTGCCGGTTTGTAAAAAGATTCTTTCACGTTATAACTCATAACTCGTGGAAACTGCTTCAAACAAGGCCAAGAGAAAGGAAGAAAATTATGAGAACAGCATTAACAATCGCTGGAAGTGACTCCAGCGGAGGCGCCGGTATCCAGGCTGATATCAAGACAATGATCAGCAATGGAGTATATGCCATGAGTGCGATTACCGCACTTACCGCACAGAATACTACCGGTGTAACAGGTATTATGGAAGCAACGCCAGAATTTCTGGCAGACCAGCTGGATAATATTTTTACAGATATTTATCCGGATGCAGTAAAGATAGGAATGGTATCTTCAAGCACCCTGATTGGGAAGATTGCAGACAAACTGGAGGAATATAAAGCGGGAAATATCGTGGTCGATCCTGTTATGGTGGCAACGAGCGGAGCGAAACTGATCAGCGATGAGGCAATCGAAATATTGAAACAGCGTCTGCTTCCGATTTCAAGTGTACTGACTCCGAATATTCCGGAAGCGGAAGTTCTGGCAGAGATGGAGATTCATACGGCAGATGATATGATCGCAGCAGCAAAGAAAATCAGTGATACATATCACTGCGCGGTTTTGTGTAAAGGCGGACACAAGCTAAATGATGCCAATGATCTGCTTTACCGGGATGGCAGCTATCGCTGGTTTGAGGGAAAACGTATTAACAATCCGAATACCCATGGAACCGGCTGCACGCTTTCCAGTGCTATTGCCTCAAATCTTGCCAAAGGCTTTGATCTGGATACATCGGTAGAGCGCGCCAAAGATTATATTTCCGGAGCACTGGCAGCGATGCTTGACCTTGGAAAAGGCAGCGGACCGATGGATCATGGATTTGCAATTACAGGAGAATATAAGAAAGAATCTGAGAGGGAATAATTTTCAGTAAACAGGATGCGAAGATTAAGCTAGTATGACTCACGCTAATTAGCGTGAGCCATACTAGGTTTAAAGCATAGGAAATCTAATGCTTTAAGCCTGGTTTTTCACTTTTGACGTAGTACTCAAAATATGATAGAATATACAGAAAATCCTGTAAAGAAAGAAGGAGCAAAAACGCAATGAGAAAAGCCGGAGTATTAATGCCAGTTTCCGCACTTCCATCACGTGTTGGTGCCGGGGAACTCGGAGAAGCAGCATTTCATTTTATAGAATTACTAAAAAAGAATCATGTTAAAATATGGCAGATTCTTCCACTTAACCCAGTTGGTTACGGAAATTCCCCATATCAGCCATATTCCTCTTGCGCTGGTGATGAAATATATATCAGTCTGGACAAACTTGCAGAGGATGGGCTGCTGAAGACGGCACCTGAAGCTTTTTTACAGAATGCGAAGAGAGTAGATTACGAAGCTGTCCGTCAGTACAGAGAGCCGTTCCTGAGAGAAGCTTTTGAAGTTTTTACAAAGAAAAAGGGACAGGAAGAGTCTGCATATAAAGAATTTGCAGCACAGGAATGGGTGTATGAATATGGCGTGTTCCGTGCATTGAAGAAAGCAAATAACGGAAATTGCTGGAATGACTGGGCGGAAGAGGACAGAAACTGGCCGGAGAACAGACATGCATTATCAGCAGAAGTCGAGGCAGAGGCCCAGTATCAGATGTTCCTTCAGTATATTTTCTACACTCAGTGGATGGACGTAAAGAAAACGGCGAACGAAGCCGGTATTGAGATCATGGGCGATGTTCCGTTCTATGTAGGTCAGGATTCTGTAGATGTGTGGGGAGGTAAGGATAACTTCCTTCTGGACACAGACGGACGTCCGATCTTTATTGCGGGAGTACCACCGGACTATTTCAGCGCGACAGGTCAGAGATGGGGAAACCCGATTTACGACTGGGAACATATGAAAGAACAGAATTATCAGTTCTGGGTAGACAGAATCGGTTACAGCAATAAACTGTTTGATATCATCAGAATCGATCATTTCCGTGCATTTGATACATACTGGAAGATTCCTGCAACCTGTCCGACTGCGATTGACGGCGAATGGATTGAAGCACCTGGATATGAAGTGATTGACACACTTCAGAAAGAGCTTCCGGGGCTGAATCTGGTGGCAGAGGATCTGGGACTGCTCCGTCCGGAAGTTCTGGTATTAAAGGATCATTACCATCTGAAAGGAATGAAAATCCTCATCTTTTCTATCGAAACAGGTGGAAAATATGCCAGGGATACCTTCCATGATGTGGAAAACATGATTTTCTATACAGGAACTCACGATAATGACACAATTATGCAGTGGTATGAAAATATGAGCACTGCATCCAGAAGAAAAATTCGCCGTATGTTAAAGAAAGCAGGGGCATCACAGGGTTCTGTCAAAGACCGATTCCTTCAGTATACCATGCAGAATCAGGCGGAATATGCGATTATCCCGCTGGCAGATATCCTTGGACTGGGAAAAGAAGGCCATATTAATACACCGGGAACAATCGGTTCTCCGAACTGGGAGTGGCACTTACCGGATTTTGTACAGGCTGAGAAAGAATTACGGAAATTAGGACACCTGATTGTAGATACTAAACGTATTTAACCGAATCAGGTAAGTCCCCTGCGGAGGTTGCGAAGAGCAATAAGAAGTGGGTGGGGACTTGCTGCTTTTGGTATTTTATGTTCAAACACTTCGCGGGATAGTGACATGTGAATAAGAACAGATTTAGTAACAATTTTCTTATTTTGTTTATGAAAAATTCATTGTTTTCCATACTGGAAAGTGTTAGAATAGTTTAGTATTGTGTATACAGAAAAATCGTTTGTAATGTTCGCATGCTGCTATTATGTTTGCAGTGAACGGAGTAAACAATAATAACCGGCGTCGTACAGATGGCGGTGTATAGCAGCAATGCTTTGTAAAAATAGAGAGATAAACAGGAGTAAGACCTAATATGAATATGTTTTCAAAAGTATTCGGGACCCGCAGCCAGCGAGAGGTTAAGCGTATCATGCCTCTGGTTGAGAAAATCGAGAGCCTGCGCCCGGACATGCAGAAGTTAAGTGACGAGGAACTGAAAGGAAAGACAAGAGAGTTCAAGAAACGTCTGGAAGAGGGAGAGACATTAGATGATCTGCTTCCAGAGGCATTTGCGGTTGTACGTGAAGCTGGTAAACGTGTTCTTGGAATGGAGCATTTCCGAGTGCAGTTAATCGGTGGTATCATTCTTCACCAGGGACGTATCGCAGAGATGAGAACAGGTGAAGGTAAAACACTTGTTGCCACACTTCCGGCATACTTAAATGCCCTGGAAGGTAAAGGTGTGCATATCGTAACAGTCAATGACTATCTGGCTAAACGAGATGCAGAAGAGATGGGACAGATCCATGAATTCCTTGGCCTGACTGTCGGCGTTGTTTTAAATGATATGAAGCAGGATGAACGTCGTGCTGCATACAACTGCGATATTACCTATGTTACCAATAACGAACTTGGTTTCGATTATCTGCGTGACAACATGGTTATTTATAAAGAACAGCTGGTACAGAGAGATCTGCACTACTGTATCATCGATGAGGTCGACTCCATTTTGATCGATGAGGCGCGTACACCTCTTATCATTTCCGGTCAGAGTGGAAAGTCTACGAAATTATATGAAGCCTGCGATATCCTTGCCCAGCAGTTAGAGCGTGGTGAAGCCAGCCACGAGATGACAAAGATGGCAGCTATCATGGGCGAGGAAGTTATCGAGACAGGTGACTTCGTTGTAAATGAGAAAGATAAGATCGTAAACCTTACTGAGCAGGGTGTTCATAAGGTTGAGAAATTCTTCCATATTGAGAACCTGGCTGATCCGGAGAATCTGGAGATCCAGCATAACATTATCCTTGCTCTTCGTGCGCACAACCTGATGCATAAGGATCAGGATTACGTTGTTAAAGATGATGAGATTCTTATTGTTGATGAATTTACCGGACGTATCATGCCGGGACGCCGTTATTCTGACGGCCTTCATCAGGCGATTGAAGCAAAAGAGCATGTTAAGATCAAACGTGAGAGCAAGACTCTGGCAACGATCACATTCCAGAACTTCTTTAACAAATATGACAAGAAGGGCGGTATGACCGGTACAGCTATCACAGAGGAGAAAGAGTTCCGTGATATCTATGCAATGGACGTTGTAGAGATCCCGACGAACAGACCGGTAATCCGTGTTGACCATGAAGATGCTGTTTATATGACAAAGAAAGAGAAATTCAACGCAGTTGTCAATGCTGTAGTTGAGGCTCATGCGAAACAGCAGCCGGTACTGGTTGGTACAATTACAATCGAAACTTCCGAACTTATCAGCCGTATGCTGAAGAGACAGGGAATCAAACATAATGTATTGAACGCGAAGTTCCATGAACTGGAAGCTGAGATCGTAGCACAGGCAGGTCAGGCAGGAGCAGTTACGATTGCTACTAACATGGCAGGCCGTGGTACTGATATTAAGCTGGATGATGTGTCAAGAGAGGCTGGCGGTCTGATGATCATCGGTACAGAACGTCATGAGTCCAGACGTATCGATAATCAGCTGCGTGGACGTTCCGGTCGTCAGGGTGATCCGGGTGAGTCCCGTTTCTACATTTCCCTGGAAGATGATCTGATGCGTCTGTTCGGTTCTGAGAGACTGATGAAGATCTTTACATCTCTGGGTGTTGCTGAGAATGAACAGATTGAACATAAGATGCTTTCCAATGCAATCGAGAAAGCACAGGAGAAGATTGAATTTAACAACTTTGGTATTCGTAAGAATCTTCTTGATTATGACCAGGTAAATAATGAGCAGCGTGAGATCATCTACAAAGAGCGTCGTCAGGTTCTTGATGGTGAGAACATGCGTGAGGCAATCTACAAGATGATTCAGGATACAGTTGATACTTATGTAGATATGTGTTTCTCTGATGATGTAGATTCCGAAGAGTGGGATCTGAATGAATTTAACGGCGTACTTCTCCCGATTATTCCGGTTCAGCCGCTTACTCTTGAGACTGTAAAAGGCAAGAAACGTGATGAGATTAAGCATGCATTGAAAGAAGAGGCAGTGAAGCTTTATGAAGCAAAAGAAGCAGAGTTCCCGGAACCGGAACAGCTTCGTGAATTAGAGCGTGTTGTACTTCTGAAATGCATCGACAGCAAGTGGATGGATCACATTGATGATATGGAAATTCTTCGTCAGGGTATCGGACTTGCTGCTTACGGACAGAGAGATCCGGTTGTTGAATACAAGATGAGCGCATTCGAGATGTTCAACAACATGATCACATCTATTCAGGAAGATACACTTCGTATGCTGTATCATGTACATGTAGAGCAGAAGATCGAGCGTGAACAGGTTGCCAAAGTTACCGGAACAAACAAAGATGACAGCGCCGGTCCGAAGAAACCAGTTCAGAGAAAAGAGATCAAAGTATATCCGAACGATCCGTGTCCATGCGGAAGCGGTAAGAAATACAAACAGTGCTGCGGACGTAAGAACAAAGCCTGAGCCTGGTTGAAAAGAGAATAGTGAAAGCAGGAAAGATATATTACCGGACATATAAAAAATGGTAATGGACTGCTTATGAGATAAAAGGGCTTAATTATATAAGGCCCTTTTATCATACACGAAAATACTTTAATGCGTTGAACTGACACATTGATTTGCTAAAGAATTGGTGTATCAGAACGGCTCATAATAGTGTACCATTATAAAACCTAAAGGGGGAAAAACAGTATGAAGAGAGAGTCTTTTGGCTCACGCCTTGGTTTCATTCTGGTATCGGCGGGATGTGCTATTGGCATTGGAAATGTGTGGAAATTCCCATACATCTGCGGAGAATATGGAGGAGCAGCTTTTATTCTGATCTACTTATGTTTCCTGGTAATCCTAGGCATTCCAGTCCTGGTATCTGAGTTCGCGGTAGGACGTGGAAGCCACACGAGTGTTGCGAAATGTTTTGACAAACTGGCACCGGAGGGAAGCGGCTGGAAGCCGCTGAAATCCATCGGTATCATTGGATGTTACATGTTAATGATGTTTTACACTACAGTAGGCGGATGGATGCTTTATTATTGTGTAAAGAGTTTACGGGGAGATTTTGCAGGAGCATCTCCTGAGGCAGTGACACAGTCATTTTCCGATATGCTTGGAAATGCGCCGACGATGATGCTTTGGATGGTCATTATCTGTCTTATTGGATTCGCAGTCTGCTTCATGGGACTGCAGAACGGAATTGAGAAAATCTCTAAAGTAATGATGAGCGCGTTGCTGATCATTATGGTTGTCCTTGCTGTTCACTCCGTAATGATGGAAGGCGCAGGGGAAGGAATTAGTTTTTATCTGGTTCCTGATTTTCAGAAAATCAAGGATGCAGGAATCGGTAATGTAGTATTTGCTGCACTGAGCCAGTCATTCTTTACGTTATCCATTGGTATTGGTGCGATGTTGATTTTCGGAAGTTATCTGGATAAATCCAGAAGTCTGACAGGTGAAGCGGTAAGCATCACAATACTGGATACATTTGTAGCACTGACAGCAGGATTTATCATTATTCCGGCATGTTTCTCTTATGGAATCCAGCCAGATGCAGGTCCGAGTCTTATTTTTATCACTCTGCCCAATATTTTTGCAAAGATGAGCGGCGGTGCGTTATGGGGAAGTCTGTTCTTCCTGTTTCTGACATTTGCGGCAATTTCAACTATCATTGCCGTATTTGAGAACCTGATCGTATTTAATATGGAATTATTTGGATGGGATCGTAAGAAGAGTGTCGTTGTATGTGCGGTTCTGGTAGTAATCCTGAGTATTCCATGTGTACTTGGATTTAATGTACTTTCCGGATTCCAGCCGTTTGGTGATGGAAGTAACATCATGGATCTGGAGGACTTTATCGTTTCCAATAACCTTCTTCCACTTGGAAGTCTTGGATACCTTCTGTTCTGTACAAGAAAGAATGGATGGGGCTGGGATAACTTTATCGCAGAGGCGAACGCCGGCACCGGAATGAAGTTCCCGAAATCTCTGAAAGGTTATGTATCCTATGGAATTCCGGCGATCATTATCGTAATCTATCTGAAAGGATACTATGATAAATTCGCAGGCCTTGGAACAGGAGCGCTGGTTGGCTGGATGATCGTGGCACTGGTGCTGCTGGGATTTGTATTTTACTGCGCGATGGCGAAGAAGAAAGCGAAATAAGCAGATAGTAGTGGAATCAAATAAACAAAAGAGAATATGAAAAAAGATGCAGACTTGTCTGAAAAATAATCAGATATGCCTGCATCTTTTTATTTTGTAATATTTGCAATTGTTCACTGACACATTATTATTTTATGAATGTTTTACGTTATAATTATAAGAGAATGAAATGATTATGAGTTATGAAATGTTACTTGGTGTAGCTCCAAACTGTTTTCGATATGCACGGGAAAAAGTGCTATATTCAGAGAAACCGCTTTCTAATGCTGCTTTTGTTACCGGTATTCCTTCTGAAATCAGGGTTCGAGCCATGAGAAGCCGCTTATTTACGATATAGTTATGGAGTGTGAAGCCCGTTTCTTCTTTAAATTTTCGCATCAGATGATATTTGCTGATATAATACCTGGAGGCGAGATTGTCTACCGACAGATCTTCTTTCAGATTGTGGTTGATGTATTGCAGAATATCCGCAATCTGTGAATCAAAAGAGTATGATTTTCTGTCGAAAATATATTGCTTTTCCAGAAAAATACGGTTTACATAGATCATAAATTGCAGAAATAATGACTGAGCCAGAAGGTCTTTGGCAAATGCGTCGGATTTTGTGGCAGACTCTAATTCCAGAAGGATTTCTTTCAGCTTTTCCTGAAGAGAAGGGTGCAGACGAATCAGATTATAGCTGCGGTCGTTTGCTTTCTGGAAACATTTCAGAAGTTCCTGCCAGGGAATATCATTCTGAATCCAGAGAATGAAGCGTTCGTAGGGAACGGAAGCATCGATTTCCGGACGGTGGATCGCATGGCGGTCTACGAGCAGGATGTCCCATGGTCTGAGGTTGTAGGCTTTTCCTTCGATATGATAAGTAGCTTTTCCGGAGATAAAAATGACTACTTTATGAAAATCGTGATAGTGATAAGCAAATTCTTTTTTTGTCTGGTCTTTAATATGAAAAAGTCGGAACTGCTCATTAAGGTAGCCTGTTTTTTCTGATTGATAGAACTGTTCTGATAAGGTCATAGTTACCTCCAATCCTATAGAACTGTGTTTGCTATTGTTTATGGGCAGTATTTATCATATCATTTAATGCAGGCAGGTGCAATCAATGAACGGAATTTCTGAGAAAACATGCTACAAAGATATTGACATTATTGAAAGATGATAGTATCATACAATTACAAAGTAATCGTAAAAACTTTGTAACTATTTCAAAGTGGGGTAAAGAAATAGAAAACAGAACAGAGAGGAGTGATAACATCTGTAAGGCTGTTATATCAGAGAACTGATATAATGGTCTTTTTTTATGTTTCTATGCAGACTGATAAAAAGTATAAAGAACTGAAAAAGATAATAAAAGTATAAAGGAAAAATGAAATGAGAGAGCATTTTTTGCAATATAAGTCGCATTTTAATCCATATACATGGTAAAAATAATCGAATATAATAAGCCTATAGTAAGTAAAAGAAGAATATGACAGATTAGTAGAAAGTGATTTTGAAAGAAGATATTTGTGAGTGATAGATAAGGAGAGGGATGCGGCTATGGCAAATACAATTATTATGAGTAAATACCAGGGACTTGGAAATGATTATCTTATTCTGGATCCAAAGAGGAACAGGGTGCAGCTACAGGGAAAGAAAGTTGCCCTTCTCTGCCAGAGAGGATTCGGATTGGGAGCAGACGGCGTGCTCTATGGACCGGTAGAGATTGAGGGAAAACTTGGGGTGCGTATTTACAATGCAGACGGAAGTGAGTCAGCAATCAGTGGAAATGGTGTGCGTATCTTTGCAAAGTATCTGATGGATCAGGGATATGTTACAGAGAAGAAATTTGACATTGAAACCTTGTCCGGTACAATTCAGGTAGAATGTCTGAACAGCCGTGCAACGGAATTTAAAGTAAATATGGGAAAACCATCGTTTATTTCCAGCGACATTCCGGTATCCGGTGAAGTCCGCGAAGTAATTAAGGAAGGGTTTATGTTCCATGGAAAAGAATATAAAGCCACCTGTCTGACAGTAGGAAATCCACATTGTATTATTTTTACAGATAATGTAAGTGCAGAAGCTGTCAGAAATCTGGGACCTTATGTGGAAAACGCGGATGAATTTCCGGAGAGAATGAACCTGCAGATCTGCCGCCAGATTGACAAAGGAAATCTGGATATCGAAATATGGGAAAGAGGTTCCGGTTATACAAAGGCATCCGGAACAGGAAGCTGTGCGGCAGCGGCTGCGGCATATAAATTGGGACTTGTGGAATCTCGCATTAATGTAAACCAGCCTGGCGGAATGATTCAGATTGATATTGAAGAGGACGGAACAATCTACATGACAGGTACGGTCGGATATATTGCAGATATGAGTGTGGCGGAGAGCTTTTTCTCATAAAAATCAAAAAATTTTATAGAGTTGCCTATAGCCCGCAGTAAAGATTTGGTTACTGTTCACATCTACTATCCCGCGAGGTGTATTACTGAGAGCGGAGTGAACAGTAATAAGATTTGTGCTGCGGATAATTCTTTATTTGTATTTTGATGGAAGATATGCTATTATTTTAAACGAGTCAAACAGCGTAATGGAAACTGTTTGCAGGGTTATCGACAAGTGGCGGAACGAATTACAAGTGTTCGTCTGTTATACTTGTCTGAACAGAAAATCCAGTCGGATATCGTAAAAATCTGACAAAGAATATTTATATTTAAAAATAAGAAAGTGGGTGAAGCTGTGGTTGAATTAGACCAGTTCAAGAGCATTCTTGCAACTTATACAGAACCATTAGTGGAAGTGAGGGATTCACTTTGACCTCGCTAACAAAGAGCAGAAGGTCGAAGAATTAGAGCGCGAGATGGAAGCGCCTGATTTCTGGGATGACGCAGAAGTTTCCCAGAAGAAAATGAAAGAATTAAAAGACATGAAAGATGACATGGAGACTTATCAGAATCTGATTACTCAGATGGAAGATATGGAAACCATGATCGAGATGGGATATGAGGAAAACGATCCTGCACTGATTCCTGAGATTCAGGAGATGCTGGATGAATTCCAGAAGGATTTCGACAATATCCGTATCAAGACACTTCTTTCCGGAGAATATGACAGTGAGAACGCCATCATCAAGTTAAATGCAGGTGCAGGCGGAACAGAAGCCTGTGACTGGTGCGGCATGCTTTATCGTATGTACAGCCGCTGGGTAGATAAGAAAGGTTTCAGTCTGGAAGTGCTGGATTATCTGGATGGTGATGAAGCAGGCATTAAATCTGTTACATTCCAGGTAAACGGAACAAATGCTTATGGTTATCTGAAGTCAGAGAAAGGAGTTCACCGTCTTGTGCGTATCTCTCCTTTTAATGCGGCAGGTAAACGCCAGACTTCTTTCGTATCCTGCGATGTTATGCCGGATATCAAGAAGGATCTGGATGTAGAGATCAATGATGACGATATCCGTATCGATACTTACCGAAGCAGTGGTGCCGGAGGTCAGCATATCAATAAGACATCATCTGCCATCCGTATCACACATTTCCCGACCGGAATCGTGGTACAGTGTCAGAATGAACGTTCTCAGCATATGAATAAAGATAAAGCAATGCAGATGCTGAAAGCGAAGCTGTATCTTCTTAAGCAGCAGGAAGCAGAAGAGAAACTTTCCGGTATCCGTGGAGAGGTAACTGATATCGGATGGGGAAATCAGATCCGTTCTTATGTCATGCAGCCATATACTATGGTCAAGGATCATCGTACAAACGAGGAGACCGGAAATGTGGATGCAGTGCTTGACGGCGGAATCGATATCTTTATCAATGCATATCTGAAATGGATCGCGCTGAAGAAATAAAACATTAGAAAAGGCTGTCCCGGATTACGACAGCCTTTTTCGCGTTGTATAAATAGTTGAGCGTTTTATGGTGATTTGTAGATATATTATGCGATGTAGGAAATACAGATGAGATAATCTGTTTATGCAGAAACATATTTCTTGCGTATTTTTGTCCATTGTGATAAGATATCCATTATATGAAAACAAATGTCTTTAAGAAACGGACAGGTAAATTGATATGCAGAAACAAGTATCAGAAAAAAAGAAATATTTTGTAGTAAGGGAACGCGCGGTTCCGGAAGTGCTGTTAAAGGTCGTGGAAGCCAAGAAGCTTCTTGATTCCGGCAAGGTGGACACTGTGCAGGATGCGGCAGAGCGCACAGGAATCAGCAGGAGTTCTTTTTACAAATACAAAGATGATATTTTTCCATTTCATGAAGAAACCAGGGGAAAGACAATCACCTTTATCATCCAGATGGATGATGAACCGGGGCTTTTGTCGGTTGTCCTGCAGACAATTGCACGGTTTCATGGAAACATTCTTACCATTCATCAGAGCATTCCGATCAACGGAATTGCCACACTTACTTTGAGCGTGGATATTCTTCCGGGAGAGGGAGATGCGGAAGCAATGGTTGAGACAATTGAACAGAATGAAGGAATTCACTATCTGAAAATACTAGGCAGGGAGTAAAAGAAAATGATCAATGTAGCAATTTTAGGATATGGCACAGTTGGAAGCGGTGTATTTGAAGTATTAAACACAAACAAAGAGAGCATTACAAGACGTGCCGGAGAGGAACTTAACGTAAAATATGTCCTGGATCTTCGTGATTTCCCGGGACAGCCGGTAGAAGAGGTTCTGGTTCATGATTATGAGCAGATTGTGAATGATCCGGAAGTGGATATCGTAGTAGAGGTTATGGGCGGTGTAGAGCCGGCTTATACTTTTGTAAAGAAAGCACTTCTGGCAGGAAAGAATGTATGTACCTCCAATAAAGCTCTGGTTGCAAAACATGGCCGCGAACTGATGGATATCGCGAAAGAAAAGAGCATTAACTTCTTATTCGAGGCAAGCTGCGGCGGCGGAATCCCGATCATCCGTGTGATCAATTCTTCTCTTACAGGAGATGAGATCGATGAAGTGACAGGTATCCTGAACGGAACAACCAACTACATGCTTTATAAGATGAATACAGAAGGCTGCGAGTTTGATACGGTATTAAAAGAAGCACAGCAGAAAGGATATGCAGAAGCAGATCCTACCGCAGACGTAGAAGGATATGATGCATGCCGTAAGATTGCGATTCTTTCTTCTCTTGCCTATGAGAGATATTTTGATTTCGAAGATATTTATACAGAGGGAATCACAAAGATCACACCGGAAGATATGGAATATGCTGCGAAACTTGGCAGAACTATCAAACTTCTTGGAATCAGCCGCAGACTGGCAGACGGAACCTGTTATGCAATGGTAGCACCGTTTATGCTCGGTCAGAACAGCCCTCTTTACAGTGTAAATGATGTGTTTAATGCAGTATTTGTACATGGAAATATGCTTGGAGATGCCATGTTCTATGGAAGCGGTGCAGGTAAACTTCCTACAGCAAGTGCTGTAGTTGGTGATATTGTGGATGCTGCCAAACATCTCCATGTTAACATTGTGACAAACTGGAACAGTACTCCGGCAGTATTGAAACCACTGGATGAAGTGACAGGAAAGTTTTTTGTGAGAATCAAAAAAGAAGCAGCAGAAAAAGTGAAGAAGGTATTTGGTGATGTTGAGATCATCAGCCTGGGACAGCTTCCACAGGAATGTGCATTTATCACTGATGAAATGACACAGGGAGAATTTGAAGAGAAGCTGACTCAGATCGGGGATCAGGTACTTGCAAAGATTAGAGTAAAAGATTGATAAACTGACAGATTTCGTGTATCATATAGTGTGCCTGATAAGGTGGACGCTGATACAAAACTTCAGATAAATATTTGTACAGTGATTACTGTAAACAGAACAGGAAAGGGAAGATATGAGAAGCTTCTCTTTCCTGTAAACTTATTATGGAGGAAGCAAAAAGATGTTAATTGTCAAGAAATTTGGCGGTACATCGGTTGCAAATAAAGAACGTATCTTTAATGTTGCCAACCGCTGTATAGAGGAGTACAGAAAGGGAAATGACGTGGTAGTTGTTCTGTCTGCGATGGGCAAATATACAGACGAACTGATTACGATGGCGAAGGATATTAATGAGAAACCGCCGAAAAGAGAGATGGATATGCTCTTTACGATCGGTGAGCAGATGTCCGTTGCTTTGATGGCAATGGCGATGGACAAGCAGGGAGTTCCTGCTGTTTCCCTGAATGCATTTCAGGTTGCCATGCATACAACAAGTGCTCACGGAAATGCACGTTTAAAGAGAATTGATACAGAGCGTATCAGAAGAGAACTGGATAGTAAGAAGATCGTAGTTGTTACCGGCTTCCAGGGAGTTGACAAGTATGATGATTATACAACTCTTGGAAGAGGCGGTTCTGATACAACAGCAGTTGCGCTCGCGGCAGCTCTTCATGCAGATGCGTGTGAAATCTATACAGATGTAGACGGTGTTTATACAGCAGATCCGCGTAAGGTTCCGAAAGCAAGAAAGCTCAAAGAGATCACTTATGATGAAATGCTTGATCTTGCGACTCTCGGAGCAGGTGTACTTCATAACCGTTCTGTAGAGATGGCTAAGAAATATGGTGTGCCGCTTGTGGTACGTTCAAGTTTGAATAACAGCGAAGGAACCGTGGTAAAGGAGGAAGTTACAGTGGAGAGAATGTTGATCAGCGGTGTTGCTCTGGATACAGATGCAGTGAGAATCGCAGTAATCGGATTAAAAGATGAGCCGGGTGTGGCTTTTAAATTATTTGATACCCTTGCAAAGAAGAATATTAATGTAGATGTTATTCTGCAGTCTATCGGACGTGCAGGCAAGAAGGATATTTCCTTTACTGTAGACGGAAATGACCTGGATGATGCTGTTGCAACTCTGGATGCAAATCAGGCAAGACTTGGATATGCAGAACTGCATTCTGAGAGAAATATTGCGAAGCTTTCCATCGTAGGAGCAGGAATGATGAGCAATCCTGGAGTAGCTGCGAAGATGTTTGAGAGCCTTTACAATGAAGGTGTAAATATCAACATGATCTCCACGTCTGAGATCCGTGTGACAGTTTTGATCAATGAAAAAGATGGTGTGCGTGCGATGAATGCAGTGCATGATGCATTTAATCTGGCCGACTGATTTAGGAGAATTTAATGACACAGAGACGTGAATTAAAAAGATATGCAAAACAGGCAATGTCAGGCAAATATGGAACGCTTATCCTGGCATTTGTTGTGGTGCAGGCGCTGGCGCTGATCAGCAGCATGCTGTCCTCCGCGCTGTTTCCGGGCGAGAAAACACTTGACCTTGTATTGGGATATGCATTTACATTTATTCTGACATTGCTGATCAATGTGATATCGGCAGGATTGAATTATATGTACCTGAATATTGCAAGAGGAAAAGCATATTCACTAAATGATTTGATTTATTTTTATAAACATCACCCGGACAGAGTGATCGTTGCTACTTTTTTTCTGGCAGTGCTTAACTTGCTTACCATGTTGCCATATACCATTTATGGAAACACGAATACACCGGCTGAAGGTGCTTCTCTGGAGGCGCAGATTACCTGGATGTATACAAGTATTTTCCTGATGCTTGTGGGAATGATCGTTTATCAGATTTTGTCTATTCCGCTGGAAATGACATATTATATTCTGGCGGACAGACCGGAACTGAAGGGAACAGATGCTCTGAAAGAAAGTATCGAAATGATGCAGGGAAACTTTGGAAGATATCTGATGCTTAAGATAAGTTTTATTCCGCTGATGTTCCTTTCTGTCTTTACATTTTATATTGCACTTTTGTGGGTACTGCCTTATATGATCATGACAGAAACCATGTTTTATCGTGATCTGACAGGAGAACTCACTGCACAGAAACAGGAAGAGGAACGTAATGCACAGGAATTCGTAAATCCGATGTTTGGCGGAACATTTGGGGAAAATCAGCAAAATCAGCAGCAGTTCTGGAGTGTGACAGGTGATTCATCAGTGGCTTCGGATGAGAACAAAGAAGTGCAGAATAATGCAGCAAGTGAGAATACCCAGGATAGTTTGTATGGTTCTGTGGAAAATAATAGAACGACACAGGATAACCCATATGATTCTTCAGAGAGTAAAGAAGTACAGGACAGCCTGCAGAGTCAGACAACTCCGGAAGAGGAAGAAGATAACGAACCAAAACCATGGGATGAATACTTCAATAGCTTGAAATAAAATCATAATATGAAAGACCTTTAACTGGCACAATGTAAAAATGTTGATAAAGGTCTTTTTTTATTTTTATTAATTTGGTTTTACTGAATTTTCTCATTTATAATGGTGGAAAAAACTTATACGTAAATGGTATAATAGGAATAATTGCTGGTAGTATAAATATATTTGAGAAAGGTTTTTACAATTATGAACACAAATGAAATCAGTGGAAAACGTCAGATGGAGTTTCTGGCGGAGTTTGATTATATCAGAGAGGCAGGAAGTGTAGGAGAGGAAAAAGCAGCAACGATTATTCAGGAAACATTGAATAGTTTTGGTGTGGAGAATCATCTGGAAGAGTTTTGTTTTGAAACTTTTCAGGTAAAAAAGGCGAAGCTTACGATAACGGAACCATATGCAAAAGAATACATCGTAACCGGATATGGAAGATGTGCCAATACAGATGAGAATGGACGGAATGCATCTTTTTTGTATGTGGAGAATGCTGATGAGATCAGCCTCGCAAATGCCAGAGGGAAAATTGTTATGGTAAATGACCCGGTAAGAAAGGAACTGTACCAGAAACTGGTGAAAGCAGGTGTAGCCGGTTTTATAAGTATTGTCGGTTCCCCATTGGACGAGGGCGTAGATTTGACACCGCGTGCATACAGCTTACCGAAGAATCTGCCAGGTGAAGAGAAAAAAGCAGCCGGGAAAGAAGCGGCAAATTATGACAATAGAATTCCGGGTGTAAGCATTCATTATAAAGATGCTGTCGAATTAGTGACAAGAGGGGCGGCTAGGGCCTGCCTGTCTGTAGAACAGGAGACAGTGGCACGTACATCCCGAAATGTAGTGGCACGAATCAAAGGAACAGATAAAGCAGAGGAGATCCTGACTCTTACTGCACACTATGATTCCGTACCAGAGGGACCTGGTGCTTACGATAATATGTCCAGTGCCGCGATCATCATGGAGCTTTGCAGATATTTCAAAGAGCACAGACCACGCAGAACAATGGAATTCGTATGGTTTGGTGCAGAAGAGAAAGGTCTGCTTGGAAGTCAGAACTATATTAAAGAACATGAGTCAGAATTGCAGGCTCATCGTTTCAATATGAATGTAGACCTTGCGGGACAGCTTGTGGGCGGAACTGTGGCAGGTGTCACCGGTGATGCATCTGTCTGCAGTATACTCACATATATGGCTCATGAAATCGGTATCGGAATGTCAACGAAGAACCAGATATGGGGAAGTGATTCCAATACTTTTGCATGGAAAGGCATTCCTGCCATGACTCTGAACAGAGATGGGTTTGGCATGCATACCCGTCACGATACCATTGCACTGCTGTCAGACTGGTCACTGGAGAGAAGTGCAGTTTTGCTCGGCTATATTGCAGACAGACTGGGAAATATTGAAAGCTTTCCGTTTGAACGGAAAGTGCCGGAAGAATTTATTGCACAGCTTAATGAATATTTTGGGTAATTTACTTTTTATACGCTGTTATTCTGTGGGATTTTGACATATGTATGCCAAAATCCCGCACTTGACAAATTACCGCCAGATTGATACCCTATCACAAGAGCGTTTTTTATGCTATGGAAGAAAAACAATGTGGATGCAAGGGTCGATTACACGCATCTGCATTCTGAAAAGCAACAAGAGGAGATAAAAAATTAATGGATATTATTCAGGCAATTACACAGGAACTGAAAGTGGAGAAATGGCAGGTAGAAGCCGCAGTCAAATTAATTGACGAGGGCAACACCATCCCATTTATTTCCCGATACAGAAAAGAAGCAACAGGTTCTCTTAATGATGAGCAGCTTCGTACTCTTTCAGAGAGACTCACTTATTTAAGAAACCTGGAAGATAAGAAGAATCAGGTATTAAAGAGTATTGAATATCAGGGCAAACTGACAGAAGAACTGAAGAAACAGATCCTGGATGCACAGACACTGGTAGTAGTAGAGGACTTATACAGACCATACCGCCCGAAACGCCGTACACGTGCGACAATCGCAAAGGAAAAAGGTCTGGAGCCATTGGCAGATATTATCCTTCTGCAGATGACAGATAAACCGGTAGAAGAGGAAGCCAAAGCATATATTTCTGAAGAAAAAGGCGTTAAGAATGTAACTGAGGCATTAAACGGAGCGAAAGATATCATTGCAGAGCGTATTTCTGACGAAGCGGATTATCGTATCTATATCCGTAACCTGACCACAAAGAACGGAAGCATTTCTTCTACAGCAAAGGATGCAGATGCACAGTCAGTATACGAGATGTATTATGAATTCGAAGAGCCAATCAAGAAACTGGCAGGACATCGTATCCTAGCATTAAACCGCGGAGAAAAGGAGAAATTTATCACTGTAAAGGTAAATGCTCCGGAAGAAGATATTCTCCGTTACCTGAACAAGAGAATCATTATAAAAGACAACCCAAATACAACATCAATCCTGAAAACTGTAGTAGAGGATAGCTACAAGCGTCTTATCGGACCTGCAATCGAAAGAGAAATCCGCAGCGACCTCACGGATAAGGCAGAAGACGGTGCAATCCATGTATTTGGCAAGAACCTGGAACAGCTTCTGATGCAGCCTCCAATCGCCGGAAAGGTCGTACTTGGATGGGACCCTGCGTTCCGTACAGGATGTAAGCTGGCTGTTGTAGATGCAACAGGCAAAGTTCTGGACACTACAGTTGTTTATCCGACAGCACCGACAACAGAGAAGAAAATCCGTGCTGCCAAGGATACAGTAGAGGGAATGATCGAGAAATACGGCGTTTCTCTTATTTCAGTAGGAAATGGTACTGCGTGTCGTGAATCTGAGCAGGTAATCGTAGATATGCTCAAAGAAATTCCGGAGAAGAAGGTACAGTACGTGATTACAAATGAAGCAGGTGCATCTGTTTACTCTGCAAGTAAACTTGCTACAGAAGAATTCCCGAACTTTGATGTAGGGCAGAGAAGTGCGGCTTCTATCGCAAGACGTGTGCAGGATCCGCTTGCTGAACTTGTAAAAATCGATCCGAAATCTATCGGTGTAGGTCAGTATCAGCATGATATGAACCAGAAGAAACTGGATGAAGCATTAAGCGGTGTCGTAGAAGACAGCGTAAATAAAGTCGGTGTTGATTTAAACACGGCATCGGCATCTCTGTTAGAGTATATTTCCGGTATCAGCAAAGCAATCGCCAAGAATATCGTAGCTTACAGAGAAGAGAACGGACAGTTTACAGACAGAAAAGAACTTCTCAAAGTTGCAAAATTAGGACCGAAAGCATTTGAACAGTGCGCAGGTTTCATGCGTATTTCCGGTGGAAAGAATCCGCTGGATGCGACAAGTGTACATCCTGAGAGTTATGAAGCAGCAGCGGCACTCCTTAAGAAACTTGGATATAAACCAAATGATGTTGTGGCAGGAAATCTGCTTGGACTTTCCCTGCAGGTAAGAGATTACAAAAAGATGGCAAACGAACTGGGAATCGGTGAGATCACACTTCGCGACATCGTGAAAGAACTGGAAAAACCGGCACGTGACCCGCGTGATGATATGCCGAAGCCGATCCTTCGCTCCGATGTACTGGAGATGAAAGACTTAAAAGAAGGAATGGTTCTCAAAGGAACAGTCCGTAATGTTATTGATTTTGGTGCATTCGTAGATATCGGAGTTCACCAGGACGGTCTGGTACACATTTCTGAGATGACAGAGAGATTTATCAAACATCCTCTCGAAGCAGTAAGTGTAGGAGATATCGTAGATGTACGAGTTATCGGGGTTGATATGAAGAAGAAACGTATCAGCTTATCTATGAAGGGATTAAATAAATAATGTTACTGTTCACTGCGTTCTCAGTAACACGCTTCGCGATGCACAGAATTTATGCTATTCGCATAAATTCGCGCCGTATGTCTCGGGTTTTCTGTGACCTTCGCTCACAAAAAACACCTCGCGGGACATTGCCAGTGAATAGTAACTAAATAATACTGAGAAAAAACAGGGATTGTGCACAGCAGATATAAAAAATCTGCTGGCACAATCCCTGTTTATTCTGTCTCACGATGTGAGGTGAGATGTTCTTCAAGACTGCGGGCAGCGATGCTCTGCGGTCTTTTTACGTTGCGGATCAGACAGATTTTTCGCTCCGGAAGAGGTTCCTCGATAGGAATCTGCACGATTTTGCCCCTCGCGATATGCTCAGCGGCAAGTTCTTCCGGAAAGAATCCGATTCCCAGGTTATGCTGTACCATAGGAAAAATCTGGTCTGTTGTTGCCACTTCCATATCCGGCGAGAAGGGAAGATTATGGCGCATGAAGTACTGCGTATATAATTCCCTTGTACTGGTGCCCGGTGCGATTCCAATCAGGGGGATATCCTGCAAGTCCTGCAGACGGTGTTTTCTGGAGGCAATTTCTGCATATTCCTCTCCGCCGATAAGAATCTCCCGGAAAGAATACAGAGGAACTCTCTGTAGAGGCTTCTTCAGCGCAACAGGAGTAGTGACTACTGCGAAGTCTACCAGTCCGTTTTCCAGAGCCTGGACTGCCTGCGGTGTGGAATGATTGGAAATTCTAAGCTTCACATGTGGATAATGATGGTGAAAAACTTCCAGTTCATTCAGCAGAAACAGGCGCAGTGCGATTTCGCTGGCTCCGATATTGACAAGTCCACTCTCCAGCCCTTTGTCCTTGAGAAGTTCATTTTCACCGGATACAAGCTGTTCTATTGCAATAGAAACGTGTTCAAAAAGACGCTCGCCCTCAATTGTCAGCTGTACTCCACGATTAGAACGGATAAAAAGTTTGCATCCCAGGTCGTTCTCAAGGATATTCATACAGCGGGTGATGTTGGGCTGATTATTTCCCATAACGTCGGCTGCTTTGGAAAAGCTCTTGTACTGAGCTACATAATAAAAAATACGATAATAATCAAGAATCATAATACAGTCGGCTCCTTATGCTATATAAAAATAGAATATCTGATATAGAAAAATAACGTTTGTATATCAATGTGTGAATCAGTATAATACGACTGGGTCAAAAAATCAATATAAAAGTCCTGACAATAGGACGAAGACCGTTACTGAGAACGAAGTGAACAGTAATCGAAGACCAAAAGGAAAGGGAGATTACCGAATATGACAACAGCAAATAAGACAATTAAGATTAATGACGTAGAGGCGGCAAAAAAACTGGTCTGTGCGGCAGTCAGATGTCCATTTGATATTGACATTGTATCTAAAGGAAAAATTTTTATTGATGCCAAATCTATTCTCGGAGTATTAAGCCTTGGTGTGGAAGAACCTCTGGAACTTAAATATGATGGCTATGATGAGGATTTTGAATCAGTGATCGCAGGTCTGGCATGTTAAGATTAAAGAAAGGAATCCGCAGGTGCAGATGACATCTACAAATCTTCTATATATTTATGTGATTATCATTAATGTAGTTACATTTTTTATCTATGGCTTGGATAAAAGCAAGGCAAAAGCCGGACAGTGGCGCATACCGGAAGCGCAGCTGATATTTCTGGCGGTGATCGGAGGATCGGTGGGAGCTCTGGCCGGTATGAAGGTATTTCATCATAAAACAAGAAAGCCGAAATTTAAGACAGGAGTTCCGGTAATACTGATTATTCAACTTATTATTTATTTTTGGTTTTCGGGAAATGAGGAGATTATTCTGCACTTATAGCAATCCTCATAAATAATGCATATTGATTTTAGCTCATCAGAGCGTGAAATCCTGTGTCAGTAAAGCGGATATATTGTCCGCTTTCTTTTTTTGTCCGGATTATGACATTGCTATAGGCGGATAAAATTGATTGTTACAGAGAATGAGGTATGTTATGCTACTCTTATATAAGAATTGCGGGGGCTGCAAAGCAGTGAAGTAATTCGTAGATATCAAGTCAGGGGAAAGATGTCTTTTAACCCTGATATCATATGAAAAGCTGTCTGTTAAGTGAAAGAAGGGCAAAAAATAATACATGACAGAAATATAAAAAATATAAGAGAGCAGGTGAAAAATATTGGAACAGGAAATTCAGGAGGCAAAAAGTTTATATTACAGCTATAAACAGTATTTTTCAGACTATCTTCCGGATTTGACGAAACTGGGGCTGAAAGTAGTAATGGCATTGCTGGTATTTGTGGGCGGGCGCAAAGTGATCCAGTGGTTTGTTTCTTTCATAAAGAAGTCCATGGAGCGTGCGTCTGTAGACAAAGGTGTGATCCAGTTTACAGGGTCGCTGCTGAGAATTGTACTTTACATTTTGCTGGTATTTAGTATTGCCACTCATTTTGGTGTAAAGGAATCCTCTATTGCGGCACTGCTTGGTACTGCAGGTGTAACGGTAGGTCTTGCATTGCAGGGCGGTCTTGCAAATATCGCAGGCGGGATCATGCTTCTGATCTTCAAACCATTTCAGGTTGGGGATTATATCATTATCGCACAGCAGAATGAGTGTGAAGGAACTGTATACAAAATAGAAATCTGTTATACAACTCTGATTTCCATAGATAACAAACACATTGTAATCCCAAATGGAACGCTGTCCGGCAGCATTATTACAAACGTAACTGCCAGAGATCTTCGTAAGCTGGAGATCAAAGTAGGAATTTCTTATGATTCAGACATTAAGAAAGCAAAAGTAATCCTGGAAGAAATCCTTCATAATGATGAAGATACGAAAGACGACCAGGGAATGGTGGTGTTTGTAGATGAGCTTGGAGAGAGCGCAGTGGTCATGGGCCTGCGTGTGTGGGTGGCTACGGAGAAATACTGGCCTGCCAGGTGGCGGCTTAATGAATTGATCAAAGAAGCATTCGATGCAAACGGAATTGAAATCCCGTACAATCAGCTACAGGTTCATGTGAAGAAACAGATCTGATAATAGCCAAATAATACCAAACAAGAATAAATAATCCTTAATTCCATAGTGATTTATACCAATTTCATTGTCAAATATTGGTATAATACCACCAAAATAATATAAAATACGACAAAATAATTGACAATACGACAACAAATTGCTATACTGGAGTCAAGTTAAACAACAAAGTGTTTTTATGAAGATGCAAAGGCGCATGTAAGTAAATGGATTGCTGCACGATTTTTATACATTGCAAAGATGCAAAAATATAAAAACACTTTTTTTGTACCCCAAATTAACTTCGTGATTGTAACTAAGTAACAATGTACAGAAAGAAAAGGAGAGAAAACTATGAAAATGTACAAAAAAGTTATGGCAGCAGCTCTTGCAGGAGTAATGACAGTTTCCATGTCCGCTACAGCATTTGCAGCAGATGATGACGGCTATATTCTCAAAGCCACAAATGAAGATTCCAAATCATCCGACAATGATCTGGTGATCGCAATCGAAGGAAGCGTAAGCTCCATGGACCCGGCAAACATTCCGGATACAAACGCAATCTCCGCTACACGTGGTGTATACGAGACACTGGTTTCTTTTGATGAGAACCAGGAATTAACAGGCAAACTTGCTGAATCATGGGAAGTTTCCGATGACTCTCTTACTTATACTTTCAAACTTCGTCAGGGTGTTAAATTCCAGGACGGAACAGACTTCAATGCAGCAGCAGTTAAAGCAAACTACGATCGTGTAGTTAACAAAGACAACAACCTTCGTCAGAGAAGAACATTTATCGTAACTAACGAAGACGGATCTGAAACACCTCGTGTAGACAGCATTGAAACACCGGATGATTACACACTGGTTATCAAACTGACACAGGCATGGGCACCATTTATCAACCGTATGACACAGTTCTGTATCATCAGCCCAGCAGCTCTTGAAGAGTATGGCAATGATATCATGAACCATCCATGCGGAACCGGTCCATATGTATGTACAGAATGGGAAGAAGGCGACCACACAAGCTTCGAGCGTAATGATGATTACTGGGGAGACAAACCGGGCGTTGACACTGTAACAATCAAAGAAGTTCCGGAAGCAGGTGCACGTACAGCTATGCTTCAGACTGGTGAAGCAGATTTCATCTATCCTACACCATCTGACCAGATTGAAGCAATCAAAGGAACAGACGATGTAAACATCCTTACAACAGACTCCAACATCATGAGATATGTAACTCTGAACATGGATCTGGAACAGCTTTCTGATGTAAAAGTACGTCAGGCTATGAACTATGCAATCGACAAAGATGCATACATCCAGTTAATGTATTCCGGATACGGAAAACCGGCTACATCCGTAGTTCCATCTATCATCGGTGGATATGAAGAACAGGAAGCTTACACATATGATGTAGACAAAGCAAAAGAACTTATGAAAGAAGCCGGATACGAAGACGGATTCAAACTTACTCTGTGGGGCGATAACACAACACAGGAAATCAAAGGTATGACATTTATTTCCCAGCAGCTTGCTCAGATCGGTATCGAAGTTGACGTTCAGCCAATGGAGCCTGCAACTGTAAGTGACAAGATTTATGTTGACAAAGAAGATGCTGAGATCAATATGTGGTATGTAAACTGGTCTGCATCTGACTTCACAATGGATGGTTCTTTACGTTCCCTGCTTTACAGCACAATGTGCCCTCCGACAAGTGCAAACACAGCATACTTCAATGACGCTGATTTTGATAAAGATATGGACGAAGGTCTTGCAACAGCTAACGAGGAAGAGCAGGCTAAATATTATGGCGATGCTCAGAAGATTGCATGGGAAGCATGCCCATGGTTATTCCTTGGCAATGACCAGATCATCTATTCTACAAAATCTTATCTGTCTGGCGTATATGTATCTCCGGACGGAGCATTTAACTTCGCAAATGCAACTTTAGCACAGTAAGTAATGGGGTTGAGAACAGGCTGCGAAGAACATAAATCTGGCTGTCTGATCTGAAATTGCAGCAATTCCATAAAAATGCTGCCGATACGGCAGTGTGAATACAGGACAAAGATGTTCGAACCGGAGAACTGCCATAAGATTCACTATGGCAGTTCTCTGGCTATAAAGCATCAAATATAAATAACAGGTAAGAAAATAATAAGGAGGAAAAATATGGGACGTTATTTAGGTAAACGTTTGGCAAGCACGATCCCGCTGCTTCTGGTTATCTCATTCGTAGTATTTATGTTTATCCATATGATTCCAGGTGATCCGGCAAGACTGGTAGCCGGTCAGGATGCAACAAAGGAAGATGTGGCAGTTGTACGTGAACAGCTGGGACTGGATGAGCCATTACTTGTACAGTATGGTAAATATATGAAAGGTCTTTTTACAGGAGATCTGGGAAGCTCTATCAAAAACGGTAAAACTGTAGTAGAGACAATCGCACCAAGACTGAAACCAACTATCATGCTGACATTCTCATCCATGATATGGGCTGCAATCATCGGTATTGCAATCGGTATCATCGCTGCCGTATTTCATGGCAGAATTCTTGATTATGTAGGTATGATCATAGCAATCGCAGGTATATCTGTTCCAAGCTTCTGGTTAGGTCTGGAATTGATTCAGCTTTTTTCAGTAAGCCTGGGATGGCTTCCAACCAGTGGACTGGAAACCTGGAAGAGCTATATTCTTCCATCACTTACAATGGGAGCAGGAATCATGGCCGTACTTGCCAGATTCTCCAGATCTTCCATGCTTGAGACCATGCGTGAGGACTATGTGCGTACCGCACGTGCCAAAGGTCTTTCTGAATCACTGGTTGTTATGCGCCATGCATTTAAGAATTCTCTGATCGAGATCGTAACAGTAGCCGGACTTCAGATCGGTGGTCTCCTTTCCGGATCTGTTATGGCAGAGACGGTATTCTCCATACCCGGACTTGGACGTCTTCTGGTAGACTCCATCCAGATGAGAGATTACAAAGTTGTTCAGGCATTACTTCTGTTTTTTGCTACAGAATATATCCTGATCAACCTGATCGTAGATGTTCTTTATGGCGTGATTAACCCAAGAGTACGTTATGAATAGAGGAGGAGAGAAGATGGCAGATAAGAACACAACATCAAACATTAACCTTGCTGCTGCCGAAGAACTCCCTAAGGCACAGAGCAAGTTCAAAGAATTTGTCAAGAAATTCATGAAGAGAAAAACAGCAGTGATTTCTCTGGCATTTATAGTTTTTATTATCTTAATGGCAATCATCGGACCGTATGTAGTTCCGTATGATCCGCAGGCACCGGATTACACAGCTATGATGCAGGGGCCAAGCGCAGCCCATATCTGGGGAACCAATGAATACGGACAGGATGTTTTCTCCCGTCTGATGGTTGGTACCAGACTTTCTCTTACATGCGCGCTGACAGCGACGATCATCGGTACGGCTATCGGTGTTGTTCTCGGACTGATCGCAGGTTTCTACGGCGGAATTATCGATTCCCTGATTATGAGATGCTGTGACGTACTTTTCGCTTTTCCTGATATCCTGCTGGCTATCGCAGTCGTTGCCATCATCGGACAGGGAATGGTAAATGTTATGATCGCGGTTGCGGTATTTACAGTGCCGTCCTTCGCACGAATCATACGAAGCGCGACGATTTCCGTAAAGCAGGCTCCTTATGTAGAGGTTGCTCGTTCCCTGGGATGCTCAAACACAAGAATCCTGTTTGTACATATTTTCCCTGGTACGATTCAGTCCATGATCGTTAACTTTACCATGCGTGTAGGTACTGCGATCCTTGCTGCATCATCCTTAAGCTTCCTGGGATTCGGTGCAAACGTTACAGAGCCTGACTGGGGTTCCATGCTTTCCACAGGACGTAACTATCTGAACACAGCTCCTCACATGGTACTGTTCCCTGGTATTCTGATCTTCCTTACAGTTCTGGCATTCAACCTGCTGGGCGACGGTCTCAGAGATACCCTGGATCCAAAGATGAACTAGGAGGAAGAAACCATGGCAGAAAAATTATTAGAAGTAAAGAACCTCCGTACGGAGTTTAAAAGAGATAAAACATGGGTGACAGCAGTTAATAATGTAAGTTTCTCCATTCAGCCGGGTGAGATTCTTGGTCTGGTAGGAGAGTCCGGATGCGGTAAATCCGTAACTTCCCTCTCCATTATGAAACTTCTGGCACGCAACAGTAAGATTTCCAACGGTGAGATCCTGCTTAACGGCAAGGATCTTCTCAAAGAAGATAAAAAAGGCATGAGAAAGATCAGAGGACGTGAAGTTGCCATGATCTTTCAGGAGCCGATGAACTCTCTGAACCCATGTATGAGAATTGAGAAACAGTTGACAGAAGCAATCCTGCTCCATAACAATTTTTCAAAAGAAGAAGCGCACAACAGAGCATTCGAAGTACTGAAATCAGTAGGTATCCCTGAACCGGATATGACATTAAAGAGTTATCCGCACCAGCTTTCCGGCGGTATGTGCCAGCGTGTTATGATCGCGATGGCAATGTCCTGTGAGCCGGAGCTTCTGATCGCAGATGAGCCGACGACAGCGCTTGACGTTACCATTCAGGCTCAGATTCTCGAACTGATGGAGGACATCAGGGCAAAGAAAAACACAGGTATTCTGATGATCACACATGACCTTGGTGTTGTGGCAGAAATGTGTTCCAGAGTTGTTGTTATGTATGCCGGCCGAATCGTAGAAGAAGCGCCTGTGCAGGAACTTTTTGCAGATCCGAAACATCCATATACACAGGGGCTGATCGGTTCTGTACCGAAACTTGGAAGTGGTGTGGAATCTCTTCCGTCCATCCCGGGAAGCGTACCGGATCTGTCCGTAATGCCGAAAGGATGTAAGTTTGCACCGAGATGTAAATATGCAATGGATATCTGTCATCAGCAGGAACCGGAGCTTGCAGATATCAACGAAGCAGGTACCAGAAAATGCAGATGCCATCTGCTCAACAAAACCGGAAAGGAGGCGTAACCTGTGAGCGAGCCGTTATTATCAGTAAAGAATATGAAGAAAACAATGAACACAGTGCAGGCAGGGAGAGAAATGCAGGAGAGATCATTCAAGAGAATGATGGCATACCAGAAAAAAGCGGAGCAGGCAGTCAACAAAAAGAGAATGAACCAGCACATGATCAGAAGGGGGTAATTGCGTATGATGAACAGAAAAGATTTTTTTGAATATGTGAAGGACAATGTGAAGGACTATCTTCCGGAAAAATATGCGGATGCCAATATCCATCTGCAGGAAGTAGTAAAGAAGAACGGGCTGACACTGACGGCGGTGGTCATTCCCGCAAAGGACACCAATATCACACCGAATGTATATCTGGATTCCTTTTACCAGGAATACCGGAACGGGAAAAGCCCGGATGCCTGTGTAGGGGATGTGGCAGACCTTTGGATTGAAAAAATGGATACGGACCTGGACGTTGATGTAAATGGCATGATGGATTACGGGAATGTCAAGGATAAGCTGCAGGTCAGGATGTGTGACCCGGAAAAGAACAGGGAATGGCTGGAAGATAAAGCTGTGACCATGCATGGGAATTTCGCAGCTTATTATACGGTCAACCTGTCGGAAAATAAAGACGGCATTGCTTCTGTTTCCGTGACCAAAGCACTTTTAGAGGCGTGGAAGATTGATGTCCAGACGCTCCATCAGGATGCGATGGCATCAGATAAGAACCGTGGACCGGCTTTATACGCAATAAATGATCTGATGGAATCCTCCATTATGGGAGAAAAACCTCAGAATCTGTTGAACGGAGACAGGAGGGCAGAGGAATTTTTCATGCCTATGTTTTGCCTGACGAATGAAACAAAAATGAATGCGGCATCCCTGATCCTGCATGAGGATATCCGCAAACAGATCGGGGAGTTTATGAAGGGTGATTTTTATATCCTGCCTTCCTCCATCCATGAAACACTTCTTTTGCCGGATAATGGGGACTTTGATGTGAAAGCCATGAATGCCATGGTAAAAGAAGTCAATGCAACAGAAGTAGCACTGGAAGATATTCTTTCGGATAAAGTGCAGTTTTGTGATGGCAGAACAGCGGTGATGGAAAATGCGGAGAAACGGGAAGCACGTCTGGAAAAAGAAAAAGCGGCTGCGGCAGAAAAGCCGGCAGAGAAAACCGGGATTCATGGGAAGCTGGAAAAGGCGAAGGAAGAGATGAAAGCCGGGGATGTCCTGGTAAAGCCACAGGGTAAAACGAGAGATACGGCTATGG
>OHAD01000873.1_pt1 | contig 32316 bp, 29 predicted proteins | sample 1577011 | NCBI WGS metagenome assembly OHAD01 (sample SAMEA3541510, study PRJEB24748) | human gut metagenome | biome: human gut; feature: human-associated habitat; material: faeces | place: China | collected 2012 | reverse complement strand
TTTCGGACAAACGGTTTTCAAGACCGCCTCGTTATGACCACTTCGATACCTCTCCGCATTTATTAAGTTGTTGCTGTGTATCAGCGACAAGATAGATAATATCATAGTGATACATTATTGTCAACACTTTTTTTAAATTTTTTTCAATTTCTTTTTTTGATCAGGCTTTCTGCTAATATCAGATCTTCTGGCGTTGTAATCTTTATATTCTCATACGAACCTTCTACCAACTTTACTGCACAGTTTTCCATACGCTCTACAACCATCGCATCGTCTGTTATCCCTGTTTCATTTTCTTCATTTTCCATCAATTTAAAATATGCATGACGAATCAATGCAGTCTCAAATACCTGCGGAGTCTGAATACACCACACAAATCTTCGTTCCGGTGTATTTACTGCGAAATCATTCTCATCTACAATCTTTACCGTATCTTTCGATGGCATTCCTGCCACACATGCCCGGTATTCTTTTACCGCCTGGTAAGTTCGTTCTATGATCGATTCATCAACAAACGGACGCGCTCCATCATGAATAAAGACATAACCTTCCGGTTCTATTTCTCTTAGTGCTTTATATACAGATTCATACCGTTCTTTTCCACCAACCACAATTTTATTAACTTTTGTGATTCCATAAGCTTCTATAATATTTTTCCGGCAATAATCAGTCTTACCTTCTCCTGTCACAAGAACAATTTCATCAATAATCGGAGATGCTGCAAATGCAGCAAGAGAATAGTAAAGTACAGGCTTTCCGCATATTTCCAGATATTGCTTCTGTATTTTTGTACCCATCCGGCTTCCTTTTCCTGCTGCCAGGACTACTGCTGTACATTTTTCCCTGTTCATATTACTCTCTCCTTTTTACCTTCATTTCGTGGTTCGCCCACTCTATCTTTCGCCAAGTTTCAGATTCGGGACTGCATTCAGATCCCATCCATGTCTGGTTCCATTTATGTATTCATAATAAGCCGCCACACCGATCATTGCTGCATTATCTGTACAGAAAATCGGTGACGGATAGTAAAATTCTATTTCATTCTTTTCACATGCCTGTTTCATTGCCGCACGAAGACTACTGTTTGACGCCACACCTCCCGCAATTGCAAACTTATTAAGTCCATATTCTTTTACTGCATGCATTGCATTGTCTACCAGCACATCAGTAACTGCTTTCTGGAAGGATGCAGCAATATCAGCACGGTTGTATTCAATCCCTTTCATCTTGCAGCCGTTAATATAGTTTAAAACTGCTGACTTCACGCCACTGAAGCTGAAATCATATGGGGAATCTTCGATATGCGCACGTGGAAATGGGATTGCATCTGGATCCCCCTCTTTTGAAAGCTTATCAATCTTCGGTCCTCCCGGATATCCCAGGCCAATTGCTCTAGCCACTTTATCAAAAGCCTCTCCTGCCGCATCATCTCTGGTTCTTCCAAGAATCTCATAAGTTCCATAATCCTTGACGCATACGAGATGCGTATGTCCCCCAGACACAACAAGACACAAGAACGGTGGTTCCAGTTCCAGATTCTCAATATAATTTGCAGAAATATGCCCTTCAATATGATGAACTCCAACAAGTGGTAACTTTTTCGCATATGCGATTGCTTTTGCTTCTGCCACACCGACAAGAAGCGCACCAACAAGCCCCGGACCGTAAGTTACACCGATTGCATCAATATCATCCAGTGTAACCTCTGCATTTTCCAGAGCCTCTTCTATTACCTGATTAATCTTTTCAATATGCTTTCTCGATGCGATTTCCGGAACCACACCACCATATAATTTATGTAGATCTATCTGTGATGAGATCACATTTGACAACACCTGTCGTCCGTTCTTTACAACGGCTGCTGCCGTTTCATCACAGGAACTTTCAATTGCCAGTATTAATATATCCTTTTTCTCTGTATCCATATTTTTCCTTCTCTCTACTGCTTTGCTTATTCCGGGAAATCCAGTTCTGTTGTCATACGGTCTTTTCCTGCGATCGCATGTGGAAAGATTGCCCGCACTTCATCCATATATTCTTCCGGATGGCGCAGGGACGGGCTGTAATGCGTAAGCCACATTTCTCCCACCTCCGCCTCTTTTGCCAGGTTTGCTGCCTCATAAAAGGTCATATGCTTATATTCTACTGCCTTTGCCGCTTTTTCTTTTTCTCCGTACATTCCTTCGCAGATAAACAGGTCTGACCCTTTTGCATTCTTCCGGATAGAATCCGTCGGTCTTGTATCTGTACAATAGGTAAGCTTAATTCCTCTTCGAGGTGGTCCAAGGACCATCTCCGGCGTCAGTATTCTTCCGTCAAGCTCTACTGTCTCACCTTTTTGAAGATGTTTCCAGTATTCCTTCGGAATTTTCTGTTCTGTTGCCCTCTGCACATCAAATTTGCCGGCACGGTCGATCTCAATCGTATAACCGTAACAGATCACATTATGTTTTACACGAAATGCTTTCAGACGATATCCATCCATCTCAAAAATCTGTTCCGGCTCTGTAATTTCTCTATAGTGGATTTCAAATGGCAGTTCCGGCGCGATCACTCGCAGAGAACTCACCACTCTCTCCAGACCTTTCGGTCCAATCAGAGTAAGCGGTTCCTTTCTGTCCGCATTTCCCATTGTAAGAAGAAGTCCCGGAAGTCCGCTGATATGATCTCCATGATAATGTGTAAAACAAATTACATCGATCGGTTTAAAACTCCATCCCTTCTCTTTTAACGCAATCTGTGTGCCTTCACCACAGTCAATCAGCAGCTGGCTGCCGTTATATCTTGTCATAAGTGCGGTCAGCCATCGATAAGGAAGCGGCATCATTCCACCGCTTCCAAGCAAACATACATCTAACATTCTAACTCCTGTTCTCCATATACCGGAATCTGGAAAGATGCTATCCAGGTATCATAACATTCCTCACAGATATCAAATCGATGGAGTTCTCCGTCTTTGTGCGAAAAATATCCCCATCTTTTTTCAACTGTAAGCATCTCTTCCTCCGGTATTCCATTTTTTATTGTGATTTCTTTTTTACATTTATTGCACACAATCTTTGTGACTGTATTTTTTTCTGTCTGAATTTTTTTATAATTACGCATCTTACTTCCTCCTGAGTATCTTTGCAAAAAAGACTGCCATTTCATTTTTCATCTCTTTCTATGTTCAGGTACATTATAACGTCACAGACTGACGCCTTCCAGTGGGAAGTCTTGTATATTCTTGCGATTTCTTCCATTTTCTAAACCATACGGCTCATCAGGATTGCATCTTCCGGATTTTTCCCTCCGTAATAGAACTTTCGCTCTCCATCGATTCCAAATTTGTTTTTTTCATAAAAAGCAATCGCTGTCTGATTACTCTTACGGACATCAAGAAGCATTCTTTTCAGTTGCTTTTCATGGCAGATCTGTTCCATAAATCCAAACAGCATCTGTCCAATTCCTCTGCGTCTTTCAGATTCAGCAACTGCAATTCTTGCAATCTCGCATTCATCCAGAACATAATAACACAGAAAATATCCCAGCAGGGTATCCCCTTCCATTGCTGCCGCACAAAAAGTATGCTTCTGTCTGACAGTTGATCTCACTTCATGATAACTCCACGGATCCGGAAATACGTCTGTTTCCATCTGCGCCACCTGTTCCATTCGTTCTCTGTCATTTTCTGTTATCAAAGTAATTTCTATGTTATCTCTATTACTCATGTGTTTTTTCTGCTTTCAGACGTTCTTCTCTTTCCCGTTCTGCCTGTGATACACGCAGATAATCCGGTTTGTGCTCCATTGCGGTTTCTGTTTTTCCTTCTTTATAATACTGAATTCCAAGCATACCGACTGCTGCAGCTCTCTGCTGGTTCATATGTGCCGGTGCAAATGCAATATCATGATTCGTCATCAATTCCTTCTCCAGCCTGTCTTTATGCACCGGTACACCGTCTCCAAGAAAGATCACTGGTTTTCCATAAGTACAAAGTTTTTTGGCAAGTTCATCGATTTCGACTGCCATCTGTGCTTCCAAAACCTGCAGTTTATCACCGTCCATCTGATAAATACCAGTATATACCTGATTTCTTCTTGCATCCATGATCGGACAAATGATCCTGTCTGTATAACACAGATTATAAGCAAGTCCGTCTACTGTCGGAACGTGAATCAAAGGCTTCTTCAGTGCCAGCCCCAGTCCCTTTGCAGTTGCTGAACCAATTCTGAGTCCGGTAAATGATCCCGGTCCTCCTGCTACCGCAATCGCATCAATCGTATCCAGATTCATATCCGTCATCTTCACGATTTCATCCAACATCGGTAATAAGGTCTGTGAATGTGTCTTTTTATAATTGATCGTATACTCTGCAATCGTTTTGGAAATTTCGTTTTCTTCTTCAACTACTGCGACAGTTGCAACAAGTCCCGAACTGTCTATTGCTAAAATGCGCATATTATTCTCCTCTTTTCTCTACCGTAATCCGGCGGAAATCAAATCCCTGTTCCAGATCTTTTTCTATCGTGATCTCTGTCCGGTTCGCCGGAAGAATCTCATCGATCAGGTTCGCCCATTCGATCAGGCTTACACCGTCTCCATATACATAGTCTTCAAAACCAATCTCGTCCATCTCTTCAATGTCACCAATCCGATACACATCAAAATGATAGAACGGAAGTCTTCCGTCATCATATACCTGGACTATTGTAAAGGTTGGACTGCTGATCGGTTCTTCAATCCCCAGTCCTTTTGCCAGTCCCTGGGTAAATACGGTCTTTCCGACGCCGAGATCTCCTACCAGTGTATAGACTTCTCCTGCTTTTGCATGACTCCCGATCTTCTTACCGAGATCATAGGTTTCTTTGGCACTTCTTGTTTCAATTATCATCTTCTGGTCTGCCTCCTAATTTGCACTGACGTGTCTGATATTGACTTTCTTGGCTGGCATATGTGTAGAAATCATCTGCACTGCTGCCGCATACTGTTCTCCCAGGGATTCTCTTGGAAAAATCAGTGCTCTTACCTTTGTTACATATATAATTACAGACTGACCGGTTGAAACTGCCTTCCGGAAATCTCCCCATTCATTAAGCACACTTTGTTCATCCTGTGAAATGCGGATTCCTTCTTCGTTAAGTTCATAACTAATCGGTTTCTGGAACATCGGGGAGCGCATTACCTGTTCTGCCGCACGTGCTTTTAAATGAAGTGGGTTTCCGATCAGAAAAATTGCGGCAAACAAAAAGAACGTTGCAGCTGTACTGTAGCTTCCAAACATACATTGTCTGATTCCCAACACCAGTGTTACACCACCGAAAATCACACCAACGATTCCACTAAGGCTTGTATAGGAAGTATAGAGCATAAAATCAAACATGGCTTTTTTTGTCATTTTTACTTCAAACTTTATATTCATTCATTTTCCTCCATATCAGATTAAGTCACACCGATTATATCATACCGAATCTTTGGAAACAAGTCGTTACTGTTCACTCCGGGTTTAGAAAAGCACTGTCTTTTCTTAACTTGTACTTGTATTTTATATACGCCTGCGCTATAATGTGTTCAAATGAACAAGGAAATTCTTCGGGGTAGGGTGACTTCTTATCGCTATAGTATAAGCAGAATTCCCAACCGGCGGTTACAGTCCGCGACCTGTCAGATTTCTGACAGCTGATTTGGTGCAATTCCAAAACCGACAGTAAAGTCTGGATGAGAGAAGAAAAAGTGATTTTGCAAATAATCCCCCCGACGTATTACGTCGGGGATTTTTTTGCATAGGCTTTCGAAGATTTTCCTCCTCAATTCATCTGATTATGTCAAGAGAAAAGGAGAGAAAAAATGAGTACAGATGTAATGACAAACCCAAAAACAACAACGAAAGAAAAAAAACGTATCAGCACAAAGGTAATTGCACAGATTGGTGTGCTCGGAGCAATCGCTATGGTTCTGATGTTATTTGATATTCCACTTCCATTTGCACCAACCTTTTACAAAATTGATTTCAGTGAAGTTCCGGTCCTTGTCGGAGCATTTACCATGGGACCTGTAGCCGGCGCTTTGATCGAACTGGTCAAAATCCTGTTGAACCTCCTGATCAGAGGTACATCAACAGCTGGTGTTGGAGACCTCGGAAACTTCCTGATCGGATGTGCAATGTGTATTCCGGCTTCCCTGATTTATCAGAAGTTACATTCTCGCAAGGGTGCGATCATCGGTATGGTAACAGGAACTGTTTTTATGACAATTGTCGGATGTTTTATCAATGCATACCTTCTGCTTCCGGCATACGCTGCTGCATTCCATATGCCGATCGACGCACTGGTTGCCATGGGAACCGCAGTCAACAGTCATATCAACAGTCTTCTGACTTTTGTTTTACTTTCTGTTGCACCTTTCAATCTGCTGAAAGGTTTCCTGGTATCATTGATCGTATTCCTGATCTACAAAAAGATCAGCCCGATTTTACAAATGGGACGCGAATAGATTATAATTTTACAAAGCAGCAAAAGGGGTTCATTATGAGCCTCTTTTTTTGTGAAGAAAAAACAGAGAGAAATCTGCCATGCCGACATTCTTCTCTCTGTTGAATTTCTTTTGATTATAAAGTATCGTTTCTTCTTACATATCCTGGTTTTTCCGGATCTGCAATCAGTTCCTTTGCATGGACAATCCTTGCACTCTTGTCCACTACCTGTGCTTCAATCCGTGCATCCGCTCCAATTACAACTCCCGGAAGGATAACACTGTCTTTGACAACTGCACCTTTCTTAATTACACAGCCACGTCCGATTACCGAATTCTCAACAGTACCCTCGATCAGGCATCCATTGGAAATTACTGACTTCTTGACACTTGCTCCTTCGTAATACTTTGTTGGGCAGGAATCATTTGTTCTTGTGTAAATTGGCCAGCTCTTATCAAACAAAGTCACTGCATTCTTCATATCGATCAGTGATAAGTTTGCATTATAGTAGCTCTTGAAATCTGTGATAGATGCAAAGAATCCTCGATGTGACACTCCACGTATATCCAGTTCACTGCAAGCCATATTCACAATATCATTAAGTGTGAACATGGAAGAAATCTTTCTTCCCTTTTTGACCAGTTCCATGAACAGATCTTTGCGCATTACATATGTATCCATGAAAATATTACGGTTTTTCGCGTTGCCATGGTTCGGTTCTAATGAAAGAACACCTTTCTGCTTGTTCAGATTAAGTGTTGAACAGTTCAGATAGTATTCTTTTGCATTATCCACACTGTGATATAACAGGGTAATATCTGCACCGGATTCAATATGTGTCTTAAGTAATTCATCATAATTCTGTGTATAAATCATATAACTTGGCGCAATAACTACATATGGATATTTTACAGCTTCAATGCACTCCATATTTTCTTCATATGCCGCCAGGTCATTATTGTATACACTCCATTCTGCATTTTCAAAATCAGAATAAAGAATATGAAGACGTCCACTCTTTGAGTTGATATTGTAATGACGTCCTGTTCCAAGATGTTCTGTAAGAGAACGTGGTTTTCTTCTTACATAAACCTGAATATGTTCGATTTCACTGTTGCTCATATTAGAGATTTGGAAATCAATAACTCTGTATCTTCCAAGGAATGAAACAGCACCAACCGGACGGTAATTCTGCATCTCTCCTACCCGGATATTGTTGCCGGCAAAACTTACGATTCCAAATGCCTGTGCCATATTACTCATCCCCCTTAACACGTTTTGATACTAATTCAATATGTTCGCTGTCTGCTGATCCGACAACTGCATTTTTGCCAATCTTTACGCCATCAGCCACAAGCGCTCTTGTTACAACTGCACCTTCTTCTACTTCAACGCCCGGCATCAGTACACTGTCAATAATCTGTGCGCCTTCGCCGACTTTTGCACCTGTAAACAATACAGAATTCTTGACTTTTCCATTGATCACACAGCCCTGGTTGATAAATGCTCTTTCAATCTCTGCTGTCGGACCAACATACTGCGGAAGCGCAGTTGTATCCTCTGTGTAAATCTTCCATGAATCATCATTCAGATCAAGTTCATTTTTATTGTTGATCAGATCCATATTTGCTTCCCACAGGGAATCGATTGTTCCGACATCTTTCCAATATCCTTTGAACTTGTATGCGTAGAGCTTTCTTCCATCATTCAGCATAGTCGGAATAATATCTTTTCCGAAATCATGATTGGAATCCTGATTTTTCATATCTGCAAGGAGCATCTTTCTTAAAAGCTTCCAGTTGAATATGTAAATACCCATGGATGCCAGATTGCTCTTTGGATTCTCCGGTTTCTCTTCAAACTCTACAATTCTTCCTTCATCGTCCGTATTCATAATGCCAAAACGGCTTGCTTCCTTCATCGGAACCTCAATGACCGCGATTGTTGCATCTGCTCCAGTCTCTTTATGATAATCAAGCATCTTATCATAATTCATCTTATAAATATGGTCACCGGAAAGAATCAGTACATATTCTGGTGCAAACATGTCCACAAAATCAATGTTCTGTGAAATTGCATCTGCTGTTCCTCTGTATACATCCAGGTCCGCATCTGCTTTTTCACGCGGTGGGAGTACATAGACTCCGCTGTTCTGGGCATCTAACCCCCATCTGCGGCCTGCCGCTACATAACTGTTAAGTAAAATAGACTCATACTGTGTCAGGACTCCTACATTATCAATTCCGCTGTTGGCACAGTTGCTGAGTGGAAAATCAATGATTCTGTATTTCCCACCATATGAAACCGCAGGTTTGGCTACTTTATTTGTAAGCTCGTGAAGACGACTTCCTCGTCCGCCTGCCAAGATCATAGCAAGCATATTATTCTGCTTCATAAGTGAATCCTCTCTTTCCTATTTGTCCTGTCTTATATTATACAATTTTTCTGTTAAATTTTCCACTTTTTTGTGCAAAAAATACATAAAAATTTATATTTTTATTATTATGATGTGTTCGAGGATTATGGGAATTGCGTAACAATAGAACAATCCGGTTACATCAGTGAACAGCAAAATTTACTTTCGACACTCACATCATCATTATTGTATTATATATGCTTTAAAATCCGAATTTATGTCTATTTTCTTTCCAGATTTTCCCCATTGCATATTCATATGTCTTATCAAAGACAAAAAGTATAAATTGTCCGAATACAACAGACATAAGCATTATTCCTTTTGCGGTCTTTTTTTCAGATAACATACTCCAGAAATATATTAAACCCGGAATATAAAGTACATTAAATACCAGATATTTCATGAGCCAGAAAAAGTTACGGCTTCTGATCCATCCAGAAGCTCTTCCAGAAAAATGCCATATTGTTTCTATAATTAGAATATAAAATCCCATAAATGCATAGGAAACCACATATAATTTATTCGGAGACAGAAAGATTCCCAGCAAAATTCCAGCCAGTAAAAAGCCTGCCCCGCTTTTCAATCCAAATTCCTGAATCACAATCCCGACAAAGAAGGACGCCGCCGCCAGTAAAAAAAGGGTATTCGTTTCGATCACACTGCCAAGCGCAATCCCCACTTCTGTCAGTGCAAGCATAACGCCTGCAAATGCAATCTTTTTTGTATTTAGATGCATGGACACAGATCTCCTCCCATACATTCACATAATGAATCTGCGATCCACAGATCACAGCACATATTTCCAGTTCCACACGGAGAGGAATTACGATTGCCATATCCCTGACCAAACGGATTACTATTATATCTCTGTGCTCCCCAGTTCAGCTGGTTCATCAGCTCTCTGTACTGCGGGTTATTCGGGTCCATATTCACTGCCTGCGCAGCATAATCCCTTGCCAGCACATTGTTACCGACGCCTGCGTTGGCCATGGAACTTGCATAATACCACTGTGCCGTCCGGTCATTCATACGGTTCAATACATTGATCGCATCCTGATATCTGCGGTTATTGATAAAATTGAATGCCGCCTGCATCTCCGGATTCATATTATTGTACTGCTGATATCTGCCATTGCCATAAGATTGATTCCCATAGGAATTATTACCATAAGAATAGTTCCCTGAACCCGCGCCGTATCCGTAATTATATCCTCCATTCGCCCGCTCTTTCATAATTTCATCATAAGCTTCCTGTACTTCTTTGAACTTTTCTTCAGCAAGATCCCGAAGCGGATTATCCACATTGGCATCCGGATGATATTTCCGGCTCAGTTCTCTGTACGCCTTTTTTATCTCCTCTTCCGACGCATTTGGTGATACGCCAAGCACCTCATAAGGATTCTTTGTCATCTTCCTTTTCCTCGCTTTTCTTTTCTTGTATCTTTCTGTAATGTTTCCATACGCCATCATACAGGATATTCCGCAGGATATCCACGTCCAGTATACATGGCAGAATTTCAAAATTTCTTGCGCATTCGCCGATCATCATGCACAGAATGTCTCTGCATCTTTCTTCATATCCGGCTTCTTCATGCATCTTTTTTAATGGATTATAAGTTCCTTTTTCCAGGTCCTTATCCAGATCTTCGTAAGCATCCATAATGTAAATATATTTGCCCAGATAGAAACCGATCCCTCGAAGCTGCTGTTCCCAGCAGTCTTCTTTATATACCATCATCTCTTCCATCAGCCGGCCAAAACAGCCTGCCGGATAGTCAACTTCCTGTATACCCTGACTTTCATATTCCGAAAGCTTTGCCATTTCTTCTCTGATCACACGACTCTGCCTTGGATATTTCCGAATTGCTTTTTCTACTTTTCGCTTCAAGGCCATACTCCCGAGAAGCCCTGCTACTTTCTTCTCATCCTTCCAATCATCTTCCAGATGATAATACGCCATGATCAGATTCATATCGGCCGCATACTCTGTGATCTCATTTTCCAGCATTGGCTGTGGCTTTAACGGATGCATCTTACAGCGATGGCTTTCTGCCTTTGTTTCACTTTCATATAAAGAAGTAAGTAAAATGATCACAAATGTCATATCATAGGCAAGCGTAAGCTGACCTGCGCTGCCATACTGTCTCTTCAGCGACTGACAAAGACCACAGTAATACGCTTTATATTTATGATAATCTTTTACTTTTAATTCCGGCTCATTCGCCGTCACATATCCGAACATGTATTACTGAATTCCTCTCATTGTAAGCTGGATCCGCTTCTTCTGTAAATCAACGCTCATCACCTTTACATCTACAACATCTCCTACGCTGACTGCTTCCAGTGGATGCTTGATAAAACGATCCGTGATCTGGGAAATGTGCACCAATCCGTCCTGATGCACTCCAATATCGACAAATACACCAAAGTCAATGACATTTCGCACGGTTCCTTTCAGAATCATTCCTTCCTTCAGATCCTTCATATCAAGGACATCCGTCCTGAGAATTGGTTTCGGCATCTCATCTCGTGGATCACGCGCCGGTTTTTCCAGCTCTTTGACAATATCCCGAAGGGTGATCTCTCCTATTCCAAGTTCTTCAGCGAGCTTTTTGTAATCTTTGATGGTAAGAGACAGACCTGCAAGTTTGCCGCCTGCAATATCTTCCGGCTTGAAGCCCTGCTTTTCAAGAAGCTTTCCTGCCGCCTCGTAAGACTCCGGATGTACACTGGTTCCGTCAAGTGGATTGGTTCCGCCCTGGATCCTCATAAACCCGGCACACTGCTCAAATGCTTTTGGTCCAAGTTTTGGTACTTTGAGAAGTTCTTTTCTATTCTCAAATTTTCCATTTTCTTCCCTGTAGGCAACAATATTTTTCGCAAGGGTTCCGGAAATACCGGAAATATAAGAAAGCAGCGGAGCCGATGCAGTATTTAGGTCCACACCGACTTTATTTACGCAGTCTTCTACCACACCGCCAAGTGCTTCTCCTAATTTTTTCTGGTTCATATCATGCTGATACTGCCCGACACCAATCGACTGCGGATCGATCTTTACCAGTTCGGCAAGCGGATCCTGAAGACGTCTTGCGATGGATGTCGCGCTTCTCTGCCCGACATCGAATTTTGGGAATTCTTCTGTAGCAAGTTTACTTGCTGAGTACACAGATGCTCCCGCTTCATTTACGATCACATACTGCACTTTTTCCGGAATCTCTTTTAACAGTTCTACAATAAACTGTTCTGATTCTCTGGATGCTGTTCCATTTCCCAGGGAAATCAAAGAGATGTGATACTTTGGAATAATCTTTTTCAGCAGATCTTTTGCTGCCTGGATCTTCTTCGGAGTCGTAGGCGCTGTCGGATAAATTACAGTCGTGCCGATTACTTTTCCGGTCGGATCTACCACAGCAAGCTTGCATCCGGTACGGAATGCAGGATCCCATCCAAGCACAACCTGTCCGACGATCGGCGGCTGCATCAGAAGCTGCTCCAGATTCTTTCCAAACACAAGGATTGCGCCATCTTCTGCTTTTTCCGTCAGTTCGTTTCTCAGTTCACGCTCGATCGCCGGTGCGATCAGCCTCTGATAGCTGTCGGCCACAACCTCTTTCAAAACCGGTGTTGTGTATGGATTATCCCTGCGGATCACTTTCTTTTCCAGATAACGGAGAATTTCTTCTTCCGGTGCTTCAATCTTAACACTCAGGAATTTTTCTTTTTCTCCACGGTTGAGTGCCAGCACACGGTGTCCGGCTACTTTGCTGACCGCTTCTGTAAAATCATAATACATCTCGTATACAGATTCTGCTTTTTCGTCTTTTGCAGCAGAAACCAGCGTACCCTTTTTGAACGTCAGATCACGGATCCTCTTTCTGTAATCTGCCTCATCTGAAATATTTTCTGCAAGAATATCTTTCGCACCGTCAATCGCTTCCTGCACATTTTTCACGCCCTTTTCTTCAGAAACATATTTTTCTGCCTCTTTTTCCAGGGGCTCCTTACTATTCTGAAGAGAGATCAAAACCGCCAGTGGTTCCAGACCTTTTTCTTTTGCAATTGTCGCACGGGTCCGGCGTTTGGGTCTGTACGGACGATAAAGATCGTCCACCAGAACCTGCGTCTCTGCTGCCACGATCTGTGCTTTCAGCTCAGGTGTTAACTTGCCCTGTTCTTCAATACTTGCAAGAACCTGTTCTTTTTTCTCTTCCAGGTTCCGCAGATAGGTCAGTCGTTCATATAATTTACGAAGCTGTTCATCATCCAGTGTACCGTGTGCTTCTTTTCTGTAACGCGCAATAAACGGAATGGTATTTCCTTCATCGATCAGCTTTACAGCCGCATCTACCTGCCACTTTTTTACGCCCAGTTCTTCTGTTATTTTCTGGTTAATATCCATTGATATCCAATCCTCTCTTTTTGTTCGCTATGGATTTAATGATACCATGTCATCTCTTATTTTTCAATTCCCGTTAAAATTACAGAGTTTGCTCGGTTTTCTTGTCTTTTTCTATTAAATATGCTATACTACAGCTAATCTGACTGAAAAGTTTTAAGAAAGGATTAACCAAATGTCAAGCGATATTGAAAAAGAGCCACTGTCCAGACAACAGAAAAAATCAAAAGAAACCAAAGCACGTATCTTTCATGCAGCCAAGACAATTCTGCAGAAGCAGGGATACGATCAGCTTTCCATAAAAAATATCTGTGATGAAGCAGGTGTCTCCAACGGCAGCTTCTATCATCATTTTAAAACCAAAGATGATCTTTTATCTTATTATATTGAAGAACAGCCAAGCATCAATCCGGATCTTCTGGATACGCCGGAAGATGCAGATGAGGCAAAGATCGGTATCATCCACGTTTATCTGAATTACGCACAGTACTGCCGGGAACTCGGAGTAGAATTCATGTCCAACTACTACACACCGCGCAACCAGGCACTGAACCCAACGATCCGTACCGAGCGACCGTACCCAATCCTTACCGTAGAGAATTATCTTCGCAAAGCGATTGATGCCGGCATCATTGCGCCAAAGATTTCCCTGGATGAAATCTGCACTGATATCCGTATGCTGGTTATCGGAAATGTATTTGAATGGTGTCTGCATAACGGAGAGACTGATTTTGAAGGTAATATCCGCCGTTCGATCGGGCATTATCTGGATGGCATTTTCTGATTTCACAGATATACCACAGCGTAAAATGAATTTTTCATATTCCTTCGCTGATTTTTTACAGCACATATTTTCAAAAAAGGTGTCATGGATTTTTATGTCCATGGCACCTTTTCGGCTTATCTGTTGTTATATAAACTTGTACATCGTTGTTGTTTCGTAAGTTTCGCCCTTCTTGCATACCGGCCCGGCAAAATTCTCCTTGTGGATTGCATCCGGGAAGAACTGTGTCTCGAAGCAGGCTGCCTGGCGTTTGTGGTAATGCGCCCCGCCTTTTCCTTTGGCATCAACAATAAAGTTGCCTGTATAAAGCTGCATTCCCGGAAGGTCTGTATAAACTTCCATGGTGATTCCACTCTCTTCCGAGGACATCTCTGCCACTTTCGCAAATTCTCCTTTATTGTTCAGAACCCAGTTATGATCATATCCTTTCCCGAAATTCAGTGCTTCATAATCTGTCTCGATTTCTTTGCCAATTGCTTTCTTTGTGCGGAAATCCATCGGTGTTCCTTCTACCGGTGTGATCTCGCCTGTCGGAATAGACTCGGCATCGGCTCTGGTAAATGCATCTGCATCAATCCATACTTCCTGATCCAGTACATCTCCTGATGCATGTCCATCCATATTAAAATAGCTGTGATTTGTCATGTTGATCAGAGTATCTGCATCCGGAACTGCATGGTAAGCGATCTTCACTGCATTGTCTTCTGTCAGAGTATATGTTACCTCAATATGTACAGCTCCCGGATATCCCTGATCGCCATCCGGACTGTCCAGTTCAAATGTAATATGATCATCTGCGGTTTCTTTTACCTTCCACATTCTCTGGTTATAAAAATCCATTCCGCTGTGGAGGTTATTGCCATTATCATTCTTTTCAAGCTGATAGGTCACTCCGTTCAGTTCAAAGGATGCTCCTCCGATACGGTTTGCACTTCTCCCGACAATTGCACCGAGGAACAGATCTCCTTCTTCATATCCTGCTGCCTCATCATATCCAAGCACAACATCACACGGCTTGCCTTCTTTGTCCGGTACGATCACCTGTACCAGCGTTGCACCGTAATCGGATACTGCAATCTCCATTCCGTTTTTATTTGTGAGCGTATATAATTTTGTCTCGTCACCTTTAACTGTTGCACCAAAATCTGTTACTTTCATTTCTCCTGTTCCGCCCTTTCTGTTAATTGTGCCTGTAAAACAGACATCTCTTTTACAGGTGTTATTGTACCATAATTTTTTTATTTTTTGCACCCTTTATCGTTGTTCTGCTATTTTGTGCATATTGCTGATATTTTTTATCATTTTGTGACAAAATTAACTTATTTGTCTATTTATTAACTTTGCTTGCAAGATTGTACTGAAATGCATACAATATCATTATAAGTGTGTCCATAGAGTTGGTCTATAGCATTCAGATGTTTTCCCTATAATTTTTCTTCATCTGATCTATGGACTGGCAAAAAAAGTTAAAGGAGAAAAAGCTATGAGTAGACTTGAAATCACTGCACCGGACAAAGCCCAGCTGGTTATCGAAGGGCTCTACAAAGATCTGGAGCGAAGAATCGAATCCAGTCCTCCGGGACTGTGTCCTGTAGACATGACTCGTGCTTTCCTGGAGATGTGTCATACACACACCTGCGGAAAATGTGTGCCGTGCCGTATTGGTCTGTGGCAGCTGAAGAACCTGCTGACCGATGTTCTGAATGGGGACGCAACTATGGAAACATTAGACCTGATGGAAGAACTTGCTCTGTCAATCATGGAAGGAGCTGACTGCGCGATCGGGTATGAAGCAGCTCATATGGTTTACAAGAGCCTGATGGGATGTCGTGAAGATTATGAAGAACATGTGCGCCAGGGAAGATGTACCTGCCAGTATGCACAGCCTGTTCCTTGTGTATCTCTGTGCCCTGCACACGTAGATATCCCGGGATACATCGCTCTTGTCGGAGAAGGACGTTATGCAGATGCGATCCGTCTGATCCGCAAAGATAATCCGTTCCCGACAACCTGTGGATTTATCTGTGAACATCCTTGTGAGGCACGCTGCCGTCGTAATATCGTGGATGATGCAGTCAATATCCGCGGACTTAAGAGAATGGCTGCGGATTATGCCGGAAAGGTTCCACCTCCGCCATGTGCTCCATCTACCGGAAAGCGCATCGCTATCGTAGGTGGCGGTCCTGGTGGATTAAGTGCGGCTTACTATCTGCAGCTTATGGGACACCAGACAACTGTATTCGAGATGCTGCCTGAGCTTGGTGGTATGCTCCGTTATGGCATTCCAAACTATCGTCTTCCGAAAGACCGTCTGAACGATGACATCAACGCCATCCTCGAGACCGGCGTAAAAGTAGAATTTGGCAAACGTATCGGAACTGATATGACAATCCAGAGCCTGCGTGAAGAATATGACGCAGTCCTTATTACAATCGGTGCAAGTACCGATAAGAAACTTGGTATCGAAGGCGAACACTCAGAAGGTGTCCTTTCTGCTGTTCAGTTCCTTCGTGATGTAGGAAAGAACCAGAACCCGGATCTTACCGGACAGGAAGTAGCCGTTATCGGTGGCGGTAACGTATCTATGGATGCTGTCCGTACCGCAAAACGTCTGGGTGCTAAAAAAGTCAGCATCGTTTACCGCCGTCGCGTGGCAGATATGACTGCCCTTCCGGCAGAGATTGAAGGTGCTGTTGCAGAAGGAATCGAAGTACAGACTCTGATGGCTCCTTCCCGCATCGAAACAGATGAAAACGGTCACGTAAAAGGAATCTACGTTACACCACAGATGATCAGTAAGATCAAAGACGGTCGTGCAAGTGTACGTCCGACAGGTGCTCCTGACGTATTCATTCCATGCCAGACACTGATCGTTGCGATCGGACAGGATATTGAATACCAGCACTTTGAAGAAGCCGGTGTTCCTGTACAGAGAGGTAAGATCTTAACCGAAAAATACGGCGGATTCGATAACATTCCGGGTGTATTTGCCGGTGGAGACTGTGCTTCCGGTCCTGCATCCGTAATCAAAGCTATTGCTGCTGCAAAAGTAGTAGCTGCTAACATAGACGAATACCTGGGATATCACCACATTATCAGCTGTGACGTTGAGATTCCTGAAGCGCGTCTTGATGACCGCCCGCCGTGCGGAAGAGTAAACATGACCGAGCGTGAAGCCTGCGAACGTGTCTGTGACTTTAACGGTGTAGAAAACTGCATGTCCGAGGCAGAAGCGAAACAGGAAGCCAGCAGATGTCTGCGTTGCGACCACTTCGGCTACGGCATTTTCAAAGGAGGTCGTGAAACATTATGGTAAATCTTACAATTGATAATATAAACGTATCTGTCCCGGAAGGTACTACTATCATGGATGCTGCCAAAATGGTGGATATCCCGATTCCAAAGCTCTGCTATCTGAAAGATATCAACGAGATCGCAGCCTGTCGTGTCTGTGTTGTTGAACTCGAGGGAATGGAACGGCTGGTAACTTCCTGCAACAACGTAGTAAAAGAAGGTATGGTAATCCATACAAACAGCCCAAAGGTTCGTACAGCCAGAAGACAGACTGTACAGCTTATCCTTTCCCAACACGACTGCAAATGTGCTACCTGTGTCAGAAGCGGTAACTGTACTCTGCAGAGTCTTGCAAATGACCTGAACATCATCGAAATACCATTTAAGCAGCGTCTGGAAGAATTCCCTTGGGATAAAGAATTTCCGCTGATCAGAGACTCACAGAAATGCATCAAGTGTATGCGCTGTATCCAGGTCTGTGACAAGATCCAGGATTTACATATCTGGGATGTGACAAGTACTGGTTCCCGTACTACCATTAATGTAACCGGCAACCATAAGATCTCCGAGGTTTCCTGTTCTTTGTGCGGTCAGTGTATTACTCACTGCCCGGTCGGCGCTCTGCGCGAACGTGATGATACAGAGAAAGTATGGGATGCAATCGTTGATGACAAGAAAGTCGTTGTTGCACAGGTTGCTCCTGCTGTACGTGCTGCATGGGGTGAGGCTCTTGGTCTTTCCCGTGAAGAAGCAACTGTCGGCAAGATCATGGATGCTCTGAAGAAAATGGGTATTGACTATGTATTCGATACCTCCTTCACAGCAGACCTTACTATTATGGAAGAAGGAAATGAATTCCTGCAGAGATTTACAAAAGGCGAATTAAATCTTCGTCCGATGTTTACCTCCTGCTGCCCTGGATGGGTACGCTTCCTTAAATCACAGTACCCACATCTGGTGCCACAGCTTTCAACAGCCAAATCACCACAGCAGATGTTCGGTTCTGTTATGAAGAGCTATTTTGCAGAATCCATCGGTGTGAAACCGGAAAATATGTTTACTGTATCTATCATGCCATGTGTTGCCAAAAAAGGCGAAAGTAACATGGAACTGTTCTATGGTGAATATGCCGGACACGAGACAGACGTTGTACTTACAACTCGTGAATTGACACGCATGATCCGTTCTGCACATATTGATCCTGCTTCTTTGGTTGACCGTGAATGCGATCCTCTAATGAAAGAATGGACCGGTGCCGGTGTTATCTTCGGAACAACAGGTGGTGTTATGGAAGCAGCACTTCGTTCTGCTCACTACCTTGTAACCGGACGTAACCCTGATCCGGATGCATTCAAGATTGTCCGCAATCCTGGTGGACAGCCAGGTGTTGTAGAAGCTGAGATCCAGCTTGGAGATGCTACTGTTCGTGCTGCTGTTGTCAGCGGACTCGGAAACACACGTAAACTGATCGAAGCAATCGAACATGGTGAAGTACATTATGATTTTGTAGAAGTTATGGCCTGCCCTGGCGGATGCGTCGGCGGTGGCGGTCAGCCAATCCATGACGGAGAAGAACTTGCACGGACACGTGGTGAAAATCTTTATTTCCTTGATAAGAATGCACCACTTCGCTTCTCACATGAGAACCCGGATGTACTCCGTCTGTACCGTGATTTCTTTGAGAAACCGCTTTCTCACAAGTCACATATGTTGCTTCACACGGATCATAACGCATGGGAGATGCCTAGATAAATCAAATTTTGCCCTCTAAAAGATTGTAACGAATATATAAATAATTTATAGAAACCACGTATTCTATAAACTAAGATATAGAAATTGAGCCCTTCTATATCTCTAAAATCCAGAAATGGGAAATGACCTGCCATGTCATTTCCCATTTCTGGATTCAACAAACTAGTATATTCTTTTTATACCTTCTAAGCTCTGTCAGATTCTTCTGTCATCTTCTTATAATACAGAATCAGATCTGCTGCCTGTTCATAGGACAACTCTGTAGTGCTGACCGAAAGATCATAATTCTTCGACATTCCCCATTCCTGTCCGGTATAATCCTTACGAAAAGCGCTTCTTTTCTCATCCACATCCTGGATCTTACGTTTCGCTTTCATTCTGCTTGTAATATGATCACGCTCTTTCACGCGTTCAATTCGTGTTTCCATGTCTGCATGGACAAATACACTAAAAGCTTCTTCTCGGTTTCTCATCAGGTAACCTGCGCACCTTCCCATAATAATACATGGTCCTTCTTCCACAAGCTCTTCAATCAGCTTAAATGGATATGGCTTCTTCTTCGGTTCTGCAAAATTCATTGCGATTGAATAAAGAAGGCTGTCCACCGGCTGTTCATCCAGATACTCCTGCATTTCTTTCTCGTATCCGCGCATCTTTGCAATTTCAAACAGCTTCTCTTTATCGTAAAACGCATAACCGGTACGCTTTGCCAGCAATTCACCGATTTCATGTCCGCCGCTTCCATATTCCCGTCCGATACAGATAATTGTTTTCTCCATATTCTGCACACTCCTCTCTAATACAGGTGATAGAAAATCAATGAACCTACAACCGTCATCAATCCGGCCACTGCAATAGAAAGACTGCTCATTGCTCCTTCAATCTCTCCGATTTCCATTGCCTTTGCCGTTCCCATAGCATGGGAAGCTGTTCCGATTGCCAGTCCTTTTGCAATCGGATGCTCAATTTTGCAGAGCTTACAGATTCCCTCTGCAAACATATTTCCAATAATCCCGGTAATTACGATCGCAGCAACTGTAATCGTCACAATTCCACCAAGCTCTTCTGAGATTCCCATACCGATCGCTGTGGTAATTGATTTTGGAAGAAGCGTTACATAGAACTGCTTCTTCAGGTGGAACAACATAGAAAATACCCATACACCGGCAAGGCTGGCAAATACACCTGTTGTAATTCCTGCAATGATCGCTTTCAGATTCTTCTTAAGAAGATTCATCTGCTGATAAAGCGGAATTGCAAGACAGACTGTAGACGGTGTCAGAAGGTAGCTCAGTACATTCGCTCCCTTATCATAAGTATCATAATCAATTCCAGTCACTTTTAGCACGATAATTACAAAAACAATCGAAACAAGAAGTGGATTGAAGATACCAATTTTTAACTTTTTACGCAGAAAAATTCCTGCCTCATATCCAAAAAGACTGATCGCCATACAAAAAAAGGTCGATCCATGCAGCATATTACTCATCCTTCTTCTCCTCTTTCTTCAGTACAAACTGAGCGGTTCTTCCACTCACGCCCATAACCAGCACTGTTGTCACTACAATTGTAACCATGATCGGAACAAGAACCGGTTTTAAGTCTCCCCATGATACCATCAGACCTACTCCTGCAGGGATAAAAAGCATCGGCATGATTTCAATCAGAAATCCACCGGCCTCATCAACTGCTTTCAAAGGAATTACTTTTGTCTGCAAACCTGCCAGCAAGATCAGCAAGCCATAAATACTTGCAGGAACCGGTAGTGGAAGGATTGCATGCAAAAGCTCTCCTGCAAAAGAAATCAATATGATAATCAAAAATTGTCTTATAAATTTCACAGTATTACCTCCATTTATTTTATGTTTATTTTTTAACACATGTACCAGAATAGCACTTTTAGCACTCTGCCTCAATAAATTTTTGCATTTTTATTGTTTTTTTGACAATATCCTCTCATTCCGATGCTAGAATGAAACTAAATTTACAGAAGTGAAGGGATGACTTTATGTATCATTTTATAGCCAATCCTAACGCCCGTTCGGGTCAGGGACTTGCACTATGGGAAAAGATTAAATTAAAACTGATAGCAGAACATATAGATTACCAGATCCATTTTACACATCACCGGCATCACGCAACGGAAATTGCCGCCGAGCTTACCGCCTCCGGGGATCCTGTTACGATCGTTGTACTTGGTGGTGATGGAAGTGTGGATGAAGTAATCTGTGGTCTGCAGAATTTAAGCCTGGTTACCCTCGGTTACATTCCGATCGGCTCTGGCAATGATTTTGGCCGGGGACTTGCCCTTCCATCCGATACCATGAAAGCTCTGGATCTGGTACTTCATTCTGAACAGACGCGCAAGATCAATCTTGGTGTATTGCACTATCATGACAAGGTTCATCGTTTTGCCGTCAGTTCCGGAATCGGATACGATGCAGCTATCTGCCATCAACTTTGTATTTCCAGGGTTAAAGTCTTTTTTAACCGGCTTGGTCTGGGCAAACTTGCCTATGCAGCCTGCTCACTCTACCGTCTGCGCCGCTGTCAGCCAGATGAGATGGAAATTCTTCTGGACGATACCAAAAGTCTTCATTTTAAACGGGTTTTCTTTGCCTCTGCATTTAATCTTCCTTATGAAGGTGGTGGATGCAAATTCTGCCCGGATGCCAAACCGGATGATGATCTGCTGGACTTTATTGTGATTGCAGATGTTCCCAAAATTATTGCTCTTGCAATTCTGCCGACTGTGTTTTCCGGAAAGCATACCCGACTTCCAGGCGTACATATCTTCCGCTGTAAAAAAGCAGAAGTACACTCAAAAATAGCACTTCCGGTACATTCTGACGGCGAACCGATTTATCTCCAGAAGGATGTTTCGTTCTCTCTCGAATCTGAGACACTGAAAATTATTACATAAAAGAAGGGGACTTTTCTATGCTGTTGTTTTGGATTCTTTTAACTGTTGTTGTATGTTTTTTCTTATATTTATATATGATCATGCCGAATACTTCCCGCCGAAGCAAAATCCTCCCTTATCTCAAGCGGGATTATGCCCATCGCGGACTACATGATTCTTCCCGGCTGATTCCCGAGAATTCTATGCCGGCATTTCGTGAGGCAGTAAAACAAAATCTTGCCATCGAACTTGATATCCATCTCACCCGTGATGGAAAAGTAGTCGTATTCCATGACGAGTCTTTAAAGCGGATCTGCAATGCCGAAGGGACAGTTGAGGGTTCCACGTTTGATGCGCTACAGCACCTGCATCTTTCCGGAACTTCGGAGCATATGCCACTTTTTTCAGATGTCCTTCGCTATGTCAATGGGCGGGTTCCTCTTCTGATTGAACTGAAGCTTCCGGACAGCAATATGAAGCTCTGTCCTGCCGCATGGGATATTTTAAAGGATTATAAAGGACCTTATATGGTCCAGTCTTTCAACTCCCTTGGAATCCGATGGTTTCACAAGCATGCGCCTCAGGTTCTTCGTGGACAGCTTTCTTCTGCCCTGACTCGCACGAATCCGGAAAATCCTTTTCTGGCGCGCTTTTGTGTACAGTTCCTGCTGACCAACCTGATCTGTCGTCCGGACTTTATTTCTTATAAACTTGCAGATGCCGGCAATCCTTCCGTCTGGCTGAACCACTATCTGTACCGTATTCCGATGGCAGTCTGGACACTCCGCAATCAAAAAGCTTATAAAACTGCACGGAATAAATATGATATGTATATCTTTGAAGGTTTCTCCGTAAAATAGAGAATAGAAAAAAATATGAATGTTTTATGAAGTCTGTTGTCGAGAAAAATTTTTAATGTTATACTACCTCTAGTAACAAGAAAGAAACATCTTCACCCGAAGGAGCTGATTTTATCATGAGTCATATTTTAAAAAAATTAAAGACACTGATGCATACATACAGCCATGCATGGGTATTACTATATGCTTTTATTTATTTTCCATGGTTTACTTATCTGGAACGCCATGTGACCGACAATTATTTTGTAATCCATTCGATATTCGATGACTACATCCCGTTTTGTGAATATTTCATCATTCCGTACCTGCTGTGGTTTGCTTATATTGCAGTCACACTGGGATATTTGTTCTTTAATGATAAACAGGGATTTTACAAAGCCTCCGCAATCATGTTCAGCGGTATGACCATTTTTCTGATCATCTGCACGGTATTTCCGAACGGATTAAACCTGAGGCCGGAAGTATTTACGCGTGATAACTTCTGTATCGAGCTGGTTAAACGGATCTATCAGACGGATACACCTACGAATGTGCTTCCAAGTCTTCATGTATACAACTCTATTTGTTGTTACATCGCAATTTCCCATTGCGAGAAGCTTCAGCACTCCAGACTGATCCAGAAAGGATCTCTTGTTTTAAGCATTCTGATCATTCTGTCAACCATGTTCCTGAAGCAACATTCCGTAGTGGATGTAGTTGCTGCATGTGTGATGGCATATTTCATGTACTCACTAATTTATGCACAGGAAGGTGCAAAGTCACCACGGCTTGCACGTCAGGTGATTTAAACACTTATAATTATTTTGTTTGATCCAAAGAAAGGACATCGCATTTCGCAAAATCGAAAAGCAATGTCCTTCTTTTATTTCACCTTCCATGCACTAAACGCCGATGGCATGGAATATTCCTTTTGTATTTCTTCCGGATGTGCAAAGATCATCTCTTCTTTGCAGTTCTTCTCCAGTTCATCCACGATCACCTCATACGCAGTCATATGCCATTCAATATGGCTGAAAATATGCTTCGCATTCCGCAGCTTTTTCACACGGATCGGTGCAAGCCCGATAGATTTACTGTAAGCGGTTACTTCGTCCATCGTAAGCTTTCCGTCTAGATTCGGGAACTCATACATACCTGCAAGCAGCCCCTTATCCGGTCGTTTCCGGATTGCCACATGATCACCATCCTTAAAAATCAAAACGGTTTTCTCCTCAATCCTGCGCGCTTTTGCCTTTTTCTTCACCGGCAGTTCATTCTGGATTCCCAGCCTTTTCGCCTCACAGATTCCCGTAAGAGGACAGATTTCACACTTTGCCTCCCCATTCGGCACACAGACAATCGCGCCAAGTTCGATCAGCCCCTGGTTAAAATCCGATGCCGCATCTTCTGGGATCACCGGTTCAATCGCATTTTCTATCTTTGTCCTGACGGACGCTTTCATAATATCTTCATCGCTCGCCAGCAGTCTTGATACCACCCGGAGAACATTTCCGTCCACTGCCGGCTTTGGAATTCCATAGGCAAAAGAAGAAATTGCCCCTGCCGTATAATTTCCAATTCCTGGAAGCGCCTTGATCTCCTCATAATTTTCCGGAAATTTTCCTGCGTATTCTTCCTCGATCTTCTGCGCTGCTTTTTGCATATTGCGTACCCGGTTATAATATCCAAGCCCTTCCCAGAGCTTTAAAAGCTTATCCTCCGGTGCCTCGGCTAGATCTTTTACCGTTGGAAGCTCTGTCATGAAACGCTCAAAAAATGGCTTTACTGCTTCCACTCTCGTCTGCTGCAGCATAATTTCAGACACCCATACCCGATAGGCATTTACATGATGTCTCCATGGCAGATCCCGTTTCCGCTCTCTGTACCATTCCACAAGCAGCTCCGGTGCTTCATAGAGCTGTGGATTGGTAAGTACTACCGGAACTTCGTCCGCAATTGCAATGGAATCCTCCGTTACAAAACAGTCCTTTGCGATCACCTGAACCCCGGTTTCCGCTGCTTCTGCAAGAACATCTGCAAATTCTTTGTGCGTCCGTCTGTTTGGTGTAAAATAACGTACTCCTTTCATCTGAACCACAAAGAATACATAAGCCTCGTACCCATCCTGCACTGCTTCTTCCAGCTCTTTTAAATGCTTCACTGCCCGCTCGCTCGGTGCATCCGGAAACTTTACCACGCCTTCTTCTTCCAGCGTAACCCCTTTCACTTCTATAAACGCTTTTTTCTCTTCATATTCCACATACAGGTCAAACCTGGAATTCTTATAGGTAACTTCCGGTCTGACGACCTTCACATCCTTGAACCATCTCCCGGCTTCAATCCATTCCTGTACCACTTTGTTCGTCACCTGGGAATCCATATTGATCAGCCGGTCAGCCTTCCTGACACCGATCAGATCCCAGCCAGTCTTACGCCCTGCACTTTCAGACTTCTGAACAAACACCTCTGCTCCCGGAACCAGAAGTTCCGCGCACCTCCCTGTGTTCTTCACATGGACCGTTTCTTCTTTTCCATTTATTTCTATTTTTGCTATAAATCGATTAGGGCGCTTTAAAAAGCGCCCCTTTTGTATTCTCTCATATATCATATTATTGCTCCCGGTTTCCGGCTATCACAAGTGGAATCTGTTCATGCTCCGCTTTTCGGATATACTCTTTGCTGATCTGCGAATCCGTAATGATCTTGTATACATCCTTAACCGGACAGATCACGGACACATACCCGCCTCCGAATTTGCTGCTGTCAGCAAGAACAAACACCTGCTTGGATGCTTCGAATATCGCTCTCTTCACCTGCATCTGTGGTGTTGCGATGGATGTCAGACCCACATCAAAATTGATACTGTGTACTCCGATAAATCCTTTATCTACATGAAATTTTTCCATATTCTCAATTGCTGCATCTCCCATCGTCGCTGCCAGATGACCGCCCACATGACCGCCGATCATATACAGTTCTACATGTCTTACTGCTGCAAGTTCATTTCCTACCAGGAGCGAATTCGTCACAACCGCTGCTACCAGATAAAAAATAATCTGCACGAGTTTTATCTTTCCCATAGCCAGCATGATGATTCCCATAAAAGCAATCGCTGCTCCCAGAATATTTGTCAGAAAACCTGCCAGTTTCGAATAGGTATGCTATAACGTAAAGTCAAACAGGTATGTATCTGTCATCCGAACTGTAATTTTTTCTTCCGTAAACGCTTTCCTTTCTTTAATAGTTTTCACCCTTTCGTTCGACAACTATTCTCTATAAAACAAAAGTCCTCTTATATTGTAACACACAAGAGGACTTCATTCCATAAACAAATTATAACATTTTATTCCTCCGGTGCAGCTTCACCTGTACCTTTGTAGTGAGCCCATCCTTCCGGTGAGTAAATACCTTTCTGTTTCTTCTGCATGGACTCTTTACAGGACGTGCTGCATGGGATGCAGATAAATTCGACAAGCTGATACGTGACGCTAAGGCAACCTACGAAGCACAGTAACCGGACTTCTCCAGTACAAAGCAAAATATGCCTTTTCGATTCACTGAAAATACATATCCCATTAAATTCAAAAGCGGGGCAGTAAAAGGTTTATCCTTTACTGCCCCGCTTTTCTTTTACCAATCTGTATACAGATCTATATTTCCGGATCCACTTCCGGTATCATATACTTTTCCAGCACCAAGTGACGTCTCTACAACTGTTCCTCTTGGGTAATCATCACTTGCTAAAACAATGTAACCATCGGCATCCCTGATTGTTCCGTCACTTGCTATATGGCGTCCTGGGATTGCAAGCCCTCCTCCCGGAAGTACCTTCTGAGAATAGTAAGTCTCGGTATGTCCATTATACCAGATCCTTCCCTTTGACGGGGTAAGACCGCCTGATGGGATCACATAGCCACCGCTTCCGGAATTGGAAGAATCGGAACTAGTATTATTCGATGAATTGTTGTTGGAAGGATTATTATTGCCAGAAGAACTGTTATTCCCCGCTGAACTGCTGTTCCCGGAATTATTGCCCGCAGATGTATTACTTCCGGCGGAAGCTGACGCCTGCTTTGTCTCTTCCTGTGCCTTTTTTGCCAGCTGCTCATCCACTTTCCTCTGGGCTTCCTCCTCCTGCTTTTTCTGTGCCGCACGTGCCGCCTCAAGCTGTGCATTTACCGTGGCAAGGTCTGTCGAAGTCTCTTCTGCTTTTGCCTGCAACGCTGCCTGTTCACTGTCCAGCTGGCTTTGCAGGTCAAGCAGTTCCTGCTGCCTGCTTTTCAGTTCAGCCTCCTGCTCTTCAATACCTTCACGTACTTTCACCATATTCTCCAGCATATCCTTATCGTACTTTGTAATATTCTGGATAAAGTCTACACGGTTCAGGAACTCTCCCATACTTTTTGCTTCACATACCATAGAAAGCAGTGTGTCCGAACCATTTTCATACATGTACTTAATTCGAGTCTTCATGTTTGCATACTGTACTTCCTCGTTATTACGGGAAATCTGGAGCGATGCTTCCAAACGGAATACTTCATTATTAGACTCTTCAATTTTCACTTCTGTCTCAGCGATTTCATTGCTGATCGTAACCAGATCCTGGTTGATCCCTTCCAACTGACTCTGTAGATTACTGGTCTTATCTTCGAGGCTGTCCACCTCTTCTGCATGTACCGACATCCCCGACAGCGCGATACCGAATGCACAGATCAGAGAAAGTCCGCACTGTACGATTCGTTTTTTCTGCATTTTCATAAATGTAATCCTTTCTTGAATGTTTTGGGGTAACACTAAGATAGTATATACTATTTTAATCAAAAGAACAACCTTCTATTTTCTGGAAAGGTCTGTACACAGCCATTTCTTCCCATTTTCAACGTACAAAAAGCTTCTTCAGATGCCATTTTTCTCTAAGTGTATGACAGCAAAAAGGAACAGGCTTTTTGCTGATTTCAATCAGTTAAGCCTGCTCCCTTTTCAGCAGAGCCTATGCTGTCGGCTCTGCAACTGTTTTACTTTTATCTTTTTTCACTCTGTATCCAGCAGTTGTTCTGCAGATGACCGGATCAAAGATCAGAAACATTGCCGGAAGGACAGTCAGTACTACGATCACACTGATGATCGCTCCTCTTGAAAGAAGTTCACAGATAGAACCGATCATATCAACCTGTGTATAACAAGTCACACCAAATGTTGCCGCAAAAAAGCTCAGTCCACTAGTAATGATCGATGGCATACTGATTCTGTGTGCAATCGCAACAGATTCTTTCTTACTCTTGCCTTTCATACGTTCTTTCTGATATCTGGTCGTCATAAGGATTGCATAATCAACGGTTGCTCCCAGCTGGATTGCTCCGATAACGATACTTGCAACGAACGGAAGACTCTTGCCCTGATAGAACGGAATCGCCATATTAATCGTAATCGCAAACTCGATAACCGAAACCAGAATGATCGGAAGCGAGATGGATTTAAATATAAGCAAAATGATAATAAAGATTGCTGCGATTGAAATAACATTAACCCTTGTCAAATCGATATCTGTTACATCCTGCAGGTCTTTCATCAGTGGTGCTTCACCGATTACCATTCCAGACTTATCATAGGATTTTACAATCTTATCAATCTGTTTGATCTGTTTGTTGACCTGCGGAGTTGCAGACTCATACTTGGTACATACAAACATCAACTCGGTATCCTTACCCTGAAGCATACTCTTTACATCATCCGGGATCATCGATTCCGGAATAGAAGATCCAACGATGGAGTTAAGTCCAAGTGTCCATTTTACACCATTGACATCATCAATTTCACTCATCATTGCCTTTTTCTCTTTGGCATCCATGTCTTTATCTACCATAACTATATGCATTGTACTCATATCAAAGTCATCTTTCAGTTCACTGTTTGCCACATTTGATGGAAGTGACTGTGGAAGTGACTGTGCAATATTATAATAAATTTTTGTATGATTATTGCCATAAATAGCAGGAATAAGCAAGATCAGGAAAGCAACGATCCACACTTTGTAATGTTTGGTGATAAATGTCGAAACCTTATCCATGCTCTTGATCAGCGGTTTATGCTTGGTTTTTTCAATCGGTTTATCAAAAATAAGAATCATTGCCGGAAGGATTGTTACACAGCAAAGCACTCCAATGATAACACCTTTTGCCATAACAATACCAAGATCACGACCAAGTGCAAATGTCATAACACAAAGAGCTACAAATCCTGCTACTGTGGTGACAGAACTTCCTACAATGGATTTGAATGTATTAGAAATCGCATGTCCCATCGCACGGTTCTTATCTCCCGGGAAACGGCGCTTGTTCTCTTCGTAGCTATTCAGCAGGAAAATGGAGTAATCCATCGTAACACCCAGCTGCAATACCGCCGTCAGCGCTTTTGTAATGTAACAGATCTCGCCAAGGAAAATGTTACTTCCCAGATTATATACAATTGCTACACCTATACTGATCAGGAAAAAAATCGGTACCAGGAAGGATTCTCCGGTAATTTCCAACACCAGAAAAGAAAGAATTGCCGCAATTACAACATAAATCGGGACTTCTTTCATTGCTACATTCTTGATATCGGCTACAACACCTGTCATACCTGCAATAAAACACTGTTTGCTGGCAATCTTACGCATCTCACCGACTGCATTCATTGCTTCGTCAGATGAAGTCGTATTGTCAAATAATGCGAGCATCAGTGTCGCATCTCCGTTGTAGAAGGCTTTTCTCAAATCGGATGGTATCATCTCTACCGGCAGTGAAAGATCTGCCACATCACCATACCATAATACTTTTTCGACATGATCAACCTTATTAAACTGATCCGCCAGCTTCTGGATATCTTTCATGTCCGTATCCTCTACAACAACCATGGCGAATGCACCCATACCATATTCATCCACCATAACGTCCTGTCCTTCTACTGTTTCCAGTGATTCCGGAAGGTAACTGAGCAAGTCGTAGTTAATTCTTGTCTTCGCCATTCCAATAAATGACGGAATCAAAAGCAGTATCCCCAGTAACAAAATTATAAATCTGTGTTTTGCTATCCATTTTCCCGCTTTGACCACAATAATCATCTCCCTGTCTTTACATTTTTATTCTATAGAATATTATACAAAAAAATGACTGATGGTCAATATCAAATAGTCACAATAATTTCATAATTAAAAAATGAATTTTGGTCATTTTTAGCATGGTTGATTTTTTATTATTTTCCAAAAACTATAAACTACAAAAAAACTGCTACTGGCAGTTTTTCTTATACACAAACATAATCAGGTAGGAGGTAAATAATTATTTTATTTACCGTCCTCCCACACCACCGTACGTACGGTTCCGTATACGGCGGTTCTTTAGTTTTCACAGATTATTAGATAATAGTCGAGCATGGATGTATATCCCAGCTTGGCTATTATTTTCTTTGAAAAGATTTGGTTCAAGACTTTCGCCATTTTCCAATAACCTTTTCTACTATTGGCTAGTTCCTTGGCTTTCCAATCCTCTAAACCTAGTGCTTTCAGCATTCGGTATTTCGTTTTGATTTTCTTCCACTGTTTCCAATAGACCGCTCGGATTCTCCGCCTTGCCCATTCATCCGTTTTTCGGAGGAGCTCTTTCATATCTGCGAGCCTGAAGTATTCCACCCATCCCCGCACATACTCTTGATACCTCTTTTCTCGTACTTCGTTGCTAATGCCTTTGTTCCTGTCGGTAAGTTCTCTTTCGACAGCCGTACCGTCCATCAAAAGTCCCCTTGCGCCCTACCGGAGGCATAACGTCCAGTGGACGTCTGCTTTGCACCGACCGAAGCGGATCATAGATCTGTTTATTCCGGTATCCTTGCCTGCACATATTCCAGATTTCCACAATAAGGTGTCCCCACCAGATACCATTCTCTTGCCAGATTCATCTCCACTCTGGTCTGTACCCATTCATCATCTACCAGCACTTCCAGTCCTTCTCCGCAGTGAAATCCTGTATCAATCCATAAGTCTGATGATAATAATCCATATCTTCCATTGCTGCTGTTATATCCTAATCTTCCCTGTTTCGTCATTTTCTGCTCCTTTCCAGTCACTTTTGTGACTCTTTTGATATTTTATACTACGATTCACTTTTATGACTTTGTCAATAACCTTTTGCGAATTTTATTTTTATATTCCATTCTACATTTTCATACTCTGCGAAAATCAACCTCTTTCGTATCATTCACTTTTGTGCCAGAATAGAGTCACAAATATTATTAAGTAGGCAGCATTATGGTAGGTAAAAAAATCCGGGCATACCGGGAATTTAGAGGATACAGTCAGATACAATTAGCCGAGCTGTCCGGCATTAACGTAGGCACAATCAGAAAATATGAGCTTGGAATCCGGAATCCAAAACCGGATCAGTTAGAAAAGATAGCAACTGCACTGGGATTAAATGTAAGTGTTTTTCTTGATTTTAATATTGAAACAGTCGGAGATGTACTCTCCCTGTTGTTTTCTATTGATGATTCAGTAAACCTCTCACTTGCAGAAACACCTGATCAGAAGGTTTCACTGACGTTCGAAAATCCTACAATGCAGGACCTTTTCAGGAAATGGTGTCAATTTAAAAATGTCTATGAAAAGGAAAAAGCTGAAATAATAGCTATCGAAGATGAAGATAAAAGACAAGTAGAACTGGATAAGCTGGACGCTACCCAAGATGAATGGAAACTGCGTGCTATGGGAACTACGATAGGTTGTCATACTATCGTCAAAAAAGGTACCGAGGGCAATACTGTCAGAGTTTATGATCTAACTTAATTTTAGTATATATAGAAAGTGTGACGAAATGGTTACTTTTAGATTAATTGAAGAAACTGGTCAATATCTTACTTATTGGTATTTTCCAAATGGTAATGAAGATGAAATGTATGGAATTATACTAGTTGACAAATTAAATGAAACTGTAGAAATTCAGCAAATGGCACATGATGATTTTTCCCATATTGTTACTGTAGATGAGCAAAATGAACTCAGAAATTCTGTTAATGACACGAGAAAAGAAGAAGGGCTTCCACTTTTAACCGAAGAAGAATGGCCTTTAGCAACAACTGCGCTTACAAAAACTTTTTTTGCAGATCATGCTATCAGTAAAATCATAGAAAGTTATAATTCCGGGGAAATTTTAAAAGAAGGAATGTCTACCTGGTATTAAAAAGCCAGAATTTATATATTTTGTTATCATTCTGTTATCACAAAACGGTTGTCAGGACACTCTCCCGGCAACCGTTTTTCTATACTGTTCGTTATTCTTTTCCACTCTTTTTTATATTTCCAGGCAACAGAAAAACCCGTAGAACTGAAGTTCTACGGGTATCTTACGTTTGGACACAACGTTATCTTGCGATAACAAATCTATATTCAGATTGTATTACTCGATGATTGTAGCAACACGTCCTGATCCTACAGTACGTCCACCTTCACG
>OHAD01000863.1_pt1 | contig 32595 bp, 33 predicted proteins | sample 1577011 | NCBI WGS metagenome assembly OHAD01 (sample SAMEA3541510, study PRJEB24748) | human gut metagenome | biome: human gut; feature: human-associated habitat; material: faeces | place: China | collected 2012 | reverse complement strand
ACTAAGTCTCAATTAGTAGCTTAATTAATATGTCCAATATTTTGGGTGCATGTCATTAAAAGATAGTTCTTTTTTTTAGCCTTAAAAGATATGATATAATGAATATAGATAAATATAAAGGATTGAATAAATAAAAAATAGTATTTGAATTTGTAACATTAAAAGATTTTTAATTTTGAAAAGCCTTGTAAATACTGAATTTTTGTAGATTAAAGTATTCAAAATACTGAATTTAGCTAATTGATTAGAATAAATTTGAAATATTTTGGGAGCTTAAATATAACTATGAAGGGATAGATATAGATAATGCAAGGAAGAATTATTATAATTACTGGTTCGCCTGGAACTGGAAAAACTACTACCTCAGCTATTATTGCAAGAGAATCTAATATGGAAAAATCTGTACATATGCATACAGATGATTTTTATCATTATCTTAGCAAAGGAGCAATTCCACCATATTTGCCTGAATCGAATGAGCAAAATTTGATTGTGATTGAGGCATTTATAGAGTCTGCCAAACGATATGCTCGTGCTGGATATGATGTAATTGTAGATGGTATTATTGGTCCGTGGTTTTTAGAGCCATGGCAAAAAATCGTTCATGAGGGTTATGAAGTGCATTATATTATCTTGAAAGCAAGTAAGGAAAAAACTATACAACGAGCAATTACCCGTTCCAAATTAGATAGAGAAACAAATATTGAACTGGTGGAGGTGATGTGGGAGCAATTCGACAACCTTGGAATATATGAGAAAAATGTTATTGATACAACAAATTATTCAATTATAGACACTGTTTCTGCAATAAAAGATAAGATTTTAAATAAAGTAGCAATATTGCATTGATAGTTTTTTATGGACATAAACTATAAAAATATAAATATAGGTAATAAGAATGATATTTTCACAAGATGAGATAAAAAGACGTCAATATGAAATACAAGAAAAAGCAATAAGAGATTATAACTCTACAATCTTATATAATCGCCAAGAGGGATTAAAAGAAGGTCTAAAAAAAGGTGCAGAAGATAAAGCAATAGAAATTGCATTGAAAATGTTAGAAAATGGCAGTGATGTTAATTTTATTGCTGATGTAACAGGCTTAAGCGTTGAAAAAATAAATGAAATAAAAAAAAGATATGTTCATTTCTTTGGTGACAAAGAAACGAACCAAATCACAACAAGTTGCATAACATATTTCTAGAGTGCTAAAGCACTAAGAACTATGTTAAAATCACCGCAGATAAAATTTTAGCTTTGAAAAATATCATTTCATACAATGCTTAAAACTTGCTACGATCAAACAGTAGAACTAAAAACGTAGCTATATTTTTATCTTTGCCAATAGCTAATAGCTACCATAAAAAGATGCTAAAATGCGGGGAAAGTTTGGTATTATTGAAGATTTTTTTAGTTGTAAAGAGCATGAATTTAGATAAATTCTATTAAGAGAGTAATAGTATAAAATTGTTTAAATAAAAGCAAAAAGCCAAGTATAATATAAATTTGATATGCACCCAAAAGTTGGACACAAAACAACTTTTGGGGTGCAGTTCAATTTACTTGGCTTTTTTAGTATATAAAATTATTTATTATCAGTGATATTTTCTTTATTTTGAATAGGTAAAAAATCTATTTGTTTAACAAAGTTTAATATTAATCCTTCGGATAACTTTAATTTTTCTTTTTGAGAAAATTCTTTTTGTACATATTGGGAGAATTTTTTTAGAAATTTACAATCATAATTATAATATGAAGAAATACCACCATATTTATATCTGCCAATGATGACATTAGTAAATTCCCAAATATCTTTATTTGTCATATTTGATAAAATATCAAATAAATCCTTTTCATCAAAATTACTAAACAACGGATATTTTATATCTTCATAATGTGAATTTTTCATAGGACTTAAATAATCAATAAAAGAAGATGTATCATTTTTTAGTTTTTCTTTTAATTCTATGCTTTTTTCTGAAGAAAAATTTTCTTTTAATATAATATGAGTTTTTTCTATTTCAGAAAGAATTGAATTATAATCTATGTTTTTATCTTCTATAAGAGATTTATATTCTTTTTTAAAAGTATAAGTATAGTTATCCTCATACGCTGGATTTTGTTTTTTTTCTTGTTGAATTTTATTTAATCCTTCAATAAAGGTATCTTTTAATTGCTCGTAAGATTTATTTATCCATTTTTGGCTTGATAAAGAACAATATTTTATAAAAAGTTCATCATAGTAAGCATAATGAATGCTTCCATTTTTTATATCTTTTATTAAGTCATTATTTATTATTTTATCAAATTCTTCATCTTTGAGATAAAGATATTCTGATGTTCCACTTGTAAGATATTCATAATTTTTATATTTTTTAGGGGTATATTTTTTTATTTCATCATTTAATTTTTTTATGTCTATTTTAGAAGTAAGATGATAATCTATTATAGAAGGAAAAGTATAAGCGGATTCAATATCTCCTAGATAAAATTTATCTATAAATTTTTTTAAAAATGTAGGAGTATTATCATTATTCATGTATTTAAAAATATCAAAAGTACTATCAGATTTTAAAGATTTTATATCATCATCAGAAAGATCATTAATATATATCACTAAACCACTGCAAAGAAGATATTTAAAAAAATGTTTTTTGATTTCATAAAATGTATTTTCATCATTAATTTGGTTTAACATATTTTCACTATAAAAATAAGAAAAATCATTTAGTAATATTTTGATAACACGATAATTAGAAGTTTTAGCTTGTTTCATGATATTTAAAATGAGTTCTACATTTTCTAAAAGAAAAGTTTTTTCAGAGATATCCATTTCATTAATAATTTCTTCTAATATATATTTTTTTGTATTTCTATCATCAGGGAAAGCAATAATTTTAGCAAAGAATTTTTCTTTAATAATATTAAAATTATTAATATCTTCATTTTGGGTTGTAGATTGTTCTTTATTATTAGAATTAGTATCTTTAGTATTAGAATTAATTGTATTTTTTATTTTATCAATATTAGCTAATACAATGGTTTTTATGTGTTTTTGTTCAGTAAAATCATTAATAATACCTAAAATATCAGATAAATTTCCAGTATAGCGTTCTAAATCATCAAAACATAAAACATAATTATCTAATTTTTCGATATTTAAAAATGTAGATAGTGGTAAATTTATATTTATATTTTTAGGAAGAGATAATGTACGAGAAATAAGAGGATTAAAAAAATCTTTTAATCCTTTGCATATTGATATAGTTTTTTTATTAATCATATTATTACTTTTTTGAACTAATATTTTTAATGATAATTCATTTAAAATTTCTTGTTTATTTTTTAGACCATTTAATGAAATATAAATAGGTTTTAAATTTTGCTCTTTTATTTTTGAAGATAAAATATTTTTCCAGTAATGAGTTTTTCCACAACCCCAAATGCCTGTTATAAGGATAGATTGAGATATTTCTTTTTCTTTTAAATAATGTTCAATATATGGATTTATATAAGCTTTAACATCTGATTCCAATATAATCATTCCTTTTATTGATAAAAATAATAATCAAATATTCCTCACATTAGCAAGTATAATGGTTCATTTCTTTAGTGATAAAGAAATGAACCAAAGAAATCACCCGCTCACGCACTTTTTACTTTGGCAAAGATAAAAATATATCAACAACGTTCTAAACTCGCAAGGCTCAAACAGTAGAACTAAAAACGTAGCTATATTTTTATCTTTGCCAATAGCTAATAGCTACTGTAAAAAGATGCTAAAATGCGGGAAATGGTTAGGTATTATTGAAGATTTTCAATAACTAATGTTACCATTAAAATTTTAAAATGCGGGAAAAGTTAGGTATTATTTATTGTTGTTCTTTTGGTGTTTTTCTTAGTTATGAAAGAAAAGCAATCGGACTATACGAACATTTGTTGTAATAGTCCTTTTTTTATTTGTTGCCAGTGTTCTAGCTGGGCTTTTTGGTTTTCGAGTTTGCGGTCAAATGCTGAAAAGAAATCTGCTATTTTTGTTTGTTCTTCTAAACAAGGAATAGTAATATCTACAGATGATACTAATTCAATATTAAGATTATTAACTGTGCTACCAGAAGCTAATTTTTTATATTGCTTAGTGGTATATTCAGAACCTAATATATAACATAAAAATTGGAGATTATATATTTTTTTCGTATTACGTAAAAGTAACCAACCGTCATGTATGCAACCATTTATATTTAAAATATAAGGTCTACCAAAACTCATTGAATTAGATAAAATCAGATCACCAATAAAAACTTCTCTAGTTTTTGATAATCCTTCAGGTTTAATTTTTTCTTTTGTTGAAGTTATTATGTTTGAGTTAGGAGAGCAATCACCAATTTTTATCCAATTTAATCCGTTTTTATCATTAGTAATATAGTCAGAAATTGGTCTAGGTGAACCACCACGTTGGATTAATAATGTATCACCTAATTTTTTCTTTTCCCAATTAGGATAATTATTGCCGTTTTTATCTTTAAAGCGTAGTTTTTGGCTAAAGATTTGTTGTAGCAATCCTTTTTTCTGATTTTCTAGGCTAGTGATAGTATTTGCTAGGTTTTCTATTTTTTTATCTATTGTAGTAAGGAAATTAGCAATTTTTTCTTGTTCTTGAAAAGAAGGAATATTAATATTTATCATTCCTAAATCTGTTGAATTAATTGCTGGATAACTTGTTCCTGTAGATAATTTATTTACTTTATCAATAAATTTTTGAAAGTATAAGTAATAATAAATATAAAGAGAAAGCTCTTTTTTTGTTCTCAACTGTGCATATCCTGTTGAGGCAACTGTTTGAATATCATTTTCTTTTTTAAAGAAATATGAATTTTTTTGATAAGCTCGTACAGACTGAAAAAGAATATCCTGTGGTAATAAAACTCTTTGAGCTCTACTAGGAGCTTCTAATTTATTTATGCATTGAATATATTTTAATCTACCAGATTGAACACATTCTAAATCAATGTAATAAAATTTATCGTTTAAATTAGATGATTTAGGATTTATATAACATATATTTTTTAGTTTATGCGTTTTCCAGTCATCAGTAAATTCTTTAAATCTTAATTTTGGTATATTCAATATATCAACCTCCAATCTTTGGAATTTGTTATTTTTAGCTAAATGTTTAACTTAAACTTTTATTTTAAATTTGCTATTTGATTTTATATAAGGTAATAAAATTAATTCGCTGTCTAATAATTTAGCAATGGTATTGATTTTATTATCTTTTTTTTGTGCATGGGTGATGATTTGCATTTCTCCTGCGTAGCGTGCATAAAGGGCATTATCTAAGGTGATAGAGCCTATTTCTCTAGGGGCGATATATTCAGGGCAGATATATATTTGTTTGAATAATGCTCTACTTTCTTGGGTGCGAATGGCTCCGTCTGCTTCATCTAGGCGAGCGGTGAAGGTGCTTTGTTGTAAGACTTTTAGTATATCTTTATTTTGCGTTAATTTTTTTGCTTTTAATAAGATATATTCATCAGTTAAATTGGCTAATTCTTGGATTTCGTCTTCTGTAGGTAGGCTATCGCCGATAAAAATGGAGTCGATACCTAGTAATTTTAGATGTCGCATGGCAAGGCTAGCTGTTTGATAGCGGTGTATTTCTAATGTTGGCAAGCCTTTTTTGATTGGAGAGCGAGCTTTGTTATAGCTAGGTATGAAAGCACCTACAGAAATATTATATTTATGAAGTAATTCGTTTTGTTGTTGTAATTTTTTTACGTTTAGACCTGTACCTTCACGAGGATAAAAGTTATGGAGTGCATCAATATGTTGGAAATCTGTTTGGTAATGATTTAATTCATCAAGAAATTCTTGGGTGATAGTTGAGGCGTTGAATTGTAATTTTATATTTTGATGACTTAATTCGGCTATTTGCTCGGCACTGTAGCCAAAGTCTAAGCGAAGTGTAGTTATGCCAAGAGTAGCTAATTCTTGGATATTTAATGTATCTAAATTTAATAAGGCTAAAGTATTTGGCGATACATCACAGATTACTTCCATATTATATTTCTGTGTGAGTTTTAAAATTGTCTGTAAATCTTGTTGGAAATGGGAAATATCTGTTTCTGGTATATGAAATGAGGTAAAAATGCGATTGAGATTATATTTATGGGCTAGATGAATTAGATTTAAATTTTCTTCTAATATATTATCTAAGCCAAGATAAATGGAAATGCCGTTTTGCAAAATATCACTCCTCAATAGGATCGTTAAAGCCGATTATTAATGTGGCGATAAAGCCGAAAATATAAGCTGTGAAAAGTCCGATTAGATAATAAAGCATTTTATCTGTACTAGCTGTGAGTGGTAGACCAGATAAGCCAATGGAGGTAGCACCTACATGGAAAAATGCTTGTACTGCACCACCGAAAGCACCGCCGATACAAGCGGAGATAAATGGTTTGCCAAGTGGTAAGGTTACGCCGTAAATCAAAGGCTCGCCAATGCCCATGAAGCCGACAGGAAGGGCAGAAGCTATGGTTTGTTTTAGTTTTTGATTTTTAGTTTTTAGATATACAGCGATAGAAGCACCGACTTGCCCTGCGCCTGCCATGGCTAATATAGGTAAAAGGATAGTAACGCCGTATTGATTGAGCAGTTCGGCGTGAATAGGTGTGAGTCCTTGGTGAAGACCAGTCATAACGAGTGGCAAGAAGATACCGCCGATGATAAAGCCAGTGATAGCACCACCGGAATTAATTGCAGATGTTACAAGTACGCCGATAGTCTCAGCGATAATACCGCCGATAGGTTGTAAGATGAATAGAGCAGGGAAGGTGGCGATTAAAATTACAAGTAGTGGCGTTAAGAATAAATCTAAAATTTTCGGCACGATTTTGTGTAATTTGTTTTCTAACCATGAGGAAAAAGCTACTACTAATAAGACGGCAACGATACCACCACGACCTGCTAGTAAATCTATATTAAATAGGCTGATATTGTTGAGCATGGGGTGTGTGATGATAGCTGCCATAGTACCGCCGAGCATAGGCGAAGCATGAAATTCTTTGGCGGTGTTGATGCCGACAAAGATATTTAAGCCGAAAAATACAGCATTTCCTGCTATTTGTAAAACTTGGATTGCAGGGTAGTTTGTAAGTGTAGGATCAATTTTAAAGGCAATATTTAATAATCCTGTGATTAGACCGCAAGCGATAAATGCAGGAATAAGTGGCATGAAGATATTAGAAATGCGTTTTAATAATAATTTAAAAGGTGTAGCATTTTTTTTGCGGATTTGTTGATGAAGTTCTTCGGCATTGCCAAATTGTTTTTGATTGTTATTTGCATTTTGATTTGTATTTTGAGTATTAGCTTCAAGATTTTTATTTGCATATAATTTTTTGAATTCAGCCGTTACTTCATTTACTTTTCCAGGGCCTAAGATGATTTGTAGTTCATTGTCATTTAAGTTTACGCCTAAGACATTGGGAATATTTTTTAATTCTTTTAAGGGTAAATTAGCGATATCTTCTGTGTTTAATTGTAAGCGAAGTCTAGTCATACAATTAGTTATTTTTAAGATAGAAAATGACTTCATAAGTTTATAGATAGCAAAAGCTGTTTGTTGTAAATTCATAGAAACCTCGCAATTATTTTTTCATACTATTTAATGATTTAGAGATAAAACCTTCATTATTATTTAAGCTAGAGAGTGCTTCTTCATAGGAAATATTGGCAAGTAGCATTAAAATTGCAGGTTTTACTTTGCCTTGCGTGATGGCTAAAGTATCAATAGCAGTTTGTCGGTCGCAATTAGTAGCTTCCATCAATATGCGTCTTGCTCTTTCTTCGAGTTTTTTATTAGATGATTTTACATCAACCATTAAATTACTATAGACTTTGCCCAATTTTATCATGGTGCAAGTGGAGAGCATATTTAAAATCATTTTTTGGGCAGTACCTGCTTTCATGCGTGTGCTACCTGTGATAGCTTCTGGGCCAGTCAAAGCTTCGATAGCGATTTTGGCATGAGAGCTGATTTCACTATTACTAGTGCAACTAATGGCGATAGTCAAAGCATTTATGCTATTGGCAAAATCTAGTCCACCGATTACATAAGGAGTTCTACCGCTGGCTGCAATACCGACAACACAGTCTTTGGCGGATAAATTTTTGGCTTGTAAATCTTCTTGAGCAAGAGTCAAAGAATCTTCTGCACCTTCTTGAGCTTTGAAGATTGCATTATAACCACCTGCGATAATTCCCTGTACCATTTCAGGGTCAGTGCTGTAAGTTGGTGGACATTCCACAGCGTCTAAGATACCAAGTCTACCTGATGTGCCAGCACCGATATAAAATAAGCGTCCGCCGTCTTTGAGGCGAGAGGTGATTTCATCAACAGTCATAGCAATCTGTGGCAATACATTACGGATAGCGATAGCTACGCGTTTATCTTCTTCGTTTAAAAGCATACACATTTCTAAAGTGGATACATTATCAATATTTAATGTATAAGGATTGCGTTTTTCAGTTAAGAGATTGTTTAAATTTATCATAAATAAAAGACACTCCTTTAAAAATATTTAATACATTTTTTCATTATAGATAATGGCTTTTTTATTGGCAAGGATAAGCTAGAATTTTTTAATTAATTTTAAATAATATTTTAAGTATAATTTAATTTTCTCATGATATATTTAATATATAAGATGTACATAAATAAAAAAAGATGTATAAAAGGTTGTGTAAATATGTTAAAATTAATTAAAGGACGTTTGAAAAATTTTATAGGAATAATAGCCCTAGCATGTTTTTTGTGTAGCCCTGTGAGTTATGCTGTACAATTATCCACAGTAAGTGCAGCTCCTCGTCATGAAGAAAGACATGATCCACCACCTCCTCCACCAAAACATGATAGACACGATAAAGATGATGATAATGATTATGATAAAGGAGATATCACAACTGCCGTGTTAATTGGTGGCGTAATTGGTGCAGTAATTGCTAAAAATACTTGATGTTTAATTTTATGTATATAACTTTTAGATAGGGAGGGTAGCAAAATGAAAGAATTATTTTCTAAGCGAGCGAAAAAAATTATAACAGCTGTATCATTATCTTGTTTCTTATGCAGTCCAGTGAGTTATGTTTATAGTATGAATCAAGCTTCAGCAGCAGCTTTGAATACAAATGTTGCATATGAACAGCAATTCAATACAGTTGGCTTTGATAAAGATGATCACTGGAATAGAGGTCGCTCTGATGAGGATAAGGATTGGAAAAAACCACCTCCACCTCGCGATGATGACAGAGATGATAAGCGACCACCTCGTCCTGATAGAGACGATGATGATTGGACTCCACCTCCACCTCGTCATGATGATGATGACGATGATTGGGATAGAGATAGACCTCCACGTCATGACCGTGACGATAGAGATGACCGCGATGATGATAGCGACAAAGATTATGATAAAGGCGATATCACAGCTGCAGTATTAATCGGCGGTGTAATCGGTGCTATCATTGCTAAAAACACTTAATAATATTATTAAATGATTTGAAAATTAAATATCGCAAAATAAATAAGCAAAAAATAAAAGGTAGATTAAAAATATGAATTAATCTACCTTTTTGTTTTTTATTATTTATATTTTAGATTTAATTAGAAAGTGTATTCCATACCCATGAGTACAGTTCTACCAGGAGCAGGGCAATCTCCATCTAAGAAAGAACCGATAGTTTCATAAGATACATTGGTGATATTGGCTAATTTCAGATATGTTGACCATTGGTCATTGATTTTATAATTGAGATTAGCGTCAAGTATATAATAATTGCTATCGCTATAATAATTTGTATCTCTACCAGATACAGCATTTAGTAGAATATTATTATGCCATGTATCGTCATGATAACTAAAGCGAAGTTTATAGCTACTTGGAGCTACTGCATTGACATCAGTTTGATTGCCGTTACCATCAGCAAAATCAGTATGTGTGATTGTACGAGTATAAGCAAGAGACATATCGTATTTTGGACTGAAAATTTTATTATATTCTAATTGGAAACCGCGTTTTTTCTGATTTTCAAAATTTACAGCATGGAATTTATTATTTTCATATCTCCAGCCCAATGGATCATCTATATTTTCTAGGAAAGCATTGAAATTGATATTGCTTGTAGGATTTAATTTATAGCGTACACCTAGACTGCCTTTATAACCTGTTTCTGGTCGCAAATTAGGATTTCCTTGAATATGAGCATTATTAAAATATAAATCATCTAAAAATGGCGTAGCATAAATTTGACTTAAAGAAGCGTAGATAACAGTATTTTCATCAGGTTTATAATCTAAAGCACCATTAGAAACGTATTTTCCACCGAATTCACTATTATTATTGTAAGCAGATGTTCCAGTTAGTGTTAATTTATCAAAACGGCGAGTGCTTTGTAGGTAAACGGAAAAATTATCCATAGATTTATTATAATTGCCACTGAAAATATTATTGTAATCGTTGTTGATATTATCAACTTCATCTTTACGATAAGTAAGTCCCGCAGAAATGGTGTGGTCTTTACTGATTTTCCAAGCATCATGCCAATCAATACCTTGAGTAGTATTTTCCCAGCGACTATAAGTCTTTTCATTTTCTTGATCACTTAGCCCAGTAGGGATATAGCTATCTCCTTGAGTATAATAGTGATAAATTGCTAAAAATGCTGGAGTCTCAGTATTTTCTTTATAATTATAAGTGAGTGCGAAATGATTGATTAATTTTTCATAATTATAATCCTGTGGATAGTTTTTGGATATCCAAGTGCCTGTATCGTTGCTTAGATGACCATAATCAAAAGTTAAAGAAGTGTTATCCGTCAATTTCTTATCAATGCGATAAGCCATTTCACGGCGATTATTGTCAGAATTTGGCATTTCATGAGTGTGGTCATCTGTGCCTTTGTATTTCATATAATCGACATTATCAAAGCCACCAGTAGCTACCCATGACCAATCATCTAAGCTACCACTTGTTATGGCTTTAACTTTCCAAGAGCCGTGTTCACCAGCAGCTAAATCAACAGTTGTTTCACGTTTATCGCCTTTTTTAGTAACGATATTGATAGCCCCAGCAGGAGTATCATAATTTAGATATGTAGAACCAACAGCACCATGAAGAATTTCGATGCGTTCTACATTCATTATAGATGGCAATAAATCTAAATCATAAGATGCACGACCACTCATGATACCTTTATTCATATTCATGCGACGACCATCAACGAAGATAGCTACTCTATCATCTCCATCAATGCGTACTACCATATGAGAAGTATTCAGTGAGCCTGAATTTACAGTTACACCATTAGCATAAGAAAGAGCTTCTGCTAGATTTTTATAGTGATTATCATGTATTTGTTCTTTAGTGATAATTGTAGTGTAATTAGGTGAAGCAATGAGATTATTATTTTCAACTAAGCTATGAGTATTAGGTGTTTCATTGGCAAATGTAGTAGGCATAAAACAGCCAAATGCACCAAGTGCTAATAAAAGAGAAAGAGATTTTTTAGAATACATAAGTTATGCTCCTTAATTAGAATTTTTGTCGTTGGATTTTATAATAAAGATAAAGGGCAATAAAATATAAACATATTTTTTGCAAAAGACAACTAAAAAGAAAAATTAAACGTAGACGAATATTTTTGATAAATAAAGATATTTTATTGTAAAGCAAAGCGATAAGAAATAAAAATATATTCATTTTAGTTGTTCGTTGTTGGATTATGTCATATAGACGAATGAGAATATTAGTAACTGATTTACCGATTAAAGTACCTAGTTGTGAAGTTAATAAACTCAATGTAGCAATGATAATCAAGCTGATATCTATACCGATAAAATAAATAGTACTGATACCAAGTAATGGGATAATGATTAAGAATAATATTTTTATCAATAATACGTTAAAAAATACCATTAATAGATTGCGAAATAGACGTCTAGCTAATCTAGCATGAGTAATGATGAATTTATGAAATCGCGAGAAAGCTTGTCGCAAGGGAAATAAAGACCTGATAAATAAGCGTATATCTTTTAAGCGTTGACGTAAGTAATCAAATATCTGTAAAAATAATTGGCGTAAGTCATGTGGCAAACTGCGTAAGATATTGTAAAAATTGCTAGGTGAAAAATTCAACAAAAATGATTTGATAAAACGCATAATATCATTGGTTGAAGGTATTATGGTATAAAAATTGGTAGCGAGTTGTTTTACAGATGAGAGGATATCTTTTAGTGAATTAAGCGATAGATTTAAATTCATCAAATGTTGAATGAAGTTGCTGAGTGGCAAAGGTAAGACTGTGAAAAACAAACAAATAATGACACCGAAAAAACGAAAAATAATGATGAGTAAAAAATGACGTAAAAATAAAAATGGTTTTCGTTTAAAGGCACGAAAGCGTAATTTAAATTTTTTTTGTTGTTTGCGTAAAATCATATAGATACCCTAAAAATGTGTTTTTTTATAGTATATAATTTTTAGAACTAGATTATCAAGGAATTATAGGGAAAGATATATAAAAAAAGACTATATTTAAACTAAGAGAATTTTTTAGTCTAAATATAGTCTTTAATTTTAAGAATTTAAAACTTCATTTATGGAAGTATGGCAAATAGAAATGGCTTTGTCTAATGTTTGTTTATCGATATTTAATGGCGGATTGAAATACAATACATCACCTAGAGGGCGAAGTAACAAACCTTTTTGGAGGGCATTTTTATATATTTGATAGCCAAGTCGTTTTTTGCTGTCAAAAGCTTCTTTTGTATCTTTATCTTTTACAAGTTCAATGGCATTTATCAAGCCTAAATGGCGGATTTCACCGACATTTTGATGATTAGCAAAAGTTGCTTGTAATTTTTCATGGAGATATTTTGCCGTATCTTGAGCTTTGGCTAAAATATTTTCTTCACGCAATATTTTTTGTACGGCTAAAGCAGCACTACAGCCTAATGGATTGCCACTATAAGTATGGCTGTGCATAAACGCTTTGCCTTCATTATAATCTGCATAAAAAGCATCATAGATTTTTTGTGTAGTTATAGTTATCGCCATTGGCATATAGCCACCTGTCAAGCCTTTGGAAATAGTCATGATATCAGGTGAAACATTTGTATAATCAAATGCAAACATTTTGCCTGTGCGACCAAAGCCAGTTGCGATTTCATCAGCGATTAATAATACATTATATTCATCACAGAGTTTGCGAAGTTTTTCTAAATAAAGTGGTGGATAAATTCGCATACCAGCACTACCTTGAATGAGTGGTTCAACGATGACAGCTGCTAATTCATTGCCATATTTAGCGAAATCTTCTTCGGCGTGAATGAAACATTCACATTTACAAGTTTCACGATTTTGATGATAAGGGCAACGATAACAATCTGGCGCTGATGTATGTACAGCATTCATGAGCATTGGTTTGTAGATTTTTGCATATAAATCCATGCTACCTACGGATAAAGCACCGATTGTTTCACCATGATAACCTTCGGATAAACACATAAAACGCTGTTTTTGCGGATTGCCTGTTTGATAATGGTATTGGAAAGCCATCTTTAAAGCACATTCTACAGAAGCAGAGCCATTATCACTAAAATTGAATTTACATAAACCTTTAGGCACGACTTTAATCAATTCCTGACAAAGTTTGATAGCTGGTTTATGTGAAAGATTGGCAAAAATAACATGTTCTAGATTATCTAATTGATTTTTGATAGCTTCATTAATTTTAGGATTGGCATGTCCTAAGAGATTGCACCACCATGAGCTGATGATGTCGATATATTCTTTGCCATTGATATCATAAAGATAAGAACCTTTCCCATGGTCGATAACGATAGGTTTTAATTCTTCATAATCTTTCATCTGTGAGCAAGGGTGCCAGATATATTTTAAATCTTCATCTATCCAATTAATATTACACATAAAATCAATCCATTTCTTTTGAATTTAATATTCAATTATATTTAATTCTTAATTATAAATATAGACTTGCTAAAAATTTAGCATCAATATCGATATCTTTATCATTTGGTTTTACTAAAGCTATGACAGGAATATCAGTTAAATCTTCAATCATTTTGATATTATCTTCTTGCATAATACCACCAGTGTAATTATTTAAAATAATTCCCTGTACTTTAATATTTTGATGTTTTAAATATTCCACTGTTAACACTACAGAATTTATCGTACCAAGACCAGCATCAGCGATAATCAATGTTGGGAGATGTAGCCATTTTATGATATCTGTGAGAAAATATTTAGCTTTATCATCATAGCGAATAGGGCAGATTATACCACCACTGCCTTCAACTGTTACATAATCATAATTTTTTTGTACAGTAGCATAATCAGAAATTACAGTATCTTTTTCTACAGGATTGCCTTCGATTTTAGCAGCTAGATGAGGAGATACAGCATTTTTATATAGATAAGATAATAAAGTTTGCTCATCTTGATGGATATTGGCAATGCGATTGACAAAGCCAGCATCACTTTCAGCGATATTATCAGCACCACTTAAAGCTGCTTTATAATAGCCAGCATTGAAATTAGCTTCGCGAAGTTTTTTTACTAATAAGGCAGTAACATAAGTTTTGCCGATATCAGTACCAGTTGCAGTAATAAAAAGACCTTTACTCATAAGACATCTCTTTTCTAAATAATTTATTTATAATGTTTTAAATTAGGTATTAATTTTTTACCTAATAGGGCAGCGAGAATGCAAAGAACAATATCACCAGGAACAGCTAATAAGAAACAATATAAAAATACAGGCCAAATACCAATAGGAGTGTTTAAATAAAAATTGTTGATGATATATACATAAACCATACCAAAGGCATAAACGATTAAAAGATTGAGGAAGTTAACGCATAATAGATAAATGAAAGATAATTTAGTGCGATTTTGAGTGAGATAGCCAGCGACATAAGCACCAAAGGCAAAACCAATTAGATAACCAAAAGTTGGCTGAAAAATATATCCAGGGCCACCGCCTTCAGTGAAAATAGGAATACCGATTAAGCCAATGATTATATAAACACAGACACTGACAAAACCAAGATTAGCTCCTAAAAGAAGTCCAGCTAAAGTAGTAAATAATAATTGCAAAGTAAAAGGGCAAACTGGAACAGGAACTTTAATAAAAGCACCAATTGCGATTAAAGCTACGAATAAAGCTGATAAAATCATACTTTTCGTGGATAAGATTTCTTTTTTCTTTGTTAATATCATAAAAATCCCTCTCATTTAATTATTTGTTAAGCAGTTCATTTTTTATATCAATTTTTATACCAATAAAGAAGATGAACATATAAACAATAATTTATTGTTATTAAATCATATATGCATATAATTGTCAACCTTTTAAAATATTTAGTTAACTATAAGAGCAAAAAAAACAGCCAATTAATATTGACTGTTTTTAAGATGGGGATAAATTAGTTTTGCTTGACAGGATAAAATCTTTATCATATGCTTTACTTAGCCTAGGTCTGTGCAATGATTAGGCTTTAAGTCACTATGAAACGGCAATTTCATGGTGGCTTTTTTTATTTATATTAAGCATAAGTATCTGTCCTATCTATATAGTTTTAATAATATAATTATTAACCTCTAGTTTTACCACCAGCAACGTTGAATGTTACACCATGTACATAAGAAGCACGATGACTGCTTAAGAACATAACCATATCAGCAACTTCTGTTAATTTTCCATCACGTCCAAGTGGAGTTGTTTTTGTATTTGTATATCCAGCACGTAACTGTTCTACAGTGATACCACGAGTATAAGCTAAAGATTCTTCATAAGCTAATGTTCTAAGACCTGTAGCTTCTAAGATACCAGGAGCTACGCCAACAACGCGAACATGATGTTTACCTAATTCTTTAGCCCAAGAGCGAGTGAAAGAGTTAACAGCATTTTTAGTTGCAGCATAGATGCTCTGACCTTCAGAACCTTCAAGACCACTTTCAGAAGACATATTGATGATAACGCCTTCACCATTTTTTACGAATTCATGTCCTAAAGCTTGTGCGCAAAGGTAAACACCTTTGATATTTACAGCAGAAACTTTATCAAAAACATTTTCATCTAATTCATATTTACCATATGGATCATCTTTATCTACTAAAAGACGAGGAATATTGATACCAGCGTTATTTACGAGGATATCTAATTTACCGAATTTTGCTTTACCAGCTTCTACCATAGCTTTTACGCTATCAGCTTTAGTAACATCAGTAGGAACATAGAGGAATTCTCCACTTGTTTCATGTAAATCATATTCAGGAGTTTGTGGGTTCATATCACAAACAACAACATTTGCACCATTATCTAAGAATGCTTGAACTACAGCTTTACCAATGCCAGAAGCACCACCAGTAACAACAGCTGTTTTACCTTCAAGGGCTAACCATGACATATAAAATCACTCCAATTTATATAATTTTGTTATTATTATTTATTATGCTTTGAAGATAGCTATTTCAGAGCCAACTGAAGGAAGGCTAACTGCTTTATCTTCAAGATAGAGACTACCTTCTAAGGACTCGCCTTCTTCATTATTATTGAAACGAAGAGCGATATGACCTAAATCTTTAAGATTTTTTTGAACTTCACAGCCTACTTCTACAATTTTGTATTCAGTATCGTTGATTTTTAAAATATCGCCAACTTCTACAGTATCAGTTAATTCATTACCAGTATGAAGTACGCAGAATTCAGCAAGTTCAGCAGGAGCATTTTCGTTGAAGAGAATAATCATTTTTTCACCGATAAAATCTTCTGCCATAGGACCTAAATCTTTAACAATAGTAGAATATATTTTTTTCATAATAAGATAATCTCCTTGTATTGATTATTAATAAATTAGCTTTCGTATAAACCAAAGCTAGCGAGCCATGCTAAAACAACATTGATTGGACCTGTGATAAAACGAGAATATAATACAGAAGGAACACCAACTTCAACAGTTTGAGGTTCAGCTTCAGCAAGACCTAAACCAACAGGGATAAAGTCACAAGCAGCCTGAGCGTTGATAGCGAATAATGCAGGAAGTGCAAGACTAGGAGGAATGTTGCCTTTACCGATTTCAACACCGATTAATACACCGATAACTTGAGCGATAACAGCGCCAGGGCCGAGGAATGGAGAAAGGAATGGGAAGGAACAAATTAATGCTAAGATAACAAGACCAATTACAGAGCCTGCAAGAGGTGTAAGTACATGAGCGATGATATCACCGATACCGCTTGCTAAGATTACCCCGATGAGCATGGAAACGAATGCCATGAAAGGTAAGATAGTTTTTAAGATTGTTTCAATAGTATCGCGACCAGCTTGATATAAAGTAGCTGTGATATATCCCATGAATTTACCAACTTTAGCCATAAAGCCTACATTAGTTTGTTCAGTGATTTTTTTGCTTGTATCGTAAGTAGATTTTTTTGGTTCTTCTGCAGGAGCTTGTGCAACTTTTGGAGTATTAGCAGCATCTTCAACGGAAGCATAAGAGATACAATTTTCTTTTACTGCGGATACATAAATATCTTCTGTGATGTATTTAGCCATAGGGCCGCTTGCACCAGTTGGATTTAAGTTGATTGTGTAGATGCGTTTTTTAGGATAGATACCGCAACGAAGTGTACCACCGCAGTCAATGATTACGCAGAGAATTTCATCATCAGGAACACTAGTTTTGAAACCATCAACAAGTTCGCAACCTGTTAATTCTGCGATTTTTTGAGATACAGGAGAAATAACTCCACCTGTAATATTAACAACTTTATTCTTTTTATCATCTGGTTTTAATACAAGAGGTCCGCCAAATCCGCCAGCACCAGCATTAACAATAACATCTTTATATTGAGCCATGATAAATATCTCCTTTATTTTATATACGAATTAAATTTGCTTGATAAAAATTAATGAGTAGTTTTTACTTTATCACTTAAAACTACGCCCTGTTGTTTAGATACATAAGTAGTAGTGAAGTCAGTGATAACGCCTCCGATGAAGTTGATTAAAATACCGATTAAGAAATAGCGAAGAGCTAAGTCTACTGTAGATAAACCAAGTTGAGTAATACCATTGGCAACACCTAAGAATACGAACAATTCACCAGGATTTACGTGTGGGAACAAACCATTTAATGTATGGCAAGAACGAGAAGCTGCTGCATAATAAGATGGTTTGTATCTTTCTGGCATGAATTTACCAAGAGATAAAGTCATTGGATTACAGAAGAAGAATGTACCAATAACAGGTAAAATCATGTAACGAGAAATAACATTACCAGCACAGAGATGAGCGAATTTTTCAACTTTATCAGTGCCGACAAAGAGGATAATTGCATTCATTGCTACCAATAAGCAGATGAGGGTAGGAACGATACCAGAAACAAGACCGATGAACGTTTCGCCACCTTTGTTAAACATACCAATAAAACCTTGAGCTAGTAGTACTAAAGTGTCCATAAATATTCTCTCCTTTAATTTAGAATTTTTTGATTATTGTGATGCATTTTCAATGCATGTGGACGCTTCTTTTTGTTGTTTTGTATATTGTTTATATTCTTCAACGGCAGATAAGATGGCAGAGCTTGTTTGTTTGTCAAAGTTTTGGCAGTCTTTTTCAGTGATTTCTGGAAGGTAATATCCATTTAATTCATTGAAATCTTTAAATCTAGCAAAACTTGTTACACCTTGTAGTTTTTTTCCGGTGATGATTTTACAGTCATCATCTATACATAAGAGTAACAGACAACCTGCTTTAAATCTGCCTCTGGCCTTGCCGATTGCGACTCGGCCAGATTGACGAAGATTTTTTAATTCCTTATTAAATTTTTTTAATTGGTAAATATTCAATAAACCTTGGAGAAGCCACATTACTATACCTAATACAATAAATGTCCAGAACATGAGAGCTTTCCTCCTTTTTATTTATCAACTGTTAAAATTAAGTAATTTTTTTGCAGTGCTTTCATCAGTGATTAAAATATTGATTAATTTTCCTTTTAATGCACTATAGATAGCTGGAACTTTTTCGTCAGAAGCTGCAACTCCGATTACATATTTGACTTTATGTAATTGAGAAAAAGGTATGGAGATTGTCCTATCTACAACTTCAGTTGGTACTTCGTTACCATTTTTATCATAAAAACGAGTGCAAGTTTCACCGATGATACGATTACCAAAGGAAGAAGTGATGTATTCTGATTTTAGTCCATCAGTCCAAATTACGTTGGAAGCAGATGTAGGAGAACCAATACCTAAAAAGGCTACATCTAATTTATCCCATAAGTCTTGAATTCTTAAATAATTAGTATCATTTATAATTGCTTTTTTTGTTTCTGTATTTTTCGTTATAGCTGGAGCATAAAGATAATGGCTTCTAGCTTGGAATGCATTTGCAACCTTATAGCAAATTGTATTTACATGAAGGTCAACATCTAAGCTTTCAGAACCACCAACCAAAGGTACGAAATCAGCATCAACAGCTGGGAAATTTTCGATAGCTGCTTGATAGCCAATAGCCCCCATGGAACGACCCCAATTAAAGCCGATTACCATTTTGTCTTTGATTAGACGTTTTAATAGATTTAGTCCGGCTTTACCTAAATTGGAATAAACTTCATCTTTATTTTCACTAGATGGGACGATATAGACTTCTTTTAAATTAAACTTTTCTTCTAACTGAGATTCAATTGTTTCAAAATTGTCTTGAGCTATGAAGATTTTTACAATACCAGTTTCTTTTGCTCTTTTTAGATATTTACTAACAGTAGAGCGGTCAATTCCTAATTTTTTAGCGATATCACTTTGTTTCATGTCGGCTCCATAATACATATGAGCGACTTTGACTAAAATTCTTCTAGATACGGGTTGCATGTTAAGACCTCTTTTCAAAATATAAATATTAAAGTTTAAATATCTATAGTTATTATAAACTAAGCTGTCTAAACATGCATCATCACATATGTGATGATATATCTCATTTGTTCCGACACCCATATAATAGCATTTATACCCCCATATTGTCAACACAAAAATAAAAAAAATATTTTAAATATGAATTTTCTGATAGTTCTTCTTAAATGTTTAAATTTATAGTAATTTAGCTCATACTTGACAGTTAGATATAGATGGATTATTATATATATAAAATTTTCGTAAGTTAAAGTGATAAAGTAAAAAAGTAAAAGGAGTATAAAAATGGTAAATCCTAAATTAAGAGATAATTTAACGGATCAGTTATGTAAGGCTATGTTAACACTCAAGGATACAGAAGAATGTTATCAGTTTTTTGAAGATATTTGTACAGTAAGTGAATTGAAAGCTTTGGCTCAAAGATTAGAAGTAGCTAGAATGCTTCGTGCTGGTCATACTTATGAAGAAGTTGTAGAACGCACAGGAGCGAGTACAGCGACAATTAGTCGAGTAAAGCGATGCTTAAATTATGGAGCAGATGGTTATGATACGGTATTGAACCGTTTAAAATAACAAAGGCAATGAATGGAGGAATATTTTTTATGAACAAAGGTCTATTATTAGAAATACCGTATGGAACAAGAGATTTTTTGCCAAAAGATGCAAAAGTAAAACGTGAGATTGAATCTAAATTGGCAAAAAATTTTAGTCTTTGGGGTTATGATGAAATTGTTACACCAACAATTGAATATGTAGATACTTTAACGATTAATAATCGTAGTGGCATAGAAACTCATCTATTTAAATTTTTTGATAAAAATAATAAAACAGTAGCTCTTCGTCATGAGATGACAACACCAATTGCGCGTGTAGCAGCTAGTAGAATGAGTGATGATATTCTTCCATATAAACTTTCTTATATTAGTAATGTATATCGTTATGAACAGACACAAGAAGGTCGTCAATGTGAATTTTATCAAGCTGGCGTAGAATTGATGGGGGTAGCTGAAGCCTTAGGCGATGCTGAGGTAATTGCTTTAGCTGTGGATAGTTTACAAAAGGTTGGCTTGAAAAATTTTGAGGTATGTATAGGTCAAGTTGATTTTATCAATGGCATCATGCAACAGATGGGATTATCTCAAGAAAAACAATTACAAATTAGACAAGCTTTAGAACAGAGAAACTTAGTGGATTTAACTAATGCTGTAGAAGATACAAAATTGCCTAAACAAGCAAAAGAAGCATTAAAATCTATTCCAATGTTACAGGGAAAAGAAGAAGTTTTAGAGATTGCAAATAATTTGGCATTGAATGAGCAAAGTAGAAAAGCCTTAGATAATCTACATGATATTTACACTTTATTGAAAGCATATAATTTAGCAGATTTTGTAAAATTCGATTTAGGTGTTATTCGTGATTTTGATTATTATACAGGTATGATTTTTGAAGTATATGCACCAATGATAGGTTATCCAATTTGCGGTGGTGGTAGATATGACAAAATGTTATCTGATTTTGGCACAGATTGCCCTGCTACAGGTTTTGCTATGGGTATAGAAAGATTGATGTTAGCTTTAGATAAACAAAATAATATTGATGAATTTGCCGATGATGAAAATCAAAAGGATATATATGTTGCCTATACAAGTGATAAATTAAATGATGCTATTGCTTTAGTAAATGAATTGCGTGCTGAAGGAAAAGTTGTGGAATTAGCTTTAACAAATCAAACTAAGGCGCAGGCACAGCTTTATATCAAAAATAAATTATTTAAGGAATTAATTTATTTAGAATAATGATTAAGCGTATAAGACAATTTTGGCGAGCTATTAAAGCTAAACTGACAGTAGAAGACAAAGTATTTATTGATAAATATTTAAATGATGAAGAACAAAAATTATTTTTTGCCATGCGAGTTTATGACCAACGTCATGTATTGAATGTGGCATATACAGCACAAAAAATTAAAGAGCAAAATCAATATGAAAATATAGATTGTAATTTATTGATAAGAGCTTGCTTACTTCATGATGTAGGTAGAACAGCTAAAGATATTTGTTTAATGGATAAAGTAACAAGTGTACTTTTAGGAAAATTTTTACCACAAAAAAGTAAACAATGGGCTAGTGAAGCTGAAAAGCTAAAATTAAATAAATCAAAAAGTTTTTGGCAAAAAAGAAGATATGCTTTGTATATTTATTATAATCATGCACAACTTGGTGCTGAAAAATTAAATGAATTAGGTCTTAATAATATTGCTGAAATAATAAGATATCATCATGAAAAAATTGATTGTAAAGCTTGTGGTGAACTACAGATACTTTGTTTAGCGGATAGTTTAAATTGATAAAAAGAGGTTAGATTTTATGATAAAAGACGATATGCAATATTTAACGATAGCATTACCAAAAGGCAAATTATTTTATTTAGCTAAAGATTTATTTGCTAAAGTTGGTTTTGTAGCTGACAATTTAGAAGAAAAATCAAGAAAATTAGTCATAACTAATGAAGAATTAAAATTGAAATTTATCATAGCTAAAACGGCTGATGTGCCTACATATGTAGAACATGGAGCAGCAGATATAGGTGTTATTGGTAAAGACGTGCTGATGGAAGCTCAAAAAGATGTTTATGAATTATTGGATTTAGGTTTTGGCAGATGTCATTTGATGATGGCTGTGCCAAAAGATAAAAAAAGAGCAAAATTAACAGATTATACACATACACGTGTAGCAACTAAATTCCCTAATGTGGCAAAACAGTTCTTCACAAGTAAAGGTATGCAGATGGAATATATAAAAATGAATGGTTCTATCGAATTAGGGCCAATCGTAGGTCTATCTGAAAGTATCGTCGATATAGTGGAAACAGGAACTACACTTCGTGAAAATAATTTAGAAGAAATAGCATTTATCGCTGAAGCTAGTGCTAGATTGATTGCCAATCGTGCAAGTTTTAAATTAAAATTTGACCGCATCAGTAAATTAGTAAAAGCTTTGGAAATGGAATTGGAAGGGGATAAGGAATAAATGGAAGTTTTAAAAGTAAAAGAATTAGGCTTAGAAGCAATACAAAAAAAATTAGATAAAGCCGCTTTCGATGAAGTGGAATTAAATCCTCGCATTCGTGAAAAAAATAAAGAATTATACGGTGAAGATTTAACAGCTAATCAGATTGTAGAATGCATTGTAAATGAAGTTCGCCATAATGGTGATGAAGCTGTGATTAAATACACAAAATTATTAGATGGAGCAGATTTCACTCCTAGTCAATTTTTAGTAACACAAGAAGAATATGCTCAAGCATATGAAGTAGCTGATGAAGATATCGTAAATTCTTTGCGTAAGGCTATTGAAAATGTACGTAGATATCACCAAGAACAGAAACCAAATTCATGGATTACATATAGAAATCATGGCTCTATATTAGGGCAATCTGTAATACCATTAGATAGAGTAGGCGTTTATGTTCCAGGTGGAACAGCAGCTTATCCTTCTTCTGTAGTGATGAATGTAATGCCAGCAAAAGTGGCAGGTGTTAAAGAAATCATCATGATGGCACCACCATCTCGTGATGGAAAATTAAATCCATATGTATTGATAGCTGCTAAAGAAGCAGGTGTTGATGCTATTTATAAAGTAGGTGGAGCTCAAGCTATAGCTGCTATGGCTTTTGGTACAGAAACTATTCCGAAAGTGGATAAAATCACAGGCCCTGGCAATATTTTTGTAACTCTTGCAAAAAAAGCAGTATATGGACATTGTGATATTGATATGCTAGCAGGTCCAAGTGAAATTTTGATTGTAGCAGATAAAACAGCAGACCCAGTATATACAGCAGCAGATATGTTAAGTCAGGCAGAACATGATATGCTCGCTTCTAGTATTGTACTCACTGATGATGAAGCTTTAGCAGATAAAGTTTTGGCAGAAGTAGAAAAACAATTAGCTAAATTGCCTAGAAAAGAAATTGCCAAAGCATCTTTAGAAAGAAATGGTCGCATTATTTTGACTGAAAATCTCATGCAGGCAATGGAACTTGCGAACTACTCTGCACCAGAACATATGGAAATTTTGACTGAAAATCCATTTAGTTTACTTCCTTATGTACGTCATGCAGGTGCAGTATTTTTAGGTGCTTATTCTCCTGAACCACTTGGAGATTATTTTGCAGGGCCAAACCATGTACTTCCTACAGGTGGCACAGCACGTTATTATTCTGTATTGAATACAGAAACATTTATGAAACGTACAAGCATAATTTCATATACACAAAAAACTTTGCAAGAGGTAAGTTCTGATATCGTTCGTTTAGCTGAAGCAGAAGGATTACAAGCTCATGCAAATGCAATAAAATTAAGAGGTGAAAAAATTGATTAAATTAAAATATAGAACTGGCTTAAAAGATATGCCTAGCTACGATGTAGTGGAGCGTGATTGGGATATAAAGGTAAATGCAAATGAGTCTAATATGAATTTGCCACCAATAATTGAAGATAGATTGATGGCGCGATTAGCTTCTGTAGCTTTTAACCGTTATCCTAATGAACAAGTTGAATTATTAGCAGAACAAATTGCTGATAATTTTAGATTAGATAAAGAAAATATTTTAATCGCCAATGGTTCAAGTGAAATTTTGGAAAAATTATTCTTCGCTTTTGGCGGTAGAGGTAGAAAAATAGTATATCCACAACCATCTTTTTCCATGTATAAAATCTATGCCAAATTTAGCGCTTCCATTGGTGTACCTGTGGATTTAAATGATGATTATACTTTCAATGCAAGTGATTTTGTCAATGCTGTAAAAGAAAATAAAGCTTCTCTTGCTGTTATTTGTTCCCCAAATAATCCTACTGGTACAAAAATTCCTATGGCAGATATTGAATATGTAGCTAAAAATATTGATTGTGCTTTAGTCATTGATGAAGCATATGTAGAATTTGATGGCGAGTCTGCAATGAGATTTTTAAAAGATTATCCACATTTGATGATTGCAAGAACTTTCTCTAAAGCTTATGGATTAGCTAGTGCGAGAGTAGGTTATTTGATTGCTGATAAAAAAATCATTGAAATGGTAGGCAAAGCTTGTATGCCATATCATGTAAATGTATTATCTGCTATCACTGCTGATATAGTGTATCAAATGAGAGATGAATATATTCCACGCATTCAAATGACAGTGGCAGAAAGAAAACGCATGAGCGAACAGTTGAGTCAAATCGATGGAATAACAGTTTATCCATCTGCAACTAACTTCATCTTGATAAAATATGATAAAGCTGTAGCTTTAAATGAATATCTTGAAAATATCGGTATTGGTGTACGTTCTTTTGGCAATGCTCCAAGACTTGAAAATTGTTTGCGCATTTCTATGGGAACTAGACCAGAAAATGATGCTGTGTATAAAGCTATAAAAGATTTTGTAGAAAGTCAAAATTAAAAGGATTGAATGGTATGGATTTAAATAAAAAACGCTGTGGTGCTATAAAACGCACTACAGCAGAAACAGATATTGATATAAAATTAAATCTTGATGGCACAGGAAAATCAAATATTAAGACTAAAATAGGCTTTTTTGACCATATGTTGACTTTATTATCAGCACATAGCTTGATAGATATGGAGATTTTCTGTGATGGTGATATAGAAGTTGATGGTCATCATAGCGTAGAAGATTGTGGTATTGCCTTAGGTCAAGCTTTTAAAGAAGCAATTGGTGATAAACGTGGTATAAATCGCTATGGAACTTTTTATGTTCCTATGGATGAAGCGTTAGCTTTGGTGTCTTTAGATATAAGTGGTAGACCTTATTTAGTATGTGATATGGGTGAGTTAGCTCCTATGATTGGCGATTTTGATACAGAACTTGTCGAAGAATTTATGCGAGCTTTTGCCTTTAATGCTGGAATTACATTGCATATAAAAGTGATGTATGGAAAAAATTCTCATCATAAAGTAGAAGGTGTATTTAAAGCTTTAGGTCATGCTTTAAGACAAGCTGTAGAATTCGACCAGAGAGCATTAGATAAAATTCCTTCAACAAAAGGAGTATTAGAATAAGATAAAAATTTTTAGTTAAAGGAGTTATTCTAATGATTGCAATTGTGGATTATGGTGTGGGCAATTTATTTAGTGTGGAGAAAGCATTTTTGAAGTTTTCTCCAGATGTAGTGCTTACAAGTGATGCCAAAGTAATAGAAAAAGCCGATAAAATTGTACTTCCTGGTGTAGGTGCTTTTGGTGATTGCATGAAAAATTTTGAGCAATCAGGCTTAAAAAATTCTGTTTTAGAAGCTATTGGTAAAGGAAAACCTGTAATGGGAATTTGTGTAGGTGAACAAATCATGTTTGAAGGCAGTGAGGAGTCACCAGAAGTAAAAGGCTTAGGAATTTTTAAAGGCATGGTAAAAAAAATAAATGCTCCTGGGCTAAAAATTCCGCATATGGGTTGGAATTCTATTGTTATAGATGAAGAAAATAATCAGAATGTAGATATTAATTTATTTGCAGGATTGAAAGAAGAACCATATGTTTATTTTGTACATAGCTATCAGGCTTGTCCAGAAGATAAATCCATAATTTTAGCTAAATCTAGTTATGGCGAAGAATTGGTAGCTGCTGTGGGAAAAGATAATGTAGTAGCGACACAATTTCACCCTGAAAAATCAGGTGATATTGGTTTAAAAATTATTAAAAATTTTGTAGAAGGGTGAATGAAGATTGATTATTTTTCCAGCGATAGATATTAGAAATGGTAAATGTGTACGCCTTGTAAAAGGTGATTTTAATCAGGAAACTGTATTTTCTGAACGTCCAGAAATCATGGCAAAAAAATGGGAAGATGAAGGCGGTCAATACCTTCATTTAGTTGATTTAGATGGAGCTTTAAAAGGAAAATCACAGAATTTAGATGTTGTAGAAATGATACTAAAAACAGTGAATATCCCTGTAGAACTTGGTGGCGGTATTCGCACTATGGAAAATATAAAGCAAGTTTTAGATATGGGTGTTAGTCGTGTTATTTTGGGTTCTGTAGCTGTAAAAGATCCGCAATTAGTAAAAGATGCTTGCAAAAAATATGGCAGTGAACGCATTGTTGTAGGTATTGATGCTAAAGATGGCATTGTAGCTGTTGATGGCTGGGGCGTATCTGGCAATGTGGAAGCGAAAGAATTGGCTAAAAAAATGGCTGAAGCTGGTGTAAAACATATTATTTATACAGATATTTCTCGTGATGGCACTTTATCTGGTGTAAATGCAAAAGCAACAGCAGAACTTGCAAGTTATAGCGGGGTAAAAGTAGTAGCTTCTGGCGGAGTATCTTCTATTGAAGATATTAAAATTTTAAAAGGCTATGAACAAGATGGCATTGAAGGCGTAATCGTAGGTAAAGCTATTTATACAGATAATTTATCTTTACAAGAGGCTATAAAAATAGCTAAGGAGGGATAAATAATGTACACAAAAAGAATAATCCCTTGTCTTGATGTAAAAGCAGGACGAGTTGTTAAAGGAACAAATTTCGTTTCTTTGCGCGATGCAGGCGACCCTATAGAGCTTGCTTCCGTATATGATAAAGAAATGGCTGACGAACTTGTTTTTTTAGATATAACAGCTTCTAATGAACAACGTGATACTATTGTAAAAGTAGCAAATGATTGTGCAAGTCAAGTTTTCATTCCATTTACCATTGGTGGAGGAATTAGAACTGTAGAAGATATGCGCAAAATGCTCAAGGCTGGTGCAGATAAAGTATCTATGAATACAGCAGCGATAAAAGATCCTTCTATAATCAAAGAAGGAGCAGAAAAATTTGGCAATCAATGTATCGTGCTTGCTGTAGATGCTAAACGAAATGGCGAAAATTCTTGGGAAGTTTATATAAATGGTGGTAGAACACCAACGGGAATAGATTGTTTAGAATGGGTGAAAAAAGCAGTTTCTTTGGGAGCGGGTGAAATCTTGCTCACAAGTATGGACGCTGATGGTACAAAAAATGGTTATGATATACCACTTACGCGTGCAGTTTCAGAAGCTGTAAATGTACCAGTAATTGCTTCAGGTGGAGCAGGAAAATTAGAACATTTTTACGAAGTATTAACAGAAGGAAAAGCTGATGCAGTACTTGCTGCTTCAGTATTCCATTATGGAGAATTTAGCATTCGTCAAGTAAAAGAATACTTAAAATCTCGTGGTGTGGAGGTTAGATTGTAATGATAGATATCGACAAAGTAAAATTTGATGAAAAAGGCTTGGTGCCAGCTGTAGTGCAAGAAGCTAATGGCAAAGTTTTAATGCTTGCATATATGAACAAAGAATCACTACAAAAAACTATAGAAACAGGATATACATGGTTTTATAGTCGTTCTCGTCAAGAACTTTGGAATAAAGGGGCAACTTCTGGCAATAAACAATCTGTCAGTGAAATTTATTATGATTGTGATGGTGATACTTTGTTGGTAAAAGTTCATCAAACAGGTATGGCTTGTCATACTGGCACATATACTTGCTTTACTGATCGCAGATTATTTCCAGATAGCAAAGATTTAGTACCTATGGCTCAACCACAGGATAATACTTCTATCGCTAAGGTTTTAAATGATTTATATGCAACAATTAAAGACCGTCAAGTAAATCCAGTAGAAGGCTCATATACTAATTATTTATTTGAAAAAGGTCAAGATAAAATCCTGAAAAAAGTGGGCGAAGAATGCACAGAAACTATAATTGCTTCTAAAAATATGGATAAAGAAGAAATTCTTTATGAAATGAGCGATTTATGGTATCATTGTCTTGTTTTATTGGCATATCATAATATTACTCCAGATGATTTATTAGCTGAATTGATGAGCAGAAGAAATGGTGGAGAATATCATAGATTTGGCAAGAAAGAAATCAAAAAAAATAAATCTTAAAGAGGAGAATTGATGATGGGACAAGCTAGACTTGACTATATGAAAGATTCTGCATGGAAGCGTGGTACTGCAAAAAAAATAGATAATTTGCCACCTTTTGAATTACCATATGCAAAAGATGCAGTATTGATTGACCTTGTAGACCCAGATGTATTACCAGATGCACAGGTAAACTTTTTGGAAATGATAGAAGTTCGTTCTACACTTCGTCAATATGATGATACAAAAGAATTATCTAATAAAGAATTATCATATCTTTTATGGTGTACTCAAGGCGTTAAAATGGTAATGCAGACAAAGACTATTAGAAATGTACCTTCTGCTGGCGGTAGAAATGCATTGGAAACATTTTTATATATTCGCCGTGTTGAAGGTATAAAACCAGGTTTATATCGCTTTTTACCATTAGAGCATAAATTATTATTAGTATCTGATGCAGAAGATATTGAAGAAAAAATCTGTAGCCAATTTTCTACAGTAGGTGTAGCAAATAATGCAGCTGTAGTATTTTTATGGACAGCTGTTTATGAAAGAATGGATTGCATGTTTGGCGAAAGAGCATATCGCTATATTTATTTAGATGCTGGACATGTTTGCCAAAACTTATATTTAGCAGCACAGACAATGCATATAAAAGTATGTGCATTAGGTGCTTTTGATGATGAAGTTTTAAATCAAAATCTTGGTTTTGATGGAGAAAATCAATTTGTTGTCTATGGTGCTGGTGTAGGCAAATAGGATAGTTTAAAAAAGAATAAATTGGAATAAAAGAACTCAATTAAGTGGTATTTATGAATATTACTTAATTGAGTTTTTTGTATATAATTTAGTTTTTCCGCATAAAAATATAATGAGGAAATTTTTATAATATTTAAAATAAAATACAAAAATATTTCCGCATGTTGCGGAAAACAATCAATCTATGATGGATTGCTAATTTTTGATACAATTTAATCAAGTTAAGGGAGTATTGAAAATGGCAAAGATTAATAAACGTAGAAAAAGAATATTTGATATGTTGAAGAGTCATCCGCAGGGCTTGAATGGTGAGGCGATATCTCAACAGCTAGGCGTATCTTCAAGAACAATACGTTCGGATATTAAGGCTTTGCAGGATGCATTAGGAAAATATAATATAAGAATATTTTCAAGTCCTACTAAGGGATATAGATTTAGTAATTTTGAACATTTAGGTAGTATTGAACAGGAACTGTTTAAAGATAGTATTAGTAAATTAGAAACTAGTAAACAAAGAATAAATTATATATTATACAGACTGTTAGAAAATACATTAAATGATGTTTCAATTACACAAAATGATTTAGCAGAAGAAATGTATATAAGTTTATCAACTTTAAAAATGCATTTAAATGAAGTTAAAGATATTTTAAAAAAATACGATTTAAAAATTGCACAATATAAGACTAAAGGCATAAAAATTTCAGGAGAAGAAAATAAATTACGGTATTGTATTGTAGATATTAAAAATATACATTTAGAAAATGAGTTTTTTCAAAATTTAATAAGTAATATAAATACTAATTTATTGGATGATATCATTAAAAAAGTTTTAAGTGAAAGAAAATTACAATTAACAGATCGTTCACAAAAAAAATTATGTATGTATATAGCTATTGCAATACAACGTTCAAAAAACAATAAAACAGTAGTATATCCATCAAGTTTAACCAATAAAATAGAAAATACTTTTGAATATAATGTGGCTAAAGAGATAGTAGAAAATATTTATACTCAATTAAATACAGATTTAAGTTGTTCTGAAGTATATTATATTACTCAATGTTTATTGGCTAGTAAAAAATTGATAGATGTTAGTGAATCAACTAATAAAAAACATGTAAAAAATTTAGTAAACATAATTTTAAAAGAAATATATGAGAAATTATCTATTGATTTTACAAATGATGAATATTTGATTGATGGTTTAACATTACATCTAAATATAGCATTAACAAGAATTCAATTTCAGATGAATATTAGAAATGAATTGTTAGAAACTATAAAAAATGATTATCCGCTAGCATTTCAAATGGGGGTAATTGCTGGTAAAATTGTTGAACAATATGACAATATAAAAATTAATGAAAATGAAATTGGTTATATAGCTCTTCATTTTGGTGCAGCATTAAGTAGAAATGGTATAAAAGAAAATATTCAGGCTAAAAATATAATAATAGTATGTTCTTCAGGATTAGGAATATCTGTATTATTAAAAGCAAAAGTAGAAGAATATTTTCATAATAGATTAAATGTAATAAAAGTTATGCCAAGCTATGAGATTAATAATCAAATATTAGATAATGTAGATTATATATTATCTACTGTACCATTAAAAAATGTTAAATCGGATAAAATAATAAAAATTAATCGTATGTTACAAAAGGAAGATGTGGAAAATATTGAAAATAAGATAGAAGTCAGACGGGAAGAAATTCAACCAGAAGAGAGAAAAAAGAGTATAGGAAAACGTATTCGTAAGTATCTTTTTTCGTCAACAGATACAAAGAAATTTATCGGGAAATATTTGGAGAATGATAAGATGACGAAGGAACAAAAGGATTATCTGTTGGAGTGCCTGGAAAGTGGAGTTGGTGTAAAAGAAATGTCAGAATTTGCATTTGAAAATCTGACGGTTGAACAAATGGAACGTTTAAGAAAGATAAATGAAAAAAGGAAGGAATAAAGGATGGATATTCATGTAGAGATGCACTTATCTTATGAGACGGATGTGTGGGCATATGGAATGGTCACTTTAGAAAATATCATCCGATTTCCGGTTCAGCTTCGTAAATTTAAAAATAAAGATACGGGAGAAGAGACTTCGTTTCTTAGTTATCCCAGAAGAGAACGTTGTGGAAAATGGGAAAATATACTTGTACCCGAAAAAAAATTAAGGGAAGAAATTGAAAAGGCTGTAGGAGAAAAAATCAAAGAGGAAATGAGAAAAGATTTGTATCTTCCAGAGATAGAAATACTTTCCATCAGCCCAATTGTTCCACGGTATCCACCGAATGCGAAAGCATATATATGTGGTGTTGCATCTGTTCAATTGCTAGGACTTACAATTAATGGAATCACTATTAAAAAAGGACAAAGAGGCTATTTTATTAATATGCCACAATATAAAAGTTCGGATGGGTATCATGATGTGATCTATGCCATAGGGAAAGCAATGCAGAAGAAAATTTCGGAGTGTGTTCTTCAGGAATATCAGAAAATAATGGGCGTACCGAATTTCGGTACAGCGGGAGGAATGACAAAATGAAAAAGGAAGAATTCATACAATTTGTAGCTAAGAATATTAAATATCATCTTCCATCTGAATTCAAAGATTTCAAAATTGAGGTTGGAAAACACATGGGGTTAGTGATATCAGAAAAAAATTCTCCTAACACAATAAAAATATATTTGGATGAAGCATATGAAAAATTTATAGAATCTTATTACTACTGCCCTGTATGTGGATCAAAACTTGACTTGGAGGATTAGCTATGGCAAAGGTCGAAGTAACGGATTATGTGTCAGAACTACGCGCAGAATATCAACAAGGCTTTCAAGATGGTTATGCTTCGGCGTGGAGAGAGATTCAAAATGTTATCAAACACGCGGTAATTGAAGCGAGTATTCAGGTTTCGGCTAGAAAGGAGGATTAGTTAT
>OHAD01000838.1_pt1 | contig 32960 bp, 33 predicted proteins | sample 1577011 | NCBI WGS metagenome assembly OHAD01 (sample SAMEA3541510, study PRJEB24748) | human gut metagenome | biome: human gut; feature: human-associated habitat; material: faeces | place: China | collected 2012 | reverse complement strand
CGGTCATCAAGACTTCCAACGGCGACCGTAAGATTCCGATTGTGACTTCCAAGGGAGAAGCTGTGTGGATGGACGAGGAGCAGCAGTATACGCTCTCCGATGATACCTTCGGTCAGGCATCGCTTTCCGCATATAAGCTGGGAACAGCAATCAAGATTTCTGAGGAACTGCTGAACGACAGTGTGTTTGACCTGCCTTCCTACATTGCCCGTGAATTTGCCCGTCGTATCGGCGCTAAGGAAGAAGAGGCATTCTTTGTTGGTGACGGCAAGGGCAAGCCGACAGGCATCTTCCATACCGTAGGCGGTGCGGAAGACGGTGCAACTACTACAGGTGCAAGCATTACATTTGATGATGTCATGGAACTGTTCTACTCCCTCAGAAGTCCGTATCGTAAGAAAGCGGTGTGGGTTCTCAACGATTCCACGGTTAAGGCACTTCGCAAGCTGAAGGACAACACAGGAAACTACATCTGGAATCCGTCTGTTCAGGCAGGTGTACCAGATACCATTCTCAATCGCCCTTACAAGACATCAAGCTATGTGCCGGAAATCAAGGCTGGCAACAAGTGTATGGCATTCGGTGACTTTAGTTATTACTGGGTAGCTGACAGACAGGGACGCTCTTTCAAGAGACTGAATGAACTCTTTGCTATGACCGGACAGGTTGGCTTTCTTGCAAGTCAGAGACTGGACGGCAAGCTGATTCTCCCGGAGGCTATTAAGACACTTACCATCAAGAAAGCGTGATGTAAATGATAACGCTGAAAGAAGCGAAGAATTATCTGAGAGTGGATTATGATGAGGATGACAAACTGATTCAGAATCTGCTGCTTACAGCTAAAAATCTGGTAATGGACGTTGGTAGAATGGACGAGGATGCTTTTACCCAAAATGAAGATACCGTGCGGACTGCGATGCTTTTCGCACTTGGTTATCTTTATGAAAACAGAAGTAATCCCGATTATCAAAAGTTAACGCTGAATCTCCGTTCTATCCTGTTTGCACAGAGAGAGGGCGTGATTTGATGGAAATCGGAAATCTGAATCAGAGAATCACCATTCTGGAACACAGAACTGTTATTGACGAAATCGGCAACCACATCACAAAATGGGAAGAAACATTCTCCCTGTGGGCAAAGGTGACTGTGAAAACAGCAAGTGAAACCACTGATGCAGGAATAACCAGAGAGGTACAGAAGCTTGAATTTCTCGTCCGTCAAAGTCCTGCATCACTGAACATCAGCAGCACCAATTTCCGCATCCTGTTCCGAAACAGTATCTACAACATCACAGGAATTATTCCTCTTTATGACCGCAACGATTACCTGAAAATTGAGGGTGAAACAAGAAAGGCAGGTGTGCCCGATGACTTCAATTGATAACATGGCTGCTGAAATTATGAAAGGTCTGACGGAATACGCCGACCTTGCAAATGAGAGCATGAAAAAGGCGGTAAAGAAAACTGCGACTTCTGTCAAGAAAGAGATATCTTCCAATGCACCAAAGGACACCGGTGCTTATGCGAAAAGCTGGGCAGTTAAAAAGACAAAGGAAAACAGCCATTCTCTTGAAATGACTGTACATTCCAAAAACAGATACCAGCTTGCACATCTCCTCGAAAAAGGCCACGCCAAGCGTGGCGGCGGACGTGTGGCAGGAAAAGCGCATATATCCCCTGCAGAGGAAAACGGCGTACAGCTGTTTGAAAAACTGATCGAGACCTGCAAATAAAAGTCAAGCCACAATTCAGTGAATTTACAGACAATTCACAAGATAAAAAATGGCATGACAAAAAGGCCGCTTCCAACTTGAAAAAAAGAAGCAGCCTGATGAAAAGATGCGTAGAAACGTTACGTCGCATTCAAAATCTGATTCACTTTGGCATAGTATATTCGCAGGAATTTGTTTGCAGCAGCGATTCTGTAGGAATAATAATGCTTTCCTTCAGAGCGTTTCTTGATGATGAACTGATACACCGGTTCATTTTCCGGTTTGCTCAGGATAAATATTTCGGTTATTTGAAAGAGAACTTTTCTGAGAGCTGCAGAACCACGTTTGGAAATATGCCTGGAGGATACATCAAGCTGTCCCGACTGATACGGCGGAGCATCAAGTCCTGCAAAAGCTGTAATTGCTCTTCTGTTTCTGAACCGTCTGGTGTCGCCGATCTCAGCGATGAGCTGAGGACCATACACTTTTCCGACACCAAACATGGACATAACGGTATCGTATTCAGGCAGCGAAGAAGCAATTCTATTCATCTCCGTTCGGATAGAAAAAGCAGTTTCCAGTATTGTGTTCAGTTGGGAAACAACTTGTGTCACAATCAATTTTACACTCTCGTTTAGCGGAAGAACAGCAATGACTGATTTTGCATAAGAATGGATTTTTTCCGCTTTGGATTCTGAATATCGGTATTTGTTTCTGCTGCACCAGCTTTTGTATTTCGCTTTGAAAGCGGACAGGTACAGCTTAGCAACACAGTCTTTATGCGGAAAAGCATGCAGAAAATCCACCCATTTTTCATGACCGTCTGATTGTCTTTCCAGAGAAGTAAAGAGTCGGTTGATACCTGGAAATACAGAATCAGTCAAAGAAATCAGATTGTTTTTCATCATGGTCTGTATCTTGATGGATTGATTGTACTGTCTGTTCAGCAGCTTTAAGATTTTCCGCTGTTCATCGGCAGGAACATATTCATCAAGTTCCGTCCAGCGGTCGAGTGCATAGGAAGCAAGCTTCAAAGCATCTTTCTTGTCTGTCTTGACCTTTCTCAAAGAGTTTCCGCCATAGTCATGAACTAAGAGTGCATTGACTACGGAAACAAAGATACCGTTGTTATGGAGAAACTGCGCTATGGGTTCAAAATATGTACCGGTGTACTCCATAACAACCTTGGATTCTCCCGGCAGTGATCGGATAAGCTTAACAAGCCGTTTAAGGTCATTGTCGTTATGAATCACATCAAAAGGGGAAGCCACCACCTCTCCGAATGGTCTGAGCACCGCAACCGTGCTTTTGCCTTTGGAAACATCGATACCAACTGCGTTCATAAAATATCACTCCTGTTTGGATTTGTAATCGGAAACCACGCTTTTTCTCATTCCCTATTCAATCTGTTGGGTGACACGAACGCACCGATCTGGCGGCTCAACCTGCAAAAACGAACACTACAATGAAAGCATGGATGACAGTCTCGATCACGGGCGCTTTGTCCCAAGGAGGACATCCGTCATTCCAATCACTGCTTTCATTGTAGCTCAAAAATGAGTGCGTGTAAACCATAGCTGGTTTGCTGTGGATTTACCGACTATACTTATTGTAACAGGAGGCACTTAAATGACCTACGAACAAATCGCAGAAATGATGGAAGAAATGGAGCTGCCTTTTGCTTACCACCATTTTGCTGAGGGCGAGAGTCCCAAGCCTCCTTTTTTACTGTTTTTATCTCCCGGAGAGAATACATTTTCTGCGGATAATCAGATGTATTTCAGCTTTAAACAGCTGGATATTGAACTATATACAGACGTTAAGAATCCTGAACTGGAAAATCAGATAGAACAGGTTCTGAAACGTCATAAAATCTACTATACAAAATCAGAAGTATGGATAGAGTCCGAAAAACTCTATGAAGTACTTTACGAAACGGAGGTATAACTTATGGCAAACAAGAAGAACAAAGTTAAATTCGGTTTGCAGAATGTCTACTGGGCGAAAATCAATGAATGGGGTGAAGACCCGGACGGCAACAAGACCGTTCCTGCATATGGAGAGTCAAAGCATCTGCCGGGTGCCGTATCGCTTTCTATTGATGCAAACGGCGAGGCCGAAAATTTTCATGCGGATAACGGTGTATATTACGTGATTAACAACAACGCCGGCTACACCGGTGACCTTGAAATTGCCCTTATCACAACCGAATTTGCAACGGAAATCTTAGGAGAAATTCTCGATAACAACGGTGTTCTTGTGGAAAGAAATGATACAGAACTTGCACAGTTTGCATTGATGTTTGAGTTTCTTGGAGACAAGCACCACATCAGACACGTGATGTACTGCTGCTCGGCTTCACGTCCTACAACAGAATCTGCAACTACAGAGGAAAGCACAGAAGTTAAGACGGAAAAGCTGTCGCTGAAAGCTACTCCTTTGCCCACAGGTCTTGTAAAGTCCAAGACAACCGAAAGCACGTCAGATACAGTTTACAACAACTGGTTCAAGATGCCGTACAGCCCGAATACAAAAACATCCACAACTACTACAACCACTACGACTTCATAAGGAGGTATATCTATGTCTATCAAAAAGAATATTACCATTGACGGTATGGAAGTGCCATTTAAGGCAAGTGCTGCTGTGCCTCGCCTTTATCGTCTGAAGTTCCGCAGGGATATTTACAAGGACTTTGCATCGCTGAAAACGGATGTGGAAGAGGGCGATGAGAACAAGAGCGAACTTGATATCGAAAGCCTTGAGGTTTTCGAGAACATCGCCTACATCATGGCAAAACACGCTGACCCTGAAAACGTTCCCGACAGTCCTGATGATTTTCTGGAACAGTTCAACACCTTCAGTATTTATGAGATCCTGCCACAGTTGATTGAACTGTGGGGGTTAAATACAGCAACGCAGATTGAATCTAAAAAAAACATCGCCCGACTGACCGACCGATGACAACGCCATTATTCCTGTTAAGATGCAAACAGCTCGGTCTTTCTATGACCGAGCTGGATTTGCTTACGATTGGACTGATAAACGATATGTTCACGGAACGTGAAAATGATGACTACGATGGCTGGAATGAAATGGCTTCACAGGCGGATTTTGATTCATTTTAAATTTTTGATATATTCTGTGCAAACAATTTCAAGCCTTTCAAAATCATTGCATCTCTTTGAAAGAGGCGTAGAATTACCATCACGTTTTTTCAAGAAATAAAGTGTGTTAGCATTTTTGCGAATTTTATCCTGTATGGACTTTATTACCCTGTATTCGGCTAACAACAAGGACTTATACTTGAGGTTTCTCTGCAAATTAATATCTACATATGTACACTCACTATTCGGAACAGGGAACATATTATTTATGTTTATCACACAATAGTTTTTAACTTTAATAAAATCAATGCTTTCCTTCATTGATTTATGCTTTTCTTTGAATGAAGAAAGCGGTGCAAAATAATCAAATCCATTTATTGAAAGCACAACACCGATATATTTTCTTTCATTTTGTTGTCCTGGCTTTTTATTATGAAACAAATGTGGTGCATATGGAAGCAAGTAATCAATATACTTTGGATTTACTTCATAGAATTTTATATTATCCATACTCCTCCTATAAAACAAGCGAGGGCAAGTTGAACTTTCCCTCGCTGTTAAATGTCGCATTCAGAGCTGCGAAACGCTCACTTTTAACTTTCTTGTATAGAGTCAAGAGAAACTCACTTAATAAATCTCTCATTTTGGGCTGAGATACACCCTCTGGATATATTATATGTCATAAAAGCAAAAAAGTCAATAGGCTTCAAAAAAAATTTAAAAAAGTGAGGTGAAACCACATGGCAAACAGAATCAAAGGCATTACAGTTGAAATCGGCGGTGATACCACTAAGCTAAGTAAGGCTCTGGAAAGTGTCAACAAGAACATCAAAAGTACTCAGACGCAGCTGAAGGACGTGGAAAAGCTTCTGAAGCTTGACCCGAAGAATACAGAGCTGCTTTCTCAGAAACAAAAGCTGCTTGCTGACAGTATTTCTGCCACCAAGGAGAAACTGACAACGCTGAAAACTGCCGCAGAACAAGCCAATACCGCGCTTGCCAATGGTGAAATCTCTCAGGAACAGTATGACGCACTGCAGCGTGAGATTATCGAAACGGAACAGGAACTCCGCAATCTCGAAACCGAAGCCGGAAAAGCATCGGACTCTTTGAAACAAATCGGTGAAGCCGGAGAGGTTCTCCAGAGTGTCGGGGACAAGATTTCTGATGTGGGAGGAAAACTAACCACTCATGTTACTGCCCCACTTGCCGCCGCAGGTACTGCAGCAGTCAAGACAGCCTCTGACTTTGATTCTGCAATGTCCAAGGTTGCCGCTGTATCCGGTGCAACCGGTGATGACCTGGATAAGCTTCGTGACAAGGCTCGTGAAATGGGTTCTAAAACAAAGTTTTCAGCATCAGAAGCCGCTGAAGCTATGAACTATATGGCTATGGCAGGCTGGAAAACCGGCGATATGCTTTCCGGTATTGACGGTATCATGAACCTTGCGGCTGCAAGTGGCGAGGATTTGGCAACCACATCGGATATTGTAACTGATGCATTAACTGCCTTTGGCTTATCCGCTGCTGACAGCGGTCATTTTGCCGATGTCTTAGCGTCCGCAAGTTCCAATGCCAATACCAATGTATCTATGCTCGGTGAATCCTTCAAGTACTGTGCTCCGATTGCAGGTGCTTTGGGATTTTCCTGTGAAGATACAGCCGAGGCATTAGGCTTAATGGCAAACGCAGGCATCAAGTCCACACAGTCCGGTACTTCCATGCGTTCTATTATGACCGCATTGTCGGGAGAGGTCAAGTTCTGTTCCTCTTCTTTTGGTGAAATGGAGATTGCAACCAGCAACGCTGATGGCTCCATGCGTGACCTTTCCGATATTCTTGCGGACTGCCGTGTAGCATTTGACCAGATGTCAGAATCTGAAAAAGCAAGTGCAGCACAGGCTCTTGTGGGCAAGAACGCCATGTCGGGTTTCCTTGCTTTGATGAATGCCGCGCCCCAGGACGTGGAGAAGCTGTCCTCTGCGATTGAAAACTGTGACGGCACATCACTTTCTATGGCGGAAACCATGCAGGACAACCTTGGCGGTCAGCTGACTATCTTAAAATCACAGCTGGAAGAACTGGCTATTTCTTTTGGAGAAATTCTGATGCCTGTCATCAGATCAATCGTAACGAAAATTCAGGAATTTATTGATAAACTCAACGCCATGGACCCTGCCACAAAGGAGACGATTGTGAAAGTTGCTCTCGTTGCTGCGGCAATGGGTCCTTTATTGGTGGTAATCGGCAAAGTCATATCCTCGGTGGGAAGTCTGATGACCTTTATCAGCAAAGTTCCGACTATGATTGCAGGTGCAAAGACAGCATTTTCCACTCTTGGAGCTGCCATTGGCGGTATTTCTGCACCGGTGGTGGCTGTGATTGCAATCATTGCTGTACTGGTCGCTGCTTTTGTAAATCTGTGGAATACCAATGAGGATTTCAAAAACAGCATTCTCTCCATTTGGGAACAGATAAAATCTACATTTGAAAGACTTACTTCCGGTATCGTCGACCGAATCAATGCGCTCGGCTTTGATTTTGAGAACTTCGGCGAACTTGTAAAAGCTGTATGGAATGGACTTTGTGAAGTTCTTGCCCCGCTGTTTGAGGGCGTATTTCAGCACATTGCAGATATTTTCTCTTTCGTCACCGACACCATTTTAAGTATTCTCGACATTTTCATCGGTCTGTTTACCGGAAACTGGGATCAGTGCTGGAATGGCATAAAAGACCTCTTTACAGGCATATGGGATTTCATTGTAAACTCACTCAGCAATATTCTGAACACGCTGACCGGTGTGTTAGATGTATTCCTTGGTTGGTTCGGTACTTCATGGGACGAGGTCTGGACAGCAATCAAGGATTTCTTTATTGGTATATGGGAAAGTATTTGTTCCTTTTTCCAATCAATCGCAGATTTCTTCGTAAACACCTGGAATGCGATTTCTTCCTTCTTTACGGGTATTGTAACTGCTATTCATGATACAGCAGTTTCTATTTTTACGGCTGTTTATGACTTTTTCGCAGGAATCCTGACAAGCATTCACGATTTCTTCTCCACGATTTTCAATGCCATATGGACGGTCATTTCTACGGTATGCACCACAATCTACAATACCATTTCAAGCATATGGAATACGATATATGAGTTCATTTCTCCGCTTTTGGAGGCTTTGAAATATCTGTTTGAAACCATTTTCCAGGCAATACATATCATTATCAGCAATGTGATGGACTGGATTTCCGAGAATATACAGACCATATGGAATGCCATTGTGGAGTTTATCACGCCTTTGCTTGAGGGCATTAAGTCATTCTTTGAAACCATATGGAATGCAATCAGTACTGCAATTTCCACGGTGCTGAGTACGATTTCAAATATCATCACCACAGTATGGAATGCAATTTCAGGCTTTATTTCAAACGTGATGAACACCATCAAATCGGTAATTTCCTCCATCTGGAACGCCATCAGCGGTGCGATTTCAGGTGTCGTAAATGGAATCAGAAATACGATTTCTTCCGTTTGGAACAGCATTTCTTCTACGATTTCATCGGTGATGAATACCATTCGTTCTACGGTGACAAGCATCTGGAACAGCGTAAAATCAGCGATTTCCAGTACAATCGGCGGTATTTACGATACCATTAAGGGCGGATTTGATAAGGCGGTAAATTTTGTAAAGGGACTGGCGAGTGATGCATTCAGCTGGGGTTCGGATATCATCAGCGGCATTGTTGACGGTATCAAAAGCTGTATTAACTGGATTTCTGATGCCTGTACAGATGTGGCGGATACCATCAGAAGCTATCTGCACTTCTCTGTACCGGACGTAGGTCCGCTGACGGAATACGAAAGCTGGATGCCGGACTTTATGCAGGGCTTGGCAGACGGCATTATCAAAAGCAAAAAGGTCGTGGCAAAGGCAGTATCCGGTGTGGCGGACACGATGAAGATTGCACTGAATTCCGACCTTAGCTACAAACTTGACGGCATGACAGGTGCTATCATGAACGGCGGGACTGAAAGTTCTGTGGTCAACAACTACTACAATAACGACAACAGCCGGACAGTGAATCAGACCAATAATAGTCCGAAAGCACTGTCACGGCTGGAGATTTACAGACAGACGAAGAATGCGGTGAAAGTGTAATTAAAATATGTTTAATTCACTTTTCAGCTCTAAAATTCTTTTTTCAATTTCTTGTATGACTTTAATAAATTCAGAATCAGATTTTCCTGTCGGATCATCAAGCCCCCAGTTGTCATCAAACGGTCTGCCAATAAACGGACAACCTACATTGCACCCCATTGATATGGCAATATCAGGTTCGGGAATATCAGATACCAGCTTCGAGTATTGTGTTTTCTCCATATCAATTCCGTAGAGTTGTTTCATAATGCGTACAGCATCTTGATTTATCTTCGGTTTTGTTTCTGTACCTGCAGAATAGCTTTCAAAAACATCCCCTGCAAGATGATTACCGAGAGCTTCTGCTATCTGACTTCGGCAGGAGTTGTGAACACATATAAAAGCAACTCTTTTCATTCAGTCCTCCTGTAAAACGGGCATCTCGTTTTAATACACTGAGCATTTTTATTTGAAAAATCACATGAAAAATTATCACATTCCAAATCAATGCCGTATGTTTTACTAACAAACTCAGCAGCAGTTTTAATCGCAAGAAATCCGTTTCTTTTACAGCATCTCGGACCACCGATTTCAGAAACCTTCAAAAGAACATTTGATACAAGTTGTAAATTATGCTTGTAATATTCATTGCTTGAAAGAGGTCCTGTTTCATGAATAATCGCAAGTGCTGCACCTACAGATGAAGCAGAGCCACACATTCCCCATTTCCCGCAAGTTGCTCCGGGCATATCAGAACCACGATTTGCAAGTTCATCAAGTGCTGTGTCAAGATTGAATTTTACACCCGCATTGTACATTGCGGTCATGAAGGCAGCACCATCTATTATATGATGAATGGGACCGTGCATAGGAACGTTTGAAAATTTTATGAGTTTGCGCCATATCATATATGGGTTTTTGCTTTTTTCTTTTAAGCAGATTTCTTTTATCTGATTCATTGTTTATCCTCCTGTGATGTGAAAATAGATGAAATCATATTTATCAAAGTAATATCAATGTTATCTGAATAAGAGTAGTGGGACCATTTTCCTTCTTTTCTTACGTTGACAATTCCGTTATCACACAGTATTTTCATATGATGTGAAAGCGTAGGCTGTGTAATATTCAATGTTTCCAACAGCTTGCAGGCGCATAATTCTCCACCATGAAGCATCTGAAGAATTCGGATCCTATTTTCATCACCAAGTGCTTTAAAAACCGAAGCTACATTTTTACAGTCTGTCATCATTTGTACGCCTCTTTCATATTGGTAATTATCTATATGACATTATAACATATAGATTGATGGCTGTCAATATGTTTTTACAGAAAGGAGTGATTCCAGATGTTCTATACCCTAACCCTCGAAAACGAAACCGGTCAGCAAATCGACTTGTCCAAAACAGCAAACAGGTTCATGTTCTCAAAGATTGAAGGGCTGAATCCGCCTGCCGGAACAGTCAGCACATCAAGCTATGCCGGAATGGACGGCAGCTACCTCAACAATGCTTTCATTGAAAAGCGAAACGTGGTCATTCCCTTTGAAATGCGTGGCTTTGATGTTGAAAAACGCAGGCATGAGCTGTATCAGGTGGTCAAGCCATCACGATACATCAAAATATATTACTCCACAAAAAACATCTCTGTGTATGCTGAGGGTATTGTGGAGACCTGCGAAATGGAGAACTTTGAAATGCTGACCAAAGGGCAGATATCTATTCTCTGCCCCGATATTTACTGGTATTCCACAGAAACGCAGATTGCCGAATATTCCAAAATCCGTGGCGCTTTTCACTTCATTTTCCCCGATAACGATGAACCGTTTCCAATCGGTCAATACAGTACACAAAACATCATGACCATTGTCAATGACGGTGATGAAGTGGGCTTTACCCTTGAAATCAGCGGAGGTCCTGCAAAGAATCCAACTATTTACAACGCTTTGACGGACGAATATATGCAGATTCTCGGCGATATCAAAGACGGCGATATCATCACCATAACTACGAAAACTGGCAATAAGACGGTTACACTGGAGCGTGAGGGCGTTACCACAAATATCATCAATCGGCTTGTTTCGGGTTCCACCTGGCTTACCTTAAAGCAGGGAGAAAATAAGTTTTATGTCCGTGCGTCTGAGGGACTGTCAAGCCTGAAAGTCCGTCTGATACACCGCAATGCATACTTGGGAGTGTGATTTATGCAGATTGAAATATACAATATGATTCCGGCTGATGACAAACTCTCCATAACTCTGGAGGCAGTGTGCGACAGCTTTTCTTCTCTCCTGTGGGATATTGAATACTATGCCTGCGGTGTATTTGAAGTGTACATTGCCGCATCTCCGAAAAATATTGAAATCTTCCGGACAGGCAGAATTGTGGGGCGTGATGATGATAAAGAACACTACGGACTGATTGAATCGGTACAGCTGGAAACAGATGCAGAAGACGGCGACTATCTCATTGTGAGCGGTCGCTTTTTAATGTGTCTGCTGGAGAGAAGAATCATTTATCCCACTTTCAACTTTACAAAGAAAGTTTCATACGCACAGATCGTGAATAATGTGGTGCAGTATAACGCCTGCAGGACAGGTGCGAGAAAGATTCCGGGGCTTTCGATTGGTGATTCTTCCGGCTCTTGCTGGAATCAGAACACCAAACTGCAAATCAGCTACGATAACCTTATGAAATGGATATACACCATTTGCGAGAAAATCGGTGGGACTGCCAATATACGACTGGTAAAGACGACCGATGAACAGTATGAAATGCTGCTTGAATTGTCTGAGGGTACAGATAGAAGTATCTTACAAGAGGATAACCCACATATTGTTTTCTCAGACGGATATAACAATCTGCTTTCATTTTCCTATTCCACAGATAGTTCTGTGCAGAGAAACTATGCCTACATATTGGGCAAGGGCGAAGGAGAAGAGAGAAAACGTACCACATATTGTGACGGCGATGAACCGGAACATCTTGACCGCTATGAGGTGTACGTGGACGCAAAGGATATGGCGGACGAAGAACAGGAAGACGGCGCATCCAAACCAATTCCCGATGATGAATACATCAATCTTTTACAGGAAAAAGGCAAGGAGAGCATGGTGCAGCCCCTTGTGGTTTCTGAATCGCAGATTGCGGTACAGCAGGCACAGTTCCGATATGGTGTAGATTATTTCGTGGGAGATTATGTGACAGTGGAACACCGCAGATTTGGTCTGCGGCAGAATAAAATACAGCTGATCGGTATGATTGAGAGCTTCGACCAGAACGGCAGAAATCTCACACCCACATTCAAGGAGGTATGACTATGGCATTTTCATATGGATTTTTCAACGCAAAGAATCTCGACAGAACATATACTGCCGAGAATTTCTGTGACTATCTTGGCAGTATCATCTGCAACGGCATTCAGGACAATTACGGTCAGTGTTTCAAGCTGACAGCAAACAAGCTAAAACTGACTATCGGCAGCGGCAAAGCTTGGATAAACGGACATTACTTTCTTTCTGATACGCCGTATACTTACGACCTTTCAGGCTATGTGAATGAATCTCTGGGCAGATATTTATCAGTAGGTATCTGCTGTAATACAGGTGAAAACTATCGCAAGATAGAGTTTGAAATTCTATCCGGTACACCTGCCACATCGCCGTCAATTCCAAGATTCAAAGATACAGAAACCAAAACATATCTCACCCTTTGTGCCGTCAGGATTGATGCCGGTGCAGCAGAAATTAAAATAACGGATTACAGGGAAAATACAACCTACTGCGGATATGTACGCTGTATTCTCGGAAAATGCAAGGTCACGGATATGATGTCACAGCTTTCGGAGATTACAGCACAGATAAATGATTACAATTCAACCATTCTTCAGCTAACCAATCAGGTGTCAGAACTGACAACAAAGGTAGATGAAATGACCGGAGATGTGGTTTCAGTCGGCAAATGCGGTGCTGATATCAACTACGTTCTCTACTCTGACGGCAGGTTGATTCTCAAAGGCACGGGAGCAATGTATGATTATATGGGTGCATATGAAACAAGCGGAAACAAATCTCCGTTCTGCGAAAATGATAACATCACTTCTGTTGTCGTTTCAGAAGGCATCACAACGGTTGGTGAATATGCTTTCCAATACTGCAACAATCTGAAAACAGCCACTCTTCCGACAACGCTCAGAACCATCAAGCGAAATAGTTTCATACCGCACATTGATGAATATCTGGTGCATCAGAATCTTTATGGACTGACTGAAATTACAATTCCGTCTAAAGTGACCGAGATAGCAAAGTCTGCCTTTGCAGGTACAGCTATCAAATCCCTTACCATTCCCGCATCTGTGACAACAGTCGGTGAACAGGCGTTTGGAGAATGTCAGAAGCTTGAAACCGTTCGATATAGCGGTAAGGTCATCGGTGACAGAATGTTTGTACGCTGTATCAAGCTGAAGAATTTCACGATCACCAAAAGCACAACAGAACTTATCGGCGGCTGTTTCAACTACTGTGAAAGCCTCACGCAAATCACTTATGAGGGCAGTCTTGCTGAATGGAGTGCAGTAAAAAAGAACACCAACTGGGACGGTCATTCAAGCAGTACAGTAGATAGTCCGCTTGTCAGGATTCAGTGCCTGGACGGATATATGGAATATGATGCAGATGCGGAAACTTGGGAGGAAGTGAAGGCATGATAAAATTTCTTGTAAAGGGACAAAACATCGAAACTCTGGAGCATGAGGTCATTGCAGCTGACCAGATTGCTTTTGTAAAGATACACTTTGTATTTGATAACAGCTGGAAACCGCTGCATAAGGTGGTACAGTTCACTCAGGACGAGTTCACCTACAACAGAGTTCTTGGCTTTGATGAGACAAGCTGTGTGCTGCCGGCAGAACTCGCTGCTGGTGCTGTGAAAATGTCTCTTTTCGGTTATGATGCAGAATCATCGGAAACTGTCAGGGCAACAACGGTTGTGAAAACGCTGCATATCAGACCGTCTGGTTTTGACGGTGAGAGCAGCAATGTACCGCCAACGCCCGACCTTTATCAGCAGTTGCTTCAAAAGATAAGTGAAAAGGGAGCTGACGGCAAGTCGGCATTTGAGATTGCTGTAGAGAATGGCTTTATTGGTACAGAAACTGAGTGGCTGGAAAGCCTGAAAGGTTCTGACGGAAAAGATGGAACTGACGGAACAAATGGACAGGACGGTAAAGATGGCATTGACGGTGCTCCTGGAACTGACGGAAAATCTGCATATGAAATTGCCATTGCAAATGGCTTTATTGGCACAGAAGCGGAGTGGCTTGAAAGCCTGAGAGGTTCTGATGGCAAGGATGGTGAACAGGGTCCTCCAGGGAATGACGGAAAAGACGGCATCACGCCTGATATATCAGATTATCCGGATAAAGCAGATTTTGAGGAACTGCAGCAGAAATTACAGTCTTTGCAGGATAGCACTATGGATTATATCATGGGTCTTACAAGCAGATGCGATTCGTTTGATGCCGACACTCAGCAGCTAAGAGATTCTGTTCAGTTTGATTTTCAGACAAAGGAAGAAGAAATCCTTGCTCTTGAAACCAGAATTATCGCTCTTGAAAGCCGCTCCGGTATTGAATACATCACGGTCTTTTCTTCCGGCAGTGATGCTTTGCAGAAATATGGTGAGAGCGTCTACACTTATTACAACGATGGTTACCGTTCACTTGCAGGCTTTGCGGAAAGTTATCCCCATTTCTGCTGTGCAGAGAATGACTATGCTTTGTACTTCAATCAGTCGGATTTCAGCTGGGCAGGAACTGTATTTGTGCTTTGCCTGACACCGGTTGCTCTCACTTCTTCCATGAATCTGATTCTCAGCTATACAGTCGGCGCATCACAGGACGCTGAATTTTATCTGGTGAAGAAAGCTGATAAGACCGGGGCTGAACTGGCTCAGTATATCTATGGGGAAATTCAGGCAGGAAATGCAGTAACTTTACAATTCAAATGGCTTTATTCCGATACATATATTTCCGTGATGCAGTCATTGGAAAATGTACCGGATGGAGAATATTATCTTGCCTTCAAAGGCACATCGGACAATTCACATCCGATGGTAAAATCAATCAAATTTATGGGAGGATGATGTTTATGAAGGAATGGCTTTGTACAATCGCAGGCATTGTGGGCGGATTTATCGCAACGCTATTTGGCGGCTGGGATTCTGCACTTGCAACACTTGTGGTCTTTATGGGTATTGATTTTGCAACAGGTCTGGTCACTGCAGTCATGGGAAAATCCAAACATAGCAAAAGCGGTGCGCTAAATAGCAAGGCAGGCTGGATTGGTCTTGCGAAGAAGTTCTGCATTCTGCTCATGGTTGTGGTTGGTGTGAGAATCGATATTCTCATCGGCACAAACTACATCAGAGATGCGGTCTGCATCAGCTTCTGTCTGAATGAGCTGCTGTCTATTGTGGAAAATACCACGCTGATGGGCGTACCCTATCCGCCTGTATTCAAAAAAGCAATTGATGTTCTGCAAACAAAAGTAGGCAGAGTGGAAGAAGAAATCAAGGAGGAAAATGACAATGGCAATTCTGAAACCTGATAACACAACAACTCTTTGCGGTGTAACCGTCAACGAATTTCTGCTCACAAAACACAATCCAAACCACATCGATATGCCCTCCGTTTCTATGGAGGGCAAAGTTATCGGTATTACTGTTCACAACACAGATTGGATTTCGGTAGCAAGTGGAACGACACCTGCGGAGCAATACACCAGAGCAACTTACAATGGCAATATGAAAGACGTCAGAGTACATTATTATGTAGACAACACCTGTGCTTGGCAGAATCTGCCCCTTAGCCTCTCCGGCTGGCACGCCGCTGACGGCAGTGGAAACGGCAACCGCAGAAATATCGCTATTGAGTGTATTATGTCTTCTGCATACAACGATAAGGACAAGAAGTCGGAGGATAATTGTGCCAGGCTTGCGGCAGCACTTTTGAAAAAGTACAACCTGGACATCAATCACCTCTACACCCATACCCATTGGCTGAATGTCCGTGACGGAAAATCGGGTACTGTGGACTATCTCAATACGGCGAAGAATTCTTACAAAAACTGTCCTGCCTACATTCTGCCTCATTGGGCGGAATTTAAGAAGAAGGTCGAATCTTATCTGAGTGCTGGTTCTACATCTACAACTCCAAATCCTACACCTGCAAATCAGCTTTACAGAGTAAGAAAGTCCTGGTCTGACGCTAAAAGCCAGATTGGTGCATATTCTTCTCTGGAAAATGCAAAGAAAGCCTGCAAGACTGGCTATAGCGTTTTTGATAATTCAGGAAAAGTGGTATATACCGTTGCCGAAAAGACATATACAAAAGGCGCAAAAATTACGCTGAACAATACCACATTGTATTCCTCCAGCACAGTCAAGACTGGAACAAAGAAATCCGGAACGTACTATCTCTATGATGGACAGGTTGTAAATGGCAGAATGCGTATTACAAATTCTGCTGCAAACTGCGGAAAAACGCCTGCCGGTTCCTATGTCACCGGTTGGGTGAACAAGGCTGACATCTGATAACGATCCCCACGAGATATGAATTTTTCATATTTCGTGGGGATTTTTTGTTTTTCGGTACTCAAAAGCCATATTTCCGTCCTATGTAAAGTAGGAGGTGATTTCAATGACAGATGCACAAAAATCTACTGTACTCACATTGCGTTCAAAGGGAATGTCGTTTTCTATGATAGCGGAAACTGTAGGATTGTCTGTCAACACGATAAAATCCTTTTGCAGCAGACATAAAGGGCAGTTCTGCCTTTGCTGCGGCGAGCCAATCACGCAGCCGCCAAGAGTACGTCAGAAAAAGTTCTGTTCGGATAAATGCAGAATGAAATGGTGGAATGCTCATATAAAAGATGTTAACAGGAAAGCCATGTACGATTTTATCTGCTCAAATTGTGGTAAGCCTTTTCAGGCATACGGCAATAATCACAGAAAATACTGCTGCCACAGATGCTATATTCTTGCACGATTTGGAGGTGAAAAAGATGGATATTCAGAAGGAAGCCATGTACCAGGTGACGATGAGCATTGTAAAGAAGATGTTTCATGCAAATTTGATTTCGGAGGATGAATATCGTCAGATTGATACAATGTTCAGGGAGAAATACGAGCCGAAAATCGGCACATTATTCGTTGACTTAGAGCCTGAACAGCGGTAATATGTGTAGTGAAAGGAGGGCTGTTATGCGTAAAATCATCAAAATAGAACCTACGGAGCCCGTATTGCCAAGGCGAAAGCGAGTGGCTGCTTATGCTCGTGTATCAATGGAGTGTGAACGCCTTATGCATTCAATGTCAGCACAAATAAGCTACTATAGCGAACTGATACAAAAGAATCCCGAATGGGAGTACGCAGGTGTTTATGCTGATAATTTTATATCAGGAACAGAGACCAAGAAACGGCAGGAGTTTCAGAGAATGATTTCTGACTGTGAAAAAGGACTCATTGATATTATCCTTTGCAAGAGTATATCACGATTTGCCAGAAACACAGTGGATCTTCTGGAAACGATACGGCATCTGAAAGATATCGGTGTTGAAGTACGATTTGAAAAAGAGAACATCAATTCCTTGTCGGGTGATGGCGAACTGATGCTGACCATTCTCGCCAGCTTTGCACAGGAAGAAAGCCGTAGTCTTTCTGAAAATGTAAAGTGGGGCATTCGGAAACGCTTTGAAAAAGGTGATCCATGCAATCGAAATCCAATACTCGGCTATGAATGGGTTGATGACAAACTGGTCGTTGTCCCGGAAGAAGCAGAAATTGTAAAGAGAATATTCCGAAACTTCCTTGACGGAAAATCAAGGCTGGAAACGGAACGGGAACTGAATGCCGAAGGTATCACAACAAAGAGAGGATATCGCTGGATAGATTCCAATATAAAGGTTATTCTGACCAATATCACGTATACAGGCAATATGCTTCTGCAAAAGGAATACATTACCGACCCGATTACCAAACGCCGAAAGAAGAATAACGGCGAACTGCCAAAATACTATGTGGAAAATACGCATGAAGCCATTATAGATATGGAGACTTTCAGGTGGGTGCAGGAGGAAATGGAAAGAAGGAAAAAGTTAGGCCCTCTGGCAAACAAATCACTGAATACCTGCTGCTTTACAGGAAAAATCAAGTGTCCTTTCTGCCATAAAAGCTATATGCATGAAGTCAGAACAGACCGAGGTTATGCAGAATACTGGCTTTGTGGAAGCAGAAAGATAAAAGGCGGTCGCTGTACTGTCGGCGGCAGTATCAATCATAAGCACTTACAGGAAACCTGTGCAAAAGTACTTGGATTGCAGGAATTTGATGAGGCTGTTTTTCTTGAACGTGTGGATGTTATTTATGTTCCGAAGCGTGAAACATTAGAGTTTCATCTGAAAGACGGAACAGTTGTAACGGAAGCGTGTAAAAACACAGGCCATCAGGACTGCTGGACGGAAGAACGAAGGGCTGCCACTTCCTTGAAACGCAAAAATGGAAAAAGACCGAATCGGGCGGATATGACTTGTTTCTCAAAAGTGATTAAATGCGTAAGGTGCGGATGTAATTTCCGGAAAGGCACACGCACCTCTGCAAATGGCGACAAAGTTAGTCACTGGAGATGTTCGGAACATAAAGGATGTAATTCCGTAAGTCTTCGTGATGATTTACTGCGTACTATGGCAGCACAGGTTCTCAGCATCGATGCATTTAATGAAGAGGAGTTTGAACAGAGAATTGACCATATCGATGTGGAAGAAGACAGACTGGAGTTCTATTTTCGAGATGGTCATTCTGTAACGGATCATTGGCCAATACCAAGGAGGAAAAAATGCCAAAAATAACGAAAATACCTGCATCAATCAGCCGATACACATCAGCACCGATTGATGCACCTGTCAAGCGTAAGGTTGCTGCCTATGCTCGTGTGTCAACCGACAGCGAAGAACAGTTAACTTCATACGCTGCTCAGATAAGCTATTACACTGAATACATAAAAGGACGTGAGGACTGGGAGTTTGTTGGGGTGTACACTGATGAGGGTATCAGCGGTTGTTCCACCAAACGCAGAGAGGGCTTTCAGCGAATGATATCGGACGCAATGGCAGGAAAAATTGACCTTATCATAACAAAAAGTGTGAGCCGTTTTGCAAGAAATACTGTTGACAGCCTGACAACCATTCGTCTTCTGAAAGAAAATAACGTGGAGTGTTATTTTGAAAAAGAGAATATCTGGACGTTCGACGGCAAAGGAGAACTGCTTCTTACCATTATGTCGAGTATAAGCCAGGAAGAAGCACGTTCTATTTCAGAGAATGTAACCTGGGGACACAGAAAGCGTTTTGCCGATGGTAAGGTTAGTGTTGCCTACAGCCGGTTTCTCGGATATGACAAAGGCCCTGATGGAAAAATGGTTGTGAACCCGGAACAGGCCGAAATTGTAAAGCTGATATACCGTCTGTTTCTTGAAGGCATGACACCGCATACGATTGCTATTCATTTAACAGAGAAAGGCATTAAAACGCCCGGCGGAAAAGATAAGTGGAATGCAACTACAATCCGCCGTATTCTGACAAATGAAAAGTACAAAGGTGACGCACTCCTTCAGAAAGAATTTACTGTGGACTTTCTGACCAAAAAGACAAAGAAAAACTGTGGTGAAATACCGATGTACTATATCGAAGATGACCATGAAGCCATTATCGATCCTGCAGTATTTGATATGGTTCAGCAGGAAATGGAACGCAGAAAGACAGGAACATCACGCTATAGCGGTGTCAGTATCTTTTCAAGTAAAATTAAGTGCGGTGAATGCGGAGGGTGGTATGGGGCTAAGGTCTGGCACTCCACCGACCAGTACCGTAAAGTTATCTACCGCTGCAACAACAAATATAACGATGAGCGCTGTACTACACCGCACATCATGGAAGAGGAAGTAAAGGCTGTGTTTCTGAAAAGCCTGAATAAGCTGCTTGCCAATCGGGATGAACTGATAGAAAACGTAAAGCTGATTTGTGATAAGCTGACCAATACATCAGAACTGGAAGCCGAAAAAGAAAAATATGCCGGGGAAATGTCCCTTGTTGCGGATATGGTTCAGGCGGCAATGCTGGAGAATGCTCGTATCGCACTCGACCAGGAGGAGTACCGGCAGAAAAATGATGTCCTTTCCGCACGATTTGAGGCGGCAAAGAAAAAGCATGACGAATTGGCCATGCGGATTGAAGAAATAGAAACACGAGGACAGAATCTCCGCCACTTTCAGGAAACGCTGGAATCCTTAAACGGACAGGTGACTGAATTCGATAGCGACCTTTGGGGTTCATTGGTTGATTACATCACGGTTTATGAGAACGGAGAAAAAACGGTTACTTTCAGAGATGGAAGTGTGATTTAAGAGAATGATGAAATAAAGGGTCTACTGCAGTATGTGCGTACTGTAGCAGACCCTTTTTGTTTGACTCCTTAAGAGGTAGTGGTTATGCGTTTTGGTCTTTCAAATATCTGATTGATAAAAAGAAGAAATGGGTCAAATACCCGATTAAACAGCCACATATAAATTGAGCCAAATACATTTGTAAAAATACGAAGTAAAACTGCATAAGCAAGACCAAAAGTTGGTACAGCCACTGTAATTGCGCTGAATGCATTAAATGCAGATTGCCATACATAGCTGGCAGAGAATCCGGTTCCGATTCCTCCAATAATTCCAAGGCAAGGACGAATTTCTTCCGGCAAAATCAAATATGAAATAAAAAAGATTGCACTGCCTAATATATTGCCTAAAACACGATGCTTTGTGCGATATTCGACATCTTTACGAAATGGTATCAGAACGGACATTGCGGCAATACCAATCCAGTATACTCTCGGAACATTGAGAAGTGCAGCGATTAACATTGCACTGGAAATGCCCACAGAAAGACAGATTTGCCATCTGGTACGGGAAGAAGAAAGATGAATCTCTTTAAATAAGTCCATGAAGCTGCGTTTATATTCCACCTTGCGATGCTTAAAATATAGAATAGAGGCGGTCAAAACAGCTCCGATCAAAAGACTGATCAAACGCATCTGGTATGCTTTTCCGCTTACATCATAACCAAACAGGAGAAGATAGGAAAGCACAAAAGTAGAATGGTTGAACATCGTAATGTTATGACATCCTATCAGTGCCAGAGCGAAAATGCAGATGAGATTGATGCAGAATGACAGTCCGGTGGGAGCGAGATTAGACAGCTTCGGACCAAATGCAAGAATACCATAGATGAAAAGAATTCCAAGTGTGCCCTGAGAATTCTGGATTCCAAGGTCGGAATATCGAAATGATAACACGCAAAGCAGTACAACTACACCGGCAATGCTGTTTTCATTGCCAAAAAGTACAGAAAATAATGTGACAAAGGAAACACAAAAAGCAACAACCAGTGCAATTTTGAATAGATAAACAGCAATATGCTTACATTTATCTTTTGGATTCTTAAAACTTGCAATATACGATTTTGAACCTGCCTGGTTGAGTTGAAGTTCCTGATAAAAATTCATAAGTTACCTCCCATTTTTCATCATTAGATCATTAGCTTCTTTAATGTATTTTATTAAGGCTTCGAATTTTTCGTCTCCGAGGATTTTTCGAAGCCGATAAATAGGCTCCAGACAATACTGGTATGTCTTTTCCAGCTCCATTGTTCCTTTGGCAGTACAAAGGAGCGTATAACTTCGTTTATCATTTGAATTATATTTCTTTTGTAAAAGTTCTTTACGTTCAAGATGTTCGATTAACCGGCTCACTGCAGATTTGCTTAAGCCTGTCAGTACCGTTAATTCAAGGGGTGTCAGTTCTGCGTCTGATAATACAATACGGGAGAGAAGATCCAGTTCCTGCGCAGATGTAATGCCGCCTTTTTGGGCACGCTTTATTTGAAGACTCGTAAAAAGCCGAATTTCCTGTGCTTTTTTCATCATTTCTATCCAGCTCATGTCTTTCATACCTCATGCCTCCTTTTTACCAGAAAATATAGTTCACAATGTAAACTATCCAGCAGTATACACCTATCAGATAAATTTGTCAAGCTTTTGAGATATATTTCTGAAGATTAAATAATTTTTTCTCTTTGGAGAGGAATCTTTCGTGCGATGTGATGAAAAGCGGAATATGCTTTGACTGGGTTGATTTTTTGCTTGGCACCTGAACAACGGTGCTGCCGTATTTTTTAAGAAAAACATCTTGAAAAAATGTGCGAAATTGTTTATAATATACTTATAACAAATTTCACAGTTTATCGGTGCATCATTCGCTCAAATGCACCCAGTAATCTACAAATGCAACCGCTTGGGTGCATTTTCGTGTATGCGTTAAATTGTATCACTTTCGGTACGGCAATAGACCCTTGCTGTGGCTCAGGCGGTATGTTTGTTCAGTCTGCAAAATTTGTTGAGAATCACAGTGCTAACATCAGTAACATTTCTATCTACGGCCAGGACTCAAACCCTACTACATGGAAGATGGCACAGATGAACCTTGCTATTCGTGGAATTGAACCAGATCTTGGAGCCTATGCTGCAGATACGTTTCTATAGCGCTCCCAAAAAATATTGCATACTCTTGACAACAGGTCTATAATAGAGTTAAGAGGCGATGATTATGTTACATGACGAAGCAAGAAAACTACTTATTGAAGCTTGGAATAAAACACACAATGCAAAAGAAATTGCAGAGTGTTTTTTTGTAAATACCAGCGTATCAGACAATTCATAGCCCACGATAAAACGGCTGTACCAATCAATAATCGCTGTCAGATACATATGGCTGCGCCCCATTTTGATATAGGTGATGTCAATTGACCATACCTGATTTGGTCGGTCAATTTTTAGATTTTTCAGCAGATACGGAAATTTTAAACTGTTCTTTCCGGGCTTTGAAAGATTGGGTTTCGGATAAACTGGACAGATATTCATTTCCGTCATATAACGTCTGACAAGTTTTCTGCCGATTGCAATCCCGTCTTCCTGTACAAGCTTTTCTTTGATTTTCCGATGACCAATGTAGCAGAATTTTGTGTGCCAGTAGTCAATACGTGATTTGATGTATTCTTCACGCTCCAAGGCTTTTTCTGCCGGTTCAACAGGCTGATAGTACATCGAAGTGCGGTTGACTTCAAGCAGTTCACACTGCTCCTTAATGGTCAGCCTATCATTCTTCATAACCAGACTTTTCCTTCCAGTCAGGTCCGAGCACTTCTTCAGATTTTTTTTGAACCAGTCCACCTGAACTGTCAGGTGACCGATTTTCTGCATAAGCTTTTCTTCCCGCTTTTTTGCGTTCTCAGCTGCTCTTTTTGCTTCCTTTTCTGACTTTGAACCATTGAAGGCACGGGATGCATTCTCAAGAAATTCCTTTTTCCAATTTTTCAGCTGATTGACATTGATGCCTTCACGACTTGCTATCTCGCTGACCGTCTGCTCTCCCTCCAGTATTTCTATTACGATTTTTGCCTTGTACTCCGGTGTGTATGTGTTCCTCTTCGCCATTATCGTGTCCTCCTGTTTCTTTCTTTTATTATACCACTGTCACGATGTTTTGGCAATTTTGTGTTCAGTTTCTAGGGTACATTATAATATCTTTTGCTGTCCTGATATCATACTCCTCGATCAGCTCTGCGATGATATTTTTCTTTCCTTCGCTCATTGGTTCTCTTTTTCTTCTTGCCATAAAAAATCAGCCTCCTGTGTTATTTATATTTTACCATAGTTGACTGCGTTTTTACAGACTTTTTTTCGGTGGGTCGAATCCTCTGAATATCTGATTGTGTTGCGCTTGACTTGACAAGCTATCATTAAAAAATTCGCTTTTCTCCTGTCCCATCATTCTCACAGCCAGAATTTTTCAGAAATTTCCGCATACGCTCCGATTGCATTTTTATAGTGAATCAAGGTCAGATAGATCTCCTGCTGCCTGGTGTCGATGGCATATTGGATGCACTTGTCGATGTTGCACTTGGTAACGAGATCTGTCTTTTTCAAAAGTATTTCAACCAGTTCCAGGTTACCATCATCGATCAGCGCTTTCATGCCTTTTGCTAAATTCCTTTTCAGATATGCTCTGGCATCTGTATCATCATAAAAGTCGAAAAGCATTAAGGCCAATGCAAATTTCAGACTTGGTGACATCTTCGCTCTTGTATCTATTTTTTTCATTCTTAGCATTTGCATTGCTGCAACAATATCTTTTTCCATGTTATCATAACAGCGAATCATAAAAGCTCTTCCATTAGGAGCCGCAAGTTTAATGCTTTTGCAGCCATAAAAGGCCTTTTGTCCAATACTTCTCACGCTTTTCGGAATGGTAATATCGGTCAGGCTCGCACAGCCAGAAAACGCACTTTTTCCAATACTGGTCACACTGTTTGGAATGACAATGCTGGTCAGGCTTGTACAATGCAAAAATGCTCCTGCCCCAATGCTGGTTACACTGTCTGGGATTGCAATGTTGGTCAGACTTTCGCAGATCCCAAATGCCTCATCTCCAATGCTGTTCGCTCTATCTGGAATTGTAATGCTGGTCAGGCTTTTGCATCCCCAAAACACGCTGTCTCCAATATAGGTTACCCGGTCTGGGAGTGTGATATTCGTCAAGTTTGTACAACCGCCAAACATGCCCATTCCAATACGGACAACTCTTCTTGGAATGTTGATGCTTATCAATTTTCTGCATCCTCTAAACGCATGATCTCCAATGCAGGTTACTCTATCCGGAATTGTGATTCTAGTTAGGTTGATACAATTTTGAAATGACATTTCTCCAATGTGAATTACTCTGTCCGGAATTTTAATGCCAGTCAGATTTACACAATCTGAAAACGCCTCATCTCCAATAACGAGCACATCGTCCGGAATCACAACATCTCCGCCTGCGCCAGTGTACCTTGTCAATATACCGTTTTCAATTTGAAAATCACGGCAGCTGCTCATTTTGTTTTTCTCCTATATTTTCAATATAACACAACTGGAAACTGACGCACTTTTCGCTGCACTGAGCCTCATCGCACTTCAATTTGGCAGTTGCAAAAAAAGAGTTTTCTTAAAGCTCCAGATCCGCAATTTCCTGGTTCAGTTCCAGCTGTCTCTGATGGAACATCAATTCCTTATCGTGGACAAAATACGCATCGACCTTGTGTTCACCCAAAAATCTTGCACTATACGGATTCGCCGTCAGTTCTGTCACCAGAATCAACTGCTCCTGTCCATTGGGAAAGACCGTGTCACAAAACGCAAACATATGCCGCACCTGCTCCGACAATGCGTCGCTCCGCTTTTGGAATGCCTTTAACCGATTATCGAAATCCTTTTTCACCAGTGCAAAAGCTGCCTGCTTCGGATCAGACTGCACCAGTTTGCTCTGTTCCTCCAGAATCCGCATTACCTGCAGCTTTTGTTTCTGCTGTGCCTCAGAAAGACTTTTTGCCCGAATGCCGGCATTCAGTTTTTTTCGGTTGTTCTGGATATATTTTTTCAGCAGTGCTGCACCGTCCTCAGTCTTGGATTCCCGTTTGAACACACGCAGCGTCTTGACCAGTTCTCCCAATACGTCCTCTTCTTCCGTAGACTCCCGCATGGCACCCATCACAGCATCCAGCAGCAGTCCCACCAGAGAGAAACGCTCATCAAACTTTGCTCGTTTTGCACGTTCCTGAATATCGGTGCTTGCTGTACCTGCCAGAATGTCTTTGATCTGATAGTCGCTCTTGTACTTGTTGTACAAGTCATAGTAAATGGCGAAATCCTGTGCAATTTCCGGATTCTGAATGTACTGTTCCACCAGTTTTTGATCGACGGGAATCTTGTGTTGTTCATACAGGTGGATCATCTGGCTCAGGTCGTCCCAGCCTCTGGCGGTCACAAAACGCTTGCCGTCCACCGTAGTTTCCACCTTATAGAAATTCCCCTTTTTGATTTCCAGATAGGTCAGAATCGAGGAGTGCACCCCATTCAGATATGCAAACTCCTTCCACACCGCAAAATCCGGTTCCACATCTACCCGTTTCAGTCTGTCCCATGTGGCAATGTCAAACTCCCGGACAGAGCGGTTATATTCCGGCGGATTTCCGGCAGTGACAACGATCCAGCCAGCCGGAACTTCATGTCTGCCGAACACTTTATATTGTAGAAATTGCAGCATGATCGGAGTCAGTGTCTCCGAAACGCAGTTGATCTCGTCGAGAAACAGAATGCCGTTTTGAATGCCGGTGTTTTCCATCAGTTCATAGACGGAAGAGATGATCTCACTCATGGTATATTCGGAAACATCATACTCGCTGCCCTGATAGTTCACGTGCTTGATGAGCGGCAATCCCAATGCGGACTGTCTGGTGTGATGCGTCATGGAATAGGACAGCAGACCGATGCCCAATTCCGAGGCGACCTGTTCCATAATGGCAGTCTTTCCCACACCGGGAGGCCCCATGAGAAAAATCGGACGCTGTTTCTGCGGCGGAATCACATAGCGTCCCAGCTCATCCTTTGTCAGATAAGCAGTCACTGCGTTTTTGATTTGCTCTTTTGCTTCATGAATATTCATGGTTATACTTCCCTTTCTGCTCTATTACAGCCGGAACTTCCTGGAAATCTCCGTATACGCCCCGATCTCGTCTTTATGGTGAATCAAGGTCAGATAGATTTCCTGCTGTTTGGTGTCAATGGCATACTGGATAAACTTGTCTACGTTTTTCTTGGTGATTAAATCCGTCTTTTCCAGAAGTACCTGAATCAGCTCCAGATTGCCGCTGTCAATCAATACTTTCATGCCCTTGGTGAGCATCCTTTTCACATACGTCTTGGCATCTGCGTTGTCGTACCAGTCAATCAATTTTACAGCCAGCTGAATTTTCAGATCCAGCGGTATTTCTGCATTTGTATTCATTTTTTTAGACAGAAGTATTCTTTTCGCTGCAACAATATCTTTTCCAGATTCCTCGTAGCCATCAACCACAAAATACTTTTCATCGGAAACGGCAATTTTAATATTTTGACAGCCATAAAACGCATCTTTTCCAATATTCGTTACACGTTTTGGGATTGTGATATCAGTCAAACTTGTACAGCCGTAAAACGCACGTTTCCCAATATTGGTTACACAATTTGGAATGGTGATACTGGTCAGGCTTGTACAGTTTTCAAACGCACCGCCATAAAGTGCATTGCCTCCAATACTGGTCACGCTGTCCGAGATGGTGATGCTAGTCAGACTTCTACATTTCCTAAACGCACCGCCTCCAATACTGGTCACGCCGTCTGGAATGGTGATGCTGGTCAGGCTTGTACATCTCATAAACGCACAATCTCCAATACTGGTCACGCTGTTTGGAATCATGATACTGGTCAGGCTTGTACAGTCAGAAAATGCACCGCCTGCAATGCTGGTCACGCTGTTTGGAATGATAATGCTAGTCAGGCTTGTACAGTCTCCAAACGCACCTCCACCAATACTAGTCACACTGTTCGGAATGGTGATGTTGGTCAGACTTGTACAGTCAGCAAATGCCCCATATTCAATGCTAGTTACGCTGTCTGGAATTGTAATGTTGGTCAAACTTGTACAGCCATAAAATGAACGTCCTTCAATACTGGTCGCACCGTCCGGGATTGTGATGCTGGTCAGGCTTGTACAGTTTTCAAACGCACTGCATCCAATACTGGTCACGCTGCCTGGAATTGTGATGTTGATCAGGCTTGTACAGTTTTCAAACGCACATTCACCAATACTGGTCACGCTGTCCGGAATCATGATACTGATCAGACTTGTACAGTTATAGAATGCATTGTGACCAATACTGGTCATGCTTTCTGGAATCGTGATGCTGACCAGGCTTGTACAGCCAAAAAACGCACCTCCACCAATACTGGTCACACTGTTCGGAATGGTAATGCTGGTCAGGCCTGTACAGCCAGAAAACGTACCATTTCCAATTTTGGTTACTCTGTTCGGAATGGTGATGCTAGTCAGGCTTGTACAGCCATAAAACGCATCTCTACCAATATAGGTCACGCTGTCCGGAATCATGATATTGGTCAGACTTTTACAGTACATAAATGCATATTCTCCAATACTAGTCACGCTGTCCGGAATGGTGATGCTAGTCAGGCTTGTACAGCCATAAAACGCATCTTCACCAATATAGGTCACGCTGTCCGGAATGGTGATGCTGGTCAGGTTTTCACAGCCACGAAACGCATATTCATCAATCTTGGTCACACCATCCGGAATGGTAACACTGGTCAGGCTTTTACAGTCTTCAAACGCACCATTTCCAATCCTGGTCACACCGTCTGGAATCACAACATCCTTATCCTTCCCAGTATACTTTTTCAGCACACCATTTTCAATTTGAAAATACATTGCTTTCTCCTCCAATCCTACTGTTCAATTTCTTCTGTGGTCAAGATCAGCCGAATCGCCCAGACCGGCACCTGATAGTTATTGTAATCATCATCCAGAAATACAAAGGCAATCTGATAATCCGGCTGATGCTCCGGAAAATCCCCGAAACCATCTGTAAAATAAAGCATTCCTTTTAAGTTGGTGAATGCATGCTGCCGGATCAGTTCGTCTACATAGGCAAACACCGGACGGAAGTCCGTTCCGCCAAAGCCGTGCAGCTGCATGGTTTTCATATACGCCTCAAACTCCTCCTGACTGGTGATTTTCTGCACTTCCTGAATCTCCGCATCGCACTGTATGATATAGATATTCACCTTTGTAAAAAAGCTGTCCTGCTGCTTGAGAATGTTGTACGTTTTGTTGACGAATTTCTGCACCGTTTCGCCGGAAACCGAGCCGGAAGTGTCAATTGCGATCACAAAGTCCCGTACCCGCTTCACCTCTTTGTATTCCAGCGGCTCGATCAGCGGCATATTCCCGTACAGATTCATGCCGTAGGTGTAAAAGTTATAGTCGAACTCGTCATCGTCAATCTTCATGATCTCGCCATACACAGCGAATTTTCGCAGGAACTCGGCATAATCATAGCGTTCCCGGTTGACTGCCTTCAGATTTTGCAGCAGGCTGCCGCCGTCTGTTCCATGCTGTTTCTGGAACGTCTCCAGATCTGTTTGTATCTGATTTGCAAGCTTTTTCCAGACCTCCTGTGCCTCGGCGAGAGTCATAACAGCGGTACTGTTTTCGTTGTTCTGCGACTGCGAGCTGTCGGAATCCGGCTTTTGATTGCTGTCACCCTGTGAATCGGAATCGCCGTTGCCCTGTGAGCCGAAACTGTCGTTTCCAGGAGCATACCAGACCTCGTGTTCATCCAGTGCAAACGCTTCCTGCAGTTGTTCACACTGTGCATCGGAAATATTTTGGGTTATGTAATAATGATAGATTTTTTCCGCTGTCATGTACTTCAATTGGGATTGTAGTTCCTGCAGTATGCCACGCTGGGCGTTCCCGTAGTCGTCATCAATACACTTCAGATGCAATTCCTGAATCATCTGCTCCACGGCAATGTCGCACGCCAGATTCCAGACCGGTCGGCGAATCGCAGGGCCAACATAGGCGTGCCGGAAAATGCAGTGCAGTATGATGTGGAGATAGCGGTGCGTCAGCGTTTTGTCATTTTTCTGAAAGTCCGGCAGAATAAACTGACTGTTATAATACAGGCGGCACATATCCGTTGCAATCGTTCCGCCATAGGGTACAAACACCAGACGGCTCAGTGCGTTTTCCATAAACCGCAGATGCACAAAAAGCGTATTTCTGGCATAGCTGATTACCTGTCGGGAAAGCTGATCGGCTCGCTGCATTTTTTTCAGCACATCGTCCAAAGCCAATTCTTCATTGGATTCGTTCATATCTTCACATCCTGTCTTTTTGTAATCTGTTTTCCTGTGTCACCGAAATCACAGCCGGAACTTCTTGGAAATCTCCGTATACGCCCCGATCTCGTCCTTATAGTGGATCAAGGTCAGATAGATCTCCTGCTGCTTGGTGTCGATGGCGTACTGGATATACTTGTCCACGTTTCTCTTGGTGACAAAGTCGGTCTTTTCCAGAAGTACCTGAATCAGCTCCAGATTGCCGCTGTCGATCAATGCTTTCATACCCCTGGTGAGCATTTTTTTCACATACGCCTTGGCTTCTGCATTGTCATACCAGTCAATCAGTTTTACAGCCAGCTGAATTTTCAGATCCAGCGGTATCTTTACTTCTGAATCCAGTTTTCTAGTTCGGAATACTTCAGTTGCTGCAACAATATCTCTTTCTACTTTATCATAGTTGTTGATAATAAGATACTTTTCATTAGAAGCAGCAATTTTAATGCTGGTTAGGCTTGTACAGTCTTCAAATGCCCTCTCTCCAATACTGATCACGCTGTCCGGAATCGTGATGCTGGTCAGGCTTGTACAGTCAGAAAATGCACAATCTCCAACACTAGTCACGCTGTCCGGAATCGTGATGCTAGTCAGGCTTGTACAGTCAGAAAATGCACAATCTCCAATACTGGTTACACTGTCCGGAATCGTGATGCTGGTCAGATTTTCACACTCATAAAACGCACGATATCCAATACTAATCACGCTGTCCGGAATCGTGATGCTGGTCAGACTTGTACAGTCTTCAAATACATTTTCACCAATACTGGTCACACTGTTCGGAATCGTGATGCTGGTCAGGCTTGTACAGCCAGAAAACGCAAATTCTCCAATACTAGTCACGCTGTTTGGAATGGTGATACTGGTCAAACTTTCGCAGACACAAAACGCCTCTTCACCAATACTGGTCACGCTGTCCGGAATCGTGATGCTGGTCAAACTTTCGCAGCCACCAAACGCATCTTTACCAATACTGGTCACGCTGTCCGGAATCGTGATGCTGGTCAGACTTTTACAGTCAGAAAATGCACCATTTCCAATACTGGTCACATCATCGGGAATCGTAAGCTTTGTGATTTTATTGTTTCTCAAAAAAAAATTATAGCGTGAATCACTCCAATAATTGCCGAAATCAATTTCTAACCATGCTTTTAAATCTGTTATTATAATGCTGGTCAGGCTTTTACAGCCACAAAACGCGTTATATCCAATACTGATCACGCTGTTCGGAATCGTGATGCTGGTCAGGCTTTTACAGCCATAAAACGCACAATGTCCAATACTAGTCACGCCGTCCGGAATGGTGATGCTGGTCAGGCTTTTACAGCCACAAAACGCTTCGTATCCAATACTGGTCACGCTGTCCGGAATCGTAATGCTGGTCAAACTTGTACAGCCATAAAACGCATATCTTCCAATACTGGTCACGCTGTCCGGAATGGTGATGCTGGTCAGACTTTTACACTCATAAAACGCTGAATCTCCAATACTGGTCATGCTGTCCGGAATGATGATGCTGGTCAGACTTCCACACCAATAAAACGCATTTTCTCCAATACTGGTCACACTGTCCGGAATCACAACATCCTTATCCTTACCAGTATACTCTATCAGTACACCATCTTCAATCTGAAAATCACTGTTATTGCTCATTTTGGAAACGCCCTCCTAAAATATTTTTATCATTACAAATTCAATACCACTATTATACACTTTCTTATGACTAAAATCAAGATTTATTTTGAAATTTGCTGAAAAATGCTGTTGATTATATACCGTGAATTGCATTTCGGTCATACATTGTCAGTTGGTTCTGTTCCAATCAGCGGAACTTCTACCACCGGTTCTTCAAACCAATTCGCACCGGTCCGAAAGCGTAATGTCGTAAAATCTCCGGTCATTTCGTTTCTATAGATCGCATTGTCAAAATCATCGTACATAACATTTACAAAGTGCATCTGGAGCAATGCGTCTTTGTCGAACTGCTGCAGAAATTTCAGAGAATCATAAAAATCTTCCCGCGCAAAAGTAATCGTATCTTTTGTGAAATTATACATAGATGCACGAACTTCTATACGAATCCGATCCTCTTCATGACACTCAAACTGTTCGAAAGGAACATAGCGTTTTTGCGGATCCGGCTCACGATAGCCCAAAAACACACCTGAATCGAATATAAGGTACTCTTCTTCACCTCTCATATAGTACAGTTCTTCGATAAAACTGTCCGGATTTTTGCCTTTGAGGATTTTGATTGTTTTTTCATCAAACACCCATGAACAGCTGTAATATTTTATCATATGTGCAAGCACGTTTTCCTTTTTCGTTTGAAAAAGCTCCATCCAGCCTTTCAGATTCATGGTGATTTCTGCCGTAAAAGCATCATCGACACCCCATTCTGTTTTTCCGTTGTATTCCGAAAGCGGAAGCTTTTGAGAGCTTACTGCACCACACGACCAGCAGAAACTGCTAAGATCAGCACTGCCGGACATCAGGGCGTAAGAGCCATTGTGAAGTGCTTCGATTTTTCTTAAAATGCCACTGATCTGAAAAGTCAGCCATCTGCACAGACAGCTGTATCCCGACTTCAGATGATACTCTGTGTAGTCCGGTTGCACATCCTCAGAAAATTCACTCCACACAACATCTTCCTGTGAAACCGCATTCTTCTCCTCAGCATCTTGAAACAGTTTCCGCAGCTGCTGCAAAATTGCCTGTGCTTCTGGTGTATTGGTGTAAATTCGAGCAATTGCCCGAAACAATCCTAATTGAGCCATTTGAATTTCCTCCTATAAAAATAGGTTTTATTTCTTTTGATATTGATATTATATCACTTTAGTTTTTCAAATTTGATATAACTATATTTTTTTGAAAAATCAAGCAATTTTTCATAGGCCTCCACAAGTACACCTTATACCGATCATCTTTCGAAGGTCAGTGCAGCGGTGCTGCTTTGATGGTTTGCGAACAAATGAACTGCATCTACTCTACCATAGAACTGGATGAAAAGTAACCGCCAACCACACCCAAACGTTGATTCGGCACTAAAAAAGCGATAAAATAGTTCCAAAGGGATTTACCCCG